>Ga0155550_1385_pt1 | contig 12888 bp, 13 predicted proteins | sample RifCSPhighO2_12_FD_107207 | JGI IMG/M metagenome (GOLD analysis project Ga0155550, IMG submission 107207) | Burkholderiales bacterium RIFCSPHIGHO2_12_FULL_61_11
GTTCAGGTCTGTCGTCAGTCGCCAGCACCTGGCGCGCTTCATCGAGTCGCGATTCCAGCGCGTCTGACCAATCCCAGAGCGTGCGGGCGTAGTGCGGCCGCAGGTTCTCGGTGTCCACCATCTCCAGCCCGGAGCGGGCCAGGTGCCCCAGCACGGCGCTAACGTGAAGCAGTTCGCCGCCGGGGAAAATGTATTTTTCAATGAAGTCGCCCATGCCGGCACCGAGTTGCCGGTTTTCAAGCCCACTGGCCGTGATGCCGTGGTTCATCACCAACCCGCCGGGGGCCAGCAGCCGCATGATTTTCCCGAAGTAGGCCGTCATGTTGGCGTGCCCTACATGCTCAAACATGCCCACTGAAGAGATTTTGTCGAAAGGATGGTCCTCGGCCATGTCGCGGTAGTCGCGCAACTCGATGCGAACGTGCTGCCCTAAGCCCTTCTGTTCAATCAGCCGCTGCACATGCGCGTGCTGGTTTTTTGACAGCGTGATGCCGGTGGCGTCCACGCCGTAATGCTCGGCGGCCCAAATCAGCAGCGCGCCCCAGCCGGCACCGATATCCAGAAAACGCTCGCCGGGTTGCAGCATCAGCTTGCGGCAGATGTGGTCCAGCTTGGCTTCCTGGGCGCGCGCCAGCGTCATTGATGCGTCGCCAAGGTCACGGTAATAGGCGCAAGAGTAAACCCGGCGCGGATCCAACCACAGCGCGTAGAAAGCGTCTGAAACGTCGTAGTGAAACTGCACCTGCGCGGCGTCCTTGCCTGGCGTGTGGGCCGTCATGGATTTGGCGAGATGAAGCCAGTTTGACCACCAGCCGGTATCGCTTTCCACCGGATTGCCCGGCAGCAGCCTGGTCACCGTGCGCATGACATCACGCATGGCGCCTTCAATCTGCAGTTTGCCCTCGACGTAGTCTTCGGCCAGGGCGCCGATCTGGCCAGCCTTGAGGCGGGCGATGCTCGACCACTTGGAAAACGACAGTTTGACGAGGGCGTTTGCGGCGCCCAGACGCTGGCCCTGCGGCAACTGCAGGGCAACGTCCGCAGGCAGGCGCGGTATCTGCGATGGAATGTCGGGAACCAGGTGCCGGGTCATGCGCAACCTCCCTTTGAGGACTATTTTTTTTGTACTCTGTCAGTCTAGTGCTCTTCAAATGTCTTGACTGTTACAAAATGTAGCCATCAGGCATGGGTACACAATTGGGTCAGTTCGGCCTCTTCAAAACCTGCGTCGCGCCTTGCTTCCAGGTTGAACGGGCCTTTCAGGCGGGGCGCGCCGAATTGCTGGGCCAGCACAGCGTAGGTGGTCAGAGGATCCAGGCCGCGCTGGGCGCAGACCATGCGGTACCAGTGGTTGCCAATGGCGACATGGCCAATTTCATCGCGCAGGATGAGGTCCAGAATGTCCACCGCACGCAGCGCATCAGGTGTGCCGACCTTGCGCAACTTGGCTTGCAGGGGCGGCGTGGCGTCCAGCCCTCGCGCCTCCAGCGTGCGCGGCACCAGTGCCATGCGCACCAACACGTCGCCCGCGGTTTTACGCGCCATGTCCCATAGGCCGGTGTGGGCCGGGAAGTCGCCATAGTCATAGCCCATGCTTTGCAGGTGAGCACGCAGCAGGCTGAAGTGCCGGGCTTCTTCAGCGGCCACTTTCAGCCAGTCCAGATAGTAGGCGTGGGGCATGTCGGCAAATCGCCAGATGGCATCCAGTGCCAGGTTGATGGCATTGAACTCGATGTGGGTGAGCGCGTGGAGAAGCGCGGCCAGGCCTTCCGGGGTGAACGGGGAGCGCTTGGGGACATCCAGGTGCGAGCGCAATTCTGGCCGTGCGGGGCAGCCCGGCAGACTGACGGGGGTCAGGAAATCAGCCTCAGATACTATAAAAAGTGTAGCTGATTGCTCCTGTAAATAAACGGTTAGAAGCACTTTTTGTTGGGAATCTGGCTCCAGTAGCGCCTGCAGGGCTAGCTGGCGCAGTTCCGCAGGTGGGGGCGAGGCAGTCATGGCTGAATTGTGAATGATAGCGGCTTCGTACAATCAAAGCGCCCCACGGCGATTCAATCAAGGACAACCATGAGCATTTACCAACTGGACGATTTGACCCCTGCCATCCATGAGTCAGCCTGGGTGGCTGACAGCGCTCAGGTCATTGGCCGTGTGCGACTTGCTGAAAACTGTAGCGTCTGGTTTGGCGTGGTGATCCGGGGCGACACGGAAACCATTACCGTGGGCAAAGGCACCAATATTCAAGATAACAGTGTTTTGCACGCGGACCCCGGGATGCCATTAAACATTGGTCAAAATGTCAACGTAGGCCATCAGGTCATGCTCCATGGCTGCACCATCGGCGACGGTTCGCTGATCGGCATTCAGGCGGTGGTCCTCAATGGCGCCAGGATTGGTAGAAACTGTTTGGTCGGCGCGGGTTCGCTGGTGACTGAAGGTAAGGAGTTTCCCGATGGCTCCATGATTCTGGGAAGCCCGGCCAAGGCGGTTAAACAACTCTCAGCCGAACAGATCGCGGGTTTAAAAATGAGTGCCCAGCACTATACGGATAACGCCCGGCGCTATAAGCTTGGACTCAAAAAGCTGGAATGAACGGCTGTTGTTCTTTTTGTCTGCCGCAGCCTCTTACCTTTACCTTTTCGCCATGTCCGAACTTCATAAATTCATCTTTGATGGTCTGCCGGTGCGCGGCATGCTCGTGCGGCTGACCGATGCCTGGCAGGAAATCCTCAAGCGTCGACAAGCCGCAGGCGGTTATCCGGCCCCAGTCATGCAACTGCTCGGTGAAATGACGGCGGCAGCCGCCCTGATGCAGAGCAATATCAAGTTCAATGGTGCGCTGATCCTGCAAGTTTTTGGCGATGGCCCGGTCAAGCTTGCCGTAGCGGAAGTGCAGCCCGACCTGAGCCTGCGCGCGACCGCGACGGTGACGGGCAGTGTCGATGCGGATAATTCGTTGAGCCAGTTGGTCAATGTCAATAACCAGGGGCGTTGCGCCATCACGCTGGACCCCAAAGACCGGTTTCCGGGTCAGCAGCCTTACCAGGGCGTGGTGCCACTTTATGGCGACCAACACGAAAAAATTGAAAGCCTGAGCAAGGTGCTGGAGCACTACATGCTGCAGAGTGAGCAACTCGACACCAAACTGATTCTGGCCGCCGACGGGAATCTGGCCGCGGGCCTGCTGATTCAGCGCCTGCCTGTGCAAGGGCAGGGCAATCTGGAGGGCCGGATCGACCGCGATGCGAATGAAGACCAGATCGGCCGCAATGACGATTACCAACGCATTGCCATGCTGGCAGGGACATTGAAGCGCGAAGAGTTGTTAAGCCTGGACGCGGACACAATTTTGCATCGCCTGTTTTGGGAAGAGCCGCACACGCGGTTTGAGCCCTTGGTGCGGAGCTTTTCCTGCAACTGCTCACGCGAGCGTGTCGGCAACATGCTGCGCGGCTTGGGCACGGCAGAGATTGAAAGCATCATTGCCGAACGCGGCAAGGTCGAGGTCGGTTGCGAGTTTTGCGGCGCCCAATATGATTTCGAGCCGGTTGATGCGGCGCAGATCTTCACGAGCCAGAGCCGCCAGCAGCCGCCCACGTCAACAGTGCAATAGACCGTTCAGAGGTGTTAAAGATCCCAAAGGCAATTTTTTGACATACATCAATAAAGTAAGCGCCTTGATGCAATAGGATTCAAATTGTTGCAAATGCCCGAATCATTGATCGCAAGAGCTAAGACAACGGGCATGCGGCGCGGCACGACAACTTCAAGGAGAACTGATGGAGATCATCAAGACGGACGTGGCCATCATCGGCGCGGGAGGCGCGGGATTGCGCGCTGCCATCGCACTCGCGCAGGCGGATCCCAAGATTCGAATAGCTCTGATCTCAAAAGTTTATCCGATGCGCAGTCATACTTGCGCTGCTGAGGGTGGTGCCGCGGGAGTGGTCAAGCCCGACGATAGCTATGAACAGCACTTTCATGACACCGTAGGTGGTGGCGACTGGCTCTGCGACCAGGATGCGGTCGAGTATTTCATCCATGAGGCCCCCAAGGAACTGATCCAGCTGGAGCATTGGGGCTGCCCGTGGAATCGCGAACCGGATGGCTCCGTGGCGGTGCGGCCGTTTGGCGGCATGAAGATCCAGCGCACCTGGTTCGCCGCCGACAAGTCGGGCTTTCATATTTTGCATACGCTATTCCAGACCACGCTGCAATATCCGAACATCCAGCGCTTCGACGAGTACTACGCCACCGATCTTATGGTGGACGACGGGCGCTGCCAGGGCTTGACCGCCATCGAGATGAAGACCGGCCAGATGCGCCGTTTCCAGGCTGGCGCGGTAGTCATCGCTGGCGGTGGGGCGGGTCGCATGTTCCCGTTTAACACCAATGGCGCCATCAAGACTGGCGACGGCATGGCGCTGGCCTACCGCGCTGGTGCGGCGCTGAAGGACATGGAATTTGTTCAGTACCACCCGACGGGGTTGCCCAACACAGGAACTTTGCTGACCGAAGCCTGCCGCAGCGAAGGTGGTGTTCTCCTCAACAAGGACAACTATCGCTTTCTGCAAGACTATGGCATGGGACCGGAGACGCCGCTGGGCAAGCCAGAATTGAAGACCATGGAGCTCGGCCCGCGCGACCGCGTGAGCCAATCCATCTGGCATGAGATTCAAAAGGGCCGCGCGGTCAAGACCCCATGGGGCGATTGCGTCTGGCTGGACATGCGGCACCTGGGCGAGAAGACGATCAACGAGCGTTTGCCTTTCGTGCGCGATATTTGCATCAGCTATCTGGGTATCGACCCGGTCACCGAGATGGTGCCTATTCGTCCGGTGGCGCATTACATGATGGGTGGTATTCACACTGACATCAACGCGGCAACTTCCGTGCCCGGCCTTTTTGCCGCGGGCGAATGTGCTTGCGTCAGCATCAACGGTGCGAATCGTCTGGGCTCGAACTCCCTGGTGGAAATTCTGGTGTTCGGTCATCGTGCCGGAATCGAAGCGCTTGAGTATGCACGCGGTCAGAAGCCAGGTAACGATGCCGCGCTGGCAACCCAGGGGGACGTTGCGCAGGCGAAGCTCCGCGAGCTGTTCATGCGCAATGTCGGCAAGGAGTCGATCTCGGGTCTGCGCAAGGAGATGACCGATACCATGGGAGAGGGCGTCGGCATTTATCGCACTCAGGAGGGCCTGACTGAGACATGCGACAAGCTTGCCGATCTGCGCCGACGCTACGCCGACGTAGCGCTTCACGACAAGACCAATGTCTACAACACTGACCTGCTCTCGGCACTTGAGTTGGGCTCGATGCTCGATTGCGCCGAAGCAGTCGCGGTCAGTGGTCTCGAACGCAAGGAATCGCGCGGTGCGCATCAGCGCCTGGACTTCCCGGCGCGCGACGACAGCAAGTACCTCAAGCACTCCATGGCGTACTACAAACCGACGGAACGGCCCCGTATCGATTACCGTGACGTGGTGATCACCACCTCGCCTCCAGGCGTGCGTGATTACTCAGGAGCAAAGAAATGAGTGAAAACAGACTGGGCGCTCGACAAGTTGAGCTTGAGGTGTTGCGCTATAACCCGGACAGCGACGAAGCGCCGAGGTACCAGCGCTACTCGGTGCCGTGCAAGAACGAGTGGTGCATGCTCGATGCCCTGAATTACCTCAAGGACAATATCGATCCGACGCTCGCCTATCGCTGGTCCTGCCACATGCAGGTGTGCGGCAGCTGCGGCATGATGATCAACGGCGAACCCAAGCTGGCCTGCAAGGCCATGGTGCGCGACTACGAAGGCGTGATCAGGCTTGAGCCGCTGGCCCATTTCCCGATTGAGCGCGACCTCGTGTCAGTCGCCGATGACTTCATGGACAAATTAAAGCGCGTCAAGCCTTACCTGATTCCGGGCAAGCCGAAGACGATCGAGGAGGGCGAATACAAGCAGACGCCGGAACAGATGCAGCGCTACCGTAAATTTTCGATGTGCATCAATTGCATGTTGTGTTACGCCGCCTGTCCTGAATACGGCTTGACCAAATCGAAATTCATCGGTCCCGCCGCGATCACCCTTGCGCATCGCTACAACCTGGATTCGCGCGACGGCGGCCGGGACGAGCGGCAGGAAGAGATTGCCGCCAATGAGGGCGTATGGGAATGTACTTTTGTAGGTGCCTGCTCCGATGTCTGCCCCAAGCATGTGGATCCGGCCGCCGCGCTGCAGCAGGTGAAGGTGGCGAGCACCGTCGATTGGTACCTTGAACACTTTATGTCATGGAGCAAAAAATGAGCCGCCGACCCTATGTTCAGGAACTGTCCAGGACCACCTGGTTTTTCAAGCATCCGCGTTACATGCGCTACATGGCCCGCGAGGTGACCTGCATCTTCATCGGTATCTATACGATCATTTTGCTGGTGGGACTCGCGCGCCTGTCGGAAGGCCAGGCTCCATACGAAGCTTTCCTTGCCGCCTTGCGCCAACCCCTGAGCATCGTGTTCCATGTATTGGCATTGGCGTTCTCGCTCTATAACTCCTTCACCTGGTTCAATGTTGCGCCCAAGGCGCTGCCTATCCAGGTAGGGGAGGATTTCATGCCCGATAGCGTGGTGGCGGGTGGGCACTATGTTGTCTGGGTGTTGTTGTCGCTCTTCATTCTTTTCTGGGCGGGGGTAATCTGATCATGGCAAAGTCGAACAAACCTATCATCTGGGGCACCTTTGCCGCTGGTGGCGAACTCGTATCGCTGATCACGCCGGTGCTGATTGTGCTGACACTCCTGGCCGCCATTGGTTTTGTGCCTGACATGTTGGGCTACGAAAAACTGCATGCCTATGCGTCGCATTGGTTCGGCAAGCTGGTGATCTTCATCGTTCTGTTTCTGTCGTTATGGAGCCAGGCGCACCGTCTGCGGATCACCTTTTTTGACTTCGGTGTTCGCGCCGATACGCTGGTGGCAACAGTCGTCTATTCGATTGCCGCGCTGTGCAGTGTCGCGACGGCGGTATACTTATTTCGGCTCTGATAAATTGTGATGGCATGAAACAGGCGCTTTAGTTTGTAGGCCATCCAATGCAACCGATCGCTCCCATTGGGCACAACGATAAACAGGAGACCCCATTGAGTCCACCTCCCCCACTTGCGGCACGTGAACAGGCGCGCGAAAAGCGATTCAGCGCCTACTGGACCCAGGATTTGAACGACGTATTCGCCGATGTCGCGCCCTACTATGACCGCGCCAACCGCGTCGCCAGCCTCGGATTATGGGACTGGTTTTTAAATCGTTTCATGTCTGTCGTCAAGGGGCGCCCAGGCGAGCGGGTACTTGATGTTTGCGCCGGCACGAATGCGATCGGTATTGCGCTTCTTCAGCGCGAACCGAGCCTGGAAGTGCATGCGATGGACCGCAGTGCAGCGATGCAGGAGGTCGGTCAGCAGCGCGCAACGGCGCGAGGATTGCGCATCCAAAGCGTGATCGGCGATGTGCATGAACTTCCTTTTCCCGATAACCATTTCGACGTGGTGACGCTTCAGTTTGCATCGCGGCACCTGCGCGTCAAGACCGTTTTCGAGGAGATACACCGGGTACTCAAACCGGGCGGACGCTTTTGTCACTGCGACATGCTGCGGCCGGGCAATCCTGTTGTCGAAAAACTTTATTATGGATATTTGCGCTCCTGCCTCGTCCTGACGGGCTTTCTGTTCCGAAGCGGCCCGGCGGCGATGAATTGCAAGAAATACTTTCTTGATGCGCTGCAGATGTTTTACACGGCCGATGAATTGAGCGGGGTGCTGCGGGGTATCGGCTATCGTGACGTTGTGGTCAAGTCCCTGCTTGGCGGCATGATCGGCATTCACCGCGCGATCAGACCCGCCTAGGCTCCAAAGCGTGCCGGATCGCAGGCAGACGTGGTCTGCAGGCCACCTAAAAATGGACCGGGCCGACGCGCTCGTGGCGTTGGATCGGAAAATCCTTGACGCCTATAGCCGGCGTACAACCCACACACTTCGTGCGGCGCTACCGTTGCGCCTTGCCCTGCCTCACATCGAGCCGGTACTTGCCCGCAACGTTGCCAAGGAGATGCAAAAGGACGCACTGGTCATTCGCCGTGCCGGTGAAGCACTGGTCGCTGGGTCTCCCCCGAATGGCGAAGCGCTGCGCAGACTTCTCGACGCCACCAAGGAAATCGACCGTGCTTTTTTGACGCAGGTCGGCAGCTTGCCGCTCAGGATCGTGATTCCCTATGAGGAAATACTGCCGGTCCGCATGAAGCGCATTGAGTGTCTGTCGGGTGCCGCTTACCGCATTCTCGGCGCGTGGCAAATGCAAAGCGGGGTTCGTGCCGCCCTGCAAGCATCCTATCCGCGCGCGGAACTCGAGCGCCTGCTGTTTGACTTGTTGCAGTTATATGCATTGGAAACCCGTATCTTGAGCCGCTCGGTACGCCTGCCCATACTGCTTGCCCCGGTTCGGGAACGCATTGCGAAAAGCCTGCAAGAAATCATGAACGACATGGCAGAGCGGCTGGCTGCCGAATTGGCCGCTGTGGTTTATCGACGGTAGTTTGACTGCCGCGTCGGCAGATCAGCAACGGAGCCTGCTCTACAAGCTGCTGATCAAGCGGCTTACTTGATGATTTGCACAAAGATTTCATTGGGCTTGACCATGCCCAATTCATTACGGGCTTTTTCTTCGACCATTTCCAAGCCTTCCTTGAGGTCCCTGACCTCAGCAGCCAACTGGTCATTGTGGGCTTGGGCCTTCGCATTTTCTGCCAGCTGCTCATCCAGCCGCTGCTGCATCTCACGCACGCTGGGAATGCTGCCCCGGCCAATCCAGAGTTGCGCATGGAATATCGCCAGCAACACGATCAGGATGGCAGGAACGAGCCGGTTTCCCACGGGTCAATGTGCAGCGGCTAGCGCAGGTTATAAAACGCTGCACGACCGGGGTAAGACGCGATCTCGCCCAAGTCTTCTTCAATGCGCAGTAGCTGGTTGTACTTGGCCATGCGGTCAGAGCGCGAAAGCGAGCCGGTCTTGATCTGGCCGGCATTGGTGCCGACCGCGATGTCCGCAATCGTCGAGTCTTCGGTTTCGCCAGACCGATGCGAGATCACGGCGGTGTAACCGGCGCGCTTGGCCATTTCAATGGCGGAAAAGGTTTCGGTCAGGGTGCCGATCTGGTTGATCTTGATCAGGATCGAGTTGGCAATGCCTTTGTCGATGCCTTCCTTGAGAATTGTGGTATTGGTGACAAACAAGTCATCGCCTACAATTTGCACCTTTTTTCCGAGGCGGTCGGTCAGCAGCTTCCAGCCATCCCAGTCGCCTTCGGCCATGCCGTCTTCTATGCTGATGATGGGGTATTTATCGACCCAGGTATCCAGCATGTTGGTCCATTCTTCGGCAGACAGGCTCAGGCCTTCGCCAGCAAGTACATATTTGCCATCCTTGTAAAACTCGGAGGCCGCGCAATCCAGGCCCAGGGCAATTTGCTCGCCAGCTACAAAGCCGGCCTTGTCAATCGCCTCCAGAATCATCTGAATCGCCGCTTCATGGTTGGGTACGCTGGGCGCAAAGCCGCCTTCATCGCCCACCGCGGTACTCATGCCCTTGTCGTGCAGGATTTTTTTCAGGGCATGGAAAACTTCAGCGCCGTAACGCAAAGCCTCGCGAAAACTTGGCGCGCCCACCGGAATGATCATCAGTTCCTGCAAGTCCAGGTTGTTGTTGGCGTGCGCACCGCCGTTGACCACGTTCATCATGGGCACGGGCATTTGCATGGCGCCACTGCCGCCAAAATAGCGGTAGAGCGGTAGGCCGGCCTCTTCAGCCGCTGCGCGCGCCACCGCCATGCTGACGGCCAGCGTGGCGTTGGCGCCCAGTCGCGATTTGTTATCGGTGCCGTCCAGATCAATCAGGGTGCGGTCCAGAAAGGCTTGCTCGCTGGCGTCCAGGCCCAGAACGGCTTCAGAAATTTCGGTGTTGATGTGCTCGACCGCCTTGAGCACCCCTTTGCCAAGGTAACGCGATTTGTCGCCGTCACGCAGTTCAATGGCTTCGCGCGAACCGGTGGAAGCGCCCGAGGGCACTGATGCACGGCCCATGACGCCGGACTCCAGCAGCACATCGCACTCAACGGTGGGGTTGCCACGGCTGTCGAGAATTTCGCGGCCGACGATATCAACTATTGCGCTCATTTTTGCTCTTTCAAAATCGGAAAAAAATCACAAAACAAAAACGACTCACCGCTAGGCGCCAAAGTTGTTTTCAAGGAAGCCGTTTTTTTTGATCACACGGTCCAGTTCGAGCAGCGTTTCCAGCAGCGCTTTCATGTGCTTGAGTGGGACGGCGTTGGGGCCGTCGCTCAGGGCCTTGTCGGGATCGGGGTGCGTTTCCATGAAGAGGCCGGCCACCCCCACGGCCACTGCGGCGCGCGCCAGTACCGGCACCATGTCACGCTGGCCGCCGCTGCTGGTGCCATTGCCGCCGGGCAGTTGCACCGAGTGAGTAGCATCAAACACCACGGGGGCGTTGGTGTTACGCATGATCGCCAGGCTGCGCATGTCGGAGACCAGGTTGTTGTAGCCAAAACTGGCGCCGCGCTCGCAGACCATGAAGTTGTCTTCGTTGAGACCTTTTTCACGCGCCGCAGCGCGCGCCTTGTCGATGACGTTTTTCATGTCGCCCGGCGCCAGAAACTGACCTTTTTTGATATTGACCGGTTTGCCCGATTGCGCTACGGCGCGGATAAAGTCGGTCTGGCGGCACAAAAAAGCGGGGGTTTGCAGCACGTCGACCACGCTGGCTACCTGCGCGATTTGCGACGCCTCGTGAATGTCAGTCAGTACCGGCAGCTTGAGTTCACGTTTGACCTTGGCCAAAATCTCAAGGCCCTGGTCGATGCCGGGGCCACGAAAAGTGCTGCCCGACGAACGATTGGCCTTGTCAAAACTGCTTTTGAAAATAAACGGAATGCCCAGCGTCGAAGTGATTTCCTTCAGCGTGCCCGCGGTGTCCATCTGCAATTGCTCGGATTCAATCACGCAGGGCCCGGCGATCAGAAAGAATGGCTGGTTCAGGCCGATGTCAAAGCCGCAAAGTTTCATGTTCAAGCCACCGCTTTCAGGGGTTTTGCGGCAGCTTTTGGGTCTTGACCTGCCTGACTGACGATGGCACGGTGCTCAAGCGCCGCTGCAATGTAGGCGTTGAACAGCGGATGGCCATTCCACGGCGTGGATTTGAATTCGGGGTGGAACTGGACGCCCATGAACCAGGGGTGAACGTCCTGCGGCAACTCGACAATCTCCGTCAGATGTTCGCGCTGCGTCAGCGCCGAAATCACGAGGCCTGATTTGCGCAAGGTATCGAGATAATTGACGTTGGCTTCATAGCGGTGGCGGTGACGTTCGGTTACCACGTCGCCGTAAATCTTGTGGGCGAGCGACCCTTGCAAAACGTCGGAACTTTGCGCCCCCAGCCGCATGGTGCCACCCAGGTCGGATTGGGTATTGCGCGTCTTGATAGTGCCGTCGGCGTCTTCCCACTCGGTGATGAGTGCGATGACGGGATGGGGAGTGGCTGGGTCAAACTCGGTGCTGTTGGCATCCTTGAGACCCGCAACATTTCGGGCAAACTCAATCGTGGCAACCTGCATGCCCAGGCATATGCCCAGGTAAGGGATCTTGTTTTCACGGGCAAAGCGGGCGGTGCAAATTTTGCCTTCAACGCCGCGTATGCCAAAGCCACCGGGCACCAAAATACCGTCAAACCGCGACAGGCGCGATACATTGTCGGGCGTGATGCTCTCGGAATCCACATACTCAATGAGCACCTTGGCATGGTTTTTCATGCCGGCATGGCGCAAGGCCTCATTGAGGGACTTGTAGCTGTCGCTCAGGTCCACATACTTGCCGACCATGGCAATCCTGACCTCGGTCTTGGGGTGCTCAGTCTCATAAACCAGGTCGTCCCAGCGCTTGAGATTGGCCGGCGGCGTGTTCAGGCGTAGTTTGTCGCAGATCAGGCCGTCCAGGCCCTGCTCGTGTAGCATGCGGGGCACTTTGTAAATCGTGTCCACGTCCCACATGGAAATGACACCCCACTCGGGGACATTGGAGAACAGCGAGATTTTGTCGCGCTCTTCCGTCGGAATGGGGCGGTCTGCCCGGCACAGCAACACATCGGCCTGGATGCCGATTTCGCGCAGTTGCTTGGCCGTGTGCTGGGTCGGCTTGGTTTTGAGTTCGCCTGCGGCGGCAATCCACGGCACATAGCTCAGGTGCACGAACGCGGTGTTGTTCGGGCCCATGCGCAGGCTCATCTGGCGCACGGCTTCAAGGAAGGGAAGGGACTCAATATCGCCGACCGTTCCGCCGATTTCCACAATGGCCACATCCACCGCTTCAGGTGTTTCATAGCGCGCACCGCGCTTGATGAAGTCCTGGATTTCGTTGGTGATATGCGGAATCACCTGCACGGTTTTCCCCAGATAGTCGCCACGGCGCTCTTTTTCGAGCACGCTTTGGTAAATCTGGCCGGTGGTGAAGTTGTTGGCCTTGCGCATGCGCGTTTCGATGAAACGCTCGTAATGGCCCAAATCGAGGTCGGTTTCTGCCCCATCTTCAGTCACAAATACTTCGCCGTGCTGGAATGGCGACATGGTACCCGGATCCACATTGATATAGGGATCGAGCTTGATGAGAGTGACGTTTAGGCCTCGCGATTCAAGGAGCGCAGCTAAGGAGGCTGAGGCGATTCCCTTGCCAAGGGAAGACACCACACCGCCGGTGACGAAGACAAATTTGGTCATGTCAGTTACGAAACGAGAGTTCGCTGAGGTGGTAAAGGGGAATTATACGGGTTGACCATATAACCGC
>Ga0155550_1388_pt1 | contig 12581 bp, 11 predicted proteins | sample RifCSPhighO2_12_FD_107207 | JGI IMG/M metagenome (GOLD analysis project Ga0155550, IMG submission 107207) | Burkholderiales bacterium RIFCSPHIGHO2_12_FULL_61_11
GTGGCCGGGCTGGGGGTCAGGATCACGCTCGCCCGCAGGTTGGGTTCTTTTACGTTAAGCTGTTTGGAGCAGACGCTGTTCTCTACGTCACGATCAAGCGCTGGGACGTCGCTGGCTTGTTCGTGACTGGGACTGCGACGGTGGAGTTGGAATATCGAATGGTAAGTAAGGATGGTACCGAAATCTGGAAAGCCGACGAATGGAGGCAGCGGGACGTACAGAGCAATCTTTTGACTAATTTGGTGGCATCGGCATTAAAAGACCCCATTACGATGGACCATAAGCTGCTGATGCTTGTGACTCACCATAAGCTATTCGTGCAGGACCCCAACGCCATTCCAAACGGGCCCTACCGCAAGGGCGAGTGAGGAGAGAAAGGGAATGGATCAGGCTTTCATTTGCCATCCACCGGCGTTAATGTCATGCGCTGCAGCTCGCCTGGCATGATCCGCATCGACACCATCTGGCTACCCTGGGCACTGTTGATTTCCAGTTGGTGCAGGTTGCGCTCGTAAAAGCACCCAGCTGATAAAGCGCGGCAATCATCGCCACATTGCCGACGGCCGGGCTACTGATTCCAATGTCAGGAATGGGGCAAGCAGTTTGGGAAGTCGAATGTCTCTTGAGTGCCTGCTGCTGTAGTTCAATCAAAAAGATCCGTGATGCCAGCGCGACCGGCAAGTTCAGACTGATTGGAGTCAGCCAGTTTGCCGAAATGCCCGCCAGTTAGCCGACATTGGGTTGGGTGCTACGATTTACAGAAACACAATCGGCAACTATGACAACTCGACGAGAGATCAATTCAAAGCACGAGGGCGCAGTTATTGGTGCTGCATTACTTGCTCACAATGAGCAGATGGGAACGGCTTTCCAAGTCGAATCAAGGCCTGATCCACCAGATGCAATTTTGGTTGACGGAAATCAGCGAACGTGGATGGAGCACACAGATGCGTTTTATCCTGGGTGGGCTGAGGATTTAACGTCTTATGCTGCTACAGACAAAGTTCATAGGCCCATGCGAAAGGGTCGCCACATGGATATGGACAATCAGGTTGCAAAAGTCTTTGCCGAGGTGGTGCTTGGAAAATTTAACAACGAATCCTACAAGCCAACGGTAAATCAATACGGACCGGGTATTCTCGTGGTCGGCATCGAGTCACCTTGGTTCGACGGCGAAACGGTGCAGGCAATAAATGAAAAGTGGGATGAAATCGGTAGCCCCGATCTTTCAACTGTTTTTCGTTGGGTTTATCTTGGGTTCCGTTTTGGCAGTGAAAACAAGGCAATTTTGTGGGAGTTCACCTAACGCTCCTCGCCTATCATCAGCTTCGAGTGGAGGACTGAGCAGATTACCCGTCTCAAGCCAAGCCGACACCCTGATACCCTATCGCCATGGAACTCAAAGCGCATTTCTCAAACATCCACAAGGTGATCATCCATCACCTGGAGCAAGCCCAAACCGAAATCGTCGCTGCTATTGCCTGGTTCACGGACCGTGACATCTTCGAGGTGCTCTGCAAAAAAGCCCGTTCCGGAATAAAGGTGTCAGTTGCACTGATCGGCGACGAAATAAATCAAGGGCCTGGCGGGCTGAATTTCCAGCGGCTCAGCAATTTCGGCGGTCAGGTGATTTTTCTGCCGCCTGGCAGCCGCGATGCACCGACCATGCACCATAAGTTTTGCGTCATCGACAGCGTCACCGTCATCACTGGGTCGTACAACTGGAGTCAGAAGGCCCGCAGTAACGACGAAAACATAACGATCGTCACCGACTCGCAAGATTTCGCGGGGAGTTATCTCGGTACATTCGACAGCCTCCTCGCGCGCAGCGGCCACGGTTCCCCTGTCGTCGCGGATGTCGACGCTGCAAGGCGGCGGCTGGAGATGATTCGCAACCTGGTCTTGCTGGGCGAGCGGGATGATGTCGCAATCCATGTACGCAAGTTACGACCGGTCGCCGAAGCCCTTCAAGTGTCAGGAATCATCTCGGCCCTGGATAAGGGCGAGTACACGGCGGCGCTTGAGGAAATCGAAGCCTATCTGCGCAAAGCGACCGCCTTGGTGGTGGCGGGATTCGCCGACATTCCCCGCCTGCGTTTCCAGCTCGAATCCCTGGAACTGCGACTCGAATCCCTGAGTGACGAGAAGGCCGAACTGGAGCGGCGACTGATTACCTTCAACCGGCGCCACGATGATGCGCTGGGCGACCTGATTAAGCGCATCCTCAAGGCACGAGCCGAACTGGCACGGCTGCACGCAGCAGATCGGATGAACAATAAGGAACAGGAAGAAGCGGAAACGGTCGCCCAGGAGGCCGAAGAAACTTACAATAACTTCGCCAGGCAGCACGAGGAACTGCAACGTGCAGAACCCTTGCCCAAACTCGACGTGGAGACCGAGCGGGAGCTGAAGTCACTCTATCGCAAAGCATGTGGCCTTTGCCATCCAGACAAGGTTCCAGATGAAAAGAAAGAGGCTGCGCATCGCGTATTCGTCGATCTACAAGAGGCCTACAAGGGCAATGATCTGGCCCGTGTGCGGGAAATCCATGAAACGCTTGCGGCTGGAGACCTACCGGGAACCCGATCGACCACCTTGAGCGAGGCTGTAGCACTGAAGGCGGCGATTGCCGAAATGGAATACGCCATTGCCAGGTTGGTGGCTGAACTTAAGGCAATGCAGGAAAGCGACGGGGTCCGGCTGGTGGATGCCGCCGGTGCCAGCGAGGCGGACTGGCAAGGTTTCCTTGACCGTCAGCGCGAGACACTGGAGACAGAGCTGGCCAAGACCGTATCGAACATCCTAGCGGCACAGTCTGAAGAATAGGATTTCCATGAGCGAGCAAGAAACCAAACGCTGGGCGCTTGTCCCCTATGCGGCAAGCTCTCCAGCACGGGTGCAAGTGGCAGGCAGGCAGTTGGCCATCGCCGCGCAACTAAAACAGGACATCGAACGTGGGCGACTTGTTGCGATCCTGAAACGGGTTTCACCCGAAGATGCAGTTATTTTTCTATCGAGCACGCAGGTGTTAGATGTGGGTTTAATTGAGCGTTTTGCTGATCACTGGAATTGGGGTTGTCTCTCCCGAAATACAGTCTTGCCATGGTCGCTCGATTTTATTGAAAGATTTGAGGATCGATGGGTTTGGCAAGCATACTTCGACTCGTATGCGATGCCCAGTAATACGAGCTTGCCTTGGTCACTTGATCTCATCGAACGCTTTGAATCTCGATGGAACTGGTTGCAACTCTCCGAACATGAAGGTTTGCCATGGTCGCCTGAGTTGATCGCTCGATTTGAGGATCGATGGTGCTGGTGGAACTCATACAACGGAAAGGACGGGTTCTCCGAGAATAGATCCTTGCCTTGGTCGCTTAAGCTAATCGAGCGTTTCGAGGATAAATGGTCCTGGGGCGGGCTCTCCAAAAACAATGCTTTGACATGGTCGCTTGAGTTGATCGAACGCTTTGAGGATCACTGGCGCTGGGGGGCACTCTCCAACAATGACGGCTTACCTTGGTCGCCGGAGTTTATCGAACGCTTTGGTGATCGTTGGAAGTGGGAGGAACTCTCGGGAAATGAAGGTTTACCCTGGTCAGTTGAGATCATCGAACGATATGAGGATCGATGGTACTGGGAGGGGGCGAAGGGACATTGGGATGTCGTAGTGGGGCTATCCTGTAATTCCTCCTTGCCTTTTTCTTTTGAGTTGATCGAACGCTATAAGGATCGGTGGGACTGGTCTTCTCTCTCTCGGAATGAAGGAGTGCCTTGGTCGCTTGAGTTCATAAAACCCTTTGAGGATCGCTGTGATTTTGATATGCTTTCCTATAATAAATCATTACTTTATTCACTCGAGCTAATCGAACGATACGAGGATCGCTGGACGTGGTCAGCGCTCTCCTGGAATACAGCGCTGCCTTGGTCGCTTGAATTTATTGAACAATATGAAGATCGTTGGGATTGGGAGCATTTGTCAGAAAACACTGCCTTACCATGGTCGCTCGAGTTTATCGAACGATATGAAGATCGTTGGAATTGGATGAATCTTTCGAAGAATACTGCCCTGCCTTGGTCTCTCCAACTGGTCGAACGCTATGAGGATCGTTGGTGCTGGAGTAATCTTTCGGAGAATGGAACTGTGGCCCAATATTTGATGCGCCCGGCTGATATCATCGAAATCATGACGAAGCATCTCATCGAGCTCGAAGTTATTAGGGGTATGAAGGAAGATGCCATAGATGAAACCGACACAGACTTCGAGGCACTATTGGATGAATGTTTTACAAAAACTTCACCAAGATCGTACTGAGCCTCGTTAATTTGGACGGCTTTAAGGGCTTTTGGCGACCTCTCGGACTAGAAGAATCTCGGGGTGATGCAAATGGAAAAATACCTTCATCCTCAATGGTATCGACGCAATATATAGGTAGTGGAGTCTGACGCAGTCGGCGGAACATTGCACGGCGGAACTGGCGTAAGACTCCCCACACAGATACACTTCATTGTCGAGGAGGCAATTCAATGAAAATAGAGTATGACATAAATCGGTATAGAGAAATTGCAAATTTGGATCTAAATGAAATTGTCCAAGTAGCGAACAGAAAGGGCATTAAATCGTCGATTCATATTCAAAATATAACCAAGTTGTCCTGGCGAGAACTGCAACTACTGATGCCTGATGGGGAAAATCGGTTTTCAAAAATGGTACTTTTATACAATAGATACCATACCCCTGATAGCCAGGAAGACTGTCATATGCGAGGGGAAAGATTGACGGCCTTAGAGACGGAAGAGATTAGTGATTACATAAAACTATATCAAGACAATTCATTCTCTAGGCACTTCGAGGTCAACCAGTATATTTCCGACAATAATTTTTGGGGGCGATTTCCTACAATTCGCTCGTTGAACGACCATGGAAATTACAAAGAAATTCATGGAATACAGCCCAAATACTTTGAAGTTGTCTGTAGGTTGTTGGCTATTTCAGGAGAAGGTGGACTGCCTTTGGATGCATATAAAAAATACTGAATGATCTAGCGTTGAGTTTCTTGGAAAAATACTGTCCAAAGACGCCGATAGCTCTAAAGAGTTCGTGGATAATTTATCGGAACGCTCGGCACAACTCCAACGTTCTTTCAGAAAGAAAAGCGGTGGCCGCAACTCGACTACAGGACTTGGATAATTCCCGAGTGACTGCCTCAAGTCCAAACAGCCAGATACCGGCCGTTTGTGACAGGCAGCTGCCCAAGAGCCGGACAGACTCAGAAGTCGATTTCTACCTTTGAACGACCGCTGTTGATTTTTTCGTCCAGTCTACGACTGCAATCGAGAACGAAGACCTAAGTCCGGACCTGGTCGATACCTGCCTCACAAAACCAAATCGGGTTTTGTTGATTTGTCTAAGTAATACCGCCACCAAACTCAAAAAAAACCCGCACCGCTTGCGGAAAAATCAGGTGTTCCTGCGTCAGCACGCGGGCTGCCAGCGTGTCAGCGCTGTCGCCCGGCAACACGGGCACTACCGCCTGCGCGAGGATGAGGCCATGGTCCAGCTCGGTCGTCACCTGGTGCACGGTCGCGCCCGCCACCTGGCAGCCTGCGTCGATGGCGCGCTGGTGCGTGTTGAGGCCGGTGAAGGCCGGCAACAGTGAGGGGTGGATATTGATCAGACGGCCCGCGTAGTGCACCACAAAGCCGGGCGTGAGGATGCGCATGAATCCCGCCAGCACCACCAGCGCGGGGGCATGCCGGTCAATGCGCGCCATCAGAGCCGCATCGAAAGACTCACGCGAATCAAAAGAGCTGTGCGACAGCACCTCGGTGGCAATTCCCAGACTTTTGGCCAGCCCCAGGCCCTTCGCTTCCGGCTGGTTGCTGACGACGGCGGCAAGCCGCACGCCGCGCTTTTCTTGCCAGGCTTCTTTTTGGGCGGCCCTGGCAATGGCAGCCATGTTGGAGCCGCCGCCAGAAATTAAAATCACGATGTTTTTCATTGTTTCAGGATTATCCCCATGAGAGCTCTCACCCTAATCGAAGCCCGCGTGCTGGCCACCTTGATGGAAAAAGCCCGCACCGTGCCCGACAGTTACCCGCTGTCGCTCAACGCCTTGCTGCTCGGCTGCAACCAGAAAACCAGTCGCGACCCGGTGATGGAAATCACCGAGGACCAGGCCCAGGCAGCGATTGACACGCTCAAGGCGCAAAGCCTGGTATTTGAAGCCAGTTCCAGTCGTGTGCCGCGCTTTGAACACAATTTTCAGCGCGGCTTCGGCGTGAGCGAGCCGCAGGCGGTGCTGCTCGGCCTGCTCATGCTGCGCGGCCCGCAAACACCCGGCGAGCTGCGCACCAGCAGCGAGCGCTGGTACAAATTTTCCGACATTGCCAGCGTGGAAGACGCTTTGGGCGAACTCAAGGCGCGCAGCGAGGACAGCGGTGCCGCCACGGTGGTGCAGCTACCGCGGGCCGCTGGCATGCGCGAGCAGCGGTGGGCCCATTTACTCTGCGGCGAAAGCGCTTTAGCGGCCCTTCCTGGCGCCAGCGCTGACGATAGGGCTATTGACTCGCAAGCAGAGCCGATTTCCCTGGGCCAGGCCGAGCGCCTGCAGCAGCGCCTTGACGCCCTCGAAAACCAGGTCTTGCAGCTTCAAGGGCAGCTGGCCCATTTACAAAAAGAGCTGGGCTTGTCTCAAGCCTGACAGCTGGGCGCGCGCGGTCGTGCTACAAAACACGCCACTGGAGAACTTGCCATGGAATTAGCTTTCACCCCTGAAGAGCAGGCTTTTCGCGAAGAAATACGCGCCTGGGTACAGGCCAATCTGCCGGCCGATATTGCGCACAAGGTGCACAACGCCTTGCGCCTGTCGCGTGACGATCTGCAGCGCTGGGCCAAAATCCTCGGCAAGAAAGGCTGGCTGGGACACGGCTGGCCCAGGGAATTTGGCGGCCCGGGCTGGACTGCCGTGCAAAAGCACTTGTTCGAGGAAGAATGCGCGCTGGCCGGCGCACCGCGCCTGCTGCCGTTTGGCCCGGTGATGGTCGCGCCCGTCATCATGGCGTTCGGCAATGCCGAGCAGCAAAAGCGCTTTCTGCCAGGCATCGCCAGCGGCGAAGTCTGGTGGAGCCAGGGCTACAGCGAGCCAGGCGCGGGCTCGGACCTGGCCTCGGTCAAATGCCGGGCCGAGCGCCAGGGCGACAAATACATCGTCAATGGCCAGAAGACCTGGACCACGCTGGGCCAGTACGGCGATTGGATTTTTTGCCTGGTCCGCACCGCAACCGTTGGCAAGCCGCAAGCCGGCATTTCCTTTCTGCTGATCGACATGAAATCGCCAGGCGTGACGGTGCGCCCCATTGTGTTGCTCGACGGCGAGTGCGAGGTCAATGAGGTCTGGTTTGACAACGTGGAAGTCCCTGCCGAGAACCTGATCGGCGAGGAAAACAAGGGCTGGACCTACGCCAAGCACCTGCTCAGCCATGAGCGCACCAACATCGCCGATGTGAACCGTTCCAAGCGCGAACTCGAACGCCTCAAGCGCATTGCGAAAGCCGAGGGCATTTATGACGACGCGCGTTTCCGCGATGAAATCGCCAAACTCGAAGTCGATGTGGTGGCGCTTGAAATGCTGGTGCTGCGCGTGCTCTCGGCTGAAAAATCCGGCAAGAACTCGCTCGACATCGCGGGCCTGCTGAAAATCCGCGGCAGCGAAATCCAGCAGCGCTACAGCGAGCTCATGATGCTGGCAGCTGGCCCCTACAGCCTGCCTTTCATCGAGCAAGCCATGGAAGCAGGCTGGCAAGGCAACTTCCCCGGCGGCGTCACCGCCAATGCCCCGCTCGCCTCCACCTACTTCAATCTGCGCAAGACCACGATTTATGGCGGCACCAACGAGATCCAGCGCAACATCGTTTCGCAGGTCGTTCTCGGTTGAGCGGACAAGATTTAAAGGACAAGCATCATGGATTTTGACTTCACAGACGAGCAGGAACAACTGCGCGACGCGACTCGCAAGTGGGTTGACAAGGGCTACAGCTTTGAGCGCCGGCGAGGCATTGCCAAGGCGGGCGGCTTCTCCCGCGAGGCCTATGGCCAGCTGGCTGAGCTGGGCCTGACGGGTCTCTACATTCCCGAGGCGCAGCGCGGACTCGGCATGGGGCCGGTCGATGGCATGGTGGTGATGGAGGAACTCGGCCGCGGCATTGTGCTGGAGCCTTTTACCCAGACGCTGATGGCTGGCGCCGTGCTTTCTGGCTATGCACCGGAGGCAGTCCAGTCCGCCTGGCTGCCGAAAATCGCTTCGGGCGAGCGCCTGGTGGTGCTGGCTTACCAGGAACGCCCGGCCCGCTACCACTTCGAAAAGTGTGAAGCAAAAGCGGCTCCGGCCTCCGCTGGATGGGCGCTGACAGCGACTAAAAGCCTAGTCGCCGCGGGTGACCAGGCGGATGCTTTCATGGTGCCCGCCCTGGTCAAGGGCAAGATGGCGCTGTTCCTGGTCGAGCGCGCGACGGCGGGCGTGACCACGTACGGTTACGGCACACAGGACGGGGCGCGGGCCGCGGAAGTCATTTTCGAAGATGCGTCCGCCACGCTGATCACCCTGGAAGGCCTGACCGCCCTGACCCACGCGATGGACATCGGCATTGCCGCCAGTTGCGCCGAAGCGGTCGGCGTGATGGACAAAATCCTGGCCATCACGGTCGAGTACCTGAACACCCGCAAGCAGTTTGGCGTGGCCATCAGCAGCTTTCAGGCGCTGCGCCACCGCGTGGCGGACATGAAGATGCAACTCGAACTGGCCCGCTCGATGAGCTACTACGCGTCGCTCAAGCTCAATGCGCCGACCGAAGAACGCCGCCGCGCCCTGGCCCGCGCCAAATACCAGCTCGGTGTTTCCATGCGATTTGTCGGCCAGCAAGCAGTGCAACTGCATGGCGGCATTGCGGTCACCGACGAATACATCGTGAGCCACTACTTCAAGAAGCTCACGCAGCTGGAGATGACGTTTGGCGACACGCTGCATCATCTGGGCGAGGTGTCCCGGCAAATGCAGGACACGGCCGGGGTGTTTGCCTGAACCGCAGGCTTGGTCTGCAGCCAGGCCTTGAGCTCAGGCGTGCAGGCGCGAGGTCTTGGGAATGTGCGCCATCAAAAACTCCATCTGGTCCGCCAGAATGCGGCGGTTACGCAGGATGAAGTCTTCCCACAGGCTGGGCACATAAGGCGTGTACAGCAGCGGCATGCGGGCCTGCTCGGGGGTGCGGCTGCTTTTGCGGTGGTTGCAGGAGCGGCAGGAAGTCACCACATTCATCCAGGTGTCTACGCCCTTCTGCGCGAACGGGATGATGTGCTCGCGCGTCAATTCTTCTTCGTAAAAATGCCCACCGCAGTAAGCGCACACATTGCGGTCGCGTGCAAACAGCTTGCTGTTGGTCAGCCCGGGTTTGATCTCAAACGGGTTGATATTGGGCACGCCCTTGGTGCCGATGATGCTGTTGATCGTGATGAGGGACTGCTTGCCGGTGATGGCGTTGTGGCCACCGTGAAACGTCGCCACGCGCGCGCCGATTTCCCAGCGCACTTCATCCGCCGCGTAATGCAGCACGGCTTGTTCAAGGCTGATCCACGATTGCGGCAACCCCTGGGCTGAGAGCTTCAAGACCTTCAAAACGAACCTCCATGTGCATGGAAACACGGCATCCGACTATCGATGTGTCAAATGTGTCAATATACAGTGAAATCAGAAAAACAGCAGGGCCAACCGGTTCCGATGGCTGATTAACCAGCGCCAGACGTCGCCAATCCGGCGCTGCTGCCAGAAAAACGATAATTGGCCCTCATGAAAGTTTTCCGCGGCTACCATCATCCCCAGCTGGCGCCGCACTGCGCCCTGACCATTGGCAATTTCGATGGCGTGCATCGTGGCCATCAGGCCATGCTGGTACTGCTCAGGAACGAGGCCGAGCACCGCGGCGTGCCCAGCTGCGTCATGACCTTTGAGCCACATCCGCGTGACTATTTCGCCGCGCTCGCCCGCAAACCCGAGCTGGCGCCCGCGCGCATCGCCACGCTGCGCGACAAGCTCACCGAGCTGGTGCGCTGCGGCATCGACCAATGCGTGGTCCTGCCCTTTAATGCAAAGCTGGCAGCGCAGCCGCCCGAAGCTTTTATTGAGGAAGTGCTGGTGCGCGGCCTGGGGGTCCAGTACGTGCTGGTGGGCGATGATTTCCGCTTCGGTGCCAAGCGCACCGGCGACTACGCCATGCTGGACGCAGCCGGCATGCGCCAGGGTTTTGACGTCGCCCGCATGAACAGTTATGAAGTGCATGGTTCCCGGGTGTCCAGCTCCTCCGTGCGGGACGCGCTGGCGCAGGGTGATATGGACCGGGTCGCAAGCCTGCTGGGGCGGCCTTTCAGTATTTCGGGTCATGTGGTGTATGGCCGAAAATTGGGCCGTGAACTGGGTTTTCGCACGCTCAACATGCGCTTTTCCCACTGGAATCCGGCCGCCAGCGGAATTTTTGCGGTGCAGGTCCATGGCTTGGTCGCGCAGCCACTGCCAGGGGTCGCCAATCTGGGCATCAGGCCTTCGCTTGACCCCAATGACGTCAACGGCGGGCGCGTGCTGCTCGAAACCCATTGCCTCGAATGGCCCGCCAGCCTTGGCCCGGAAGGGGCATACGGTAAAATTGTGCGCGTGGAACTGCTACACAAACTGCATGACGAACTGAGATATGACGGGCTGGCCAGCCTGCAAGCGGGTATTGCCAGAGACTGCGACGCTGCACGGGCCTTTTTTGCCCAGTCGTTTTCGGCGTCCATGCACACGGAAACCAGCCGCCAGACCATGCGCGACCGAATTTAGACGATCTCGCTACCTGGCCTTGACGCTCGCCACTCCAAGCGTCGGCAAACAGCTTGCTTCCCACCCGTATTTTTCCACGGCTTTGCCTCTTCAGGCCGCCCCCAACAATAGCGCCTCCTTAAAGCACCTCATGTCTGACAAAAAAAACGACTACCGCAGCACCCTGAACCTGCCGGAAACCCCTTTCCCCATGCGCGGCGACCTGCCCAGGCGCGAGGCCGGATGGGTCAAGGAATGGGAAGACAAGGGGCTCTACAAAAAACTGCGCGATGCACGCTGCGGCGCGGCGAAGTTTGTGCTGCATGACGGCCCCCCGTATGCCAACGGCAAGATCCACATCGGCCACGCCGTCAACAAGATTCTGAAAGACATGGTCGTCAAGGCGCGCCAACTCAAGGGGCTGGACGCGATTTATGTGCCGGGCTGGGACTGCCACGGCCTGCCGATTGAAAACGCCATTGAAAAACTGTACGGACGCAGTCTGCCGCGCGACGAAGTGCAGGCCAGGAGCCGTGCCTTTGCGACCGAGCAGATTGCGGGGCAGATGGCCGATTTCAAACGCCTGGGCGTGCTGGGCGAATGGGACAACCCCTACCGGACCATGGATTTCGGCAACGAGGCCAATGAAATCCGCGCGCTCAAACGCATCATGGAACGCGGCTTTGTCTATCGCGGACTGAAACCCGTGTACTGGTGTTTTGACTGCGGCTCGTCGCTGGCCGAGTTTGAGATCGAATACGCCGACAAGAAATCTCAGACGCTGGACGTCGGCTTCAAATGCGCCGAGCCTGAGAAACTGGCTGCAGCCTTTGGCTTGCCAAAGCTTGCCAAAGACGCCTTTGCGGTCATCTGGACCACCACCGCATGGACCATACCGGCCAACCAGGCGCTCAACCTGAACCCCGAACTCGACTACGCGCTGGTCGATACCGAACGCGGCATTTTGCTGCTGGCAGCCGTGCTGGTCGACAAATGCCTGGAGCGCTATCAGCTCACGGGCACGGTGCTGGCGACCACGCAGGGCAAAAACCTCGCGCTGCTGAACTTCATGCACCCGCTGCACGACGTGGATGCGGGCTACCGGCGCTTGAGCCCGGTGTTTCTGGCCGACTACGCCACCGCCGAAGATGGCACCGGTGTCGTGCATTCCTCGCCCGCCTACGGCGTGGAAGACTTTAACTCCTGCGTGGCCCATGGCATTGCCTATGATGACATCCTGAATCCGGTGCAGGGCAACGGCCGCTATGTGGATGACTTGCCGCTGTTTGGCGGGCTCAACATCTGGAAGGCCTGCCCCATCGTGATCGAAACGCTGCGCGAGCACGGCAGGCTGTTTGCCACCGAAAACATTGTTCACAGCTACCCGCACTGCTGGCGCCACAAGACGCCGGTGATCTACCGCGCAGCCGCCCAGTGGTTCATCCGCATGGACGAAGAGACCGCCGGCACCCAGGGCGTGTTCCCCAAGAACAAGGCCAGCAAGACCCTGCGCCAGCTGGCCCTGGCGGCGATTGAGGAAACCCGCTTCTACCCCGAAAATGGCAAGATCCGATTGCAGGGAATGATCGCGGGCCGGCCCGACTGGTGCATCAGCCGCCAGCGCAACTGGGGCGTTCCGCTGCCCTTCTTCATTCACACCGCCACGGGCGAATTGCACCCGCGCACCATGGACATCATGGACCAGGCAGCCGACATGGTGCAGGCGGGGGGCATCGA
>Ga0155550_1038_pt3 | contig 12528 bp, 14 predicted proteins | sample RifCSPhighO2_12_FD_107207 | JGI IMG/M metagenome (GOLD analysis project Ga0155550, IMG submission 107207) | Burkholderiales bacterium RIFCSPHIGHO2_12_FULL_61_11
CCTCGGCGGCCAGCTGGCTGCGGCAATCAATCAGGCGCGCTTTTTCGGCGCCATATTGCATCGCCTTGCGCGGGATGTCTTCGTAATCGGGCTCGTCGGGCTGGCCCAGGTTGGCGGTGTAGGCATAGGGAATGGCGCCCTTGAGCTTCATCCAGTGCAGCGCTGCGCTGGTGTCGAGTCCGCCGGAAAATGCGATGCCGACTTTTTGGCCGACGGGAAGGTGCTGAAGTATGGTGGCCATGCGGTTGGGTGCTTTCAGGCGAAGTGACAAATATAGTGGTAGGAGTCCATGACGCGAATGTCAAAGCTCGAGTGGCCGGGCACGCTGAATTTCTCGCCCGTCGAGGACTTCAGCCAGCCTTCAGCCCCAGCCAGTTTGTATTCGCAGCTACCGGCCACGCATTCCATGGTTTCGGGCGCGCCGGTCTTGAAGGTCAAGGTGGCCGGCAGGATCACGCCCACTGATTTTTTGCTGCCGTCGGCCAGGGTGATGCCGTGGCTCACGCATTTGCCGTCAAAGTACACATTGGCCTGGGTGGTGACGCTGACGTTGTCAATTTTTTCGGTGGTCATGATGGTTTGGGTAAACAGGAAAAAGAACACGGCGGCCAGCGCTCTGGCGCGAAAACTGATGATTTTAGGTCACTGGCGCTGCCGCGAACTGTCGCACTGCCTTGGCGAAATCTTGAGCCCGCATGTGGCCCATAAAAAAGGAGCGTTCAAAACGCCCCTATGTTTGATTGAATTGAAAGATCAGCGCGAGTGGCGATGCCCGCCGTAACCCCGGCTGTAGCCGAAGTTCAGCGAGAGCCCGATAGGCGGGTAATACGGCGCGTAGTAATAAGGCTGGGCGTAATAGGCCGGGTACACCGGCGCCGCAACCACGGGTTGCACATAAACCGGCTGCTGCACCGGTGCCGGCTGGAAGTAGGTTTGAGGCTGAGCTTCCCGGGGCGCCGGGGTGATGGCGCCAATCGGCGTGACCTGTAGTCGCACATACGGGCCGGGATCGTTCACCATCTGCACGTTGTATTGCGTGCCCTGGTATTCGTACACCACGTTGTAGTGGCTGGGGATGTTTTCGTAATAGGTCTGCGTCGAGCATCGCTGGACATTCTGGACCTGGTCGCTGCCGCCCTCAATGCGGTCACCGATAACGGCGCCACCTAACAACCCGATCACGGTGGCCGCCGCCCGGCCGCCGCCGTGGCCGATCGCGTTGCCAGCCGCGCCGCCTGCCAAAGCGCCCATCACGGCGCCCGCGCCCGATTTGGGGGCTTGAGTGATGACGGCTTCGGTATTGCACACTTGCCGGGGCACGGCAACCTGCTGCACCACTGGTGTACTGGAAATAACCCGCGCCAGAATGTCCATGGCTGAAACCGGCAGACAAACCAAACCCGCGGCGGCACCAACGGCCGACACGGCAAGTGTCTTAACGATTGATTTTTTCATGATGTAAACCCTTTCTCGGCAAATCGCTGAAGCTGAACCGTTTTGGCGAGTTCGATACTCCTTGCCTTGCGTTCACTCAAATCGTCGCTAGCGGCCAAGGGGTAGCTGATTTTACGAAGTTGGAGTCATTTGGGGGCGCAGAGTTCGGCAAATCGACTGTAAAGCTGATGGGCGCATCGCTACCACCTCTGAAATTCAAACCCGGTCAGCCCAGGCTGCTGCATCAAACCCGACCGTCAGATTCTGCCCCCAGTCCACCACCGGTCGCTTGATGACGCTGTGCTGGGCCAACATCAGCGACTGCGCGCTGGCGGCGTCCCGCACGGCGGCCTGCGCTGCAGCGTCGAGCTTGCGCCAGGTGGTGCCCTGGCGGTTGAGCAGCTTTTCCCAGCCGACGGCTTGCGTCCACAGCGCCAGTTTTTCAGGGGGAACGCCGTGCTTCTTGAAGTCATGGAATTCATGGGTCTGCCCGTGTTCGGTCAGCCACGCACGGGCTTTTTTCACGCTGCTGCAATTGGCAATGCCATAAACAATAATCATGCCCTGAGTCTGCCATAAATTTAAGAAGGAAATGCCTATGGTCCATATCTGACGGTATAAGAAGCTATTAAATAGATAGCGAATGGCGGTCGATGCAAGGGCTGGAAGGGTGGCAAAAAAGGCTGGAACGGGGAAGCGAAACTACAGGGGAAATAATTCAGTTCAAACTCGACGCTTTGCCGCCCACTCTGCCAAGCGTTTATCGGGCGACATGTACTTTCATGGAAACTCTATGATTACTTCGGCGACCCCCACCGCGACCCTCTACCCGCCTATTGAGCCGTTTCGCACGGGCACCCTAGCCACCGGCGACGGTCATTCGATTTATTGGGAGCTGTGTGGCAATCCGCAAGGAAAACCGGCGATTTTTCTGCATGGCGGGCCGGGCTCCGGCTGCTCGCCGGATCACCGGCGGCTGTTTGATCCCGAGCGCTATTGCGTGCTGCTGTTCGATCAGCGTGGCTGCGGCCGCTCGCGCCCCGGTGCCAGTCTGGAAAACAACACGACCTGGCATCTGGTGGCCGACATTGAGCGGCTGCGCACGCTGCTGGGGGTCGAACGCTGGCTGGTTTTTGGCGGTTCCTGGGGCTCATCGCTGGCGCTGGCCTATGCCCAGACGCATCCTGCGCAGGTTTCAGAGTTGATCGTGCGCGGCATCTTCACGCTGCGCCGCGCCGAGCTGCTCTGGTATTACCAGGAAGGCGCTTCGTGGCTGTTTCCTGATCTGTGGGAGGACTTCTTGGCGCCTATTCCGCCCGCCGAACGCGGCGACCTGATGGCCGCTTACCGCCGACGCCTGGTGGGCACCGACCGAACCGAACAGCTGGCTGCAGCCCGGGCCTGGAGCCTGTGGGAGGGCCAAACCATCACGCTGCTGCCAGACCCGGCGGCATTGGCCAAGCATGGCGGCGATGACTTTGCCCTGACTTTTGCGCGCATCGAAAACCATTATTTCGTGCATGACGGCTGGCTCGAAGAGGGGCAACTGATCCGCGATGCAGGTAAGCTGGCGGAAATTCCGGGTGTCATCGTGCAAGGCCGCTACGACATGGCTTGCCCCGCCAAAACCGCCTGGGACCTGCACCGTGCCTGGCCAAGCGCTGATTTTCACCTGATTGCCGATGCCGGTCATGCCTACAGCGAGCCCGGTATTCTGGCGCAATTGATCGCCGCGACCGACCGCTTTGCGCGTTGAGCGGCACCCAGAACTGGCCCGTCAGCCAATAGGTTTTCAGCCCTGAGGGACAATGCGGGCCGTATGAAAGAACTTAAAACACTCGACGACTGGCTGGCGCATTGCGAGCGCCTGCACCCCAAAACCATCGACATGGGGCTGGAACGCGTCAGGGCCGTGGCCCAGCGCATGGGGCTGGCGTTTGCTTGCCCCATCATCACGGTGGCGGGCACCAACGGTAAAGGCTCAACCTGCGCCATGCTGGAGGCCATTTTGCTGCAGGCCGGCTACCGCACAGGGCTCTATACCTCGCCGCATCTGGTCGATTTTGAAGAGCGTTGCCGGGTCCGCGGCGATATCGTCAAGGCGAATGATTTGATCGCATGCTTCGCCCGTGTGGAGGCGGCCAGATCCAAGAATGGCCCTGAAATATCGCTCAGCTACTTTGAGTTCACGACGCTGGCCATCCTGCAACTGCTGGCCGACGCAAAGCTCGACGTCGTCATTCTGGAGGTCGGCCTGGGGGGCCGTCTGGATGCGGTCAACATCCTGGATGCCGATTGCGCCGTCATCACCAGCATCGACCTTGATCACATGGAATTGCTGGGAACCGACCGTGAAAGCATAGGCTTTGAGAAGGCCGGCATCATGCGCGCTGGCAGGCCGGTGGTGGTGAGCGACCCGGCGCCGCCCCAAAGCGTTCTTGAGCACGCCTCGGCACTGGGCGCTGACTTGTGGCGCCTGGGCCGTGATTTCAATTTTTCGGGCGACAAGCAGCAGTGGGGCTGGAGCGGCCGCGGCAGGCGTTATGCCGGGCTGGCTTACCCGGCCTTGCGCGGCGCCAACCAGTTGGTCAACGCCGCCGGCGTGCTGGCGGCGTTGACGGCCTTGCGCGAGCGCCTGCCCGTGACGGCTCAAGCCGTGCGCGTGGGTCTGTCCACGGTGGAGTTGCCGGGGCGCTTTCAAATCGTTCCCGGTCAGCCTGCGCTGGTGCTGGATGTGGCGCACAACCCGCATTCGGTGGCGGCGCTGGCCGAAAACCTCGATGCCATGGGCTACTACCCGTGCACCCACGCGGTGTTTGGTGCCATGGCCGACAAAGACCTGGCGCCCATGCTGGCGCGGATCAGTCCGATGATCGACAAATGGTATTTCACGGACTTGCCGACAGCGCGCGCCGCCACCGGCGAAGCCTTGCACGCCAAATGGCGGGCGCTGCAAGACCGTCCTGACGTGACTGCCAATGATTACAAAAACCCCGAGGAGGCGCTGCAGGCGGCCGTCAAGGCGGCAGACCCCGCTGATAGAATTGTGGTGTTCGGCTCGTTCTTTACGGTAGGCGGCATTTTGAAGGGCGGCGTGCCGCGTCTTTCGGCTCCGCACTTGGCCGCTTAATGGCCAGAAGGACCAATGAGGGCCACATAAACCCGGCCAGCCTGCCCCAGGCCGTGGGGCGATCGACCGCGCATTAAACCTTTAACGGCACTTTCAACGTAATCGTCAACGGATTCAAGCCACACCATGTCGTTTTTCAACTTCCGCCGGGGCGGTTCAAGCGCTGCTCCCCCTGCCGCGTCGGCCGCTCAAATGGAAAGCGTGGAAGTCATGCGCAAACGCGCAAAACACCGCCTGATCGGAGCGGCCGTGCTGGTGCTCATCGGCGTTGTCGGTTTTCCGCTGCTGTTTGATACGCAGCCGCGGCCCATTCCGGTGGATATTCCGATTGAAATCCCCGCCAAAAGCGCGGTCAAGCCGCTGGTCATCCCGGTACCGGCTCCGGCTGCCGAAAAAGTGACTGATGCTGCCAGCCTTGCGCCCCAGGAAGAAATCTTGTCGTCAATGCAGATTCCAGACATTGTTGAACCTGCGCCGGCAGCTATCAAAGGCGAAGCCAAACCGGATCTGAAGTCTGAAGTGAAGGTCGAGCCCAGCCCGCAGTCCAAGGCAGAGCCAAAAATGGCGTCCAAAGTACCTGCGGCGAGTGACGATGGCGCGCGCGCCAGTGCCCTGCTTAATGACCGGGCCATGCCGCCGGCTGCCAAAGCCGCTGCCGCGGCAGCCGAGGGCCGTGTGGTGGTGCAGGTCGGTGCATTTGCCGATGCCGCCAAGGCCCAGGAAGTGCGCCTCAAGCTGGAGCAGGCCGGCCTGAAAACCTACACGCAGGTTGCCGACACCAAGGACGGCAAGCGCACCCGGGTCCGGGTTGGGCCGTTCGCCAGCAGGGTCGAAGCTGAAAAGGCCGCGAGCAAGATCAAGACCCTTGCTTTGCCGGCCGCCATCCTGACTTTATAGGCAGTTTGCAGATTCGTGGCGGTGCTTGACTGGATTTTGCTGGCGGTGTTGTTGGTGTCCCTGGTGGTGGGTGCCTGGCGCGGGCTGGTCTATGAGGTGTTGTCAGTGTTGGGCTGGGCTGCGTCGTTTTATCTGGCGCAATGGGCTGCGCCCCGGGTGGCGACGCTGCTGCCCCTGCAGTCCGCCTCGGAGCCCGTGCGCTATGCGGCGGCGTTTGTGCTGATATTCATTGCCGCGGTGTTTGCGGCAGGATTGCTGGCCTTCTTGTTGAAGAAGCTGGTTGAAGCCATGGGATTACGACCGGTTGATCGCACTCTGGGGGCGGCCTTTGGCCTGGTGCGTGGCTTGATACTGCTGCTGGCCGCCACCGTGGTCATCAGCATGACGGCGCTCCGGTCAAGCCCCTGGTGGCTGGAGTCCCAAGGCGCAGTGGCGCTGAGCGCAACGCTCAAAGGTTTGAAGCCGGTGCTACCGGCGCAGTTTGCAAAGGTTCTGGATTAATTTTTATGGGTCAATACATCATGATCGAAACACCATGTGCGGAATAGTTGGCATCGTCAGCAAGGCGCCGGTCAATCAGCTGATTTATGACGGTCTGCTGTTGCTGCAGCACCGCGGCCAGGATGCTGCCGGCATCGTCACGCAGCAAGGGCGCAAGTTCTTCATGCACAAGGCCAAGGGCATGGTGCGCGACGTTTTCCGCACCCGCAACATGCGCGCCTTGCCGGGCAATGTCGGGCTGGGCCAGGTTCGCTACCCCACGGCGGGCAACGCCTACAGCGAAGACGAAGCGCAACCGTTTTATGTCAACGCGCCGTTTGGTCTGGTGCTTTCGCATAATGGCAACCTGACCAACGCGGCCGAACTCAAGACAGAGCTATTCAACACCGACCACCGTCACATCAACACCGACAGCGACTCCGAAGTGCTGCTCAATGTGCTGGCGCACGAGCTGGAAAAAACCACGCGTGGCTTGACGCTCAAACCGGCCGATGTATTTGCTGCGGTGCGCGGTGTGCACAAGCGCATCAGGGGCTCCTACGCCGTGGTGGTGCTGATCGCCGGCCACGGGCTGCTGGCTTTTCGCGACCCGTTTGGCATTCGTCCGCTTTGCATGGGCCGTGGCCAAAACGAATACGGCAACACCGTGATGGTGGCCAGCGAGTCGGTCGCCCTGGAAGGTACCGCGCACCAGTTCGAACGTGACATCGCGCCGGGCGAAGCGGTATTTGTGGACATGGAGGGAACGGTGCATGCCGAGCAATGCGCCGTCAATGCCAAGCTCATGCCTTGCATTTTCGAGTTTGTCTACCTGGCGCGTCCCGACTCCGTGCTCGACGGCATTTCGGTTTACCAGGCGCGCCTGAACCTCGGTGAAACGCTGGCCAAGCGGGTGATTTCCACGGTGCCGCCCAACGAGATCGACGTGATCATTCCGATTCCCGAATCGAGTCGCCCAAGCGCCACCCAGCTGGCGCATCTTCTCGGTATTCCCTACCGCGAAGGTTTTGTGAAGAACCGCTATGTGGGACGAACCTTCATCATGCCGGGGCAAGGCGTGCGCAAAAAATCAGTGCGCCAGAAACTCAACGTCATTGCCAGTGAGTTCAAGGGCCGCAATGTGCTGCTGGTCGATGACTCCATCGTGCGCGGCACCACCAGCCGCGAGATCGTGCAGATGGCGCGCGACGCCGGCGCGCGCAAGGTCTATTTCGCCAGCGCCGCGCCGCCAGTGCGTTACCCCAACGTCTACGGCATTGACATGCCCACGGCGGACGAGTTGGTGGCACACGGCCGCAGCATTGAAGAAATTCGTCAGGTGATTGGCTGCGATGCGCTGATTTACCAGGACATGGACGGTATGCGGCGCGCCATCGGATCGCTCAACCCCAAGCTCGATGGTTTTGACGCCTCATGCTTCGATGGCGTTTATATCACCGGTGACGTGACGGCCGAAACCATTGCCGCGATGAACTCACAGCGCGCCGATACCGCGGAGCAGATCGGCGATGACGGCGACGCGGATGTGTCGCGCCTGGCGCTGCCCAATTCGCAAGAGGCTTGAGCCGGACCTGACCCATGACACAAAAAAAATTGCCCGAAAATCTTCACCGCGACACCCTGGCCGTGCGCACGGCCGTCGCCAAAAGCCAGTATGGCGAAAATTCCGAGGCACTGTTTCTGACCAGCAGCTTCGTCCAGCCCGATGCTGCCACGGCCATGCGGCGCTTTGCCAACGAGGAAGAGGGCTACATCTATTCCCGTTTCACCAACCCCACGGTGGCCAGCATGGAGCAGCGGCTGGCCGCGTTGGAGGACACCGAGGCCTGCATTGGTACATCCAGCGGCATGGCGGCGATCCTGTTGATGTGCCTGGGCTTGCTCAAGAGCGGCGACCATGTGATTTGCTCCCAGTCGGTGTTTGGCGCCACCATCAGGCTGATCGGCAGCGAATTTGCCAAGTTTGGGGTGGAAAGCACTTTTGTGTCGCAAACCGACGTGGCCCAGTGGCAGGCAGCCGTCAGGCCCACAACCAAACTGCTGTTTGCCGAAACCCCCACGAATCCGCTGACCGAAGTCTGCGACATTCGAGCGCTCGCCGACGTGGCCCATGCGGCGGGTGCCTTGCTGGCCGTTGACAACTGCTTTTGCTCGCCAGCGCTGTCGCAGCCTGCCAAGTTGGGGGCTGACCTGATTATTCATTCGGGCACCAAATACCTTGACGGCCAGGGCCGCGTGATTGCGGGTGCGATCTGCGGACCGAAAAAGCTCATTGACGAGAAACTCGTTCCCATCATGCGCAGTGCCGGCATGACACTGTCACCGTTCAATGCCTGGGTCGTGCTCAAGGGCCTGGAGACGCTCTCGATCCGCATGCAGGCGCAAAGCGCCAGTGCACTGCTGCTGGCCGCCTGGCTGGAGGTGCAGCCGGGCGTGGCCCGCGTGTTTTACCCCGGCCTGAAGTCACACCCCCAGCATGCACTGGCCATGCGGCAGCAAAGCTTCAACGGGCAGGGTTGCGGCGGTGCGGTCGTGTCGTTCAACCTCAAGGGTGCTGATGCGCAAAGCGCCCGGAAAAATGCTTTTCACGTGATCGACAGCACCCAGGTCTGCAGCATCACGGCCAATCTGGGCGACACCAAGACCACCATCACCCATCCCGCGACAACATCGCACGGCCGGCTCACCGAAGCACAGCGGCAAGCTGCCGGCATCGGCCAGGGCCTGATCCGCGTGGCCGTGGGTCTTGAACATATTGACGATTTGAAAGCCGATCTGGCACGAGGTCTGGACAGCCTGAAATGACAACAAAAACCATGACCCGAAAAACACGAACCCGGTTTGCGCCCTCCCCCACGGGCTTTATTCACCTCGGCAATATCCGCTCGGCTCTGTATCCGTGGGCCTTTGCGCGCGCCACCGGGGGCGTCTTCATATTGCGGATCGAAGACACCGATCTTGAGCGTTCGAGCCAGGCCGCCGTCGATGTGATCATCGAAGGCATGCGCTGGCTCGGCCTGGACTATGACGAGGGTCCGTTCTACCAGATGCAACGCATGGACCGCTACAAGGCGGTGCTGGCCGAGTTGCAGGCGGCCGACCTTGTTTATCCTTGCTACATGAGCATGGAGGAACTCGACGCGCTGCGTGAAGCACAGATGACGGCGAAAGAAAAGCCGCGCTACGACGGCACCTGGCGGCCGGAACCCGGCAAGACGCTGCCTCCTGTCCCTGAAGGCGTTCGGCCGGTGCTGCGCTTCAAGAATCCGCAAGGCGGCTCGGTGGTTTGGGACGACAAGGTCAAGGGCCGCATCGAGGTCCGCAACGACGAACTCGACGACCTGGTCATTGCGCGGCCCGACGGTACGCCGACCTACAACTTCTGCGTGGTGGTGGACGATATGGACATGGCCATCACGCATGTGATTCGCGGCGATGACCATGTTAACAACACGCCACGCCAAATCAACATCTTCCGCGCGCTTGGCAAGGATGTGCCGGTCTATGCGCATTTGCCGACCGTTCTCAATGAGCAGGGCGAAAAGATGAGCAAGCGCAGCGGCGCCAAGGCCGTCACGCAGTACGCCGCCGAAGGTTACCTGCCGGACGCCATGGTCAATTACCTGGCGCGTCTGGGCTGGAGCCACGGTGACGACGAAATTTTTAGCCGTGAGCAGTTTATTCAGTGGTTCAATCTCGATCACCTCGGCAAGAGTGCGGCGCAGTTCGACGAGGCCAAGCTGCGCTGGGTCAATGCCCAGCATTTGAAGGCGATGGCCGATGACAAGCTGGCGGAACTCGTCTTGCCTTTCCTCAGCGAGCGCGGCGTGGTCGGCCTCGATTCAGCGCGCCGCGCGCAGGCCTGTGCCTTGTTCAAAGACCGCTGCAGCACGTTGGTGGAACTGGCCCAGTGGATGGGTCTGCTGGTCACTGAAGAGCCGGTCAGCACTGAAGAGATCAAGGCCCATGTGCCCGCCGATATTGCACCGGCAGTGGCCAGGCTGGCCGAGCTGTTGGCCGGTTGTGAGTGGAACAAAGCGGCAATTTCCGCCGCCATCAAGCAGGTGCTTGCCGAGACCGGGCTGAAGATGCCGCAACTGGCCATGCCAGTGCGTGTATTGATTGCCGGACGCCCGCAAACTCCATCGCTCGATGCCTTTGTGGCCTTGATGGACCGAGAAAATGTTATTTCCCGTTTGGCTTTCTCTAAAAGCACAGAATTTTCAAGCTATAATTTGTAGCTCGACGATTGCAGGGAAACTTGCAACATGGGGGTATAGCTCAGCTGGGAGAGCGCTTGCATGGCATGCAAGAGGTCATCGGTTCGATCCCGTTTACCTCCACCAAAGATTGTTGAGAGTGAGAATGGCGGGCTTCAAAATTCGTTTTGAGGTTTGCAAGGAAGTTCCAAGGTTTTGACCCCATCGTCTAGAGGCCTAGGACACTACCCTTTCACGGTAGGTACCGGGGTTCGAATCCCCGTAGGGTCGCCAAAATTCCTCACAGCAATGTGATGAGGCAAGGCACAAGTCGGTAACAGCAGGCCCGCAAGGGCAGGCGACTTGGCTCGAAAGAGCGAACGTTACCGCTACCAGGAGTGGTAGTTCAGTTGGTTAGAATACCGGCCTGTCACGCCGGGGGTCGCGGGTTCGAGTCCCGTCCGCTCCGCCAAAGATGAGTTTCGGACTGTCCAGTACAGTCCGAAACACACCCCTAAAAGCCCCTATCCACGGGGCTTTTTTGTTTTCTAACGCCCAACAAGAGGTATTGCAAGCCGATGCCTGACCGACACTGCGATCAACCGGCCTCAAATGAGTTTTCGGCGGATATTCGACTTGAGCGCATCAAATTTTTCGCCCATCGATTTGTCGCCTCCAGTCGCTTGGGCGAGCGGGTCATGCGTGAGCAGTCGTTCATCTGCGCTTTGCCACGTGTACAGGACTGAAGATATTGACGAATGCAAGAAGTTGACGGATGAGGTGCGGCGGTAGGCAGCCTCAAATCAGACGCAAGCACTGACGGTAATTTTCTGGACCCGCGGGCGGCCCACCGCATTGAGGATGATTTGGCGCGCCTCGCCGCCCAACGCTGACTGCCGACACAAAGTGAGTTTGCCAGCCTGGAAAGCGCCTCCGACCAACTGCGTCGCCCCCGTGGGAACGAACGATACATAGTTGGAAACATTCTGGTTCCCCGTCAATCTCAAGCTGACCGGCAACGGCTGCGCCCGTTCAATAACTACCTCGCCGTTGTCATGAGCAGCGTTTTTGTTGGCATCATGGAATACGATCCAGCCCTGCTCCCAGCCGCCGCTGGTCGCGCAGGAAACCCCATCTGCCGACTTGCACAGCGTGACCCGGCTATTGCGCTTGATCGCTTCGCTGCGGGCCAGGTGCAGGCTCGAAAGATAGATGTTGGATTGGGAACTGAGCTTGATTGAATCCATGATGCCCGCCATGGAAGGTATGCCGACTGTCCCAAGCACGGCCATCACAACCAGGACCACCAGCACCTCGATCAGGGTAAAGCCTCGTGGCGAGCGTTGCGGCAAGGACAACATCGGCGAAGCCCGCTGGCGAACGCAGCGGTCGAAGAATTTCTTGTGACCGCAAGATGGCTCGACCATATTGACCCCGCATTCTTGGAATGGAGCAGAAGAAAGGATGACCTTTTTCTGTAAAAAGCACCCGCTTGCCGGTGCGCGTCATCAACTACAGACGCCAGTTCGTTCCGTTCTTACCGAAGTCCTGCCGGTCGCGCTGAGGGTAATTGTCCTTTCCTGGCTCCCGACGGGCGATAACCGGCAAAGGACCAGGCTGGCAGGAGTGGAGCCGGCCCCCACGGATTGGAAAGCCAGGCTGTAGGCATCACCGGTCAGTTGGTAGCCCGAGGAAATCGCTTGCTGGTACTGGATGACCGTCTCGCCAGCATCAACGCTGCCGTCACCATTGACATCATGAAAAACGATCCAGCCCTGTTGCCAGCCCCCGGAGGTCGCGCAGTTCGCCCCATCAGCCGAACGGCACATCCTCACCGTGGCATTACGCTTGATGGCCTCGCTGCGCGCCAACGTGGCGCTGGCAACGAAATTGTTGGCATAAGAGGCCAGCTTGTTGCTCAGGATGGCTTCATTAAAGGACGGCGCCGCCACCGTGGCCAGGATCGCCAGGATCGCGACCGTGACCATCAGTTCGATCAGCGTGAAGCCGCGCCGCAGCGATTCGCGCGCGACCGGTCTCTTGCGCGACCGATGATGCCGTGGCACAGCCACAGTCATGCGCCGCCTCACTTCTGCAAGTACCAGTAAAGCCGACCCTTGGGCTGGATCACCGAGCCCAGCTCCTTGGGCGGCGCCCCTTCGAGCGGCGAGTTCTTGCTGCAGCCGATGCAAAACGGAACGGTCTGGCCGTTGTCCAGCGTCACCTGGCCCGCCACCGGCGATGGCGGCAGGCCATCGCCGACAAGGCGCTCGTAGCGCGAATCCGTGTCGTTCGCGCTCGCGGCGTTCAGGTAGCCGATGTTATAAACGCGCGTGGTCCCGAGGTTGTTCGTGCACGCGTTGGCTG
>Ga0155550_1390_pt1 | contig 12504 bp, 8 predicted proteins | sample RifCSPhighO2_12_FD_107207 | JGI IMG/M metagenome (GOLD analysis project Ga0155550, IMG submission 107207) | Burkholderiales bacterium RIFCSPHIGHO2_12_FULL_61_11
ATCGCGCAAGTGGTGCAGGCGATGGCGAAAGAGGCCGGTTTTGACGTCAAAATCCAGTCGACCGAATTTGCGACCTCGCTCAATCTGGCCGACAAAGGAGAGTTTGATGCCTACATTCTGGCGTGGAGCGGTCGCGCTGATCCGGACGGGAATCTGTTCAGCTTTCACGGTTGCAAGCAGCCACTCAACTACGCGGGTTATTGCAAACCGGAGATTGACGAACTGTTGAACCGCTCGCGCAGTACCGCTGATCGCGCCGAGCGGACCAAGTTGTTCGAGCAAATCGCCGCCCAGGTCGGCAAGGATCGCCCGGTCGTTTATCTGTTCCATCGCAACTGGCTGTGGGCATACAACAAGAAATTGACAGGTGTGCGCCCAATACCTGACGGCCTGATGCGCGTGCAAGGTCTGCAGTTCAAGTAAACCGTTAACCGGGCTTGCAGTGCAGGCCCGGCTGCTCCCCGGAATCACCATGTTTCGTTATCTCATCAAGCGGCTGGCCGCCATCGTGCCGACGGTTTTCTTCGTCACGATCATTATTTTCGGGCTGCAGCAGCTATTGCCAGGCGACCCGGCCATCATGCTTGCCGGTGAAGAGCAGGACCCGACTGTGATCGCTTACCTGCACAAGAAAATGCATCTCGACGAGCCGCTGCCGGTGCGTTATGCGTACTGGATCGGTGGCGTGTTCAAGGGCGATCTCGGTGAATCGCTGCGGATCCAGAAACCGGTACTCGAGCTGATTCAGGAAAAGCTGCCGGTCACGCTGGAGCTGGCAGCGATTGCCATGCTGATTGCGCTGGTGATCGGCATTCCCGCCGGGATCATCTCGGCGGTCGCAAAGGATACGGTGTGGGATTACGCGGCCAACATCGTGGCGTTGTGGGGCTTGTCAACGCCGAATTTCTGGCTTGGGATTTTGCTGATCCTGCTGTTCTCGGTGTCGCTCGGGTGGTTGCCCGCGTCCGGTTATGTGAGTCCATTTGAAGACCTGAAAGCCAATCTTGCGGCGATGATCATGCCCGCTTTCGTGCTCGGAAATGCAATTGCCGCGGTGCTGATGCGTCATACGCGCAGTGCCATGCTGCAGGTACTCAACGCGGACTACGTGCGCACCGCGCGCGCCAAGGGTCTCGGCGAACGCGCCGTCATACTCAAGCACGCGCTGCGCAATGCGCTGACACCGATCATCACGCTCGGCGCGCTGGAGTTCGGCACGCTGCTGTCGGGAGCGGTCCTGACGGAGCAGGTGTTTTCGATTCCCGGCTTCGGAAAATTGATCGTGGATGCGGTGTTCAATCGCGACTATGCGGTGGTGCAAGGTGTGGTGTTGTTCACCTCGACGGTGTACATCGTGCTCAATTTGCTTGCCGATCTCGCCTACTTTTTCGTCAACCCGCGTCTGCGAGGATAGTTCATGCGCGCTGTTCCTGTTCAATTGAAACCGCAGTCCGAGCCGCGGGAACTCACTCCGGGGCGACGCGCATTGTTGCGCCTGTTGCGTCGCCGGGGCGCGATGCTCGGACTGGTGATTGTCATTTTCTTCGTCGTGATCGCCATCTTCGCGTCGAGCATCGCGCCGCAGGATCCGCTGTCGACCAGTTGGAGCGCAGTGCGTAAAGCGCCGAGCGCGCAATATCTGTTCGGCACCGACGAGATCGGCCGCGACGTGCTGTCGCGCGTCATCTGGGGCGCGCGGGCGTCGCTGCTGGCCGGCCTGGTGTCGGTCTGCATTGCGATGGCGTTCGGCGTGCCGATCGGTCTGCTTGCCGGCTACATGGACGGATGGGTGGATGGCCTGATTTCGCGTTTTACGGATTCGATGCTGGCGGTGCCTTTTCTGATTCTGGCGATCGCGCTGGCGGCTTTTCTCGGCCCGAGTCTGACCAATGCGATGATCGCGATCGGTGTGTCGGCAACGCCGATCTTCATCCGCCTGACGCGCGCGCAGGTGCTGTCGGTCAAGGTCGAGGATTATGTCGAAGCGGCGCGCGCCGTCGGTAACCCGCACTGGCGCATCGCGCTGCGGCATATCCTGCCCAACATTTTGCCGCCGCTGATCGTGCAGGCGACGCTGGCCATTGCCGCTGCCATCATCGCCGAGGCCAGCCTGTCCTTTCTCGGCCTGGGCCAGCAACCACCCGCACCAAGCTGGGGCAGCATGCTCAACACCGCCAAAAACTATGTTGACAATTCACCATGGATGGCCATCTGGCCGGGGCTCTCGATCTTCTTGCTGGTGTTGTCGTTCAACCTGTTGGGCGACGGCTTGCGCGATGCACTCGATCCCAGGCACAAGTAAGCGCGTCTGCAGCCGCCATATAAACTGAACCGCGGCGGCGCCGTGTGTGCGCAGCCCCCCATTCCTCTTTCCGAAAGTACCGTTCCATGTTGCCATTCGACGCCCAACATTATCCTTACGCCTCACGCCGTAACGTCGTTTATGCGAATCGCGGCATGGTCGCAACCGCACAGCCGCTGGCGGCGCAGGCCGGCTTGCAGGTGCTGCAGGCGGGGGGTAATGCGATCGATGCGGCAGTGGCGACCGCGGCGGCGTTGTCGGTGGTGGAACCGACCGCCAATGGCATCGGCGGTGATGCGTTTGCGCTGGTCTGGCATGGCGGTCAGCTCCACGGACTCAACGCCAGCGGTCCCGCACCGCAGACGATGACGCGGGAGGCGCTCAGTGCCAGGAACATCACCGAGATGCCAAAGTACGGCGCGCTGCCAGTCACCGTGCCCGGGACGCCGGCCGCATGGGTTGCGCTGTCGCAGCGCTTCGGCACACTGCCACTGACCACCTCAATGGCCGGTGCGATCGAGTTGGCGCGCAATGGGTTCCCGGTCTCGCCCTCGGTGGCGTTCGCCTGGCAGGTTGCGACCAAGCTGTTGCGTGAGAATTTGAAGGAAAGCCATTTTCAGCCGTGGTTCGACACCTTCGCCCCTGAGCGGGCGCCGCAGGCCGGCGAAATCTGGCGTTCGGCCGGACATGCGCAGACCCTGCAGTCGATCGCCGAGGACAAGGCTGAAGGTTTTTATCGCGGCCCGCTGGCAGAAAAGATTGCGTCGTTCGTGCAGTCAGCGGGCGGCTATCTGTCGGTGCAGGACCTGGGGCAGTATCAAGCTGAATGGGTCGATCCGATCAGCGTCAATTATCGCGGTTACGACGTGTGGGAAATTCCGCCGAGCGGTCACGGCCTGGTGGCGCTGATGGCGCTGAATATATTGAAGGGCTTCGATTTCAGCGATCGCGATTCGACTTTGACGCATCATCGCCAGATCGAGGCAATGAAGCTGGCATTCGCCGATGGCCTGGCGCATATCGCCGACCCGCGCTCCATGCGGGTGTCGATCGCCGATCTGCTGTCGGATGCCTATGCGGACGAGCGCCGCGCGTTGATTGGCGCGCAGGCCAGCATGCCAATGCCGGGCGAACCTTCACGCGGCGGCACCGTCTATCTGAGCACCGCCGACCATCAAGGCAACATGGTATCGATGATCCAGAGTAATTACATGGGTTTCGGCTCTGGTTTGGTGGTGCCTGGAACCGGTATTGGACTGCACAATCGCGGAAATAATTTTTCGCTCGATCCGAAGCATCCGAATTGTCTCGCCCCCGGCAAGAAACCGTACCACACCATCATTCCGGGCTTCCTCACCAAGGCTGGAAAGGCCGTCGGGCCGTTCGGCGTCATGGGGGGCTTCATGCAGCCGCAAGGGCATGTGCAGGTGGTCATGAACACCGTCGATTTTGGCCTGAATCCGCAGGCCTCGCTGGATGCGCCGCGCTGGGAGTGGGAGAGTGGCAACCGGGTCAATATCGAACGCTCGACGCCTGAGCATTTGTACCATGCGCTAGCGCGGCTTGGGCATGATGTGGCGTGGTCGAATAACCGGCTGGCGTTTGGACGCGGGCAGATTATCTGGCGCAATGAAGCGGGCGTGCTGTGCGGCGGAACTGAGCCACGTAGTGATGGCCAGATTGCGGCGTGGTGATTGAGCCGATTGGACTCGCCGTAAAACGCTGTCATTTCGACCAGCATGTGCAGCAAATGCCAGGCTGCCAGCCCTGTGGCCGCGTCTTTCGGACCGGATGGCGTCACCCGCTGGCTAAAATTGAAAAGGCATGATGCTGATGACTGGCTTTTGCCCCGCTTCTCTAATCGGCGCCGATCCCCAAATGCATCGTTGCGATGTCAATTTTGCGGCTCATTGCCCCCTTCCTGATAGGACTGTTGGCGCAGCCAGGGGCTGACGCGATAGCGCTCACCACGGTAGAAACTGTCTAGCGCGTCGAGTACTTGAACGACCGCTGTAGTGTTCCAACCCGCCAACCACTCGAAGGGCCCGGCTGGATAATTCACACCCAGCTTCATTGCGGCATTTGCGCCGTCGGGGGTGCAGACGCCTTGTTGCACGGCATCGGCGGCTTCGTTGATCAGCATCGCGAGGGTGCGTGCCACCACCAGGCCCGGCGCATCAGCGATGCGCTGCGGCTTGAAGCCAAAGGCGCCGAGCCAAAGCGTGGCGGCGCTCGTCCATGCCTGCGATGCGCGCAGCGAGGGTGCCCAGGCCAGCGTGATGTCATTTTCAGCAGACAGTGGCCGGTCAAATACGGCCACCTCCAGGCCCAGCTCCGAGGCGGTTCGACCGTCGGTCATCCGCAACTGGGAGCCGTCCACCTCCAGGCCGAGCCAATCGCTCCCCTCATGGCGCAGAAACGGTTGGCCGGTTTTTACCAGCGCCGCGACAAAACGATCAGCCAGCGGCCCTTGGCCATGCACGCGCAGCAGCTGGGCGGTTGGCGGCGGTATCGATTCGACGGTGGCGATCGCCGGTTTGGCAGCGCCATCCGGGTAATCGAAAAAGCCATGGCCTGACTTGCGCCCCAGCAGCCCGCCATCAACCAACTGGCGCTGCACCAGGGACGGTACAAAGCGCTTGTCAAAAAAGTTGGCCTCGTAAACCGACTGTGTCACCGAGAAATTGGTGTCATGGCCGATCAAGTCCATCAACTCGCACGGCCCCATGCGGAAACCCGCAGCGCGCAGGCAGGCATCGAGCACGGCGGGCGTGGCGGCTTGCTCCAACAGTAGCGCCAGCGTCTCGGCGTAATAGGGCCGGGCGATGCGGTTCACGATAAAGCCGGGCGTCGAACGCGCATGAACCGGCACCTTGCCCCAGACCTTGGACAACTCGAAGATTGCCGCGGCCACTGCCGGATCGGTCTGCAGGCCCGCTACCACCTCGACCAGCTTCATCAGGGGCACCGGGTTGAAGAAGTGCATGCCGACCAGCCGGCCCGGATGCCGCAGGCCGTTGGCGATCGCGGTGACCGAAATTGACGAAGTGTTGGTGGCCAGCACACAGTCGGCAGCCACGATCGCTTCGAGTTGCCCGAACAGGCCACGCTTGACATCAAGTTTCTCGACGATGGCTTCCACCACCAAGCGCACCGACGCCGCCGCGTCGAGCGAGCTGATCGACTCGATGCGCGACAGGGTCTGTGTCACGCCTTCAGCAGTCAGCTTGCCCTTGGCGAGCAGCCCCTCCAGGAGCCTGGCGAGCTTTTCCTTGGCCTCGGCGGCCGCGCCTTCGCGGCTGTCATAGAGCATCACGGCATGGCCGGCCTGTGCCGCCACCTGCGCGATGCCGACACCCATGATGCCCGCGCCGACCACCAGCAGTGGGGCGCCATTCAGTGTGTTTGTCATCAGTAGGTCTCCAGGTGCAGACGACCTTCTTGTCTGAGCGCCGTGCCAACGGTGTCCCAGGACAGGCCAGACTGTTGCGCCACGTCGTGCAGCGCCAGGACCACGCCTTCTTCCATGCTCTTGAGTCCGCAAACGTAGAAGTAGCTGTTCGGCTCATTGAGCAAGAGGCCGAGGTCGGCCGCACGTTCGCGCATGACGTCCTGCACATGGCGCTTGGGTTGCCCCGGTGTACGCGAGAAGGCGAAGTTGATGTCGATGAAATCCTTGGGCAGGCTTTGCAGCGGCCCGAAGTAGGGCAACTCTTCTTTCGTGCGCGCGCCGAAGAACAGCATCAGCTTGCCGCCCTCGAACTTGCCGGACTGGCGCAGTCGGCGCCGCCATTCGGTCATGGCCCGCATCGGCGCGCTGCCAGTGCCGGTGCAGATCATCACGATGTTGGAGCGCGGGTGGTTCGGCATCAGGAAGCTGGTTCCGAACGGGCCGATCACCTGCACTTTGTCGCCCACCTGCAGGTCGCACATGTAGTTCGAGGCCACGCCGCGCTCCGGCTGGCCCTGGTGGTCTTGCAGCACGCGCTTGATGGTGAGCGACAGGTTGTTGTAGCCGGGCCGCTCGCCGTTGCGCGGGCTGGCAATCGAGTATTGGCGCGCAAAGTGCGGCTTGCCGTTGGCGTCCACGCCGGGCGGAATGATGCCGATCGACTGGCCTTCGAGCACCGGGAACGGCATGGCGCCAAAGTCCAGCACGAGGTGGTGAGTGTCGTATTCGTGGCCCACCGCCGTCACGCGCACATTGCCTGCCACGGTGGCGCTGATCGACTTCCCGGCGGCCTTCGGTCCGTAGAGATTGGTGTAGGGGTGCGCCGCCGACCAGGGCGGCAGCGTGGCGCCGTACTGGGCGCTATTGAAGCTGGTTTCGCCGCTGGCGGCGGCTGGCAGCGCCGGCGCTGCAGGCAGCTCCACGGGCAACGCATCAGCGGCCACGCCTTCGGCCGCAAGCTGCTCAGGCGTCAACTCGGGCGGCAGCTCATCCCAGCCCAATTGGTCCAGCAGGCTGTAGGCCTTGATGCGCGGCATGGTGCGCCAGTTGTCAATCGAGCCGGTCGGACACGGGGCTATGCAGTCCATGCATAGATTGCATTTTTCGGCATCGACCACGTAGTTGCGCGCGTCATGGGTGATCGCAGCCACCGGGCAGATGGCCTCGCAGGTGTTGCAGCGGATGCATATCTCGGGGTCGATCAGGTGCTGCTTGATGGCGTGCGCGCTCATGTCCATGACAGTCGCCAGGATCAGTTGAAGCGAACGTACTCGAAGTCCGCTGGTTGACGGTTGATGCCCAGCATCGGCGGCGCGATCCAGTTGGCAAATTTTCCGCTATCGACCACCCGGCCCATCAGGCTGGCGACGAAAGCGCGGTCGGTCTCACTCGGCAGCCAGTGATCCACATTGGCTTTCCACTCGGCGTCACTGAGCACACGGCCCTCCGGCGACACCTTGACTTGCGCCAGCGCACCAATGTTGCGGTGGAAGGCCTTGTGCGGCACCTTCAGCTTGAACGGGATGCCGGCCTTTTCGATCACCTTGTTCCAGCGCCCGACACCGCCGATGGAGTCCTTGATGTAGTCGTCGCGCAGCACTTCGTTCAGCGCGTTGAGCATCGGCACATCCTTCTCGACCAGTTGGCCGCCCTGCACCGCCAGCACCTTGTAGCTGCTGCCCTTCAGGATGTGGTCGTCCATGCGTTTGCCTTCCTCGTAGCGGCCTTTCAGTCCGGTGCTGTAGAAGGTGGCGGCGTTGCTCGATTCGTCAGCGCCAAACAGGTCGATGGTGACGCTGAAATGGAAGTTCAGGTAACGCTGGATGGTGGGAAGGTCGATCACCCCAGCGGCGCGCAGCTTGGCCGGCTCATCGGTTTTCAATTCGTTCATCGCCTGGCAGGTGCGCTGGATGATGCGTGAGATGCCGCTTTCACCCACGAACATATGGTGCGCTTCTTCCGTCAGCATGAATTTGGTGGTGCGTGCCAGCGGGTCGAAGCTGCTTTCGGCCAGGGCGCAAAGCTGGAACTTGCCGTCACGGTCGGTGAAGTACGTGAACATGAAAAAGCTCAGCCAATCGGGTGTTTCTTCATTGAAGGCCTGCAGGATGCGCGGATTGTCCTGCTGGCCGCTGCGGCGCGCCAGCAGCGCCTCGCCTTCTTCGCGGCCATCGCGGCCGAAGTATTTGTGCAGCAGGTACACCATGGCCCACAGGTGGCGTCCTTCCTCGACGTTCACCTGGAACAGGTTGCGCAGGTCGTACTGGCTGGGCGCTGTCAGTCCCAGGTGGCGTTGTTGCTCCACCGAGGCCGGCTCAGTATCGCCTTGCGTGACGATGATGCGGCGCAGGTTGGCGCGGTACTCGCCGGGGATGTCCTGCCAGGCGTCTTCCCCCTTGTGGTCGCCAAATTGAATCTTGCGGTTGGCTTCGGCCGGATTCAGGAAAATGCCCCAGCGATAGTCGGGCATTTTCACATGGCCGAATTGCGCCCAACCCTGTGGATCCACGCTGACGGCTGTGCGCAGGTAGACGTCGAAGCTTTGCGAATCATCGGGGCCCATGTCGGCCCACCATTTGAGGTAGTTGGGTTGCCACTGCTCGAGCGCGCGCTGCAGCGTGCGGTCTTCGCTCAGGTTGACGTTGTTGGGAATCCTGTCGCTGTAATTGATATCAGACATCGTGCTCTCCTTGATTTGTTAAACGCGGTTCCAGTCAAAGGCGACTTTTTCACCTTTGCCATAAACCTTGAGCGCACCCTTTTCGCCGACGGCGTTGGGGCGCTGGAAGATCCAGTTCTGCCAGGCAGTGAGCCGCCCGAAGATACGGGTGAACATGTTTTCCGGGCCGTTGAAGCGCAGGTTGGCTTCCAGGCCAGTCAGCGCGTCGGGCGACATCGACACCCGCTCTTCCACGGCAATCCGCACCTCGTCGGCCCAGTCGATGTCATCAGGGCTGGAAGTCACCAGTCCGAGCGCGAATGCGGCGTCGGCGTCCAGTGCCTGGCCGACCTTTGAACGCACGGCATCCAGTGCGGGCGGTTCATCATAGAAGCGGCGACCCAGGCGGCTCTGGCCCGTGACCATCGGGTACAGGCCAAAGTTGGTCTCGGTCACCGTGATCCGCGGTGCACGCGCTGCATCGTCGGGCAAGGCCAGGTGGTAGCTGCGGTCGCAGGCCAGGGCCAGCTCCAGCAAGGTGCCGGCAAAACAGGAGCCCGCCTCGATCAAGGCAAACAGGCTGCGCGATGAGACATCCAGACGGCTCAGCGTGCGGCGCAGCAGGCCGATGGTCTCGCGAACCAGCCAGTGGTTCTGGTGGGCCAGCAGCGTGGCGTCCATTGCCAGAACGGCGCTGGCATCGCCTTCGGTCCTGATCAACCAGGTACCGATGCCGGTTTCGTTGGTTCGCATCTGCAGGATGGCATCTTCCAGTTCACGCGCCATGGCCAACGGATACCAGGCGGCGCCAGCGGCCTCGATGCCGGCAATGTCGGTCGGCTGCGCGCCGCGTGGCCCCATGACGGTGAAGGTGGCGGTGCGCTTGGCGCGGTCGATCTCGACCGTCACACTCGGGTAGCGCAGTGCATCGGCCTCCAGCGTGCGCTGCAGTGGTATCAGGGTCACGCCGCGGGCGTCGGCGGGGCGATCACTCTTGGCGGCTAGCGCCAGCGCCCGCTCCTGCACCTTCTGTGCAAAAACCGCTGGCTTGGCGATCGCGTCCACCAGGCGCCAGGCCACGGCCTTTTCGCCGCGCACACCTTCGACGCTGGTGCAGAACAGGTCGGCCAGATCGTGGCGCACATGGCGCTTGTCGGTCATTCGGGTCAGGCCACCGGTGCCGGGCAGCACGCCGAGCAGCGGCACCTCGGGCAGGCTGACGGCGCTTGAGCGGTCGTCCACCAGGATGATTTCATTACACGCCAGTGCCAGTTCGTAACCGCCACCGGCGCAAGCGCCATTGACAGCGGCGAGAAACTTCAGGCCGCTGTGGCTCGATGAATCTTCCAGCCCGTTGCGCGTCTCATTGGTGAACTTGCAGAAGTTCACCTTCCAGGCGTGGCTGCTCACGCCCAGCATGAAAATGTTGGCGCCGGAGCAAAAAACCTTCTCTTTGGCGCTGGTCAGCACCACGGTGCGCACTTCGGGGTGTTCAAAGCGAATGCGGCTGACGGCGTCGTTCAACTCGATGTCAACGCCAAGGTCGTAGCTATTGAGCTTGAGCTTGTAGCCGGGACGCAGGCCGGCGTTCTCGTCAAAATCCGCCTTGAGCGTGGCCACAGGGCCATTGAAATCAAGTTTCCAGTGCTTGTACTGGGAAGGGTTGGTCTGGTATTCGACACGGCTGGGAATGCTCACGAACGGCTCTCCTTAAATTGAAGCACAAAAATGCTGGTTTCGTACACGCATCATAGTGCATATTACACCAAAAAGAGTGAGGCATTTTTATGCATTTTGCGAAAGATAATTCAAGCCGGCAGCTGCAGTACTTTTCTGACGATCTCCCGCAAGGCCAGAAACGTAGGTGCCAAGGGCTGAGCGCTGGTGTCGAGCTTGAACTGGGCCTTGGAATAAAAAGCCGCGCGGCCTGTAAGGATTCCCCTGAGGTCTTCCATCGCCTCCTTGCTGGCCGCCATGGGGCGCAAGTCACCCTGCGCCGTGACGCGCTTCATATGGTCCTCGGGGTCAGCGTGTAGCCACACAGTCGTGCAGTGCGCCAGTAGCTGGTTGAAGGTTGCCGCGTCCGATACCAGGCCGCCAGGCGTGGCGATCACCGCCTCAGGATAGATCTGGATCGCCTCTTCGAGCGCGCGCCGCTCGTACCTGCGATAGGCATTCATGCCGTAAAGCGCCTGTATCTCGGCCGTACTGCAGCCCGCAAACTTCTCAATTTCGCGACTCAGTTCAATGAAGGGGAAACCCAGGTCGTCGGCCAGCATGAGGCCCAGCGTCGATTTGCCCGCGCCGCGCAAGCCAACCAGCGCCACGCGCGGGCTGTGGCCGGCATTGCCGCCGCCGGTGCCCAGCATTTCGCCGATGCTGATACGCACGCGTTGCAGCGTGGCTTCGTCGCGCTGCTCAAGCAATTCGCGGATCAGCAGCCACTCCGGTGACGAGGTCGTCACGTCGCCAATGAGCTCACCCAGCGAGCATTGCAGGGCGCCAGCCACTTGCAGCAATACCAGGATGGAGGCGTTGCCCACACCGTATTCCAGGTTCGCCAGGTGCCGCTCGGAGACATCGGCCGCCACTGCCAGCGCCTTGCGCGTCATGCCGCGGCGCGCCCGCAGGCTACGCACTCGCTCGCCCAGCGCCACCAGGAAGGGAATTTTTCTCTCCTCTGCCTTCACGCCGTCTCCGGAATGGACGGGCTCCTTGATGGGTTCAAGGCCGGGCTTAGTCAGGCTAGGTGTTAACCCGCTTAAGTGCAATATAGTACTTGACATGGGATGGGTAAGACTTTATTGTTGATGCTTGCACAATAATTCATATTGTCAAAATGCGCAAGCAGAATCGTAACCAACTGATGCATTCACCTGCCCGATATCGCGAACAAATCGCAGAACTTGCCATGCAGTTGGCCGGGCGTCCAGTCGATGCGAATCTGGCCAATGGCCGTCCGCTCGCGTTTGTCTGCCGCCAGCAAGCCTCATTGGCGTCATCCGTTAACTAAAAAAACAGGCATGACAGAAGTAATTTCCAACTTTCTCGGTGGCCGCTGGCAGAGCGGCAGCGGCGTCGGCACGCCGCTGTACGATCCCGTGCTGGGCAACGAGTTGGTGCGCGTGGACGCGACCGAACTGGACCTGCCTGCCGTCTTTGCCTTCGCCCGCGAACAGGGTGGCGCTGGGCTGCGAGCACTGAGCTACCGCGAGCGCGCCGGGATGCTGGCCGCCGCCGTTAAAGTACTGCAAGCCAAGCGCGATGCCTATTACGAGATCGCCACCGCCAACAGCGGCACGGTCAAAAATGATTCGGCAGTGGACATCGACGGCGGCATCTTCACCTTGGGAACGTACGCCAAACTCGGCGAGTCCCTCGGCGACCGCCATTTTCTGCTGGACGGCGAGGCCGCTCGCCTGGGCAAAGACCCGCTGTTCCAGTCTCAGCATGTGCTGGTGCCGACGCGCGGCGTGGCGCTCCTGATCAACGCCTTCAATTTCCCGAGCTGGGGCTTGTGGGAAAAAGCGGCGCCCGCCTTGCTGTCGGGTGTACCGGTGATTGTGAAGCCGGCCACCGCCACCGCCTGGCTGACCCAGCGCATGGTCAAGGACGTGGTCGATGCGGGGATATTCCCGCCAGGCGCGCTGTCGGTGGTGTGCGGCAGCTCCGCCGGCCTGATGGACGCCCTGCAGACCTTTGACGTGGTGTCGTTCACCGGCTCGGCCGAAACAGCCGCGCTCATCCGATCCCATCCAGCCGTGGCACAACGCTTTGTACGCGTCAACATCGAGGCTGACAGCGTCAACTCGGCCTGGCTGTTGCCCGATGCCGGGACCGGCAGCGAAGCCTTTGATCTGCTGGCGAAAGAAGTGGTTCGCGAGATGACGGTCAAGTCGGGGCAGAAATGCACCGCGATTCGCCGTATCTTCGTACCCGAGGCTCTCTACGACGCGGCAGCTGATGCCATTGCAGCACGACTGGCCAGGACCACGGTCGGCAATCCGCGCAATGAATCGGTGCGCATGGGCGCGCTGGTCAGCCGGGCGCAGCTGGCCAGCGTTCGCGCGGGCCTGGACTATCTGAAGCAAC
>Ga0155550_1394_pt1 | contig 12451 bp, 16 predicted proteins | sample RifCSPhighO2_12_FD_107207 | JGI IMG/M metagenome (GOLD analysis project Ga0155550, IMG submission 107207) | Burkholderiales bacterium RIFCSPHIGHO2_12_FULL_61_11
CCAGCACACTGCAGATCATCGACAACTTGTTCGCCATGACCGCGATGGTCGGCAAGTAGCGCAATCAAATCAATATGCCACGGCTAGACGCTTACAGTTGTACTGCGGACAGTGTCCCAGGACGCTTGCGAGTACGACGCCACAGTTTGTGGCGCAACGTCGTGATCGAGTCGGCCACGTAACGTTGCGCCCGCTGGACTGCCCCGAGGGACGTAATCCTTGGGAACGGCAGGTACTTGGCATTCGATGAAGTTTTTTACCGCTGGCATCGCTGCCAGCCTTCAGTCGCTGTGCCATCAAGAAACCGTATGCTGCAATGCTCAGGCTGGCATGATTATGAGATCCCGCCAGCCCCGTCCTTCATAGCGGTAATGGGTTCGACGCTTTTGCGGGACAAAGGAAGCATCAGACCAGTGCAATACCGCTCAATCCTGCATGCCGGTCAGTACGACCCAATCCTGCGGCCAGATGAGCCAGGTAATGGCCGACTTCCCTATATATATGTCCATCACACCCCCCCCCTCAGAATTAGGAGGGCGAACTACCTACTTCATCTTGTTTGGGAGCCAGGAAATAAGTTCCGGGAACGCGACCATCACCGCGACGAAACCAAGCAGCACCCCGACGAATGGAAGAGCGCCGAGGGATATCTCTCTCAGTGAGACATCACCACTCATACCGCGAAGGACAAAGAGGATCATTCCCACCGGAGGCGTGATCAGACCGGTCTCGACCATCATAACCAGGAAGATTCCAAACCAGATCGGATCGAAACCCAGCGCAATGATCACCGGGTACGCAACTGGCAGCGTCATCAGCATCATCGAGATCGATTCCACGAACATGCCAAGCATGATGTAGATGAGGGCAATTGCCGCGACTACCATCCACGCAGGCAGATTGGAATTGCTAATCAGATCCACGGTGGCCTGAGGCAGATGCAGGTAGTCTAAGACCCAACTCAGCGCCGCCGCGCAGAAAACAATCAGCATGATGAACGCGGTTATGTTGACCGTTTCAACTGCCGCTTCGTAGAGCATGCGCCAGCTGAATGCGCGAAAGCCAGCACATAGTATGAGCGCCATCACCACACCCAAGGCACCGGCTTCGGTCGCTGTGGCTATCCCTGTGTAAAGCGAGCCCAATACCGCGATGATAACTACCGCGAACGGCAATACGTTGACCAAAGAGGCCAGCTTTTCCCGCATCGTGTAGCGCGCTCCCTTGGGGGCGGAGCCAGGTACCGCCACGGCCCACACAAGCGCCCCGCCCATGAACCCGACAGCGAGCAGCAAGCCCGGAACAATGCCTGCGATGAACAGAAGGTCGATCGGTGCGCCGACCGTGCTGCCGTAGATGATCATTGCAATGCTCGGCGGGATCATGATTCCCAGCGTGGCGCCTGCCGCCGTGATGCCGTACGTAAGCTTCGGGCTGTATCCCCTCTGGATCATTTCCGGACAGGCCACTTTGCCAAGCGTCGCCGCTGTTGCGATGCTCGACCCCGATACTGCGGCAAAGACCGCTGAAGCAGCCGCGCAGGCATGTGCCAGCCCGCCAGGCGTGCGTCCAAACCACTTGGCCAGTGCGTCGAACATACGCGTCGTCACACCGCTTTTCAGCAACAGTGCACTCATGAGTACGAACATTGGCACTGCGGTAAGCGTGAAGGAGTTGACACTTGTCCAGGCACGCTCCGCCAGTGTGGACAACTGAGGCTTCGGAAGCAGAAAGTACAAGCCGAAGACAGCCACCAAGCCGAGTGCAAAAGCGATCCGAACGCCCATTAGCAAAAGCCCCAAGATCGAGACAATCAGAACCGTGCTGACGACGCCGAGAGAACTTCCCCGTGCCGCAGCGAATATCAGTCCAAGCGCTACCAGAATTGAAAAACAGAAGAGCGCTATGCGAAAGCCGCTGTAGGCCAATACGATACCGACGAAGGCGACACAGATTGCAATCGACCCTGCGTCAAAACGCGTCCCGATCACAATCACTGGTAGGCGGCCAAACGTCACCAGGCTGATAACGAGGCCGACAAGAAGGAGTAAGGCGACGACCTGGGGTAGTATGCTGTGGTGCGCGCTACCCCGCATGCACGTTGCCAGCATGGCCAGCACGAAAACGGCAAATCCGATACTCATCGCAACTTCTGGAATCCACTGCAGGGTCGAAAGCAGCCCCCAGCTACGCGTGCCATTGGCATACTCCGACACATTGAAGATCACGATCTGCCACGCACAGATCAGCACAAAGAACAGGCCGATCCAGTTGGCCACTACGTTTAGCTGACCTCGACGGATTGGACCCAGCACGTTCAGCAGCAGTTCCACCTGGATGTGCGAACCGGCACGTTCGGCTGGAGACAAGCCGAAAAACACGATGCAAACCAGAATATATGCGGCCACCTCCGTCACCCATGAAGTGGGCTCATTTAGGACGACACGGCTGAATATCTCGAAACAGATGATCGCGGTCATGGCCAGCAACGCCATAGCGCTGAAGACAGTAGAAGATGCGGTAGCTCCGTCTGAGGCGCGCAGCAGCCACGGTACCGGCGGGCTGACCGATAGGTCTGGGGGCTTCGATGTCATGGAAAGTGCTGAGGACGTTGTCATTGTCAAACCATTGAATTAGTGAGGGGACTGCTCATCTGTCGTGATGACTCCTTGCCATGGATGAGATGAAGCCTGTTACGCAATGCAACGTGGGAATTAGATATCTCTTTATTGACGATGCGGAGGGCAGACACCGTTATCGGCGGCATTACCCCAGAGGTCTGCCGACCACGTCACGATCAGCGCGCTATGGCGGCTTTCACACGCTCAATATAGGCCGGTCCCTCAAAGCCGACCTCCTTGGCTCGCTTGTACCACGCGTCATATGTCGGTCCTACGTACTGTTGGCTGAACAAACGCTTTCTTTCACCAACCGGCGCCGTCCACGACTCGATACCGTTGGCCTTCATGCGATCGAGGGCCATGCCTACGTATTTTCCGTGGTTTTCCAATGCTTCCTTCTGAAGAGCCTGCATTTCTACCGTGATCTTCTGTTGAAGATCCGCCGGGATTTTTGCCCACGTTTCGTTGTTGATCACCACAGCCCAGCCGTTGATCGGGCCCAGGCTCCAATCCTGGACATTTCGCGCAACCCGCCAGTATTCCTGCCCGTCGCCGTAGCATGCAGACGTGAACACGCCGTCGATGACGCCACTCGCGAGCGAGGGCATCACTTCTGGAAGCGCAAGAGGCACAGGCTTGGCCCCAAGTGCATTCATCAACTCCGCCGTCTGCGGGTTGTGTACACGCAACCGCTTGTTCTTGAAGTCTTCTAGTGTTCTGATCGGCACTTTGGAAAAGAGCCGTTGGGTGCACCAGGCACCTTCCGCCAATACATGCACCTTATAGCGATCCGTCCAAATCTTGTGCGTCTCCGCGAACCAGAAAGCGTCTCCAACCTTGCGGTAGTCGTCAATGCCCTCAATCAGACCGGGCAGATTGAAGATCCCGAAGCGAGGCTCCTCGGCTGCGAGATATGTATGAAGCACAGCCGACATATCCACGCGGCCGTCGCGAACGGCAGATACGATCTGCGTACCAGGCACGAGCGAATCGCTCGCATTCACTTTCACAAGCCCTGCGGTCGCCTTCGCGATGCGCTGCGGAACTTGCGAAGTCAGGATACTATAGGCGTCCCCCGGGGCCGGGATTACCGCCATTGTCAAGTTGAACTGCTGAGCAGCGGCCGGAGCAGCCAAGAGCGACAAGGCGACGGTCATCGAGACCAATCCGGCCATCAGCCTCCTGGGTCGAGAAAATTTAACTTTGTGGAAGCGGATCCTGTTATGCGAGAAAAACATTTTGTCTCCTTAAATTCGTTCGGTTGATGTTAGCGCTAACGTCATAAAGTATAGGTAGCTGGCGACGGCGTGTCAACCGCGTGTCAACCCTTAGACAAGACCCAATCAGTGCCGTTGGACGCAAGAGCAACACCGGCAAGGCGTTGGTTTGTCATTGCCGTTGAAATGCTGCATCCCAAAGGTTCGGGAGAATTCGGATGCTACAAGTTGATCGAGGCGATTATGAGAATCGGAGCCCTCATCCACAGTGATGGCTCTCGCCCTAAAGAGAACTCGAAGAGGACGCGTATACCACCATGCCGATTGCCGTAATTGTTGCCAGTGCAAAGGCGGCAAAAATCAGGTGAATACCCAGGTGCGCGCACGCCCTGCAATGTAAGCCGCGCGGTACGCGGCACCGTTGTCGACAATAAGCTTGACTGGCACGCCACGCCACGGCGCTGTCGAGCCTGTCTAGGTCAAGTGCATCTCTTGTCCCGCAGAAACTTGAATATCGCAGAGTGATCTGACCCCATCCAACAGTACTCAGTGGTGAATTCCTTCATCAGCATCCTAAGCCGGACGAGCCGGAACCAAACAAGTAATACCATGCCGTATCATGACTGACGAGGCAAGATCATGGAAACGCAACTGGTCAATCGCTACGCGGCAAACCTGCACGGCGTGCTGTCGTGTTATGACCGTATTTTGATCATGGGCACGCTGCCTGGGGCGTGTTACGCAGGAGGCATGACCAGTTTCTTGTACAGCAAAGGCATCCGCATTTTTGACTACGCGCAGTTTGCCGAGCCGCTGCGAGATCACATTCGCACACGCACGCAAGAGATATGTGAAGCTGCCGGTCTCGGTGAATGTCAAGCTAGTTGTCGCCTGCGAGGTTAAATTTAGGCGGCTTTTTTGAGTATCTGGCATTCCTCCTTGTTCGCGTCCACACGTTGATCAGGATTGAGGTGAACTTCCCGTAGCGGCTGCCAGTTGCGCGTGGAGCCGCTCCAGCGCTGAGGATGCTTCGCTTTTGCCGCTTCATAAACGTCCACTCGCTTTGACAGTAACGCAGTGTCCTGGCCCGCATGGCGCTCCTGTGGCGTGACGAAACGAATGGCGCTGTGACGATGCTCACGGTTGTACCAATGCACGAACGTGCCGACCCATTGGCGAGCAGCGAGCAGGTTCTCGAATGCCCGGGAGGGATAGTCGGGCCGGTATTTCAATGTCTTGAATAGCGACTCCGAATAGGGGTTGTCGTTGCTGACTGCCGGGCGACTGAACGAGGGCATCACGCCCAAGGATTGCAGGGTGGCCACGTCTGCAGGGCTTCGCCTGACAAGACGTGGGTTTCTTGCAAGGCCACCGGGCATTTACGACTCGCTGCTTCCCAGTGCGCAAGAAGAGGTGCCAGCATGAGCTCCTCGTCCTTCGAGCCAGCACGCAATGCGTTGATGTTGAACGAGTTGCGCCTGCCCACCATCGGGCGGCTGTGGTCGGAATTTGCTCAGCGATCAGACAAAGAGGCGTGGCCGGCAGCCCGCTTCCTGGGTGGCTTGCTCGAACACGAACTCGCCGAACGGGCCAAGCGGCGCATCGACCGCCACCGTGCCGAGTCGCAACTCGATACCACCAAGACGCTGGCCAGCTTTGAGTTCTCCGAGGTGCCCATGCTGTCCAAGGCCCATGTCATGGCGCTGGCCAGTGGCGACTCTTGGCTTGACAAGGGCGCCACGGTGCTGATCTTTGGACCGCCCGGCGTGGTCAAGAGTCATCTCGGGTGCGGTATCGGCCACGCGCTGATCGATGCAGGCTACCGGGTGTTGTACACGCGAACCAGCGAGTTGGTGCAGCGGCTTCAGGCCGCGCGCCAGAGCCTGCAACTGCCACAAGCACTGACCAAACCCCTGATGGCCACTTCAAACTCCCCCACCTATGGCCAGTCAAATTCCCCCAGGCAGGACGGCTAAATTATCAATCTTTTGGTCTGGCTGGTTCTGACTTCCTTTCTTGGTAATTTCTCCCCCTGTCTTTTTGGTTTTTTTATAAGCGGCTGTTTGGCAAGCGCAGCGCGTCAGGCCGAAGGCAAAACGCTCGGGGAGCCCACATTTACAGCCTTAGATTGGGCCCGGGAGACGCCGGGGAATATCCCGGACAAACCGATAGCACCCAAGCTTTTGATGGCTGTACGGCGCGATTGGTCGTTGGACTTAACTTTTTCACTACTCATGTTGTCTCCTCGTTTTATGGGATAAAGGGGCGCTTGCAGAATCATTAGGCTGATTTTGGCAGCGAGTAATGTCTGTCAATAGTATTGACAGATTGTCAGACAAACATTAGGATAAACGCATGACGAAACCGCTAGGCCGTATAAAAGCAGAGACCTTGAGGGCGCAGGTCGAGAACCATCTGCGCCAAGCCATTGTGAGCGGCCAATTGAAGGCGGGAGAAAAACTTGTCGAACGCCAGTTGTGCGAGATGATGGGGGTTAGTCGCCCCTCATTGCGCGAGGCACTTCGAAAATTAGAGGCTGAAAAGCTCATTGTCAACGTGCCTCACCGTGGGCCTGAGGTTGCTTCAATCACTCTTGATGAGGCGCGGGATCTTTATGCGCTTCGACGTTTGCTCGAAAGCTACGCCGCTCATGAATTCACTCGGTTAGCCAGTGCTGAAGAAATGAAAAGCTTGGCCAAAACGGTTAAGCATTTGCGTGAGGCGGGCCAAAAAAATTCACGGGAAGGTGTGCTCAAAGCCAAGGCTGAGTTCTACGGCATTCTTCTGGGCGGCTGCGGCAACTTGCTTGTGAGTGAAATCTTGGGGGGCTTGTTATCCAGGGTTAGCCTGTTGCGCTCTACATCGCTGATGTTGCCGGATCGGCTGCCAAGAAGTCTCGAAGAAATTGACTCTTTGCTTGAGTGCATACAAAACAGAGATGCCAAAGGTGCGCAAAAGATAGCCCATAAACATGTCCTCAACGCTGAGATAGCGGCACTTGGCGTCTTTGAGCAACAAATGTCTAGTTGAAAAATCCAACCGACCAATATCAGAGAAACAACATGAATCGTGAAGCATTTGAAAAGGGCCGGAAGACACGACGCGAAGTTCTTGGGGCGCCATACGACGACGGATCAATCAAATACTCAGATGACTTCAATATGCCGATGCAGGACCTCGTGACTGAGTGCTGCTGGAAGGGGGCAGATCACCCTGCGATTTTGGAGTTCTTTCGGGACAATAAATGACCTTTGACGTGAGCAGACTCGACAGCTCCTTGCAGTCGGCTTTGCCAGTACCTGAAGTCTTGGCAGATGCAAATAGCTGTCGTGCGCACATTGAACTTGAATTCTGGAGCCTGACTCTCAGGGCAGGCACAAATCAAATTCGCAAACCTTATGGCAGGGTCAGCCAAACGGGCCTGTGATTTTTTTGAGAGCATCGGAAGTCATCTGGGGTAAGGTCTTCGATCCACTTCCGCCTGTTGGATATCAGTCTTTGGGAGCGTTGCGTAGGCAGTGTCCTGGTTTTTCCATCGAGGCAGATGATTTAACCTTGGCTCAGTCATTACCCTTCATTGAGCGACTTTTGGAGAGCATCCGATTGATAATCAATCGGCAAGTTTCCGATCAGGTTTACAACTGGAGTGACTTAGGACACATAAAGGGGACTTACCTATGCCATGCGTTACGCAACTGTCAAAAGGCAACGCATTGAAAATTTCATTGCCCATGACTTGCATGACGAAGCGATCAACATGGACTACTACGTCTGGTTCCTGCGCTCAGGCGAAGAAACAATTCTTGTGGACACTGGCTTTAGCGCGGAGGCGGCCCGTCAACGAAAGCGTACATACCTTCGATGCCCCATCGAATCACTTCAGTCATCATCGATGCACAGGGGCGGCGTGTCTGAATCTTTGACAGATCGGCCCTTCGAAGCGTTGTTCGAAACAGCTTAGTTAGCTTAGGCATCAAATACGTCAAGGCCGGTGTGATGTTGCTGGACTTACGGAGCGATACCGTGCAGCAGGGAGAACTGAACCTGGAAGAGGATGATGCGCCGGATCGAGGGCGATTGATGTCAATACTTGACGGGCTGAATCTGCGCTATGGCCGGGGCACGGTGCTCATGGCAAATGCCGGGCTTGCTGGAGACAAAAGGGCTTGGACCATGAAGCAGGAGCGCCGGACGCCGGGGTACACGACGTGCTGGAACGAAATACCTGTGGCGCGGGCATAAAGGGGCTCCGCCCATTACGTCATCCGATTTCAACTCCGCTAATCTCCCCATCGTCCTCAATCTCATAAAGTTGCACGCCATGGGGAGGGGCGAACCTGCTTGCTTTGACGTGGATCGCTCGCAATTTCACCTCGCGCACGCCGCCAATTTGCAGCCCAAGCGCATTGGCTACGTCCGCGCGGTCGTTGTACGTTGGCACGACTACCGTGGCCGCAGGGTCACCGGCCCGCCCAAGGCCTGCACCGCGTCAAGCGCGTCCTGCGCCTGGGCAGGATCCTCCAGGCCATGGAGCATCACCCTGCAGCCCTGGCCCGCCAGCGCCAGAGCGATGGCATGGCCGATGCCCGCCGCCGAACCGGTGACGAGTGCGACCCGGCCGCTAAGGTCGGTCGGCTTCATGCGCAAGGCACCAATCGCAGCACGGCGGCAAGCGGGGCGGGCGACGCCAGCGCCTCGAAGCCGTGAACCATTGCCAAGCTGTCCTCGACCTGGGCAGGGCTGAGCCCAGCTGTCGGCGCGAGGTGGCGGTATTTGGCGTCAAGGTCGGCCCAGTCGATGCCGCAGGCGCTGGCCCCGCGGGGGGCCTTGCAGGTCGCCCGTACGGTTGAACCATTGCTCAGCTCGATGGTGACGGTACCGCCGTGGCGATGCGGGAAGCGATCAGGCAGCGGTGGCGGATTGGGGTCGAACACCACCCGTGCAATAAGGCTGGCGATTCGCGGATCCTGCATCTTGTGCGGACTGAAGTGTTCCCATTCAAAGCGGCGATCGACCACCGCCGAGGCCACGAAATACGGCACGCTGTGCGCGGCGCCAATCAGGTCATGCGGCTGCACAGCCTGTTGCGCCCAGGTCTTGAGTTGCGGTGCGGTGATGACGATCCGCCGCACCGCTTCGGGTTGGACGTTGCCTTCGACGGCCGCCGTGATCGCCGCCTCCGCGATGGCGTGAAACGGGTGGGCGCCCGGCATCAGCTTGATGGCCATGTCGGTGACGATGTCCCAGGATTCGCCCAAACCGCAGATGACTTCATCGATCGCCTGGCCGTTGAAGGCGGCAAAAAATCCGCGAGGCGCTTCCATCACTGCTGCCTCGGCCTGGAAGCCGGCTCGCGCCGCAAGCGCCGCCTGCACACCCAGCATGGCAGCTGTGCCAGCGTTGTACTCGCGGGCACAGCTGGTGTCGGCCGCGATCGCCATACCCCCTGCCGAGGTGGCGCCGATGGCAATGGCCTGCGTCATGTGGGCGCCGTCCAGTCTCATGAGTCGCCCGGCTGTCACTGCGCCGGCAAAAACAGTGGCAACCGAGCCGTGGAAGCCACGCTGCATGCGCCCGGGGGTGAGCGCCTCGTCAATGCGGCCAGCCACCTCATAGCCCAGAACCATGGCGGCCAGAATGTCGCGCCCTCCTGCCTGCAGCGATTGGCCCACGGCCAATCCGGTGGCGGTGGCGATAGTACCGATGTGGGCGATGCTGCGCATGTCGCTGTCGTCACAGGCCGCAGCGTCGCTGGCCATGGCATTGACTCGCGCAGCGCGGTCGACAGGCAGGAGCGTGCTGTCGAACCAGACGCTGGCCGCAGGCTGGCCCCCGGCGCCCTTCTCAAGGTTGCGGACGATACGCGCGGACTCAAGACCGTAACCTGCCGACGCGCTGGCCAATGTACTGGCCAGACTCATCTTTGCACGCTCCAGGGCCAGCGCGGGCAAGTCCTGGGCCGCAAACCCGGCGGCAAAGTCGCCCAAGGTCTGGGCGAGTGTGGTCACTTCTTGGCTTGGGCGTCGAGGCTATCGAACACCTCACGCGCGATCCGGAAGGAATCAATGGCCGCCGGAACGCCCGCATAGATAGCGACCTGCAAGAACACCTCCCGAATCTCTTCCTTCGTCACGCCGTTGCGCAATGCGCCTGCGATGTGCAGTTTGAGTTCGTGCGGGCGGTTAAGCACGCTAATCATGGCCAAGTTCAGCATGCTGCGCGACTTGTGGGGCAACTCCTCCCGGCCCCAGACAGCGCCCCAGCAGTATTCGGTCACGAGTTCCTGCATCGGCAGATTGAAGCTGTCGGCACTGGCCAGGGACTTGTCGACGTACTCGGCGCCGACGACGGCGCGGCGGATCTTCAGTCCTTTTTTGAACATTTCGCTTTGACTCATGGTGTATTCCTTTGTAAAAAATCGAAAAAATCAAGAGAGGTCAGCCACGAACCTCGACACCCGCCCAGGCCTCGCAGACGCGCACGACGTCGACGAAGTCGGCATCTTTGCCTATGAAGGATGTGGTGATGGACAGCATGTCGCGCACCGCCGACCCCACGATCATGGGCACGCCGATGTGCTCAGCTTCGTCCACGCACAGGCGTACATCCTTGTACGCCAACGCAGCGGAAAAGCCCACATCGAAGGTTCGGGTCAGAACGCAGCGTGGAAACTTGTCGGCCGAGGCAGTGTTGCGTCCCGAGCCGTTGTTAATCACGTCCAGCATGACCTTGGGGTCCAAGCCGGCCTTCACACCCATGACCACCGCCTCCGAGGTGATAGCAACAGCCGCTGCAGACATGACGTTGTTGGCTAGTTTCATTGTCTGGGCTTGGCCGGCCTTTTCCCCGAGGAAGAAGACCTTGCCAAACTTACCCAGAAGCGGCGCGAGTGCATCGTAGTTCGCGCGCGGGCAGGAAACCATCACGGCCAATGTACCTTTGACAGCGCCGGTGACGCCGCCGCTGACGGGCGAGTCAACATAGGTGATGTTTTTGGCGGCCAGCCCCTCAGCCACGACCTTGGCGGCTCGCGGGCCGATGGTGGAAAGGTCCACCACCTCACGGACTTTAGTGCCGTCACGAATGCCGTTGACTCCCAAACAAACCGCCTCGACGATCTCGGGGGTGGGCAGGCTCAGAAAGATTACCTCTACTTCCTGAGCGACCTGCGCCGGCGTGGCGACGCGCTTTGCACCCTGGGCCGTCATCAGGGCCGCAGCGACGTCGTTGTTGTCGCACACCACAAGGGCGTGCCCAGCCTTGATCAAGTGGGTGGCCAGTGGGGCCCCCATATTGCCTAGGCCAATGAATCCGAAAGTTTGTTGAGCCATTTGTGTTTATCTCCGTGGTAAGTTTTTTGGGGTCTGGCGTTCAGTTCGCTGGCTGCATGCCAATCGACTTTATGAGGGTGCCGACGCGCACGGTATCCTGCTCCAGTAGGCGGCGAAAGGCCTCTGGGCCGCGGTCGACGCCGTCGGGAATCTGCGAGGCGAATTGCTTTTCCACGCGATCGCGGTACTCCGGGCTGTCCATCACCTGCGAGACCGCGGCTGCCAGACGATCAAGTGCGGCGCGCGGCGTGCCCTTGGGCGCAACCAGCCCGTTCCAGATGCGCAGGTCGAACTGGGGAAGGCCGCCTTCAGCGAAAGTGGGCACGTCGGGCATCTGCGGCAAGCGCTGCGCAGAAGACACGGCGATGGCACGTGCACGTTTGCCAGCATGTAGCGGCATGAGGGTGACTGTCTGGTCGATGATGCCGTCGATAGTGCCGGCCATCACGTCGACCAAAGCGGGGCCGGTGCCGCGGTATTGGAGCAGCATGCCATTGACCTTAGCTTGGTTCAGAAACAGGGCCTGGGACAGGTGTGCGGTGGTACCGGGGCCGCCGGAGCCCAAGTTAATCTTGCCCGGATTGCTACGCATGCTTGAAAGCAGGCTGGGCAAGTCCTTGATGCCGCTGGCGTTGCTCACCGCTAGCACCATAGGCACAGTGGCCACCGAAGTAACGGGTGCCAAGTCGGCAAGGGGGTCGAAGCCTGCCTTGGGATACATGTGTGGAATGATCAGCAGCGACATGTTGCTGAAGTTCAGCGTGTGGCCGTCGGGCTCGGCCTTGATCAGGCGCTGAAAGCCCACCAGGCCGCCCGCGCCCGTTATGTTTTCAACCACGACTGGCTGCTTGAGGATGGGCGCTATGCCCTGCGCTATCAGGCGGGCAAGCGCATCTAGCGTACCGCCAGGGGCCACCCCGACGATGATCGTGACCTGCTTCGTTGGAAAACTTCCCTGTGCGCCCCCCTGTGCCGCCGATAGCCCCGAAGCCAGCGCCACTGTCAGCGCGAGGATGATTCTTCGAACCATGATAGTCTCCTTGTGTGTTTTTGTCTTCGGATTCATCCTAGCGCCGCAAGGGTCTGCGAGGCTGCAACATTTCCGTATACCAGACCTCTGATTCCCGCATAATGGTTCTCGAGGAGACCCACCAAGCAAAGGCCATCCGGCCGGTTACGCGCGCCGCCACCAGAGGCGCGGCAGTGACAGTACAACCCCGAACAGCATGGAATTCGACCAACTCAAGGCCTTTCTTACTGTTGCAGAGACCGGCACCTTCTC
>Ga0155550_1331_pt8 | contig 12417 bp, 17 predicted proteins | sample RifCSPhighO2_12_FD_107207 | JGI IMG/M metagenome (GOLD analysis project Ga0155550, IMG submission 107207) | Burkholderiales bacterium RIFCSPHIGHO2_12_FULL_61_11
CAAATATTAAGCGACGGAGCCGCCAACGGCTTCAATGAGGGCCTTGGCCCCTGCGGTGGCCGAAATGCCGTTGAGCTTAACCGCTTTGGACAAACTCCCGGATTTGATCACTTTGACATTCCTGGCAAGTTGGCCCACCAGGCCAGACTGTTTCAGCGTCAGAAGATCTACTTCAGCCAAGGCGAGCCGCTCCAGTGCCGAGAGAGTGATCTCGGCATTGAACTTAAGCAAATGAGACTTGAAGCCGCGCTTGGGCAAGCGGCGCTGCATAGGCATTTGACCGCCTTCGAAGCCTACCTTGTGGTAGCCGCCAGCACGGGACTTTTGTCCCTTGTGACCACGGCCGGCGGTTTTACCCAAGCCCGAACCGATGCCACGACCGACGCGTCGTTTGGCATGTTTTGCGCCTTGACCAGGCTTGATTCCGTTCAATTCCATGTTGAGTCTCCGCTCAGATAACCTTGACCAGATAACTGATCTTGTTGATCATGCCGCGCACTGCAGGCGTGTCCTGCAATTCGCTGGTGCTGTTGATGCCACGCAGACCCAGACCACGCACAGTGGCGCGGTGTGATTCCTTGGTGCCAATCGGGCTACGCACCAGCTGCACTTTTAATTTGGTTTCTTTGGTCATATCAATGCCTGCCTTAGCCGAAAATTTCTTCGACTGATTTGCCACGCTTGGCCGCAATTTCCGAGACCGTCGTGGATTTCTTCAGTGCATCCATCGTGGCCCGCACCATGTTGTATGGGTTACTCGAACCGTGGCTCTTGGCCACGATGTCGGTGATGCCCATTACTTCGAATACAGCGCGCATGGGTCCACCAGCAATGATGCCGGTACCCTTGGGAGCTGGCGCCATCATGACGTTTGCGGCACCGTGGTGGCCGAATACATTGTGGTGAAGCGTGCCATTTTTCAACGACACCGTGGTCATGTTGCGACGCGCTTCTTCCATGGCTTTTTGCACGGCTGCGGGCACTTCTTTTGACTTGCCCTTACCCATGCCAACGCGGCCGTCACCGTCACCGACCACTGTGAGTGCAGCGAAACCGAGAATACGGCCACCCTTCACCACTTTGGTCACGCGGTTGATCGCGATCATTTTTTCCTTCAGACCATCGTCTGGAGTGTCGCTTTGCGATTTTGCTTGAAACTTAGCCATACATAATTCCAGTCTGCTTAGAACTGCAAACCGGCTTCACGAGCCGCATCAGCCAGCGCTTTAACGCGGCCATGGTACGCAAAACCGGCGCGATCAAACGCCACTTTCTCCACACCTGCTGCTTTTGCCTTTTCGGCAATACGCTTGCCAATGGCCTGCGCAGCAGCAACGTTTCCACCTTTACCCGAAGCGCCGATTTCCTTGCGAACTTCCACTTCCGCGGTGGATGCAGCGGCCAGAATTTTGGTACCGTCACCAGAAATAACACTGGCATAAATATGCAGATTGGTGCGATTCACGGTCAAACGGGCAACGCCTTGCGTGGCGATGCGAATCCGGGTCTGGCGTGAACGGCGAAGGCGCTGCTCTTTTTTGGTCAACATGATGCAGCTCCTTATTTCTTCTTGGTTTCTTTGATCGTGATTTTTTCATCCGAATAACGGATACCCTTGCCTTTGTAAGGCTCGGGAGGACGAACTGCGCGCACTTCGGCGGCAATCTGACCCACACGTTGACGATCGGAACCCTTGATCACCACCTCGGTGGGCGTTGGGGTTTCAACCTTGATGCCAGCCGGCATGTCCAGCACCACGGGATGGGAGTAACCCACCGTCAGGTTCAACTTGGCGCCTTGCGCCTGGGCTTTGTAACCCACACCAACCAGGTTGAGTTTTTTCTCAAAGCCCTTGGTCACACCCGTCACCATGTTGTTCACGAGCTGACGCATCGTGCCGCTCATGGCATTGGCTTCACGCGAGTCGTTGGCGGGCACAAAAGTCAGCTTGCCGTCATCATTCTTGATGGTGACAAGTGCGTTTTGCGTCAGCGCCAAGGTACCGAGGGCGCCTTTGACATTAACCTGGTCATCTTTGATTGCCACATCCACGCCTTCGGGGATGGCAACCGGCATTTTTCCTACACGAGACATTTCAGTTTCTCCTCAATGCCGCCGTTAGGCCACGTAGCACAGCACTTCACCACCGATACCGGTAGCGCGCGCCTTGCGATCCGTCATGACACCTTGAGGCGTCGTGACAATTGCCACACCAAGGCCATTCATGACCTGGGGAATGGCGCCATGACCTTTGTAAACCCGCAGGCCCGGGCGACTGACGCGCTCAATGCGCTCAATCACGGGGCGGCCGGCGTAATACTTCAGGGCGATTTCCAGTTGGGGTTTGCCATCATTGGGCTTGACAGAGAAGCCATCGATATAGCCCTCATCTTTCAAAACCTGCGCAATGGCAATCTTGACTTTTGAAGACGGCACCTGCACAAGGGCTTTTTCAACCATTTGTGCATTGCGGATGCGCGTCAGCATGTCGGCGATAGGATCACTCATACTCATCTGTAATTCTCCTATGCTTACCAGCTTGCCTTGGTGATACCAGGGATATCACCAGCAAAAGCCAACTCACGGATCTTGGCGCGGGCCAAGCCGAATTGACGGAACGTACCGCGCGGGCGACCCGTGATCGCACAGCGATTGCGCTGACGAGTCGGGTTGGCGTTGCGGGGCAATTTTTGCAACTCAAGACGAGCCAGTGCGCGCTCTTCATCGGAGCGCTTGGCGTCGTTGGACGTTGCCTTGAGTTCAGCGTGTTTTTTGGCGAACTTGGCCACGAGTTTGTCGCGCTTCAGTTCACGTTGCAGTAAAGCTTGTTTTGCCATGCCCGCCTCAGTTCTTGAACGGAAAACGGAAAGCAGTGAGGAGCGCCTTGCACTCTTCATCGGTCTTGGCCGTTGTGGTAATGCTGATATTGAGTCCGCGCAGGGCGTCAACCTTGTCGTACTCAATCTCAGGGAAAATGATCTGTTCTTTAACGCCGATGTTGTAGTTGCCGCGACCATCAAAGGCACGACCAGAAATACCGCGGAAGTCACGAACACGCGGCAGGGCCACGGTCACGAAACGATCGAGGAATTCATACATCTTCACGCCACGCAGCGTGACCATGCAGCCAATCGGCAAGTCTTCGCGGATCTTGAAACCGGCAATAGCCTTTTTGGCCTTGGTCACAACAGGCTTCTGGCCGGCAATCTTGGTCATGTCGCCAACGGCGCTGTCCATGACCTTCTTGTCTGCAACCGCCTCGCTCACACCCATATTGAGCGTGATCTTGGTGATGCGCGGCACCTGCATGGGCGTGGTGTAGCCGAATTTTTCAATCAGGCCAGGCGCGATTTTTTCGCGGTATTGATCTTGTAAGCGTGCCATGTTTACGCAGCCTTAATTTCGTCGCCGCTGGACTTGAAGACGCGCACTTTTTTGCCGTCAGCCAACAACTTGATACCCACACGATCCGCCTTACCCGTTGCAGCATTGAAAATGGCCACATTGGACTGGTGAATCGGCATGCTTTTTTCAACAATGCCACCCGTCGTGCCCTTGAGCGGATTGGGCTTGGTGTGTTTCTTCACCAGGTTGATCCCCTCCACCAGCACATAGCTGTCGTCTTTGCGCAGCGAGATCTTGCCGCGCTTGCCTTTGTCGCGACCTGCGATCACGATGATCTCGTCGCCCTTGCGAATCTTGTTCATGGCGTGTCCTTACAGAACTTCAGGAGCCAGCGACACGATCTTCATGAACTTTTCAGTGCGCAATTCGCGCGTCACTGGTCCGAAGATGCGGGTGCCGATAGGCTCCAGCTTGGCGTTAAGCAACACAGCAGCGTTGCCGTCGAATTTGACGAGCGAGCCATCACTGCGGCGGATACCCTTGGCGGTGCGAACGACCACAGCACTGTAAACCTCGCCTTTTTTGACGCGGCCACGTGGAGCGGCTTCTTTGATGCTCACCTTGATGACGTCACCAACGCTGGCGTACCGGCGCTTGGATCCGCCCAGCACCTTGATGCACATCACGGATTTGGCACCCGTGTTGTCAGCAACATCGAGTTTGGATTGCGTTTGAATCATTTAAATTTAGTCCCAACTTGCACCAGGAGATCGTTTGCATTTCTGCAAACTGCCAACCAGTCAGTCTTGGGCCCGTCGTCCACATCGCAAACCACTTGCAATGCTTCCGCTGGGCAGAATTCTTCGCCTTTAGTAGCGAAGCCCACGATTATTACCAAAGGAAATGGTCGTGTCAACCACTCCTGGTAAAAATAATTCGTTATTGCAATAAAAAAACCCAAGAGCGGGCAGTAGGGGCCGAATCCTTCGGCTTCAGGCCACAACCGTCATGCAGTGAAACCAGCCAAAAGTAATTAATAAAATAAGGTCGTAGCCCAGCATTGGCGAGCATAATAAGCTATCAAAAAAGAAGCAAGCGAACCTCCCCCCCAATTTTTTCCCGGGCATGGCTGGGCTGCGGCACCGCGCAGCTTCACTTCAAACCGACACCTCGGTCGGTCAAGCGAAGGTATTGGCTGCAAAGTGCCGAAAAGGCGTCCAGTTGAGGATCAAGCCCATTTTCCTGCAGCAGCAGGGTGGCCACTTCTGGCGCCACAGTCCGGGCCAGCGCGGCATCGAGGAAGAGCAGCCTGGAGCGCCGAGCCAGCACATCTTCCACGCAACGCGCGTACTCGTAACGCGCTGCAAAGCGCACCATCGCTTCCGTCAGACCACCGCCCAGTTCACGGCCAGCGCCCGGCAGACTGTTCACGGCAGCCGCCTCGCTGCCATAAAGATGGATGCCCGGCGAATCGCTTATTCTGATGGCGGAATCCTGAGCGCCCACCAGCTTGAGGTGATCGGTTGCCATCCCCTTGCGGGCCGGGAGCAAACCCGCGGCGAAGCATTGGTCCAGGACGTCCTCGGCCATGGCTCGATAAGTGGTCCATTTGCCGCCCGTCACCGTCACCAGGCCGCTTTTGCTGACCAGCACTGTGTGCTCGCGCGACAGGGCCTGGGTGCTTGCTGCGTCGTCATTGGTTGGCTTGACCAGCGGCCGCAGGCCCACCCAAATGCTTTTGATGTCGGCCGGACCAGGGGCGCGGTTCAGGTAACGGGACGATTCGCGCAGGATGAAATCAATCTCTTCCTTGAAGGGCAGCGGCTCGCGCGCCAGGTCATGGCGCGGCGTGTCGGTCGTTCCCAGGATGGTTTTGCCCAGCCACGGTACGGCAAACAGCACCCGGCCATCAGCCGTTTTGGGAATCAGCATCGCGTGATCCGTCGGCATGAATGAACGATCCACCACAATATGCACGCCCTGGCTGGGTGCAATCATCGGTTGGGTGGCGCGACCAATCGCCTGCCCGTCCAGCAGACGGAGCTGATCGACCCACACCCCGGCAGCATTCACCACGCAGCGGGCTTTCAGCTCAAAAGAGCGACCGTCTTCAGGATGCTTTTCCTGATCCTGCACGTGAAGAGCCACCAATTTTCCGTTTTCGTGGATCAAACCGGTGGCCCCACAGTAGTTGACCAGCAGCGCGCCCTGCCGCGCGGCGGTTCGGGCCAACGCCAGGGCCAGCCGGGCATCATCAAACTGACCGTCCCAGTATTTGACCCCGCCCTTGAGGCCCTGCGGCTGGAGCGTGGGCAGGCAGGCCAGGGTCTCGCTCCGATTCAAAAATTCCGTGGACCTCAGTCCGGCCTTGCCGGCCAGGGCGTCGTACAACTTGAGCCCAATGCCGTAGAAAGGCGTTTCCCAGCATTTATAAGAAGGCATCACAAAAGGCAGCGGCTGCGCCAGGTGCGGCGCATTGGCCAGCAGCGTCATGCGCTCGTGCAAGGCCTCGCGTACCAGGGAGATATTGCCCTGGGCCAGATAACGCACCCCGCCATGCACCAGCTTGGTGGAGCGGGACGACGTGCCTTTGGCAAAGTCATGCGATTCGACCAGCACCACGGAAAAGCCGCGTGCGGCGGCGTCGAGCGCCACGCCCAAGCCAGTCGCGCCGCCGCCAATGACGGCAACATCGTAAAGATGCGGCGCGGCGAGCCGGTCCATCAGGTCCTTGCGCCGCGTCGGTGCTGGCAAGGGATCAGTGGCCATGGGCTTTATTTTGCGTGTCCATACAACAGTCCTTCAGTGCGCCCTGAGCTTAACGTAGCAACTGCCTGGCTCGCGGACCGGCCCGATGGTCCGTGCTTTCCCATTTCCAGGCTCTCGCGCAGAGACGTTTTGGCAGGTTTCGGTATAGAGTGGCTGGAAATTTTCTTACCATTTCGCGCGAACAGCCACCGAATCACCATGACTTATCTGCTCACCCTTGACCAGGGCACCTCCAGCTCACGAAGCATTGTGTTTGACGAGCTGGGCCGTGTCGTCGCCCTGGCCCAGCAGGAATTGCCCCAGATTTATCCCCGACCGGGCTGGGTCGAACACGACCCGATGGAAATATGGCGTAGCCAGCTGGCCACGGCACGGCTTGCACTGGACCAGGCCGGACTGAAAGCCAGTGACATCCGGGCACTGGGCATCACCAACCAGCGCGAAACCACGGTGGTCTGGAACCGCAAGACGGGCCAGCCGATTCACCACGCCATCGTCTGGCAAGACCGGCGCGCCGAGGCCACCTGCACGCAATTGCGCGAGCAAGGCAAGGAAGCGCTGATCCAGTCCAAAACCGGGCTGCTGATCGATGCCTATTTTTCAGGCACCAAGCTCAAGTGGCTGCTTGATAACGTTCCCGGCGCACGCGCCCAAGCCGAGCGCGGTGAGTTGGCTTTTGGCACCATCGACTGCTGGCTAATGTGGCAGTTGACGGGCGGCGCGCTGCACGCCACCGACGTCAGCAATGCGTCGCGCACCCTGCTCTTTAATGTGCACAGCAACCAGTGGGACGCCGAGCTGCTGGACTTGCTGGGCATTCCCGCGTCGCTGATGCCCCAGGTCATGCCTTCCAGCGCGCACTACGGCGAGGTCATGCCCGAACTGCTGGGCCAGGCGATTCCGATTGGCGGCGTTGCGGGTGACCAGCAAAGTGCGCTGTTCGGGCAGGCCTGCTTCAGCGCGGGCATGGCCAAAAACACCTATGGCACCGGCTGCTTCATGCTGATGCATACGGGCAAGCAGTTTCAAACCTCGCGCAACGGCCTGCTCACCACCAGCGCCGCGCAGACCACGGCACAGACCGAATTTGCCATTGAAGGCAGCGTGTTTGTCGGCGGCGCGGTGGTGCAGTGGCTGCGCGACGGCCTGCACGCCATCCAGGGTATTGGCGAGGTGGAGGCGCTGGCGCAAAGCATTCCCGACTCCGGCGGCGTGATGGTGGTGCCGGCCTTCACCGGCCTGGGCGCCCCCTACTGGAAGCCCGACGCCCGCGGCACCATCACCGGGCTGACACGCGGCACGACGCTGGCCCACATTGCGCGGGCGGCCCTGGAAAGTATTGCCTATCAAAGCGCGGCCCTGCTGCTGGCCATGAGCCGCGATGCGGTCAGCGCCGGTGCCGCGCCCTTGGCCGAACTGCGGGTTGATGGCGGGGCTTGCGTGAACGATCTGTTGATGCAGTTTCAGGCCGACTTGCTGGGCATTCCGGTGGTCCGCCCGGCCGTCATCGAAACCACCGCCCTGGGCGCCGCCTGGCTGGCCGGCCTCTCCACGGGCGTGTACCGCAGCACCGCCGAGCTCTCCGGCCTGTGGCGCGCCGAACGGACGTTCTTGCCCACGCTGAGCGCCGAGCGCGCAGCCGCCCTGATGGCGCAGTGGGAGCATGCCGTCAGGCAGACCGTGCTCCAATAGCGTGGGCATTTGACAGACCAGGATTCGGCGACAATCCGCTCTCGGGCGGATGCTTCCAAAGCCGCCAGAATTTAGCGAGCGACACAGAAATGAGCATCCCACACCCAGACAGCAACCACCAACACATCGCCTTCATAGGCGGCGGCAACATGGCCAGCGCCATCATTGGCGGCCTGCTCAAGCGCGGCCTTGCCGCCAGCCAGATTCAGGTGATCGAGCCGTTCGCCGGGCAGCGGGCCAAGCTGACGCAGCAGTTCCAGGTGGCGGTCAGCCCAGGCCCTGATACCTCGCTGAAGCGCGCAAGCCTGGTCGTCTGGGCCGTCAAGCCGCAGGCCTTCAAGGAGGCGGCCGGGCAAACCTGCGCCTACACCCGGGCGGCCCTGCACCTGAGCGTGGCGGCGGGCATCCGATCGGACAGCATCGCGTCGTGGCTGGGCACGCAGCGCATCGTGCGCGCCATGCCCAATACGCCCGCGCTGATCGGCAAGGGCATGAGCGCGCTCTTCGCCCGGCCGGCGGTCAGCGCGGCCGAGCGAGGGGTGATCGAATCCGTGATCCAGACCACCGGAGACTATTTGTGGCTGGACGACGAAAAGCAGCTCGATGCCGTCACCGCGCTTTCCGGGTCGGGTCCGGCCTATGTGTTTTATTTCATCGAGGCCATGATCCAGGCCGGCACCGACATGGGCCTGAACCGCGAGCAGGCCCGCCAACTGGCCGTGGCAACCTTTGTCGGCGCTTCAGCGCTGGCCCAGGCCTCGGAGGAGCCGCCCGAGGTGCTGCGCGAGCGTGTGACCTCCAAAGGCGGCACCACCTACGCGGCCCTCACGGTCATGGAAGAGGCAGGCGTCAAGCAGCAGTTCATGCGCGCCATGCAGGCCGCCCGACAGCGCGCCGCCGAACTCGGCGACGAATTTGGTGCCGGCTAAGATTTCGGGCACAAAACAGCGCAATACCCGCCACAGGGCGGCCGCAGCCTCAGCGCCCCCAATAAGACAGGGCGATGCCGGAAAACAGCGTGAACCCCAGCCAGTGATTCAGCCGAAAGGCCTTGAAACAGTCGTCGCGCTGGCGTTTGCGGATCAGCCAGCCATGCCATAGCGCCTGCAGCAAGACCAGTCCAATTGCTATTAAATAAATAGCTGACTGCAAAATCCCCATCAGGGCTATTGCCCAGATCGATATAAAGATGAGGTAACTGAGCAGGACCCCGGCCACATCGAAACGCCCGAGCGTGATGGCCGAGGTTTTCATGCCGATCAAGAGGTCATCGTCGCGGTCCACCATCGCGTATTCGGTGTCATAGGCAATCACCCAGAACAGGTTTCCCAGCAGCAAGACCCAGGCCAACAGGGGCACCGCTGACAGAACGGCGGAAAAACGCCACGAATCGCCGCCCTGCACGGCGGCGAAGGCCATCGGAATACCGAAACTGAAGGCCACGCCCAGCACCGCCTGCGGCATGGACACATAGCGCTTGGCATAGGGATAAATCAGCGTGATGGCCAGCGCCGCGAATGACCAGGCAACGGCGGCGGCGTTGGTGCTGAGCACCAGGCCAAACGCCAGCAGCGCCAGCACCGCGCCCAGCCCCAGCGCTTCTTTCACCGACACCGCGCCGGTTGTCACCGGCCTCTGGGCAGTGCGTTTGACATGGCGGTCAAACTCGCGGTCGGCCACGTCGTTGACGCAACAGCCCGCGCTGCGCATCAAGAACGTTCCCAGCGTAAACACCGTCAGCAAATGCCAGCCGGGGAAACCCTGCGCGGCGACCCACAGCGCCGACAGCGTGGGCCAGAGCAGCAGCAGCCAGCCGGCCGGGCGGTTCCAGCGGATCAGCTGCAGGTAGAGGGAAATCCGGCCGGGCTTCACTGCGGTCATGGCAAGCGCTCCCAAGCCTCAGAGCCGCTCGGGAGAAAACCCGGGGAGTCCTGGAGCCACGCCCAGCTCATGACAGACGCGTGACACCGGGCAGTTCACAGGCATAAATGGCATTGCGCAGCGCGGCAATCGCCTCGTAGCGCGTGAAACTGCGGCGCCAAGCCAGTACCACGCGCCGACTCGGTACATGCCCCTCGAACGGCAGGTACTTGATAAATGAAGGGAACTCAGCGGCCACCGTGTTTTTGCTTCTGGCGGATTTTTTCCCGGCGGGCGGCTCGGCCAGCGCTTCCCTGGGAACGCTCAGGCGCGGCACCAGCGTGATGCCCATGCCCGCAGCCACCATGTGCTTGATGGTCTCCAGCGACGAGCCTTCAAAGCTCTTGCGGATGCCGTCGGTGCTGCTGGAAAACCGCGCAAATTCGGGACAGACTTCCAGCACATGGTCACGAAAACAGTGGCCGGTACCCAGCAGCAGCATGGTTTCCTTTTTGAGCTCTTCAGCCGAGACGCTGCGGCGTGCGGCCAGCGGATGACCCCTGGGGACCGCCGCCATGAAGGGCTCGTCGTAGAGCGGCGCAATCGCCAGATTGGTCTCGGGAAACGGCTCGGCCAAAATGGCACAGTCAATCTCGCCGGTGCGCAGTTCTTCGAGCAATTTGACGGTGAAGTTTTCCTGCAGCATCAGCGGCATTTGTGGCGTATGCGTGATCGCCTGCCGCACCAGATCGGGCAACAGATAGGGCGCGATCGTGTAGATCACGCCCAGCCGCAAGGCGCCCGCCAACGGGTCCTTGCCGCGCTTGGCAATCTCCCGGATGCTGTTCGCCTGCTCCAGCACGCTTTGCGCCTGGCGCACGATTTCTTCACCGAGCGGCGTCACGGTGATTTCATTGGCGTTGCGCTCAAACAGCTTGACCTGCAGCTCTTCCTCGAGCTTTTTGATGGCCACACTGAGCGTCGGCTGCGAGACATGGCAGGCATCAGCGCCCCGGCCAAAGTGCTTTTCGCGGGCCACGGCGACGATGTATTTGAGTTCGGTCAGCGTCATGGGGTGATTGTGATGCTTTTCGCTTTGGAAATGGGTGGCTGGGTTTGTTGAGGTCGCTTCCGGTTTGGCGGTGTTGTCCTTTGCCAGCAGGCCGGGTTCCTGCGCTCCCTGGCAAGAGCACGACGATCATCCCAAGCGTGCCGATAGGGATGATGTCATGCATCCAGCCAGGCACGGTTTTCACTATCTCGGGCTTGTCACGACGTTGTCCGGACGTTATGATGAAAGCAATTAAAAGAGGAGGTTCTTATGCCAGTCGCTATTCAGTCCAAATCCGAGCGCATTGATGTTCGCGCCAGCACCCCTGTGAAGCTGCTGCTTCAGGAGGCCGCTCGCGCTGCTCACAAGAATGTCAGTGAGTTTTTGCTCGATGCCGGAATTGTTGCCGCCAACCAGACGCTTGCCGGTCGGCTGCGCTTTGAGCTGACCCCGGATCAATGGGACGCTTTTCAAGCGGCGCTGGACCGCCCCGTCAAGCCCAAGCCCAAGCTCAAGAAGTTGCTCAGCGAGCCGGGGCTGCCTGGGTGAGTTCGAAGTCTTACGACTCGGTCCGCAAGCTTGCCGCCAGCGACAACGTCGAAGTTTTCGACTGCGGACAACCGGGGCTCAACCAGTTCTTGCAGCGCTTTGCACTGAGCAATCAGAACGCCAACAGCGCGCAGACCTATGTGAGCTGCAAGGAGGGGGCGGTTGCTGGTTATTACAGCCTCGCGGTCGGCAGCGTTGAGCCCGAAGATGCGGCGCCCAGGGTTCTCAAGGGCATGGCACGCCATCCAGTGCTCGTCATGATCCTGGCCAGACTAGCGGTTGACGTGAAGCATCAGGGAATAGGGCTCGGGCGTGCGTTGCTCAGGGATTCCCTGCTACGCACCGCCCAGGCAGCGGACATCGCAGGCATCCGTGCGCTGCTTGTCCACGCCAAGGATGACGCTGCCCGTCAGTGGTACCTGAACTGGGAATTTGAGCCAAGCGAGACAGACCCCTTCCACCTGTTCTTGTTGCTCAAGGACTTGAAGGCTGCCCTCGGTAGCAACGGCTGAACTCCCCTCACCACGACTGGTGCAGGTTCGTGCTTGATGAAGCGCTGAAAGATTGAAATTTCGGGTCAATGACCTGACCCTCTTGCTCGGTGCCCCTTACTACGATGCCGGGGGTAGCCCGGCGGCTACTCACTTTGCTTTTGCTTCGCCAAAAGAAAGTAAGCAAAGAAAAGGCGACCCTACTGTCTGCGACCCTTCGCTTACGCTACGGGTACCCTGCGGTGCTCGGTCCAGCCGGGGTCTCGTGCAAACTCGCCTGCGGCTCAAACAAGCACGAGCCCTGATCCGTCTGACCCTCCGCTCCTCAGCGCATACAGAAAGGTTTGGCAAAAATCGCAATCGGGGAGCAGAACGCGCAACGCGCATTCTGCGGAGTTCGGCTGCTGGTATCGATCTTTTTCTCCGTACCGCCCCTTCTGTATGCGCTGAGCAGCGCAGGAGGGGACGGATAAAAAATTTTAGATATCCGAAGGCGGCGAAGCCGACAAGTTTCTAAAATTTCCGGCCCCTCCGAGCAGCGCAAGGTACCCGTAGCGTAAGCGTAGGCGGAACGTGTCAATGACTTTGCTACACCTTGCTTCATAAATTTACTGTGCAGGGTTGTGTTGTTTCAGTCGTTTTCCTTTGCTCAAGCGGTGG
>Ga0155550_1106_pt3 | contig 12407 bp, 11 predicted proteins | sample RifCSPhighO2_12_FD_107207 | JGI IMG/M metagenome (GOLD analysis project Ga0155550, IMG submission 107207) | Burkholderiales bacterium RIFCSPHIGHO2_12_FULL_61_11
CCATGGCCGGGCCCGACCTTGACCGCGATTCAACCTCGCTGGACCTGCCCCCAGTCGATTACGCTGCTGATTTGACAGCTTCCAGTGCCCGAGGGACGGGCGGTATGCCGCTAAAAGGCTTGAGAATCGGTCTTCCCACGCAGTTCCTTGGTGCCGGCTGCTCGCCCGACGTGCTGGCCGCCGTGCGCGGCGCGCTGGCCGAGCTGGAAAAGCTCGGCGCCACGCTGGTCGACGTGAGCCTGCCGCTGACCGAGCTGTCGATTCCGGTCTACTATGTGATCGCGCCGGCCGAAGCCAGCAGCAACCTGAGCCGCTTTGACGGCGTGCGCTATGGCCACCGCGCGGCACACTACACCGACCTGACCGACATGTACAAAAAGTCGCGATCCGAAGGCTTTGGCCTTGAGGCAAAGCGCCGCATCATGATCGGAACCTATGTGCTGTCGCACGGCTACTACGACGCCTATTACCTGAAAGCGCAAAAAATCCGCCGCCTGATTGCCCAGGACTTCCAGAAAGCCTTCGCGCAATGCGACATCATTGCCGGGCCGGTGTCACCCACCGTGGCCTGGAAGATCGGCGAGAAATCAGACGACCCGGTGGCCAACTACCTGGCCGACATCTACACGCTGCCAGCGAGCCTGGCAGGCCTGCCCGGCATGAGCATTCCAGCCGGTTTCGGTGCCCATGGCATGCCGGTGGGCCTGCAGCTGATTGGAAACTATTTCAAGGAAGCGCAGCTGCTGGGAACGGCCCACCAGTTCCAGTTGGCGACGGACTGGCATGAAATACCACCGGAGGCATTGGCATGACTGGCATGAACAAGACCAAAAAATCCCTGCTGGTGCAGGGCTACGAAATCGTCATCGGCTTTGAAACCCACGCCCAGCTCACAACGAAATCGAAGCTGTTCAGCCGCGCCTCCATTGCCTTTGGTGCCGAGCCCAACACGCAAGCCTCGGCCGTCGACTTTGCCCTGCCCGGCGCGCTGCCGGTGATGAACAAGGGCGCGGTGCAACGCGCTATCGAGTTCGGCCTGGCTGTCAACGCCCACATTGCAAAGCAGAGCGTCTTCGCGCGAAAAAACTACTTTTACCCCGACCTGCCCAAGGGCTACCAGATCAGCCAGTTCGAAATCCCAGTGGTGCAGGGCGGCGTGGTCGAGTTCTTCCTTGACGGCGAAAGGAAATCGGTGCGCCTGGTGCGCGCGCACCTCGAAGAAGATGCCGGAAAATCATTGCATGAAGACTTCGTCGGCATGAGTGGCATCGACCTGAACCGAGCCGGCACGCCGCTGCTGGAAATCGTCACCGAGCCCGACATGCGCTCCACCGCCGAGGCCGTGGCTTACGCCAGGGAACTGCACAAGATTGTCACCTGGATCGGCATTTGCGACGGCAACATGCAGGAAGGCAGCTTCCGCTGCGACGCCAACGTGTCGGTACGCAGGCCCGGCGAGCCGCTCGGCACGCGCCGCGAAATCAAGAACCTGAACAGTTTCAAGTTCATGCAGCAGGCGATGGATTACGAGGTGCGCTGGCAAATCGGACAGCTCGAAGACGGCCACGCGATCGAGCAGGCCACCGTGCTGTTTGACCCCGACACGGGCGAAACGCGTTCCATGCGAAGCAAGGAAGACGCAGCCGACTACCGCTATTTTCCCGACCCGGACCTGCCGCCGCTGGTGATTGGCCGGGACTGGGTGGAGCGCGTGCGCGCCGAGATGACCGAGTTGCCGCGCGTGATGGCGCAGCGCTTCGTGGCCGACTACGGCCTGTCCGAGTACGACGCCGGCCAGCTCACGCAAAGCAAGGCCATTGCCACGTATTTTGAAACAGTTGCACATATAAGCGGCGCTCCAAAACTTGCGGCAAATTGGGTGCTCGGAGAGGTGTCAGCGTTGCTAAATCGGCTTCAAGTGGACATTAACGCCGTCGGAGTACCGGTGCCAACTGCACTCGGTGAACTCATTCGCCGTGTTGCCGACAATACGATCTCCCACTCTGGCGCCAAGATTGCGTTTCAGGAGATGTGTTCACGCATTCACGAAGAAATCAGCGACCTTGCTGCGTTTATCGAGAACATCATTGAGTCGCGCAATCTCAAGCAGATGAGCGACACCGGCGAGCTGGAAAGAATCATTGATGCGGTGCTGGCGGCCAACGCCAAAAACGTTGACCAAGTTCGTGCCGGCAATGTCAAGGCCTTCAACGCGCTGGTCGGCCAGGCCATGAAGGCCAGCCAAGGCAAGGCCAATCCGGCGCAGGTGAACGAACTGCTGAAGAAAAAACTGGCTTGAGGGTCTGGCGATCCGGCTGACATCCGGATTGCCATTAAAAATATAGCCGCTTGCGCCCGTCCTTCTTGGACTAAAAGCCAATTTTACTTAACCCTAGTTTTTCACGGTGGTCTTGGGGCGGTTCGCGACTGCATTGGCAGGCGCGTCCCCTGACGATGCCCAAAGCTCCTTGAGCTTGACCAGCTCTTCGTCAAAACGCCGGTTGACGCGCTTTTTTTCCAGTTCTTGATCCAGAATGAATTTCTTCTGCACAAGCATGCTGCTGTCGTTTTCCTCCAGCCTGCGCTTGAGTGCAGACGGAGCCTTACTCGGATCTTTCACGTAAAACTCAAATTCGCTATTGACGGCCTTGCGATGCTCGACCAGTTCCAGCGTTCTTTTGCTGGAAGCCTTGATGACTTCGTCAATCTGGGAAAGTGCCGTGGCGCGCTCCTGATCGTGTACCGCACGGCTGGGATAACGCAGCAGCAGGGCCCGGTCGCGGCGCTTTTCCTCGGCTTCGCGGGCACGCAGTTCGGCGGCTCGTCTGTCTTTTTCTTGCTGCGCGGCCTGTTCGTGCGCGGTCAGAGACGGGCCAATCTGGCGCTTGACGGTGCCGCTGCGAGTCAGCTCCTGCTGCGAGCGGTCCAGGCATTCAATAATCGGCCGGTCCGCCGTGAGGGTGCGGCCTTTTGCATCGACACAGGTGTAAATGCCCTGCGCCGCCGCATTGCCGCCCAGGCAGGCGACCCAGAGCAGACCCACTGTAAGCGTTGTTTGCGAAAGCAATTTAAGTCCTCAATCGACGCCGTAGCGTTCGCGGTAAGCCAGCACAGACTGGTAATGTGTTTGCAAGAGCAGTGCACCAGCGGCATCGACTGCCGACGCGCTGCTTTGCAAAGACAGATACTGCAGCAAGTCGGTCAGGCGCGCAATCGCGCAAACCTGCAGACCCAACTGTGTGCTGACATACTGCACAGCGCTGTAGTTCACGTCAAGCCCATTCTCGGTGGCCTTTTCCTGCCGGTCCAGCGCAATCACCACGGCATGGGGCGTGGCCCCAGCGGCCCGGATGATGGCAATCGATTCGCGCACCGCCGTGCCGGCCGACATCACGTCATCGACAATCAGCACCCGGCCTTTCACCGGTGCACCGACCAGCGTGCCGCCCTCGCCATGGTCCTTGGCTTCCTTGCGGTTGTAGGCAAATGGCAGGTTGCGCCCCAGCCGCGCCAGCTCGATGGCCAACGCCGTGGCCAGCGGAATGCCCTTGTAGGCCGGGCCAAAAATCATGTCAAACTGCAAGCCGCTGCGCTGCTCCTCGGCCAGCAGGCAGCGCGCATAAAATTGCGCCAGCCGGCCCAGCTTGGCACCGTCATCAAACAGGCCCGCGTTGAAAAAATACGGGCTGATGCGGCCAGCCTTGGTTTTGAACTGGCCAAAACGCAGCACCCCCGATTCAACGGCAAACTGCACGAATTGCTGGGCCAGCGCGGGATCGGGGGATGCCCCGGAAGTCGTCTGGCCCCTGTTGTCTGCTTGCCCTGCCTCACTCATTGGAAATTCCTTGTTTAAATTAACCAGCCTCAACCTCAACGGTATCCGTTCCGCCGCCAGCAAAGGCCTGCAGGACTGGGTGGCCCAGTCCATGCCGGATTGTATTTGCGTGCAGGAACTCAAGGCGCAAGCCTTTGACATGAGCGGCCGCTTCGAGGAAATCGCCGGTCTCAAAGGTTATTTTCATTTTGCCGAAAAAAAAGGCTATTCCGGCGTCGGCATCTATACGCGTCACGAGCCCAGCGACGTGATCGTGGGCTATGGCTCGACGGAATTTGACACCGAGGGCCGCTACATTGAACTGCGTTTTGACCGCCCTGGCCGACAGCAAAGCCCCAAGCTGTCCATCATCAGCGGCTACTTCCCCAGCGGCTCGTCGGGCGAGGAGCGGCAGGCCGCCAAGTTCCGCTTATGATGGACAGCTTGGGGCCCTTTGACATGAGCGGCCGCTTCGAGGAAATCGCCGGTCTCAAAGGTTATTTTCATTTTGCCGAAAAAAAAGGCTATTCCGGCGTCGGCATCTATACGCGTCACGAGCCCAGCGACGTGATCGTGGGCTATGGCTCGACGGAATTTGACACCGAGGGCCGCTACATTGAACTGCGTTTTGACCGCCCTGGCCGACAGCAAAGCCCCAAGCTGTCCATCATCAGCGGCTACTTCCCCAGCGGCTCGTCGGGCGAGGAGCGGCAGGCCGCCAAGTTCCGCTTTCTGGCCGAGTTCTACCCGCACCTGGCGGCCCTGAAGGAAACCCGCGACTTCGTGCTGTGCGGCGACATCAACATCGCGCACCAGGAAATCGATCTGAAAAACTTCAAGGGCAATAAAAAGAACAGCGGCTTTTTGCCCGAGGAGCGGGCCTGGATGACCGAACTGCTGCGCGATGCCGAGCTGGTCAACGAAGCCGCTGACGAATTAACCCAGAGCACCGGCGTCAGGGGTGGCGGCATGGTCGATGTCTACCGAGCGCTGCACCCCGCGACGACCGGCGACGCCTACACCTGGTGGAGCAACCGCGGCCAGGCCTATGCCAAAAACGTCGGCTGGCGACTGGACTACCACCTCGCGACGCCCGCGGCGGCGGCGACTGCCCGCTCCGCCGCGATTTACAAAGACCAGCGTTTCAGCGACCACGCGCCCTTGACGATCGAGTACGACTGGGACCTTTGATGGGCTATTGATCACACAGCGTCAACCAGGTAGGCGTGCGTGTCTGCTTTCGCCTGGACCCATTTTGGTCATTCGGCAGCGACGGTTGCGGTGCTCGTCCGTTTTCAATAGCTGCGGTATCAAGCTATCGCGCCAGTCCCGGATAGAGCCTGGACGCCAGAGCCAGCATCACCGCAAACACCAGCAGCATCACGCCAAAGCTCGTGCTGCTGGCATGGAGGCTCTTGCCGCCGACAATCATCGCCCCGCGCAGCACGTCCACCAGATAGGTCAGGGGGTTGAATACTGCGATGGCCTTGAGCCAGGCGGGCATCAGGTCCAGGGGGTAGAGGGCATTCGACGCAAAAAATAGCGGCATCGTCAGCACCTGACCGATGCCCATGAATCGCTCACGCGTCTTGACAATACAAGCAATGAGCAGCGAGAAGGTCGAAAAGATGCACGATCCAATGAAGACGCCGGAAGCCACGGTCAGCATGGGCAACAGCTCCCAGCGTATGTTTACCTCCAGGGCAATCGCCACCAGGTAAACCACGGCGGCCTGTACCAGTCCGCGCAGTCCCGCCGCCACGGCCTTGCCCAGCACCAGCGCGCTGCGATGGGCCGGCGTGACCAACAGCTTGTGGACGATGCCCAGGTCGCGCTCCCAGATGACCGCGATGCCATAGAAGATGGCGCTGAAAAGAATGCTTTGGGCGAGTATCCCCGGCGCCATGTAGTCCAGGTAGCGCAGGTTTCCGGTTGGTATGCCCCGCACCTGACTGAAGACTTGGCCGAACACGGCCAACCACAGCACCGGCTGCACGGCGCGCGAAAGCAGCTCGGTCGGGTCACGCATCAGCTTGCGTACCTCGGCATCAACGACGGCAGCACTCTCGTAGATAAAATTGAGCATGTCTTTCACCCCCGTCCCCGGAAAGCTTCGCGGCTTTCACGCACATCGCGGTAGTGGCCGCCATGCTCGATCACCGCGCCGCTGAAATGGGCAAACACATCGCCCAGATTGGCCTCGGGACCCACCTGCGCCTTGAGCTCAGCGGGTTTGCCCACAACGGCCAGGCGACCCTGATGGAGAATGGCTAGTTCGTCGCAAAGGATGTCGGCCTCTTCCATGTCGTGGGTGGTGATCAGGATGGTCATTCCTTTGTCCTGCCGCAATTGCAACAGCCTTTCCCACACGGTCCTTCGAGCGACGGGGTCCAAGCCCAGTGTCGGCTCGTCCAGAAACAGCACTTCGGGATAATGCAGCGTCGCCTGAGCGATCTCGAGCCGCCGAACCATGCCGCCGGAGTAGGTTTTAACCAGTTTCCCCGCAGCATCCTCGAGACCGGCAAACGCCAGGGCCTCGCTCACGCGTGCCGCACGCTCTGCACCGCGCAGACCCTGCAAACGTGCTGACAGGTTCAGATTTTCGGTGGCCGTCAGTGCGCCATCGGCTGACAGCAACTGCGGCACATAGCCAATACGCCGCCTCACCTCGACCGGGTCCGCCGCGACATCGAAACCAGCAACTGTTGCCGAGCCGGAGCTCGCTTCGAGCAGCGTGGTGAGAATCTTGATGGCCGTGCTCTTGCCCGCGCCATTGGGACCCAAGAGGCCAAAGATCAGGCCGCGCACCACATTCAGGTTCAGCCGGTCGAGCGCGGTGAAGTGGTCGAAGCGCTTGCTCAACTCGACGGTGGCAATGACGACATGTTGGTTGGTTCCAGCCATGGCGGGATGCTAGCATCTGCGCTGTGTTCCTCAGTGATCTGAACGAGCAATTTACGCGCAGCACATTCAGCCGCGGGAAGTTCCGCTTCGGGCCGACTGCCGACATCGAGAGGAAAAATGTGGATTTTTTTGATGGCACGACCATCACCTGGCAACCCCCTGGTATCGCAGCCACCGCCGGCCCGGCCGTGAATGATCGGAAGTTGGTGGGCGCCATGGAACTCACCAGCAACGACGGCCCCAAGTTCAGCCGGAGCGCCTGCACAAAAAAATACCGCCCTGCGGCTGTCCTCGGGCAGCGCAGGGCGGTGGGGCCCGACTACATGCGGTTCAGATCCTGCAATGCATCGATCACCATTGCGGTGCCGACGGCAATGAGCAGAATGTCAGCGCCTACACGCACATAGCGGTGTCCGGCCGGCGGTACGCCCAGTTGCACGACGAGGGAGGGCGGCACACTGTAATAAATGACATCACGCGGCAAAGGCTGGCCTATGGTCCACTTGCGGGCCTGCCCCGGCGGCATGCAGCCATTGTTTTTCTTGGCCAGGCCGGGCGGGCAACGGCCAACGCGGAATTGCTCGCTGTAGTAGTTGCGCACCACCGTGCGCTGGGTATCGCCGAAATACCCACCCACCTGGACAGGCGCACCTTGCGCCTTCCCTTGCTTGGACTGACCCGGCCGGGCTTGCTTTTCGCTCTGCCCGGGCTTGCCGGACTTGGCACCGGCCCACTCCGGCTTTTCGGCCATGGCCCCAGCGCTGGCCAGCAGACCGGCGACAAGGAGCCCGAGGACGCGGACCGTTTTGAATTCAGTGATTTTCATACCTGACCTCTTGAGAGCTTAAGGGAACGTGAAATTGGTTTTAGAGTAACTTCACGGAGCACCTCATTCATAAAATATTACCCGGCAAGAACACCGCAACGGGATGAAAGATGAAGTTACCAACGGAACTCATCGACCCATGTAGGACGATGCCACGATGACTTGTCTCAATATGCGGATGTCGCTGGACTGCGCAGAAGATACTTTGGTAAGCCTTACGCTCTCACCCAAGTGGTGAAATTTTTCAAGACCAGAAAAGTGGGCAGTCATGCGGCCTCATTGACTGAAGCAAGCGTCCCACTGAATACGAAGGGACTCCCCACTTTCAGGTAACGACATCAAGTACCAATATTGGTTTTACGGAAGTTGCGCTTCACTTCGTTCGTTGTGATCAACTTACGGCGGAACTTACACCCGCAGGAGTGCGCCCATGCTGGGCGCACATGAAAAAGCCCGCACATGGCGGGCTTGGATGGGAAAGTAGGCGGCTAATATAGCTGCTGCCCGTCAGGTTCGAATGAGGTTACCCGCGAATTTCGGATATCGATGCAGTATTCCTCCTGGCCGGGCTTGAAGGCCAAGCATTCGCTGCCAGTATGCGCGCACGAGGAAACGGTATGCAGGAAGAATAATCGGCGCACAACACGCAGGCCCATCACTTTTGTAAAGCTAGAGCGCACGCTCGTAAAGGTGTGCGCTCTATCGCTTCGCAACGATCAGGGTATCAACGTGAAATTAACTGCAGTCTGGTTAGCGGTAGAGATATCCACCGATGGCATGGACGCTGTCGTATAACCATTTGCCGAAGCCTCAAGTTTATATTTCCCCGTACCTGGCGTCGTGTCTGTCTTCGTTACAAACACTAGAGGCAAGGTCGCACTATATGAAACAAGCTGCGGTGCAACGGTCGGCAAACTCAGGGAATATGCTCCGGTTGTCACGTCGGCGCCCTGATATTTGATGGACACGGTAGGGCCAGTGGCAAAACTTTGTTTTGCCGTCACGTAAGCGGCTTCGGTTGTGCTGAGCGGATTCAGGATAGCCGTGCCACTGATGATGCGGTTTGCGGTAGCAGCCGCTTGCAGGTTGATCGGCTCGACACTGGAACTGACAACGACTGTGCTGGTGGTGCTGGCGACCGGCACCGCAGCGATGACAGCAGTGGCGCTGTTGTCGGCCGTGATGACTACGTCGTAATTACCCGGGGCAAGACGGGCCAGGTAAAACTCGCCGGTTGTGGCATTGGGGGCAGTAGAACCGAAGATCGTTCCGTTCTGTTGCGCCGTCACCAACACATGGTCAGCCAGCAACGACGTGTTGATGAAACCGTTGATGCCATTGAGGACGGTTGGGACGACCTTGATGACAGGCTTGAGCGCGTAAACGCCATTCCCTCTTTTCACGATCGATTTGCACGCATCGAAGTCCAGCACCAGATCGACCCGCTGTCCGGACGCGACGTCGAACTGGTTGATCAGCTTGAGGCCGCTTTGCATTGCGCTTGGCGTTTCAAGAGATATTTCCGTCTTTGTGGTGTCGTCGGTCAGGACTACCGAGTTGGCCCCAGCGTTGGCATCAAGCACCAGGCGCAATTGCGTGTAATGACCTGCTGCAAGCGGTGTCTCTCCTAACTGTTCCAGAGCGCCGTTGGTTAGGTCGAGGAGATTGATTTTACGTGCGGGATTCAAAATAATTTTGGCCCAGCCCTCGTCTTTTTCGCCTGCGGATGCGCTTTGATGCACACGGACTTCATTGACCGTGACATTGACCTCGTCATAGCCGCAAGACGGCGCATCAGTCATTGCCACACTCAGCGTGCCCGGTGCCGGCGTACTGCCACCACCGCAGGCCGCGAGGCCCGCCACCAGAAGACCACCCAGGGCCAGCTTCAGATTTTGGAGTAACTTCATGGAGCACCTTATTCGAACAATATTGCCCGGCACGAACACCGCAACGGGATGAAGTGCGAGCTTACTTGCGGCACTCATCGCGCCACGTAGGACAATTCCACGATTGCCTGTCCGGATACGTGGCCGCCACTGGGGCGGCGTCCGGTACCGAAGAAACGTGAGTGAAAGTAAGCAATGAAACGGAGGTGGCGCATGGCAGCATTCCGTCGGATTGCGACCACACCTCGAATGACCGGAGTAGGCCGCCATGTACTTTGAACGGGCTATAACCTCACTCCTGCGTCGCCCAGATACGCTGGATCTGCGCGGAAAGCGCCATCGGGTCAAAGGGCTTGGGAATGACTTCGAGCGCGCCCAGCGCCTTGTAGGCCGCCACTTCCGCGGCCTGCACCTTGGCGGTCATGAAAACCACTGGCGTGTGGGCGGTGGCGGGCAGCGCGCGCAGCGCCTTGAGCGTGCCGGGGCCGTCCATGCCGGGCATCATGACGTCCAGCAGCAGCAGGTCGGCTCGGGCATCCGGTGCGGCGCTCAGTGCTTGCTGGCCGGAGGCGCAGGCGATCACGGTGAAGCCCCCCACAACTTCCAGGGCCATCTGCGCCACGACGCGGATATCAGGCTCGTCTTCAACATAAAGAATGCGGTTCAAGGGTGCGGGCATGGTTTAACTCAGGGGTTGAGGGCGGGTGGGGCCGGGGTCACCGGGGATACGAAGAACGCGCTGGATGGTATTTAACAACTCGGTGTTGGAGGTATGGGCCTTGAGCAGGACCGCTTCGGCCCGCCGGCCGTCGGTCGGGTCCACATCGCTGGCCGAAAACACGATGACCGGCGGCCGTGGATCGAGCGCATCGATATCAGCCACGAGATCCCAGCCCGAATCCTCGCCCAGTGCGAGGTCCAGCAGCACCAGGTCAAAGCGGTGCTCGCGCAGCCGGGTTCGGGCTTGCTCCAGCGTGGCCGCAAATTCGAAGTCTGCAAAATCCTGGACAATCGCTTCGGTGATGCGCTGGATGTCGAGATCATCTTCCACATGCAGGATGAGCGGCTTGCCTGAATGCAGGCCGGCTATGGCCCGGCGAACGCTGAGAATCAGCAGGCTTTCATCGATCGGTTTTTCAAGCCAGTCCGAGACCGTGAGCGGTTTATGGTTGAACTGCAAGCGCCCTGCTTCGGCCATGGCCGAGATCATTACCACGGGCAGGTGGCGTGTTCTTTCTTCGCCGCGCAGCGCACTGATGAAGGCGGCGCCGTGTTGACCCGGCAGCTTCAGGTCCACCGTGACGGCATCGTAGGCGTTGCGCGCGAGGAAGGCCAAGGCTTGCGCCGCGCTATACGCCATGTCGGCTTCAAATCCGGCTTTGTTCAGCATCATGCTGATGAGCCGGGCCACGTCGGGGTCGCCCTCGCAAATCAGGATGCGCGGCCGGGAGGCTGACGCCCGCGCCTTGAGAGGCTGGCGCAGCGGCGCCGGATCCCGCCATTCGGGCAGCTCGAAGAAGAAGGGGCTGCCCGCACCCGCCTCGCTGCGAAAGCCGATCTGGCCGCCCATCTTCTCGATGAGGGCCCGGGAAATGCTGAGTCCGAGGCCGGTCCCGCCTTTTTGCCGGGCGTCGGAAGCATCCGCCTGTGAAAACTTCTGGAAGATGCGGCTGCGAAATTCCTCCGAAATACCGGGGCCGTGGTCCGCGACTTCAACCCGCACCTGCTGCCCCACGCGCGACACATTAAATTCCACCGCGCTCTCCGGCGGTGAAAACTTCACCGCATTGGACAGCAGATTGGTCACCACCTGGGTCAGGCGGTCGCTGTCAATACGCACCTGCAGCGGCTCATCGGGCGGGCGCAGTTGCAACTTCACGCGATGCTGGCTCGCGAAACCTTCGTTGGCGGCCAGCGCCTGCTGGAGCAGCGGCCCGATGTCGACGACCTGCAGGTCCAGGCGCATCTTGCCGGACTCGATTTTTTCGCTGTCCAGGATGTCGTTGATCAGCCGGATCAGGCGCTCGCAGTTGTTCTTGGCAATGCCCACCAGGCTCTTCACGGCCTCGGGCAGCTCGCCGGCTACGCCGCCGGCGATCAGCCCCAGCGAACCGCGGATCGAGGTCAACGGTGTGCGCAACTCGTGGCTGACCGTTGAGACGAACTCGGTTTTCATGCGATCAATGCGCTTGAGCTCGGTGATGTCGGTGCCCAGCACGAAAAAGCCCAACACCTTGCCTTGGTCCTCGTTATCCCCATAGCGCGGGAAAAACTGGAAGGCATAGCTTCTGAGGTCGCCCTGCGGCGTCATCTGGTCGCGCTCGTAGCGTACGGGGTTGCCACGCAGTACTTCTTCGACCTTGTCCTGGACACCCCCGTAGGTTTGCGGGCCGAGCACCTCGGCCAGGGTGTGGCCATTGATCTGCCCGAAGTTCAGGCCAAAGAGCTCTTCGTAGGCCTTGTTGTGAAAGCGGAAGCGCTGCTCCAGATCCAGGTCGGCAATCAGGGCCGGTACGGTGTCGGTGAGCTGGCGCAACTGCAATTCGCTGGCACGCAGCGCCTCGGTGATGCGCTTGCTTTCGGTGATGTCGCGCATGCTGCCAATGAACAGACGACGCCCTCCCAGGAAAAATTCCGAAACCCGCAGGTCCATCGGGAAAACGCCGCCGTCACTGCGCAGCCCCGTCACCTCGCGTCCGGTTCCGATTATTTTCGCCTGCCCGGTATGGAGATAGCGCCCCAGGTAGCCATCGTGTTCGCTGCGGTAAGGCTGCGGCATCAGCATGGAGACATTCTTGCCGAGCACCTCCTTGCTGCGGTAGCCGAACATGCGCTCGGCAGCCGGATTGAATAGTTCAATCATGCCGCTATCGGAGATGCTCAACATGCCTTCATCCACATTGTCGAGGAGCGCCCGTTCGTGACGTTCGCTGTCGCGCAAACTGGTACTCATCTCGCGGGCTTGCGCTTCCGA
>Ga0155550_1389_pt2 | contig 12407 bp, 9 predicted proteins | sample RifCSPhighO2_12_FD_107207 | JGI IMG/M metagenome (GOLD analysis project Ga0155550, IMG submission 107207) | Burkholderiales bacterium RIFCSPHIGHO2_12_FULL_61_11
ACAACCGCCCGGCGCGAAGATGACAAAGTGCAGATTCTGTCCGGCGTGTTCGAAGGGCGGACCACGGGAACTCCCATTGCGCTGCTTATTTGCAACACGGATCAGCGGTCCGGGGATTATCGCAATATCGAGAACTTGTTTCGCCCGGGCCACGCCGACTACACCTACCAACTCAAATATGGTATCCGGGATTACCGAGGTGGCGGCCGTTCCTCTTCGCGCGAGACGGCGACGCGGGTGGCGGCCGGCGCAATTGCCAAGAAATACCTGAAACAGCGTTTCGGTACCGAGATTCGTGGCTATCTCGCCCAGCTCGGCCCGATCCGTGCCGAAAAACTCGAATGGGATCAGGTGGAAAAAAATCCGTTCTTCTTCCCGGACCAGGAAAAAATTCCCGCCCTTGAGGAATACATCAAGCTCCTGCGCAAGACGGGGGACTCTGTGGGCGCACGGGTGAACGTGCTTGCCCGGGGCGTGTCGGCGGGACTCGGGGAGCCCGTTTTTGACCGACTCGATGCCGATATTGCGCATGCTCTGATGAGCATCAATGCAGTCAAAGGCGTCGAGATCGGGGACGGATTTGCCTGCGTGGAGCAAAGGGGTAGCGAGCATCGCGACGAGATGACGCCGGAAGGATTCTTGAGCAATCATGCGGGCGGCACTCTCGGCGGCATTTCATCGGGACAGGATGTGCTCGCGAGTATGGCGCTCAAGCCTACATCCAGTATCCGTATTCCGGGAAAAACGGTACGGACATCTGGCGAGCCTGCGCTCATTGAAACCCACGGAAGACATGATCCTTGCGTGGGGATACGGGCGGTTCCAATCGCCGAAGCAATGCTGGCGCTGGTGCTGATGGATCACGCCCTGCGCGACAGGGCTCAGAACATGGACGTGATCAGGCGGAGCGGATTCAGGGACGGGGGTCATTGAGGATATGTCGCGAACTGAACTACACACAAAGCTGCTCGCCTATCTGGAAAGACATCATGTCGCGACGCTGGCCACCCACGGGCCGAATGGGCCATGGGCATCGGCGGTTTTCTACGTCAATGACGGACTGACGCTGTACTTTCTGTCAGCGCCGACCGCCCGGCATTCTCGCAATCTGGAAGGTGACCCGCGCGTCGCGGCGACGGTGCAGGAAGACTACTCCGAGTGGGGGCAAATCAAGGGGATCCAATTGGAGGGGAAGGTGTCGCGATTGGATGCCGTCGAGAGTTTGCGCGCTGCCGCCTGGTACGCACGCAAGTTTGCTTTTACCGCTGCCCGCCAGGCACCCGGCGCGATCGCCGCAGCAATGAAAAAAATTGCCTGGTACAGGCTGGAGCCGGCTTGCCTTTACTTCATCGATAACTCCATCGGCCTCGGCCACAGGGAATGTTTCGATGTGGAGGAGGGCGCCAAGCTCGGCCGACAGCCTTTGGTCATGGCTCCCATTGATCATCTGAAATAATCCACCGACAGGCCTTGGTCGCGCACGTGGATGACGTTCGTGTGCCGGTGGACAACAACGCGGTGGAGAACGCCATTCGGCCCTCGCCCTTGGAAGAAAAAATTGATTATTCATCCGCAGCAAGCCGGTGAACGAGCGGCACCTGATGAGCTTGGTCGAATCGGCAAAACACAATGGACATCGATTCCTGGGCTTATTTGAAGGACGTGCTGACCAAGTTGCCGACTGGCCCAACTCGCGACTGGCTGAGTTGCTGCATCACCGCTGGATGCCGCTTACCTCAACCTGACCGTCTGCGCCCGGTCAATATGGGTTGGCCGAACGCAGGCAAATCATGGAAGAGGCCTTTGCACGGTACGGCACGCCTGAGATCGTCAGCGATCAGGTCAGTCAGCTTACGGCAGATGAGTTCACAGACCTTGGCCAAAGGCTGCAAGTTGTCCATGGATGGGCGCGGTTGCCGCGGTCGCACATCCTCCTTCACATCAATAAGGCCCGCCAGCCCATCACCGCGATATCCCGGGGACCGAGCTTGGGGCGTTGCTGCAGGGTGTTGAAGTTCAGTGCCTCGATTTTGTCCAGAATGCGCAGGCCGCCTTGCACCACCAGCCGCAGTTCCCAGCCGCCGCGGCCCGGCACTTTTCTTACCAGATTCGAGCCTTTTAGCATGCTGGCCCTTGCGTATCGGGCGTTGGAAACTATTAGATTGATGGTATTCGGGTTGCTCTCCAGGCGCAGCAGCTGCGCTTCATCGACGCCGTGCGCTTCCCAGGCATCGGCCGGCAGATAGATTCGTCCGCGTGGGATGTCCACGCTCAGGTCTTGCCAGAAGTTAATCAGTTGCAGGGCGGTGCAGATGCAGTCGCTTTGCTGCAGCGACTGGGCATCATCCACCTCGTACAGGTGAAGCAGCAGGCGGCCCACCGGGTTGGCCGAGCGGGCGCAGTAGTCCAGCAGTTCGGCCTGGCTGGCATAGCGCTGCTTGACCACATCCTGCTCAAACGCGCTGAGCAGATCGGCCAGTAGATTCATCGGCAGCGCGAATTGCGTGATCATCGGGCCCAACTGCCCGAACACGCCGGCCCAACGTGGCGAGGGCGGCAGGCCGGCGGCTGTTGCCAGCAGGTCGGCGCGGTAGGCCGCCAGATCATCCAGCCGCTTTTGCGGCGCGGCGTCGCCTTCATCGGCGATGTCGTCGGCGGTGCGGGCAAACCAGTAAATCGCAGCGATGGCCGGGCGCAGATGCGGCGGGCAGAGCACGGACGCGACCGGGAAATTCTCGTAATGGTTCACGCCTTGGGCGAGCGGGGAGGGGCCTGGGTTCATGCACTGGATTGTCGCTTGACAAGGTTTTAAATCTCTCATAAATCCGATTAGTCAATAAACCTTCGGATACTGTCCTGTCCGATGTCTTGCCGGGGTTCAACCGAATCTCTTATTCCAATCTGAGTTTTCGGGTTGGCGATCATCAAGTAGCGAAAAGGTGCTCGGGGAAAATCATGGCCGATACAGGCTAAAATAAAAAGTTGACCAATTCCAGGCGGGAATTCCGAATCAGTTCGGATTCCCGTTGTTATTTCAGGCGCGCGGGTGGCGAAATTGGTAGACGCACCAGGTTTAGGTCCTGACGCCAGTAATGGTGTGGGGGTTCGAGTCCCCCCCCGCGCACCAACCCTGAGGCTCCATGGGCGGCAAGTGTCGCTCTCGAGCCCTCGGGTTTGCTGCATTAATGCAGCCTGTCAGGGGCAAGCCCTGTTTTGAATATTTTTTGATTTTAGGAAACCATCATGGCCGTGACTGTTGAAACTCTTGAAAAGCTGGAGCGCAAATTGACGCTGACGCTGCCCCTCAATACCATTCAGTCGGAAGTCGATACCCGTCTGAAGCGCTTGGCCCGCACGGTGAAAATGGATGGTTTCCGCCCCGGTAAGGTCCCCATGAGCGTCATAGCCCAGCGTTATGGCTACTCGGTGCACTACGAAGTCATGAACGACAAGGTGGGCGAGGCGTTTGCCGCTGCCGCCAACGAAGCCAAGTTGCGCGTTGCCGGCCAGCCCAGCATCAGCGAAAAAGAAGGTGCGCCAGAGGGTGAGCTGGTTTTTGATGCTGTTTTTGAGGTTTATCCTGAAGTCAAGATCGCCGATCTGGCGGGTGCTGAAGTTGAAAAGGTCAGCGCTGAAGTCAGCGATGCAGCCATCGACAAGACGATTGACATCTTGCGCAAGCAGCGCCGCACCTTCGCGCAGCGCGCGGCTGATGCGCCAGCGCAAGACGGTGACCGTGTCACCATCGACTTTGAAGGCAAGATCGACGGCGAAACGTTCGCTGGCGGCAAAGCCGAAGGTTTCCAGTTTCTGGTCGGCGAAGGCCAGATGCTCAAGGAATTTGAAGATGCCGTGCGCGGCATGAAAAGCGGTGAAAGCAAGACTTTCCCACTGAACTTTCCCGCTGATTACCACGGCAAGGAAGTCGCCGGCAAACAGGCGGATTTCCTGGTGACGGTCAAGAAAATCGAGGCAGCGCACCTGCCTGAAGTGAATGAGGCGCTGGCCAAGTCGCTGGGGATTGCCGATGCGACGGTCGAAGGCCTGCGTGCCGACATCAAGAAAAACCTGGAGCGTGAAGTTAAATCCCGCCTGTTGGCCCGCAACAAAAATGCCGTCATGGAGGTATTGGTCGCCAACGCCGAGCTCGATTTGCCGAAATCAAGCGTGCAGGCCGAAGTGGACCGCATGATTGAAGGCGCCAGAGCCGACCTGAAGCAGCGTGGCGTCAAGGACGCCGACAAGGCGCCGATTCCGGACGACCTGTTCCGCCCGCAAGCTGAAAAGCGTGTGCGTCTGGGACTGGTGGTGGCCGAACTGGTGCGCACCAATGGCCTGCAAGTCAAACCTGAGCAACTGAAGGCGCATATTGAAGAGTTGGCAGCGAGCTATGAAAAACCGCAAGACGTGGTGCGCTGGTACCTGGGCGACAACCAGCGCATGGCTGAAGTGGAAGCCGTTGTCATTGAGAACAACGTGACTGAATTTGTCCTGGGCAAGGCTAAAGTGGTCGACAAAGCCATCTCGTTCGACGAGCTGATGGGGCAAAACTGATCGTTCGTTGCTTCTCCTGAAATTGGGGCTTGTGCTTCGCGGCGCGAGCCCCATTTCATTTTGGTTACAGTACAAACATCTCTGGAGAAAACTTGATGATTCGAAGCAGTATTTATGGGGGCGCCTACGGCAACCCGCAAGCGGGCAGCCAGGATACGCAAGGCCTGGGCATGGTGCCCATGGTGATCGAACAATCCGGCCGGGGCGAACGCTCTTACGACATCTATTCGCGCTTGCTGAAAGAACGTGTCATTTTCCTGGTCGGCCCGGTTAATGACCAGACGGCCAATCTGGTGGTGGCGCAGCTGCTGTTCCTGGAAAGTGAAAATCCTGACAAGGATATTTCCTTCTACATCAACTCTCCCGGTGGCTCCGTGACGGCCGGCATGGCGATTTATGACACGATGCAGTTCATCAAGCCGGATGTGTCCACCCTCTGCGTGGGCATGGCGGCCAGCATGGGCGCATTTTTGCTGTCGTCGGGCGCCAAAGGCAAGCGCTTTACGCTGCCCAATTCGCGCGTCTTGATTCACCAGCCTTCGGGCGGTGCGCAAGGACAGGCGACGGATATTGAAATTCACGCCCGTGATATTCTGAAAACGCGTGACCAGCTCAACCGCATCATGGCAGCGAACACCGGCCAGACGATTGAAAAAATCGAACACGACACCGAGCGTGACTATTTCTTGTTTGCGGAAGAAGCCAAGGAGTACGGCTTGGTCGATCAGGTCATTTCCAAGCGGGTTTGAGAACACCTTTTTTTATTGGTTATCATTAGATAACAGTTCCTCATGGCACCTTAAAGGCATCCCCACCAATGGCCGAGAAAAAAGGCTCCTCCAGTGAAAAGATTTTATACTGCTCCTTCTGCGGTAAAAGTCAGCACGAAGTTAAAAAACTTATCGCCGGCCCTTCGGTCTTTATCTGCGATGAGTGCATAGATCTCTGCAACGAGATTATTCGTGACGAACTGCCCGCTGGCGCGGATGTCGGCGGCACGCGCAGTGATTTGCCGACACCGACAGAAATCAAGGCGACGCTGGACGGCTATGTGATCGGTCAGGAAACGGCAAAGCGCACACTGGCGGTCGCTGTTTATAACCACTACAAACGCCTGCGTCACCAGGAAAATGCCAAAAAGGATGATGTGGAGTTGACCAAGAGCAATATTTTGCTGATTGGTCCCACCGGTTCAGGCAAGACCCTGCTGGCGCAAACGCTGGCTCGCACGCTCAACGTGCCTTTTGTGATGGCTGATGCCACGACGCTGACGGAAGCCGGGTACGTGGGTGAGGACGTTGAAAATATCATTCAGAAATTGTTGCAAAGCTGCAACTACGAGGTCGAGCGGGCCCAGCAAGGCATTGTCTACATCGATGAGATCGACAAGATTTCCCGTAAATCCGACAACCCGTCGATTACCCGTGACGTATCGGGCGAAGGGGTGCAGCAAGCGCTGCTCAAGCTGATTGAAGGAACGATGGCGTCGGTGCCACCGCAAGGCGGCCGCAAGCATCCGAACCAGGATTTTCTGCAAGTCGATACCACCAATATTCTCTTCATCTGTGGCGGTGCTTTCTCCGGGCTGGAAAAAGTCATTGAGAATCGCACCGAGGCTTCCGGCATTGGTTTTGGCGCTACCGTCAAAAGCAAGAAGGCGCGCACGCTGACGGATGCATTCAAGGAAGTTGAACCCGAAGACCTGATCAAGTTCGGGCTGATTCCCGAGTTGGTGGGGCGTATGCCGGTGATCGCCACCCTGGCCGAACTCAGCGAAGATGCGCTTGTACAAATCTTGACGGAACCGAAAAATGCCGTGGTCAAGCAGTTCACCAAACTGCTCTCCATGGAGGGCGTGGATCTGGAAATTAGGCCTTCCGCGCTGAAGGCGATCGCCCGCAAGGCCCTGGCCCGTAAAACGGGCGCACGCGGCTTGCGCTCCATTCTGGAGCAGTCGCTGATTGACACCATGTTTGACCTGCCAAGCGCCAGCAATGTAGACAAAGTCGTTGTGGATGAGTCCACGATTGAAGAAAACAAGGCACCGCTGCTGGTGTATCGCGAAACCGCCAAGAAAGCCTGAACGCTAGAGGGGACTGGGCCGGAATGCTTGAAAAGCAGATCCTGCGCCCCACTTTCGAACTAACGGTGTTCCGTCTGACCACGAAACTGGTCACCGCGTTTTACGATTAAGGTTTATATGTCCGGACAAACTTCACTACCCCCCACCCCCATCGATCTTCCGCTGTTGCCTCTGCGGGACGTGGTGGTTTTCCCTCACATGGTGATTCCGCTGTTCGTGGGCCGACCCAAGAGCATCAAGGCGCTGGAGTCGGCCATGGAGGCGGAGCGCCGCATCATGCTGGTGGCTCAGAAAGCTGCAGCCAAGGACGAGCCTTCCGTCGAAGATATGTTCGAAGTGGGCTGCGTGGCCACAATCCTTCAGTTGCTGAAGTTGCCGGACGGTACCGTCAAGGTCCTGGTTGAGGGCCAGCAGCGCGCCAGAGTCAATAAGGTGGTCGAGGGCGAGCAGCACTTTGTGGCCACCGTCACGCCGGTTGAGTCGGTCGCGGTGGTCGCAGACGACAAGAGCAGCGAAATCGAAGCCTTGCGCCGTGCCGTGATGCAGCAGTTTGACCACTACGTCAAACTGAACAAAAAAATTCCTCCGGAAATCCTTACATCGATCTCAAGCATCGACGATGCGGGCCGCCTGGCCGACACGATTGCAGCGCACTTGCCGCTCAAACTCGACACCAAGCAGGCGATTCTGGATCTCGACAAAGTCAAAGCCCGGCTCGAAAACCTTTATGAGCAGCTGGAGCGCGAGGTTGACATCCTCAATGTTGACAAAAAAATCCGTGGCCGCGTCAAGCGTCAGATGGAAAAAAATCAGCGCGACTTCTACCTCAACGAGCAGGTAAAAGCCATCCAGAAAGAGCTGGGCGAGGGCGAAGAGGGCTCGGACATCGAAGAGATCGAGAAGAAGATCAAGGCGGCAAAGATGCCGCAGGAGGCGCTCAAAAAAGCCGAGAGCGAACTCAAAAAACTCAAGCTGATGTCACCCATGTCCGCCGAGGCGACGGTGGTGCGCAGCTACATTGATGTACTGACGGGCTTGCCCTGGAGCAAGAAAACCAAGATCAAGCACGATCTGGTACATGCCGAAAACGTACTCAATGAAGACCACTATGGTCTGGAAAAAGTCAAGGACCGGATTGTCGAATATCTCGCGGTGCAGCAGCGCGTTGACAAACTCAAAGCGCCCATCCTTTGTCTGGTGGGTCCTCCAGGTGTCGGTAAAACTTCGCTGGGGCAGTCAATCGCCAAGGCGACCGGGCGCAAGTACGTGCGCGTGGCTTTGGGCGGCATGCGCGATGAGGCCGAAATTCGCGGCCACCGCCGCACCTATATCGGCTCCTTGCCCGGCAAGGTGCTGCAAAGCCTGGCGAAGGTGGGCACGCGCAATCCGCTTTTCCTGCTCGATGAGATCGACAAGCTTGGCACTGACTTTCGCGGCGATCCTTCAAGTGCCTTGCTTGAGGTGCTTGATCCCGAGCAGAACCACACTTTCGTCGACCACTACGTCGAGGTTGATTTCGATTTGAGCGATGTGATGTTTGTGGCAACGTCGAATTCGATGAACATTCCACCGGCACTGCTCGACCGCATGGAAGTGATCCGGCTCTCAGGCTACACGGAAGACGAAAAAGTCAACATCGCCATGCGTTATCTGTTGCCAAAGCAGTTGAAGACCAATGGCGTCAAGGCGGACGAACTGGAGATCACCGAGCAGGCAGTGCGTGACATCGTGCGTTACTACACGCGTGAAGCCGGCGTGCGCTCGCTGGAGCGGGATCTCTCGAAGATTTGCCGTAAGGTTGTCAAAGGAATCCAGCTCAAGAAAATGACGCCCAAGGTGGTCGTGAATGCGGACAACCTCAACGATTTTTTGGGGGTTCGAAAATTCAATTATGGCCGCGCGGAGGAGCAGAACCAGGTCGGCCAGGTGGTCGGTCTGGCATGGACTGAAGTCGGTGGCGATCTGCTGACGATTGAGGCTGCCGTGATGCCTGGCAAAGGCGTGATTACCCGTACCGGCTCGCTCGGCGACGTGATGAAGGAATCTGTCGAGGCTGCTCGTACCGTGGTGCGCAGTCGCGCAAAACGCCTGGGCATCAAGGATGAGATGTTTGAAAAGCGTGACATCCACATTCACGTACCGGATGGTGCCACGCCAAAAGACGGCCCGAGTGCTGGCGCTGCCATGACGACTGCGTTTGTCTCTGCCCTGACCGGCATCCCGGTGCGCGGTGATGTGGCCATGACGGGTGAGATCACTTTGCGTGGCGAGGTGACCGCCATTGGGGGTCTGAAGGAAAAACTACTGGCCGCTTTACGCGGCGGGATCAAGACGGTTCTGATCCCTGAGGAAAACACCAAAGACCTGCAAGAGATTCCGGACAATGTGAAGGCGGGTCTGGAAATTGTGCCGGTGAAATGGATAGACCAGGTGCTGCAAGTAGCGCTTGAGCGCCAGCCCATTTCATTGCCCGATGAAGATACCGTAGTCGTCGTCCCTGTGCCTGTGCCTGCCGGGGCGGCTGCGCCTGCGCCTGCGGAAGCGCTGGGTACGGTGAAACATTAGGTCAAACTTTTTTGGTGGCCTTCGAAAAGGCTCAAATAATCACGCTATAATTCATCCATGTTATCGCGGGAGTAGCTCAGTTGGTAGAGCGCAACCTTGCCAAGGTTGAGGTCGAGAGTTCGAGACTCTTCTCCCGCTCCAATCCAAAGGGCAGCAATTAAAAATGCTGCCCTTTTTTATTGGAATACTAATAGTACTTATAGTCGATGAGGCGTACAAGCTTTGTCGAAAAATGATAGAACATGGCGCGGTAACAAAGCGGTTATGTACCGGATTGCAAATCCGGCTAGCCCGGTTCGACTCCGGGCCGCGCCTCCATTAAATCATTGCCAATAGCCCCTGTCACGGGGCTTTTTTGTTTGACAATACAGGTTTGCTTTGGTCTGATTGGTGAAATAGCTCAATACAGCGGACCGGAGGTGGCGCCAGAAAAACCAGTTCTGCGCGAAATGCAAAGTTTTCCTGATAGCGGGGGTGGCGTAATCGGTAGCCGCACGGGACTTAAAATCCCGGGACAGAAATGTCGTACGGGTTCAAGTCCCGTCCCCCGCACCATCAATATCAATATCAGGAGTGGCCCGGCCCCCGATTCATAAGTGACGGCGCTCACACTGTCATACGACTTGAGGTACACCTGCTCATGCTTCACACGGCGCCAGACGTGTTCCACGAACACGTTGTCTCGCCAGGAGCCACGCCCGTCCCAGGTCCGGGATGACTGCCTCTGGGTTGTCATTGCGGGCTTGACCCGCAATCCATGCCCGCACCCTACTCAATTTGCTGCCATGACGGGTTGGCAATTACCGCCGTGGTGGCTGCAATCAATTCCGGAGCGTCTTCTATTTCGGTGGTTTGCCAGAATGCCGGGCCATGCACGATGTGGCTATCAACCGCAAAGCCCGCTTGCCGCCACTGGGCGATGGTTTTGGCCGAGATCGGGCACAAACCGGCATCCTCCCGCTTGGACACCTCGAACCATTCCAGTCGCTGTGTCGGGCCTTGGTCGGTAGGTGGCACCAGGGCTGCTTGCTCTAGCCCCGTTGCGAGTCCAGGCGAAAGCAGGTAGCCGGCAATTTCTACGGGTAAGCCATCGGCCAACTGCCGGCGCATACCCTCCATGACTCCCTTGGCCTGGCCACTCAACAGGTCTCCCGCCAGTTTGAGGCGCAAAAACTGTTGCAGCAGCGGCTGGCCGGCAGAGGGCGGCTGCCAGAAGAGAAAGTTGCAGGGCGCGCCAAGCTGCCCGGCCGCCTCCACCGCCAGCAGGCAGCCGGCGCGCAGGCCCCATAGCCACAACGGCACATTGTCCGGACCAGCGCTCTGAATGTTGCTTTGCTTGCGCAGCCAATGGCAGCCTTGCACCACGTCGCTCACCCAGCTTTGCCAGGTGGCGTCGCCGAAATCCCCGGAACTGTCGCCGCAACCGAGCAGGTCCATTTGCAGCACCGCGTAGCCTGCCTGCGCCAGCGCCCGCGCCTGCAGGGCGGCCATGCGGCGGGCCTTGTTCATCTCTTCTGCAAAGGGGTGGATGTACAGCACCAAGCCGCGGAACGCGCCGCCACTCGCGCCACACTCAGCCGGGTAAAACAGGCAAAAGCGTTGGCCGCTTTGCGTGGTCTGCACCGCCCCGGAAGGAAGAAAAAAAGCCTTGGGCCGCACCGGCATGGGTTGTCAGGGGGCTAGTTTGCCGCTGACAAAGTCGGTCAGCGAGCCCACCGTCGCAAAGGTTGACCCGTCGATGTCGTCATCGGCAACCACCAGGCCAAACTGTTCTTCAAGGGTGGTGATGAGCGTCACAACCGCCATCGAGTCCAGCTCTGGAAGGGCACCCAGCAAGGGGGTGTCGCGCGTAAACGCGGCCGAGCGTCCCTTCAAACTCAGGACTTCGTCAAGAACGCGAAGTACTTCTTGTGATATGTTCAATTAAAACTCCCTGGGAGGCGATTTAGCCGATCCGGATTATTTTAGGGTCCAAAAGCTCGTGCGGATTGTGTAATGTCTTGCTTCCGCATGCTTTTTCTCAATTGACATGATTTTTTTTGGATTGCCATGACCGAATCCACACTCTTGCACGAGCTAATCGCCGTGACGGCCCGGCGCACGCCGCAGGCGATTGCCCTGACCAGTGGCACCTCACATTTGAGTTACGCAGAGCTGGGCGCCAGCGTCAGCCAGTTTGCCGGTGGCTTGTTGGGCCTGGGCCTGGACCGTGGTGAGCGGGTCGCCATTTATCTTGAAAAACGTTTCGAAACTGTCATCGCCAGTTTTGGCGCGCCGGCGGCCGGGGCGGTGTTTGTGCCGGTTAACCCGCTGCTGAAACCGGAGCAGGTGGCCTTTATTTTGCGCGACTGCAATGTGCGCGTGCTGGTGACGTCGCCGGAGCGTCTGGCCTTGATGAAAGAGGTGCTGGCTGAGTGTCATGACCTGCGCCATGTGGTGGTGACCGATGCCGTGGCCCCTTCAACCTCAGCCGACTTCACCCTGCCAGGCCCATTGGCCTTGGTCTCCTGGCGTGACCTGCTCAGCAGCCCGGCCCGGCCCGGGCACCGTGTGATTGACGTCGACATGGTGGCCATTCTTTACACCTCGGGCAGTACCGGCAGGCCTAAAGGCGTGGTGCTGTCGCACCGCAACATGGTGGCGGGTGCCAAGAGCGTGGCGTCTTACCTGGAGAACCAGCCCGAAGACGTGCTGCTGGCGGCGCTGCCTTTGTCGTTTGATGCGGGCTTCAGCCAGCTCACCACGGCGTTTCACGCCGGTGCGCGCGTGGTGTTGCTCAATTACCTGATGCCGCGCGATGTGCTCAAGGCGATGGAGCGGGAAAAAGTGATCGGGCTGACTGCCGTGCCGCCGCTGTACATCCAGCTGGCGCAACTGGATTGGCCTGCGGCCATCAATGAGAATTTGCGCTATTTCGCCAACACCGGCGGACGCATGCCGCGCGAGACACTGAATCTGCTGCGCCAGCGCGTGCCCCAGGCCAAACCGTTCCTGATGTATGGCCTGACCGAAGCATTCCGCTCCACCTACCTGCCGCCGGATGAGGTAGACCGCCGCCCGGATTCGATTGGCAAGGCCATCCCGAATGCTGAAATTCTGGTGCTGCGTGAAGACGGGTCTGCCTGCAGCCCGGAGGAGCCTGGCGAGCTGGTGCACCGAGGCGCGCTGGTGGGCATGGGTTACTGGAATGACACTGAGAAGACGG
>Ga0155550_1349_pt8 | contig 12042 bp, 12 predicted proteins | sample RifCSPhighO2_12_FD_107207 | JGI IMG/M metagenome (GOLD analysis project Ga0155550, IMG submission 107207) | Burkholderiales bacterium RIFCSPHIGHO2_12_FULL_61_11
GTCTCCACCGAGTAGGAATGTAGCGGGCCGAGTTCGGTGTCGATGACGTAGAAGTCGTGCTCGGCATCCTTCGCGATCACCGTGCCTTCGACAAAATTGGTGCTGCCGACGAAGTCCGCGACGAACTGGTTCTGCGGCCGCTCGTAGATGTCGCGCGGCGAACCGATCTGCTGGATGCGGCCCAGGTTCATCACGGCGACCTGGTGCGACAGTGCCAGCGCTTCGCTCTGGTCGTGCGTGACATAGACGGTGGTGATCTTCAGCTCACGCTGCAGGCGCTTGAGTTCGAAACGCATCAGCTCGCGCAGTTTGGCATCCAGATTCGACAGCGGCTCGTCGAGCAGCAACAGTTTGGGCTCCATCACCAGGGCGCGCGCCAGCGCCAGGCGCTGCTGCTGGCCGCCCGACAGCTTGGTCGCTTCGCGGTCGCGCAGATGGTCGAGCTGTACCGCCGCCAGCACTTTCATGACCTTTTCGTCGATCTCGGCGCGCGTGTACTTTTTCTTGCCGACCTGCAGCGGGAAGGCGGTGTTGGTAAACACATCCATATGCGGCCAGATCGCGTAGGACTGGAACACCATGCCGAAGCCGCGCTGATTGGGCGGCGTGAAAACGCGTCGCGTACCAGAGTACACAACAACGTTGTCGACGCTGATCTCGCCCGATTTCGGACGCTCGAGTCCGGCAATGGAGCGCAGCGTGGTGGTCTTGCCGCAGCCGCTCGGTCCGAGCAGCGTGAAAAAGTGGCCCTCGGGCACTTCGATGTTGATGTCCTGGGCGGCTTTCACTGGCTGCCCGAGTTCGTTGGTGTACTCCGTGAACAGAGCGTTAATCTTAAGCATGGCGGGGTTTCCGTAGCAAGTCGTGGTTCATGTGTCAGGTTTCCTTAATTCCGAATTTCTTGCCAACGGCCTGGGCGATCAACACAAGCCCAAACAGCGCCAGGATGAACAGCACGCCGAGTGCCGACAGCTCGACGTACTGGCCGTTCTCCCACAGTTCCCAGATGATGATGGAGACCACCTCGGTGCCCGGGCTGTACAGCAAAATGGAGCTCGACAGCTCGCGGATCGAGACGATCATGATGTAGATCCAGCCGGCCATCAGGCCCGGCTTGAGCAGCGGCAGGATGATGCGGCGGAAAGTGGTGCCCCACGAGGCCCCGCTCATCGCGGACGACTCTTCCAGTTCCTTGTGGATTTGCAGCATCGAGGTGGTGTTGAAACGCAAGCCATAGGGCATGAAGCGCGTCACGTAGGCGATAAACAGGATCCACATGGTCCCGTACACGCCGATGTCGACGTTCAGGTAGAAGATCATCAGCGCCAGGCCCAGCACCAGCCCCGGGAACACCATCGGCAGCGAGGCCAGGTTGTCCAGCAGCCAGCGCCCAGGCAGCTTGGTCTTGACGGTGATCCAGCAGATCACCGAGGTGATCAGCATGATCGCCGTGGCTGTACCGACGGCCAGAAACAGGCTGTTCCACACCGAACGGGCAAGGTTGGGGTAGGTCAGCACGAAGCGGTAGGGGTCCAGCGTCATATTCTTCAACGCCTCCATCGACGGCACTGAATAAAACCTCTGAAAAGAGGACCACAGGAGCACCAGGAAGGGCAACGCCACGATCAGACTGAAATACAGGAAGAACACGCCCGCCGCGGCCCAGCGCCAGCGCCCCAGGTCGATCTGCCGCGGGCGAAAGCCCTTGCCGGTCATCGTCGAATACTTGGATCCGCTGGACGAGAGCTTGGAAATGAAATAGATGCCGATCGTGGTGATCAGCAGCAGCGTGATCGCGTAGGTCGAGGCCAGTCCGACCTGGCTTGGGTAGCGGTGCACCGCCTGGTAGATCGACGAGGTGAACACCTGGATGCCGACCGGCAGTCCGAGCAGCGCTGGCACCTCAAAGGATTCGATTGCGCGCACGAACAGGATCAGGAAGGTGGCGAAGATCGCCGGCCAGGCGAGCTTCAGCGTGATGTGCCACAAGACCTGAAACACATTGGCGCCGCTCATCGTGGCCGACTCTTCCAGCGACGGGTCCATCGCGCGAAAGGCCGCCGTCATCAGCAGGAAGGCCATCGGTGAGTAGTGCAGGCCGTCGACCCAGATCATCCCCCACATCGAGTAGATGTCGAACACCGGCCCCTGAAGGTTGAACCAGTGCATCAGCGTCAGATTAATGATGCCAATCTTCGGGCTTCCCAGCAAAATCCAGGCGACGGTGAAAAGGACGCCCGGGATCACCAGAGGGATCAGCGACAGGGCGAAGAACAGTGACTTGAACGGTGTGTTGGTACGCTCGTTCATCCAGGCCAGCGCGGTGCCGACCACGAAAGAAAACGCCGAAACGCCGACGGCGAACTGTAACGAATTCAAAAAAAGTCGGACGGTGTCAGAGTTGGTGTAGGCCGTAATGTAGTTGCCGAACGTGAACACCGCCGGCTTGGTGGCGGTCTGCGGCGTAAAGAAGCTTTGCCACAACAGGAACCCGAGCGGAATGATGGCGATGTATACCGTGAACGCAATGCACGCGCCGACGATGATCCACTGCCAGTTGAGCGACAGACGACGCGCGCTCGGCGGGCTCGCGACCATCCCGCTGCCTGCAAATTCGTTTGCTTTCGCTGATAGTTCGGTCATGCTTTTTAGGGTTCTCTTTTAGTGTTCTTCTATGAAGAACATCGGTCCGTATACAGATATGCAAATATATAAACCAAATCAGCAGCTGTCAATGCATTTAACTCAGTAGTAACCCGCGAATCACCAGCAAATCAAGAAACAGAAATTGCGAGCCGTGTTGTCCGGGCCCCATGTGGTCGGAGGTCGGAGGGCGGCGCGGATCGCCGCGTAGCGTCGAGCGTGGAATCGGCCCGCCTCAGGCTGGAGCCGGCGACTTGGCCGCACAGGAATCCAAGCCCGCCTGGAGCGCAGTAACGTCGAGCTTGCGGCCGATGAAAACAATGCGGCTGCGGCGTGCCTCGTCGGCCTTCCACGGCCGCTGCAGGTCACCCTCGATCAGCATGTGCACGGCCTGGAACACCAGCTTCCGGGGCTCGCCGTACACATCGATGATGCCCTTGGCGCGCAGGATGTTCGGTCCCTGCTCGGCCACCACCGCTTCGAGCCAGCGGCTGACTGCGGCATGGTCCATCGGCTGCTGCGACGTCAGCGCGACGCTGCCGATCTGATCGTCGTGTGCGTGGTCGTGGGTGCAATGCGCGTCGTGCACATGGCCGGCGACGCCGTGCGCAGCTTGCAGGAAGTGTGGTTCTAGCGCCGCGATGCGCTTCAGGTCGAAGCCGCCGCGATGCAGTACCTGGTCGAGCGCGACGTTGGCGCGCTGCGCGCGATGGATCGGTGCCCACGGGTTCAGCCGGGCGATGCGTGCCTCGGTCTCACGCAGTTCCGCCTCGCTCACCAGCTCGGTTTTGTTCAACACGATCTGGTCGGCGAAGGCGATCTGCTCGGCGGCCTCAAAGCTGTCGGCTAATCGCAGCCCGATGTGCAGTGCGTCGACCACCGTCGTGACCGAGTCGAGCACGGTGCGCTCATGCAGGAACGGGTCGACGAAGAAAGTCTGCGCCACCGGGCCGGGGTCGGCCAGGCCGGTGGTCTCGACGATGATCGCATCGAACGGTTTGTCGCTGTCCGCGTGCTGGCGCAGCAGCGTGTGCAGCGTGCGGATCAGGTCGCCGCGCACGGTGCAGCAGATGCAGCCGTTGTTCATCTCGAACAGCTCCTCGTCGGCGCTAACGATCAGTTCGGCATCGATGCCGATCTCTCCGAACTCGTTGACGATAACAGCGTAGCGCCGACCGTGATCCTCGCTCAGGATGCGGTTGAGCAGGGTGGTCTTGCCGGCGCCGAGGTAGCCGGTCAGCACGGTCACCGGAATTCGCTTGTCCATGACGGGCCCGGCACCTACCGCCGCTAAATTCGGCGAATTTTCCACACGCCGACTAGAGCCAAGGCATCAGGGACGCATGAATCACGTTCGGCACGCCTTCGTTGCCAACCGACCGGATCGCAAGGTCCACATCCTTCAGGCCAAATTTGTGGGTCGTGACCTTCTCCAGCGGGAAACGGTGCGATGCTAGCTGCGCCAACGCCAGTTCGCAGGCGCGATAGCTATGGCCGCGGGCACTTTTGAGGGTGATGAATTTCAGCGTGACTTTGCCGATCGGGAAATTCGGGAAATCCGTCATTTCACCCTGCATCACCATCACCCCCCCCTTGCGCTTGAGCGCTTCCACGCCGAGCAAAATCGGGAAGGTCCCGGCACCTGCCGTGCAATCGAGCACCACGTCGACACCCTTGCCGCCGGTGATTTCCATGATGCGCGCCAGTGGATCTTCTTCCTGGACGTTGATCACGTGGTCGGCGCCGAGCGCCTTGGCAACCTCCAGCCGTGCCGCATCTTTCGAGGTGCCGGTGACGATGATGCGCGCCGCGCCAGCCTGTTTGCAAATAACCGTTTGCGACAGCCCCTGTTGGCCCGGCCCCTGGATCAGCACGGTACTGTTATAGCCCACGCCACCGTCGAACAGAGACCATTCGATGCCGTTCGCCATCGGCGTCACCAGCCCGGCCAACTCCGGCGTCACGCCGTCCGGCACCTTGTGCACCACGGAGTTCCATGGCAGGTACGCGTATTGTGCAAAGCCGCCCCACAGGTGCGGCGGCTTGTCGGATGATGTGTAGCCATAGCGGATACCGTCCGGGTTGTAACGCCAATCGGTATTTTCACAATGACGGTACTCGCCCCGATGACACCACTCGCATTTGAAGCAGCCGACGTAATGCTCGACAAATACCAGGTCGCCCTCCCTGAAACCCTTGCGCTGGGTAAATTCCCGGCCGGCCTTGGCGATGTACCCAATATTCTCGTGACCCATGATGACCGGGCCCCTTGCCAAGGGCTGCTTGTACATTTTGACGTCGGTACCGCAAATGCCCGCGACTTCCATCCTCAGCAGGGCACCATCTTCCGGAACATCCGGCATCGGAAATTCCCTAATTTCAATCTTGCTTGGGCCTACTTTTACCGCTGCCAGCACTTTTCCCATATCTATACTCCAATGATGTTTTTTGTTTTATTCGAAAGGCTTACAGCGACTCGTTGGCACCCAGCACGCCAGCGGCATGCAAGGAGGCTTCGAGCCACTTCGGACGAATGTTCTTACCGCTGAGGATGTCGGCGATGCGCTTTTTCTCGTCGGCGACTTTGCCTGCGGCGAGGTCGGTCAGCGACGCGGCCTTTTCCCGCTCGACGGCAACGACACCATCGGCGTCGCCGACAATCAGGTCGCCAGGGCGGATCGCCACGTCGCCGCAAGAAATCGGCCAGTTGATGCGGCCCGGGATGAATTTGGTCGGACCATTCGGGTTGGCTCCAACAGAATAAACTGGAAAGCCCAGTTCGCGCAATTCCTCGGTATCACGCACGGCACCATCGATCACCACACCAGCCAGGCCGAGCTTCTTGCATGCGTTGAGCATGATCGAGCCCATCAGCGCGCAGGTCGTGTCGCCCTTGCCGTCAATGACCAGCACGTCGCCGGGGCGAGCCATCGCCATCGCCGCATGGATCATCAAGTTGTCGCCGGGACGCACCTCAACCGTGAATGCGGGGCCGGCCAGGCGCATGCTGGGTGAGAGCGGCGCGATGCGGCCGTCGAGTGCGCCCCGACGCCCCGCCACGTCGGCCAGGATGGAGGTCGCGAAGGCCGACGCCTCATGCACCGTCTCGGGCGCCACGCGGTCGACGTCACGACGGATGTCGGACAGGTCGTTTTTTTCGTTCATTGTTTCTTTCTCACTGTCTGTTTTCAAACTATTTGTTCGTGTGGCCGCGGCGCTTGAGCAGGGCGTCCAGGCGCGGGTATACCTTGCGGGCATTGCCCTCGAAAATTTTGTGCCGGCTAGCTTCGTCGAGCGTTGTGACCTGATCGATGTAGCGCTTTGTGTCATCGAAATAATGGCCGGTCTCTGGATCAATGCCCGGCACCGCTCCTTTCATCTCGGAGGCAAACATGATGTTGTTTATCGGGATCACCTTGGTCAGTAGTTCGATGCCTGGCAGATGGTAGACACAGGTGTCGAAAAATACGTTGTTCATCAGGTACTCGACCAGCGGTTTTTTCTGCATGCTCAGGCACAACCCACGGTAGCGCCCCCAGTGGAAGGGCACGGCACCGCCGCCATGCGGGATGACAAACTTCAGCGTTGGAAAGTCCTTGAACAGATCGCCTTGGATTAGTTGCATGAAGGCGGTCGTGTCGGCGTTGATGTAGTGCGCGCCGGTGTGGTGGAAATTTGGGTTACAGCAGGACGAGACATGGATCATGGCCGGCACGTCAAGCTCGCACAACTTCTCGTAGATCGGGTACCAATGCGGGTCGGTCAGCGGCGGGCCGCTCCAGTGGCCACCCGATGGATCAGGGTTGAGGTTGACGCCGACAAAACCCAGTTCGTTGACGACACGCTCGAGCTCGGCAATACAGTTTTTAGTCGTCACGCCAGGAAACTGCGGCAGCTGGCCGACACCGACGAAGTTGTCAGGCAGTAGTGTGCACAGGCGATGGATCAGGTCGTTGCTGATCGTCGTCCATTGTTTGCTCACGGCCTCGGTGCCGACGTGGTGCGCCATGCCTGCGGCACGCGGCGAGAAGATTGTCAGGTCACTGCCGCGGTCTTTCTGCAGCTTGAGCTGCGGCTGCACGCTTTGAATCAATACCTCGTCACTGATGTTCAAGCCTGCGAGGTCGGTCACCGTGGGACGGCGAGCCGGGTCGGCCAGCCCGGCGAGTTGCTTGTCGCGAAACAGGTGCAGCGCCTGCGGCTCGGTGGTGTAATGGCAATGAATGTCGATGATCATGGTGTGGCGTTGCGGTGAGGCGGGGCGAAGTCGACGTGGCTAACGGGGTCCGGTGCCCACGCTATTCAGAAACTGCAGCACGCGGGCCGAAGCCGTGCCCTCGGTCTGCCCTGCAACCGGCATGTCCCAATACTCGGCGCGCGGCAGGCATTCTTCCAGGTAGCGCGCCGCGGAGGTGGCGTGCGACGCGTCGCTTCCGGGGATCACGAGTGCCGGGATGTCCAGGCGCAGCAGGTCCTCGGGCTCAGCGCCGGGCGCGGTGTCGCGGTCCAGCAGCGTGCGGCCCATGCCGACAACGAGCAGCTTGTAGTGCTCCAAGTCCTGCCTTGCATAAGCCTCGGCGAATGCGGGATCGTGCCGGATCACCGCGGCCCACGGCCCACCTCGCGGGTCTTCGCCGAAGCTCTTGCCCGAACTGCAGGCCAAAGCCACGACATCGGCCAGGCCGTGTTGCTGCACATGGGCCAGATGCTGCGCAAAGCGCAGTTGCCCATTGATACGGTACCTGGCACCGCCCACCGGCCAATACAGCACCATGCCGAGGGTGGCCTGCGGGTGCGTGGCCGCGAAGGCGACCGCCACGCTGCAGCCCATGCAACCGCCCATCAGATGCGCTTGCGCAATGTTCAGGTGGTCAAGCAGGCCCTTGGCTTGGGTCACGTAATGGCCCCAGGTGATGCGCTCGACGCGACCGCCCGACTGACCGGTCTCGCGCCGGTCGAAGACGATGCAGGTGTAGCGCTTGGCAAGGTGCTCCAGGGGCTTGGTCTTGGCGTAGACGCCGAGCGTGGACCATTTCTCCAGCGTCGCGTCAAAGCCGCCGGGCGAAAACATCAGCAGCGGCGGCCCGGAGCCCAAAACTTCGTAACGTGTGTTGATGCCGGCGATCAGGATATTGGGCATGCCATCTCCTCGCTCAGGCAGCGGTCTTGAGCGGGATGCCGCCCTTGATCTGGCGGCACGCACGCACGTCCTCGGCGTAGGCCGTGATGGCATCCAGCGAGATGCGCGCGACGTTGGCGTAGGTTTCGGTCGGGGTATCGAGCTGGATCGCGGCATAGCCGATCGCGGCGTGCGCCATGCGCATGCGGCCATCCAGCCACGGTCCGCCACCGAGCCCGCCGATCACTGGCACCGACACCGCACTCACTACCGCCGGCCCGGCCACCGGCCCGGAGTGTGTGAAGTCAATCAGCGAGGCACCGGCGTCTTCCAGGCACCTGGCCTGCTCGACCAGCTTGGCGGTCATCTCCGGCGCAAGCTGCGCACCGGTCTTCAGCATCGTCTTGTAGTCGATGCCTAGTTGCAGCGCCGTCTGCGGCGTGATGCCGAACTGCGCGAACACCGGAATCCCGGCGCGCGAGATCGCACGCACGGCCTCGGGGAAGTCGGCCGCGCCATCGAGCTTGATCATGTCCACACCTGCCTCCTTGACCAGGCGGATGGCAGCCCGCAGCGCGGCATCGGTGCCTTCCTGCAGTGGGCCGAATGGGAAGTCGACGCTGACCAGGGCCCGCTTGACCCCCCGGCGCACCGCCTTGCAGACCACGACCATCTCATCCATCGTGACTTCAAGCGGATTGGGCTGGCCCCACAGGTTGATGCCTACGGTATCGCCGACCGAGACGATGTCGACCCCGGCGCGGTCGACGATCTGTGCCATTTGGTAGTCCCAAGCCACCACGCCGACGATCTTGCGGCCGTCGCGCTTCATCTGCTGCAACGCGGGAACAGTGACAGGAGTCTCTTGAGTCTGCATGCTTGTTCTTTCTTTGTCGGCAATGATCAGGCCATCAAGCCTTGCGTGCCGCGGGCGAACAGTGCGTCTACTTCGACGGACTGCTTGATGATCCCCTGCTCCAGCGCCGATTGCACGGCCTGCTCCAGCATCGGCCGGTTCGGTGCGATGCCGTAGGGCAGCGGGTCGGCACCGGTGATCTGCATCACGCGGCGATGAACTTCGTCGGCCGCAGTCGGCTTGTCGATCTGGCCATTCCTGAGGCGCTGCACATACTGATTTTTCGCTTCGGCGAAGGCATGGAAGATATGCGCGGCCAGTTCCGGGTGCGCTTGCAGCACCTCGTCCTTGACCACGATCAGGTGGTTGATCGGGTAATGGCCGGACTGACGCAAGGCCTCGAAGCCAGCTTCTTTGGCGTCAGGAATGAGTTGCGCGACATTTGGAGAATCCACCTCTATGCCGATGGCTGCGGCCAGCTCGCCGGAGGCCAGCATATCCGCCATCTTCCGGCCCGCCTCTATGGGCACCACATTGGTTGGTGGCCGGTATTCGGCCACATGTTCGTCACCCGACAACACCCAGGTGATCTTGCTCAGGTCCACCCCGTACTGGTTTTGCAGGACGCTGCGCGCCCACAGCCCGGTGGTGACGGTATAACCACGGTTGACACCGACACGGCGGCCTTCCAGGTCTTTCGGGCTGCGGATGCCAACCTTGGTGTTGTACACAATGGCGCCGTGGTGAAAGGCGCGCACCAGAAAAATCGGCAACGCTGTGAAGCGCTTTCCGTGGCCGCGCGCGCAGACGTAGGTGGTTAGTGCCATTTCGCTGACATCGAACTCCAGCTTGCGCACCATTCGGCGAAACCCGTCGATGAGGACGGGCACTTCCTCGAAGTCGAACGAAAAGCCATGCGGCTGGACTGTGCCGTCCTTCAGGGCCTGGTTATTCCCCTGGCTGCGGGTCACCGTTTTCAACTTGATCTCGTCGGCCATAGTGTGGTCTGTCTCCGAATGAATTGAACAAGCGACTTGCGTCCGTCGCCCATGGCGTCGGCACGTTTAGCAACAGTCGCAACCCTCGCCCTCGATCGCGGCGAGTGAATTCTTTTGCCAGGCATAGGGCAGGTCGTCGGCAAATACGTCGGCCACCGGCTTGAATACCTTGAAGTGGTGGCGCCGGTCACCGTCGCTCCAGAACGCCACCACGGTCTCCAGCGGCGGACAGCCGGGCAACGCGCAAACAAGTTCGGTCACCAGAACCGCTACATCTTGATCGAGCTTGAATCGCTCGCGTGTCAACGCCTGCACCCGGTCCAGGACCTGTAGTTGTGCCGGACTCTTGCGAAACGACCCCAGCATGGCGCACCTCTGTTAGCCGCTCTCGCAGGCTCATACCGACGCGTGCTTCTTTCCCGGCTCGGCGCGCAAGGCGTCCTGCGCGGCATCCTTGAAGGCTTGGTCGCTCGGCAGCACGATCGCGACGGAGCGTACGCGCTGGGTCTGCGGGTCGGTGCCGGGTGGGGCTTCGCCCTTCTCTAATAGCGCCTTGGCCGCCTTCATCAGGCGCTGACGCGCCATGATGATGCCGTTGTCGGTCGAAACCAGGTTTTCGCGCGTGCGGTCCTGGATGGCCCCCATGCTCTCCTGCAGCGATGCGTCCTGCATCGCAATGCCCTCGATGCCGCTGTACGTGGTGCCGGCCTTCTGCGCCGCACGGTCCATCAGGTAGTCGTTGTCCTTGTTCTGCAGCGGACGGTAGGTTCCGGGCAGGTAGCGCGCATGGACGCCCTTGCCGTCCTTCATGGCCTGCACTTCATGCTCGGTCAGTGCACGTGTCGGGTGATAGTCGAAACTCCAAGCCCAGTTGTGCTCATCGTCGATCGGCACCCAGAAGTGGCCGTGGAGCGGGTTGTCGCCGCGCGGCGGCACCATGGTGAAGCAGGGCATGATCCATGGCGTGATGCGCCAATAGAACTTGCCCTCTTCGGCATTGCGGCGCGCGCCGATGTACAGGCCGCCATCGGCTGGCACCACATCGAACACCGGCTTCAGGTCATTCTGGTTGTATTGGTTTCCCTTGGCACCCTTGAACAGTGGGTCGGTATTCAGGTTGCCGCTGTGCAGGAACGAAACGTGGCTCGAATCGATGCCTCCTTCCAGCGCCTGCAGCCAGTTGCATTCCTGCAGGCGCTTGGACGTGAAGCTCTGGCTCGCTGGCACGGTGGCGAATTCCCATTCTGGCAGAGATGGCTGCAGTTCGGGCGGGCCCATGTAGATCCAGATCACACCGCCGCGCTCAACCAGCGGGTAGGACTTGAGCTTGATTTTGTTGCAATAGCCGCTCTCAGTCGGCTCCGATGGCACATCGATGCATTGGCCGGTGACATCGTATTTCCAGCCATGGTACGGGCAGCGGATGCCGCCTTCCTCATTGCGGCCGAACCACAACGAAACGCCGCGGTGGGCGCATAACTCGTCAATCACGCCCAGCCTGCCCTGCGTGTCGCGGAACGCGAGCATGCGCTCCGACAGCAGTTGCAGCCGCACCGGCGGGCAGTCGGGCTCGGGCAACTCCTCGGCCAGCAACGCCGGCAGCCAGTAGCGGCGAAACAAGTTACCCATCGGCGTGCCGGGGCTGGTCTGGGTTAGCAGATCGTTTTGTTCTTTTCTTAGCATGAAGATCGGGTCTTTATCGTGGAGTTGAAGGGGCTAAGTCTGTTCCTTATGAAAGAACTGTGTTCCTTCATTCAAAACAAGGATATCATCGGGCATCATCAACTGTCAACTATTAATTGGAGTTTGAGTTATGTCGGAAGTTTGTCAACGCATCACTTTGTGCAAACCTGCTGAAGTCGAAGCAGGCAAGGCGATCCGTGTCGAGAAGGGCGGTCTCGCGCTGGCGGTATTCAATCTCGATGGGGAGTTCCACGTTACCGACGATGCCTGTACCCACGGTCCCGGTTCGCTGTCAGAGGGCTGCATCACCGGTGATGTGGTGGAGTGCGACTTCCATAACGGGGCCTTCAACATTCGCACAGGAGAGGTGGTTCAGCCGCCGTGCATGATTCCCCTGAAGACCTACCGCACGGTGGTCGACAGCGACGGCTTCGTGTCGATCGAACTCTGAGGGCTTTCGGGTGCTGGCGTTTTGTGACTGGCTCAAATACCAGGCCGCGCAGACGCGTGGCCTGACCCTGCTACGGTGGATGGCCTGAATTAACGGCGGCGCGAATAAAACAAACCTCCATCGCAAAGACGCTACGGCGCAAAGAACGCAAAGAGCAGACGTAAAAAAACCATGCGCGCCAACGCGATATTTTCTTTGCGTCCTTGCGTTGATATCCCGCCGCGGCGCGCAACCTGGCACTTATTGTGGCCGCATCACACCGGCCAGACGGCACCCTTCTCATTGAGCAAGG
>Ga0155550_1400_pt2 | contig 11889 bp, 10 predicted proteins | sample RifCSPhighO2_12_FD_107207 | JGI IMG/M metagenome (GOLD analysis project Ga0155550, IMG submission 107207) | Burkholderiales bacterium RIFCSPHIGHO2_12_FULL_61_11
CACCAGAACGCGGGTGGCGGCCAGAAAATTTTCAAACCCTGATTCGCCTGCAAAGCACTGCACGCCGTCAATTGCTTTGGCGGAGCGGCTCCAGCCCAGCACCGGAAAATCAAACTGCGCCAGCGCCCGGCTCACGCGCGCGCCCAGCACGCCCAGGCCCATCACACCAACCGGAAAATCGCGGTGCAGGCGCGGCTTGCGGAACGACCATTGGCCCTGCGCCATATCGGCGTCGTAGCCATCGAATTCGCGGAAATGGCGAATCACCGCGTGACACACATATTCGGCCATCTGCACCGACATGCCCGCGTCATCGAGCCTGACGACGGGCACCCCGGGCGGCAAGCGCAGCTTCATCAGCGCATCGACACCCGCGCCGATATTGAAGATGCCCTTGAGCCCGGTCTGTTCATCAAGGAACTGCTGCGGCGGCGCCCGGACGATCGCGTAGTCGGCCGGGGCCGCGCCGGCAGCCCATGCCCGAACCTCCGCCCCCGGCAGTGCGGCACGCAGGCCGTCCAGCCAGGGCTGGGCTTTGGTATCGGTACAGCAAAAACTGATGCGCATCGGGTCGATCCAGACAATTTCAGACACTTATTTTGAGCAACTCGGACCCCTCGGTCACCTGATCGCCCGGGGCATACAGCACCTCCTGCACCACGCCATCGGCGGGCGCTGCGATGGTGTGCTCCATTTTCATGGCCTCCATCACCGCCAGGGTCTGGCCCTTTTGAACCCGGTCGCCAACCTTGACGGCGAAGGACACCAGCTTGCCGGGCATGGGCGCGGTCAGGCGCCCGGTCTCGGCATGGCTCTCGCCGGCGTGGGCCAGCAGATCAATGGCCGTGATCTGCGTGGCACCGCGCGCGCTAAAAACGTGATCCCCCTCCCCTTGCCGGTAAACCGCCGCCGTCAGGCGCTGGCCGGCAAACTCGATGGCCATGCCCTGCTCCCCGCTGGAAAAAACCAGCGGACCCGACAGCTTTCCCACCTCCAGCCGCAGCGCGCCGTCATGCAGGTAAGTCAGCTCGGCGTGCGCGGGCTCACCGTGAAACTCGAACTCGAAACGCCGCCGCGTCACGCCATGCGATTGCCAGCCATCGCGCAGGCTGAAGGGGTCGGCGCCTTCGGTGGCCTTCTCGCTCAGCAGCGCCTGGGCAATCGCCGCCGCCGCCGCCATGGCCAGCCCGAGCGGCTCCTGCTTGAACAGCACCGCGCCTTCGCGCTGAATCAGCGCGGTGTCCAGATTGGCCTGGGCAAACGAGGAGCTGCGCGCCACGTAGCGCAGAAACTGCACATTGGTGTTCAGCCCGACGATGCGGGTTTGCGCCAGCGCATCGTCGAGCCGGACCAACGCTTCTTCGCGCGTTTGGCCGTGCACGATCAGCTTGGCCACCATCGAGTCATAGAAGGGCGAAATGGTGTCGCCCTCGCGCACGCCATCGTCAACCCGGACAGCGACACCCGTGGTGCTGAAATTCGCCCGCTCAAAATTGCTGCAAGCCGGCTTCTGGTAGACCTGCAGCGTGCCGGTGGCGGGAAGAAAATCGTTGTCGGGGTTTTCGGCGCAAATGCGGGCCTCGATGGCGTGGCCGTCGATGCGCAGCTGCTCTTGCCGGAGCGGCAGCGGCTCGCCCGAGGCCACGCGCAATTGCCACTCGACCAGGTCCACGCCGGTAATGGCTTCTGTCACCGGGTGCTCCACCTGCAGCCGCGTATTCATCTCCATAAAGTAAAAGGCCCCCACGCTTGTCGCTTCGCGTACTACGCTGCCCCCCGAGGGGGCTGAGCTTGCTTGGGGCGGCCCGGCGCGGCGCTCGCCCGTCACCTCACTTGTCGCGTCCTCCGGCAGATGCTGCTCAACAATGAACTCCACCGTGCCCGCGCCGACATAGTTCACCGCACGGGCTGCCGCCACGGCGGCTTCGCCCATCTGCTGGCGCATGGCCTCGGTCATGCCGGGGGCGGGGGCTTCTTCAAGGACCTTCTGGTGGCGCCGCTGCACCGAGCAGTCGCGCTCGAACAGGTAGACATAGTTGCCCAGGCTGTCGCCGAACACCTGAATCTCGATATGCCGCGGACGCTGCGCATATTTTTCGACCAGCACCGCATCATCGCCAAAGCTGGTGATGGCTTCCCGCTTGCAGGACGCCAGCGCCGCGTCAAAGTCTTCGGTTTTTTCAACCGCCCGCATGCCTTTGCCGCCGCCGCCGGCGCTGGCCTTGATCAGCACCGGGTAGCCGATGCGATCGGCCTCTTGCTTGAGCAGCGCGGGCGACTGGTCGCTGCCGTGGTAACCCGGCACCAGCGGCACGCCGGCTTTTTCCATCAGCCGCTTGGACTCGGCCTTCAGGCCCATGGCCTTGATGGCGGACGCCGGCGGGCCAATGAAGACCAGCCCGGCGTCGGCGCAGGCCTGCGCGAATTCCTCGTTCTCGCTGAGAAAGCCGTAGCCCGGGTGAATCGCCTGGGCACCCGTGGCATGCGCCGCCGCGATGATTTTTTCCCAGCGCAGGTAGCTGTCCTTGGGCGCGCTGCCGCCGATGTGAACGGCCTCATCGCAAACACTCACATGCTTGGCGTTGGCATCGGCATCCGAATACACCGCCACGGTCTTGATGGCCATGCGCCTGGCGGTGACGGCAACGCGGCAGGCGATCTCCCCACGGTTGGCAATCAGTATCTTTTTAAACATGGTGAACTTTCGCGGTGAAACCGCCTGCACACGCTTCGCGTGCCATGCAATTTAGCTTCGCTGCTGCGCGGCGTTGCCGCTGGTCCCCCCGGTTCGCAATCAGGATCTTTTTAAACATCTCGGTCGTTCTTTGAAAAGGGTGACTTCAGGGCAAAGGCGGGTGGCAAGCCGGTGTCCGGCTTGCCGCTGAAAATGCGGGCGACGCGCATCAAAAGCTGCGTCAAGAAATGCCAGCAGCGGCGGATCAGCCAGACGCTGAGCACCACGACCAGCGCCAACACGGCGACAAACACGAAGGGGTGCGCGATGGCCAGCCACAGGCCCAGCGGCACCATGCCGTCTTCCAGCAAGGAAGCGCCGACGTTGCTGAAAGGCTCGGGCGAGGTGTTGATGGCCGCGCGCGTCGTGGCCTTGGCCGCATGGCTGGTGGCGGCCAGCGTGCCGCCCAGCAGCGCCGCCAGCAGCGCCATCATGCCGCTGTCGGCACCCAATACGCCAGCGGCCAAGGCAGCACCGGCGGGGATGCGGATGACGGTATGCACCACATCCCAGAGTGAATCGAGCCCCGGAATCTTGTCGGCAAAAAACTCGACAAACACCATGAAGCCGCTGACCCCGAGCACCACCGGATTGGCAAGCAGGTGCAGACCTTGCGGCAGCTCAATCCAGCCCATGTAGCCGGCCAGCCCGGTGAGCAGCACCACCAGGTAAAGGCGCACTCCGCTGGCCCACCCCAGCGCGCCGGCCAGGGCAATCAGTTGTGCGGTGTCGAGCGCATTCATGGTGGAGCCCTCTTATGGCTGCTCGGGCATGAGCCACGACGGCTTGCGTTTTTGCAGGAAAGACTGCACACCTTCCTTGCCTTGCGCACTGGCGCGAATATCGGCAATGCCTTGCACGGTGCGGTCTATCAGCGCGGCCGAGATGTCGCGTCCGGCCACGTCCTGCAGCAGCCGCTTGCAGGCTTTTACAGCATCGGGACTGGCGCTGAGCAGGGCTTGCGTGAGCTCCGCCACCTTGGCGTCAAGCGCATCGGCGCTTACCACGCTGTGAATAAAACCGATGCGATGGGCTTCCTGCGCGTCAAAGCGTTCCGCCGTCAAAAAATAGCGGTGCGCCGCGCGTGCGCCCATGGCGCGTATCACGTAAGGGCTGATGGTGGCGGGAAACAGGCCCAGCTTGACCTCGCTCAGGCAGAAGTTGGCGGTGTCCACGCTCACGGCCATGTCGCACACGGCGACCAGGCCCATGCCGCCCGCATAGACATCGCCCTGGATGCGCGCCACGGTGGGTTTGGGGCAGGCGTAGATGACGCGCAGCATCTCGGCCAGCTGCGCCGCATCGGCCAGATTTTCCTCGCGCGTGTAGTCGGCCATGCGGCGCATCCAGTTCAGGTCGGCACCGGCGCAAAAGGCCTGGCCTGCGGCAGCGAGCACGATGCATCGCACGTCCTCGCGCGCCCCCAATGTGCCGAAGGCCTGGGTGAGCTCGGCAATCACCTCGTCGTTAAAGGCGTTGCGCACGTCGGGGCGACTGAGCACCAGCGTCGCCACGCCAGCCTGAACATTTGATTGGAGGTGTTTCATGGCTTACATCCTGAACAGGCCGAACCGGGTTTCTGGAATCGGCGCATTGAGCGAAGCGCTCAGCCCCAGCGCCAGCACGCGGCGCGTGTCGGCCGGATCAATCACGCCATCGTCCCAGAGCCGCGCGCTGGCGTAGTAGGGATGGCCCTGGCTTTCGTACTGGCTGCGTATCGGGGCCTTGAAGGCTTCCTCCTCCTCGGCGCTCCACGCGCCGCCCTTGGCCTCGATGCCGTCGCGTCTGACGCTGGCGAGCACGCCAGCGGCCTGCTCGCCGCCCATCACGCTGATGCGCGCGTTCGGCCACATCCAGAGGAAGCGCGGCGAGTAGGCGCGCCCGCACATGCCATAGTTGCCGGCGCCAAAACTGCCGCCAATGATGATGGTGAACTTGGGAACGGCAGCCGTGGCCACCGCCGTCACCATCTTGGCGCCGTTGCGGGCAATGCCCTCGTTCTCGTATCTGCGGCCGACCATGAAACCGGTGATGTTCTGCAAGAACACCAGCGGGATTTTTCGCTGGCAGCACAGCTCGATGAAGTGCGTTGCCTTGAGCGCCGACTCGCTGAACAGGATGCCGTTGTTGGCAATGATGCCCACCGGCATGCCTTCAATCCGGGCAAAGCCGCAGACCAGCGTGGTGCCGTAGCGCGCCTTGAACTCGTCAAACTCGCTGCCGTCGATGATGCGGGCGATGATTTCGCGCACATCATAGGGCTTGCGGGTGTCGGCGGGAATCACGCCGTAGAGTTCTTCTCTGGCAAACTTGGGAGCTATCGGCGCCCATCCGGTAGGGGCTAGAGCCTTGTTTCTATTCAAATTCTTGATGGACGCGCGGGCCAGCGCCAAGGCATGCACGTCGCTTTGGGCGAGCTGGTCGGCCACGCCCGACAGGCGGGTATGGACATCGCCGCCGCCCAGCTCTTCGGCGCTGACCACTTCACCGGTGGCGGCCTTGACCAGCGGCGGCCCGGCCAGAAAAATCGTTCCCTGGTTCTTGACGATGATGCTTTCGTCGCTCATCGCGGGCACATAGGCGCCGCCCGCCGTGCAGGAGCCCATCACCACGGCGATTTGCGCGATGCCCAGCGCGCTCATGTTGGCCTGGTTGAAAAAGATGCGGCCGAAGTGGTCACGGTCGGGAAACACTTCATCCTGGTTCGGCAGATTGGCGCCGCCAGAGTCGACCAGGTAAATGCACGGCAAACAGTTCTGCTGGGCGATTTCCTGCGCGCGCAAATGCTTTTTGACCGTGAGCGGATAGTAAGTGCCGCCCTTGACGGTGGCGTCGTTGCAGACGATCATGCAGTCGATGCCGCTGACGCGGCCTATGCCGGTAATCAGTCCTGCGCAGGGCGCGCTGTCGCTGCCATCACGGTCGGGATACATCCCCAGGGCGGCCAGCGGGGCGAGTTCCAGAAAAGGCGTTCCCGGATCGAGCAGCATCTGCACCCGCTCGCGCGGCAGCAGTTTGCCGCGCGCCGTGTGCTTGGCGCGCGCCGACTCGCCACCCCCTGCTGCGGCCTTGGCCAGCTGCACATGGAGGTCATCCACCAGCGCGCGCATGGCGGCGGCATTGGCCTGAAAATCGGCGGAGCGGGCGTTGAGTTGGGTCTCTAGCGTGGTCATGGGTAATACCGGTTTCTTTCAAGCGGTTTTTTTCTCTTCCAGCCCAAGCTGGTTTTTCATTTCATCGCGAATCTTGAACTTCTGGATCTTGCCGGTCACCGTCATGGGAAAGCCCGACACGAAGCGAATGTAACGCGGCACCTTGTAGTGCGCAATCTGGCCTTTGCAGAAGTCGCGGATCTCGTCTTCCGTCAGCGTCACGCCGGGCCGGTCAATGATCCAGGCGCACAGCTCTTCGCCGTAGCGCTTGTCCGGCAAGCCAACCACCTGCACATCCTGCACCTTGGGGTGGCGGTACAAGAACTCTTCAATCTCGCGCGGATAGATGTTTTCGCCGCCGCGTATCACCATGTCCTTGATGCGGCCGACGGTGGAGACGCGCTTGTCCAGCGGCGTGTCGATCGAGCTCTGGCAGCTCACCGGGCTGGTTTCGGTCATGCCGTAGGCAATCGTGATCTGGCTCAGGTGCATGTCGGTCATCACGCGCTTCATCACCTCGGTCGGGCAGGGCGATCCGGCCATGATGCCGGTGCGCAGCGTTGACAAATCGAACTCGGCAAAGCGTGGATGTTCGAGTTCGGCAATGAACATGGTCGGCACGCCGTGCAAGCCGGTGCATTTTTCGTCCTGCACGCTCTGCAGCACGCTCAGCGCGTCGAAGCCGTCGCTGGGGTAGACGATCGTCGAGCCGTGCGTGAAACACGCCAGGTTGCCCAGTACCATGCCAAAGCAGTGGTACAGCGGCACCGGAATGCACAAGCGGTCGGCCGGCGTCAGCTTCATGGCCTCGCCGATGAAAAAGCCGTTGTTCAAAATATTGCGGTGCGTCAGCGTCGCGCCCTTGGGGAAACCCGTGGTGCCGCTGGTGAACTGGATGTTGATCGGGTCGCTGGCCTGGAGCGTGATGGCGACTTCGGCCAGCCGCGGCTCATCGGGGTTGCCACTTGCCGTCAAGGCCGAAAAGCGCATCATCCCCGCCTGCTCCTGACCCCGCCCTGCTTCGTCGATCCAGACGACGGTTTGCAAGTGCGGCAGTCTGCTCGAGGCCAGTTGGCCCGGCTGGGCGTGTGCCCACTCGGGCGCCAGCTCGCGCAGCATGCCAAGATAGTCGCTGGTCTTGAAGCGCGCCATGCTCACCAGCGCCTTGCACTCGACCTTGTTGAGCGCGTATTCAACTTCGGCGGTACGGTAGGCCGGGTTGATGTTCACCAGGATCAGGCCCACCTTGGCCGTGGCCAGTTGCATCAGCACCCACTCGGCGTTGTTGTGCGACCAGATGCCGACGCGCTCGCCCGGCACCAGACCCAGGCCCAGCAAGGCACTGGCCAGGCGATTGGCCTCGCGCTGCAGTTCGCGGTAGCTGTAGCGGCGGCCCTGATGAACGCTGACCAGCGCTTCGTGCCCGGGCTGGCGCGCCACCACGGCATCAAAAAAGGCCCCGATGGGCTGTTCGATCAGCGGCACGTCGGTGGCGCCACGGGCGAGGCTGCGCGTCAGAGGAGTCGATCCGGGAAATCTTTCGCTCATGTCTGTCTCCTTGGGGCCGCCAGCACGGACAGGGCGGGCAGCAGACTCAAGCTTAAAACTACCGGCTGATCCATGCTGGTCATGAAGGTTGCAAATTGTGCCAGCCACGGGCACACTTTGGGCCATGCCCCGCCTGCCCACGCCAGCCCTCACGCCGATTGCCTTCGTGCAAGCCATTGTGCTGGCTTACGAGCGGCGCGGACTGAGCCCCGCCGCGGCGCTTGCGCAGGCACAAATTGCGCCGTCGGCGCTGCGCAACGCCGCATCGCGCATCACCGCCTGGCAGATGGAACGCATCTCGGGTGCCGCGATGCAGGAACTGGGCGACGAGGCGCTGGGCTGGTTCAGCCGGCGCCTGCCCTGGGGCAGCTACGGCATGCTGGCGCGCGCCTCGATCAGCGCGCCCAACCTAAGCGTGGCGCTCAAGCGCTGGTGCCGCCACCACGCGCTGCTGGCCGACGACATCACGCTCAAGCTGACAGCAGAAGGCGACACGGCGCTGCTGTCCATCACCGAACAGCGCGACCTGGGCGCCCTGCGCGAGTTCTGCCTGGTTTCGGTGCTGCGCAACATTCTGGGCGTTGCCTGCTGGCTGATCGACTCGCGCATTCCGCTGCTGGGCGCGCAGTTTGCGTTTGCCGCGCCGCCGCATCAGGGCGTCTATGGCGTGCTGTTTCCCGGCCCCACGGCGTTCGACGCAGCGACCACCGGCATCCGCTTTGACACGCGCTACCTGGCGCTGCCGCTGCGGCGCGACGAGCGGGCGCTGCAGCAAATGCTCAAGCGCGCCCTGCCGCTGACGGTGCTGCCCTACCGGCGCGACCGGCTGCTGGTGCAGCGGGTGCGCCAGGCGCTGGCCACCCGGCCGACGCAAAGCCACAGCGCCGACGCGCTGGCGGCGCTGCTCAATATCTCGCCACGCACGCTGCACCGCCACCTGAAGGAGGAAGGCGCTTCGCTGCAAGCCCTGAAAGACGCCGTGCGCCGGGACTGCGCGCTGGAGCTGCTGCTGCGCACCGGCCGCCCCATCAAGCAGGTCGCCGAGGCGGCAGGTTTTCAGAATGAAAAAAGCTTTATCCGCGCCTTTCGGGGCTGGACCGGCCAATCTCCGGGCGAGTTCAGGCGCTCGGGCCAGCCTTTGGTCAGGCTCGCTGGCAAATGACTGTGCTGTAAGAATTTCGCCGCGCCATCGACTAAATTGAACAAGGCAACTTTGCGGAACGGACTCTCGTGGGACTCCTGCCATGAAAAACGCACGATATCGCTGGCTCTGGCTTTTCATTCTCCTCGTCGCCGTCGGATCGGCGGCCTCCCTGGCCGTGGCGCTGCAATGGGACGATGTCAAGCTCAAACTCACGCGGCTCTGGGGCTACCGGACGCTTGAAAACAATCCGCTTTTGCCAGCATTCAACAGAGACCTGAAACCTCTCAACACGGCGCAGGCGAGGATCAATCTCGATGAACTGCTGGCCGGAGGGCCGCCCAAAGATGGCATTCCGGCGCTGGATCATCCGGCCTTCGACACGCCCCTGCAAACGCCCTTCCCGGACGACGAGCGCGTGCTCGGCGTCTTCATCAACGGCCAGGCCAAGGCCTACCCTTACAGCATCCTCAACTGGCATGAAATCGTCAATGATTCAATCGGCGGGGTGCCGGTCAGCGTCACCTATTGCCCGCTCTGCGAAACCGGCATCGTTTTTGAGCGCCGGGTGGGCGGAAAAGAGACCAGCTTCGGCGTCAGCGGCAAGCTCTTTCAGTCATGCCTGGTCATGTACGACCGGCTCACCGATTCGCTCTGGAGCCAGCCGTGGGGCCTGGGCGTGGTCGGGCCGCATGTCAACGAAAGCCTCAAGCGTTACCCGGCCATGCGAACGACGCTCGGGCTCTGGAAGAAGGTGCATCCCGCCACGTCGGTGCTGTCGGCCAACACCGGCTCCGGCCGCGATTACTTCCGCTATCCCTACGGCAGCTACTACACCAGCGATGCGCTGATCTTCCCGGTGAGAAACACCGATCGGGTTGCAGGATCGGTCAAGGCCATCGAGAGCTATTACTGGGCCGCGAATGAGGCAACGCCACAGAATCAGTTCGCGGGGCTTTCGGTCCATTTCTCGTGGCAAGAGGTGGCGCAAAAGAAACGTGTCGTGCAGAGTGTCGGCAACCGCAGGATAGAAGCGCGTTGGGACGTGCGCCTGCAGTCGGTGCGGCTTTTTGAAAACGACCACGAGCTGGCCGGCTCCGCGGCGTTTGCGTTCGTCTATCCAGCCTTCTTCCCTTGACCATCTGGCAATCATGCCAGATTGGCCACACGTCCTGAGGTGCCGACCTGAGCCGCCATGGACACGGAGCGAGCGATCTTTCGGCCTCACTCAGCCAGGGCTGGCGCGGACCCAGGCCGCTTCGCCTTCCTGACCTTCGGTTCGCCCTTTTTGCGGGCCTGCCAAAGATCGTACTGCCCCTGCAGGCGAAGCCATATCTCCGGGCCGTTGCCGACCCACTTGCCAATGCGAAGGGCCATGTCTGCCGTGATGGCAGAGCGCCCATTGATGACCCGCGAAAGAGTCACGCGCGACACGCCCAACTGCTCTGCCGCCTCGTTGACGCTGAGCCGCAGTTCGGGCAAAACATCATCACGCCAGCGGCCGGCCGCGCGCGTCAAGCCGGCCACAAGGGCAGGCCTCCACCTTCAGCCTTTGGCGGAGCGCCGCGCCGCCTGGGCCTGCTTGTGCGCCTCCAGGCTTTCGGTCGGCGCGCCCTGCTTCACCCATTCGGTAAAGCCGCCGTCGATGTGCGCCACGTTGGTCATGCCCATTTCCTGCAGCGCCCTGGTGGCCAGCGCGCTGCGCCAGCCCGCACCGCAAAACAGGATGAATTCCTTGCTCTCGTCGCCGAAGACGGGTTTGAAGTAAGGCGAGGCCGGATCGACCCAGAACTCCAGCATGCCGCGCGGCGCCAGCAGGGCGCCCGGAACAGTGCCCTCGCGCTCCAGCTCGCGCACATCGCGAATGTCGACGATCTGTACGGCAGGGTCTGCCAGCCGGGCTTTCACCGCCTCGACCGAATAGGTTCTAACCTGCTCCATGGCTTCATCGACGAGCGCCTGAAAACCTTTGGTGATGGGCATGGGTGTCTCCTTCTGGATGGAAAATGGTGGTGGCCTCGGGTTTTGCAGCCTGTATTGTCGCCAATACTCCCGCTGTTGGACTTTGAAGCATGAAAGCCGCACCGCAACCGATTGAACATCTGGGCAGGTTTGAGCGACTGCAACTGGTGGAAGACTGCATGGACGCTATTCGAGTAATTGAGCCTGGCAAGGGGCTGCCCTACCGCTCCGCCGCCCACCACACCGACAGCGGCACCGCCCACAGTTTTTCGCCAAACGGCACTGCCTCGCGCCCGGCGTACAGCACGATGCCGCGCTGGAAGATGCCGGGTTCGGTCTCCTGCAAATGACGCAGACCCTTGAAGTCCTTGCCGTCCACCGTGGCGCTGGCCTTGACTTCAATGCCGGTGATCTGGCCCAAGCGATTCTCCAGAATGAAATCAACCTCGATGTTGGTTTGAGTTCGGTAGTGCCAGAGCGACAGGCGCTGCGCTGAAAACGCCACATGCTTGAGCAATTCGGCCAGCACGAAAGTTTCCACCATTCCCCCCGGCAAGCCCGGCTTGGCGGCCAGGCGCTCAACCGTGGCCGCCATGAAGTGGTTGAGCAGGCCGCTGTCAGGCAAAAACACCTTGGGCGCCTTCACCAGGCGTTTGCCGGGGTTGTGCTCCCACGAAGGCAGGCGCACCACCAGAAACAGCATTTCCAGCAGCGCGAAATATCGCTTGAGCGTGCTTTGGGACAAGCCCGCGGCGCGGGACAGTTCGGCAAAGTTAAGCAGCGTGCCGCTGCGCGTGGCCAGCAGATGCAGCAAGTTCGGAATTTCGGTCAGTTGCTCGATGTTCGCCAGGTCGCGCACGTCACGCTGCAAAATGGCCTGAACATAGCTGTCAAACCAGGCTTCGCGCCGGCGCGCAGCGGTGCGCGCCACGGCGTCCGCAAAACCGCCCGCCAGAAGACGGGAAATGAGTTCATCCCGCTCACAGGGAGGCACGACCAAGGCAGACCAATCCCCCTGAAACAAGGCATCGGCCCGATTCAGAACCGGGCTACCCACCATTTCAGCACACGACAGTGGCCACAAGGACAGCCCCTCCATGCGACCGGCCAGTGAATCGGCAATGCCTGGCAGTAGCAGCACGTCAGCGGAGCCGGTCAGCAAAAACCGGCCCGGCTGCCGCTGACGGTCCACCGCTGCCTTGATGGCCAGAAACAGTTCCGGCACGCGCTGCACCTCGTCCAGCGTCACGGCCCCCTGCAGCCCGTTGACAAAGCCCGCCGGATCAGACCTGGCGGCGCTCAGAACCGCAGTGTCGTCCAGCGTCAGGTACTGGCGCGGAGCGCCCTCAGAG
>Ga0155550_1023_pt3 | contig 11769 bp, 12 predicted proteins | sample RifCSPhighO2_12_FD_107207 | JGI IMG/M metagenome (GOLD analysis project Ga0155550, IMG submission 107207) | Burkholderiales bacterium RIFCSPHIGHO2_12_FULL_61_11
CACGGACCTTGAACCTCCAGCCGTCATCGCGAGCGCAGCGCGGCGATCCATCGTGGAACAGGCAGGGGGCATGGATTGCCGCGCTTCGCTCGCAATGACGGGAGTGGATTGCCGCGCTGCTGTCATTACGAGGCGTGGATGCGACGCGGCAATCGCAATGACGAGACTCTTTTCATCATCGGGGGCGTCGCCTGGATTCATGACAGTTACTCCGGTTGGAAGCGTGGCAGGTAATCTCTTTGCATCCACGCATCAGGAATGGTACGTGCTTTGTAGTCCGAAAAGCGCATGAGCGTGACTGATTTGGGATCGAGGCCGTCGATGATCACGGTCTCGGTCGGGCGATCGGCGCCGAGCTGGGGCTGGAAGCGGCGGTAATAGGCGGTCTTGAGCAGGCGCGACGATTCGGCGAAGAAGCGGGCCTTGAGCGGCCGGTTGTTTTCAGCGTCGACCCACATCTCGATGCGGGCATAGGTGGCATCCGGTGCCGCAGCCGTGAGGGCAAGTTTGTGGGCCTTGCGGGTGCGGCGCTCGCCATCCTGGATCTCCTCCTCGCCAGCCAGCGTCGCCTTGTAGTCCTTCGCCAGATTCACGGTCACCACATCGCCATTGGACGCCTGCCCCAGCAAGCGCTGTTGCGGCGACAGGCGAACACTCGCCTTGCTGGTCGGGTCGTAAAACCACATGTCATTGCCGGTCTTGAGCATCAACTTGCCCGCATCGCGCGCGGGCAAGACAAAACGGATCAGGCTGGCGAACTGGCCGCCCTGCTGTTGCATGCGGGAGTAGCTGGTCAGTGTGCTGGTGTCGACCTGCTTGCCGGCCTGAAATTCGGTCAGGGTGACGGTCACGCTGAACGGGCGCACGGGGTTGCGGATGGCATCGCTGGCGGCCAGTATCTCGTCGGCGCTCGGCGCCGCCGATACTGCGCCAAGGCCAAGCATGAACGAACAGAAAAACAGAACGATGGATTTCATGAGGGTGGCGCTTTCTCTGTCAAACATGGCGCAGGGCCTCCACCACGTCCAGTCGCGCAGCCCGGCGGGCAGGCCACCAGGCGGACAGGATCGCAATGCAGACGAGGCCGAAGGTGGTGCCAAGGATCATTCGATTTTCACCCCAAACGCTGACTGTGAACGGCACCAGCTCAACGTTGCCAGGCGGCAACCAGGGCATGCCGATCTGGTTGATGATGACAGACAACACCAGGGCCAGCACCACACCGAGCACGGCCCCACAAAGCCCGAGCAGCGCGCCTTCGGTCACGAACAGCCGAAGAATACCGGCGCGCCGCAAGCCAATGGCACGCAGGGTACCGATCTCGACGGTACGTTCGACCACCGTGGTATTCATGGTGTTGCTGACAGTAAACAGAACGATGCCGCCAATCAGCACAAAGACGAAGCCGAATATGGTGTCGAACATCTGCATGGTCTGGACATAAAACGGATTCAATTCCCGGAAGTCCAGCACGGCCAGCGGCTGGTTGACGGAAAACCTGGCCAGTATCGGCGCCAGGCGCGCCAGTGCCGCCGGAATCTGGTCGGAGTGGCGCAGCTGCAGCATGATCGAAGTGGCCCTGGATGGCGATTTTCCATAGATCAGCTGCTGCAATTGCGCCAGATGCATCATGATGGAGACTTCATCAAGCTCCTTGATGCCCTGATCCTCGGCACGAATGACTTCCAGTGACGTGACATTCGGTGCGCCCCGAGCGCTGACGACCAGCACTTCGATTCTGCGCGGGCTGGCCCCAGCGGCATCGGACGCAACCGGTGTCTCTTGCAGGCTGAGCTGGGCGATGTCGTCGGGCAGATTGGCAGCGTCGGACTTCGTTTCCTTTTCAGGCTTGGGACAACGGGCAATCTGCAGCGCATCGCATAACTGCAATACCCGGGCCACGCCGGTTCCGACGACGGCGGCATCTTTTGCCGCCCCTTCCAGCGCGGACAGCGGCGCCTGGGTGCGTAGATCAAAGTCGTTCCAGCGCCGCATACGGTTGATGTCTTCTGCAACGAATCCATTGCCGATGATGGTGCGGGACACGCTGGCCGCGTAATTGCCGGCAATGCCGCCAAACTGCAGGGTCGGTGTCGCTACCAGGACCATTTTTTGCAAGGCTTCATCGTTTTGAATGGCTGCCAGAATCTTGACGTAGTCGCTTATGCCATAGGCGGTCGGGTTGCCGCTCCCATAAAGATAAAAGTCCCGATGCTGAATTTGCAGGTGGCCACCCTTTTGCACATGTCTCGTGTGCAACTCGTAATTGACGTTGCTGCTGAAGCCGCCGAACAAGAGGATCGAGGTCGAGCCGATCGCCATCGCCAGCAAGGTGGCCAAAGAGCGGCGACGGTTGCGCAAGAGATTGCGCACGGCCAGCGACAAGGTCATCATGGCGCGCCCTCCCCGCCCTGGCGACGAATGCCGTGAATCGTTCCATCCTTCAGGAAAATCGTGTCGTCAGCGGCCTTGATCACATCGGGATCATGGGACGAGAAAATAAAAGAAACCTCATAACGCTTCACCATCCGGCGCATCAGGGCCAGAATGGCGGCCCCGGTCTCGCTGTCGAGATTGGCCGTCGGTTCGTCAGCGATGACCAGCTTTGGCTTGCGCGCCAGGGCGCGGGCGATGGCCACCCGCTGGCGTTGCCCGCCAGACAATTGGCCCGGAAAATACTTGGCCTTGTCGGCCAGGCCCACCGCCTCTAACAGCTTGGGGACCCGTTCACCGCGCTTTTTCGCCGAAGCGCCTGCCAGCAGCAAAGGGTATTCGATATTTTCGTAGGCACTGAGGACCGGCAGCAGGTTGAAGTTCTGAAAAATGAAACCGATGTTATTGGCGCGGAAGTCCGACAGCGCGTCGTCTGTCAGGTCGCCCACCTTGCAGCCGGCCACGATGACCTGGCCTTTGTCAGGCCTGTCGATGCAGCCGATCATGTTGAGCAGGGTCGTCTTGCCGCTGCCGGACGGACCCAGCAGCACGGTAAAACAGGCGCGGCGCACGACAATATCGACCCCCTTGATCACCGGCACGCTCACTGAATCCATGTGATAGGTTTTTTCGACCTGCTTGAGAACGGCCACTGGTCGATGGTTTCCCGTCTGTGCCTCTGTATTTCCTGTCACCTCTCGCCCCTGTTGAAGTATGTTCGCCCGCGTCGCCAATTATTACCGTATCCGAAAGCCAGGCCGGTTACAAATCAGCGGGCTGGGCATGTCAACGGCAAGGAACTCAGACGCCACCCATCGCTCCTAGAATGCTAAGTGATGACAAAAATTTTGATGGTCTGCATGGGCAATCTGTGCCGCTCCCCCATGGCGCGGGCGGTGGCGCGGCAGCTTGCCCAGCAAGCGGGGCGTTCGCAAGAGTTTGAGTTCGACTCGGCGGGAACACTCGCGCTGCATACCGGTGAGCGAGCCGATCCCCGGGCCATAGCCACCCTGCTGAGCCGGAATTACGAGCCCGGAAATACCAGCGTGCGCCGCGTGAATGACCAGGACTTCGAAAATTTTGACCTGATTCTGGCCATGGACCAAACCAATCTGGCAGCGCTGCAGCGCCTTTGCCCGCCACAACACCTCGCCAAACTGCACCTGCTGCTGAAGTTTGCCCCCTCGGCTGGCGTGGACGAGGTGCCCGATCCCTATTACGGCAACCTGGCCGGTTTCGAGCGGGTGCTGGATTTATGCGAGGCTGGCGCGCGGGGCCTGATCAAGGCGCAAACTTAAATTTTGTAGTAATCGCGATACCACGCCACGAATCGGCCAACACCCTGCCGGACCGTGGTTGCGGGAACAAAACCCACCCATTCCTGCAGCGCATCGGTGTTGGCATAGGTGACAGGGACATCGCCGTCCTGAAGGGGCAACAGGCGTTTTTCGGCCTTCTTTCCCAGGGCGTCTTCAATGCAGCCAATGAAGTCGAGCAAGGCAACCGGGTTGTTGTTGCCGATGTTCAACACGCGGTAAGGTGCGTTGCTGGTGGCCGGGTCCGCCAAAACCGGGTCATAGGCCGGATTGGAGACGGCCGCGCGATCAAGCACCCGGATGACGCCCTCGACGATGTCATCGACGTAAGTGAAGTCGCGCTCCATGTCGCCGTGGTTGAACACATCGATGGCCCGTCCTTCCAGGATGGCTTTGGTGAACAGGAACAAGGCCATGTCGGGCCGGCCCCAGGGGCCATACACGGTGAAGAAGCGCAAACCCGTGGTGGGCAGGCCATACAGGTGGCTGTAGGTGTGCGCCATCAGCTCGTTGGCTTTCTTGGTGGCGGCGTACAGGCTGACGGGGTGGTCCACGCTGTCGTGCTCGGAAAACGGCATTCTGGTATTGCCGCCATACACGCTGGAGCTTGACGCGTACACCAGGTGCTGCACTTTGGCGTGGCGGCAACCCTCCAGGATGTTGGTGAAACCGACGATATTGCTGTCTATGTAAGCGTGAGGGTTTTGCAGGGAATAGCGCACACCCGCCTGGGCGGCAAGGTGAATCACCCGATCAAACTTTTCAACGGCGAAAAGCAGCGCCATGCCCTGCCGATCAGCCACATCCATTTTGACAAAGCGAAAACCGGCGTGAGGCGTGAGCCGATCGAGGCGGCTTTCTTTCAGGGTGACGTCGTAGTAGTCGTTGAGGTTGTCCAGGCCCACCACCTCGTCGCCGCGCGCCAACAGGCGCAATGCGGTGCTCATGCCAATAAATCCCGCCGCTCCCGTCAATAGTATTTTCATAGCCCGGTGGGCAATAAGCCGTTGATTTGGGTTGATCTTAACTTGCGTAGCCTTAAACTTGCTACATGATTCTTGTCACTGGCGGAGCGGGCTATATCGGTAGCCACACCTGCGTTGAACTGCTCAACGCAGGCTTTGATGTCACAATTTTTGACAATTTCTGCAACAGCCACCCCGAGGCACTGGTTCGGATTAAAGCCATCACAGGCAAAAAGCCGGGCTTGATCCAGGGCGACGTACGCGATCGCGCTGCGCTGGTCGCCGCCCTGCGGGAAAGCAAGGCCTCGGCCGTCATCCATTTTGCGGGCCTCAAGGCCGTGGGTGAATCGGTGGAAAAGCCGCTGACCTATTACGACAACAATGTGGTTGGCACGCATCGCCTGCTTGAGGCCATGCGCGAATGCCATGTCAATACCCTTGTGTTCAGTTCTTCAGCCACGGTCTACGGCGATCCACAGCGACTGCCTTTGACTGAAGATCACCCGCTTTCGGCCACCAATCCCTATGGACGAACCAAGCTCGTGATTGAGGACATGCTGCGGGATCTCTATCGCAGTGATCCCGCATGGCGGATTGCCATCCTGCGCTACTTCAACCCGGCAGGCGCACACGCCAGCGGCCTGATTGGAGAAGACCCGCAAGGCACGCCCAACAACCTCATGCCCTTTATTGCCCAGGTCGCCGCCGGGCAGCGTGAATTTCTGAACGTCTGGGGCAACGACTACCCGACGCCGGATGGTACCGGCATCCGTGACTACATCCATGTGGTCGATCTGGCACGGGGCCATCTCAAGGCGCTGGAACACCTGCAGGGCCCCCCCGAATGTCTGACAGTCAATTTAGGCACCGGCACCGGCTACAGCGTGCTGGAAATGGTGCGGGCCTTCGAGAGGGCCAGCGGCAAGCCCGTTCCTTACCAGGTCGCTGAACGGCGGGCCGGTGACATTGCTTCCTGCTATGCGGATGCCGCCCGGGCTTTTGAATTGCTGGAATGGCGCGCCGAAATGGATCTGGACGCCATGTGCGTGGACAGTTGGCACTGGCAGCGCAGCAACCCGAAAGGCTATTTGTCGAGCGAAGGCCAGTAGTGGAATTTCCCCGCCGCAAGGGGCGGGGAAATTGCTCTGATTCACTTATTTGCGGTTGTTTCCCGCCGACTTGCGACGTGAGGCGGCGAAGCCGAGAAGGCCAAGGCCGAATAAAAGCAGTGTCGACGGTTCCGGGATCACGTTTTGATTATCAGACGGGGTGACTTGTGCCGTCAGCAGTGAGTCCGCAAACCGGAAACTCCCACTTGTGGAACTGACCTCGATGCTAATCTTGCCATCAGCCTGGAGATCAGCAAGCGAACCAAGGTTAAACGTGATCGTGTCTGTCGAACCACCACCCCCTGGAACGTTGACGCTGCTGAATGTCTGGTCCCCACCAATGGCGAAGGTATAGGCCTCGGAGCCACCCGAATCCGTCAAGTGGATGGCCACCGTCGCGCCGGTGATGGTGTCCCCAAGGGCGAACCCATTGTCGGTGATGTCATGCTCGAAAGACAGGGCGCTGGTAGTACAAGTGAACCCCGCCGGGCAAGGCGAGGGCGTGCTGCCAAACGTGATGGTTGTGTCCGACGGGTCGACAAAATCCGTAATCGGGATGGCGTTTGCCACCGGGGCAATTGCGATCAAACTCATCGCCCCTAGCGCCAAAGCGATTTTCTGAAATTTGTTCATGGAAGCCTCCATCGTTGTCGGTGAAACCAGGTCGGTAACCGTGGTAAACATTCGTAAGCAGAAAATGTGCCACTGATAAATAACTGTTACCAATCAATGGCTTATAAATTTGAGCTTCATTTCGATCCGGCGATATGTAAAGAATTTCGACAGATCTGCGCTTGCATGGCTCATAGGAAACATTAACGACGCGAGGAGCACCGCGTCTTGATGTGGGTCAAAACCTGCGGGGGGCAACACCCGCGCCCGGATGCGACCGACTACTCAGGGCGCCCGGTAGCGCTGTACGCGCGGGCGCTGGCGGCTTCTTCGTCCGTTTGCTGCGTTTCACGCGGCCGGTCGCTGTGCGACACGGGGTAGCCATCGGCGACGTAGCCAGGGCCTTTCATCACCATCACGATGACGCAGCCAATCGCGACCGTCAGCACCATGGCCCAGTGAAAAACAACCATGCCCAAAACGATGTAGTCGGCCATTTGCAGCCAGCGCGCCTGCGCGGCGCTGGCCTCGGGATCAGCCAGCAGATGCAGCAGACCCAGGCCCAGCAAAGGCAGCGCGGTGCCTAGCAAGGCGATCAGCGGCAGCTTGCGCCAAAGCGTCCATTCCAGCCCGCTCGCAGCGCGGCCGGTACGCGGAAGTTGTTGCAGCCAGTTCATGGGGTGCCTGTAGGGCGGCGAGTTATCGGAGGAGATAGGAAGATGCCCATATTGTCCTGAAAACCCTGAACCCTGTTGAACCTGGATCGATTCGCCACTTGGCTTGAGGGTAATGATGGAGGGCTACCGGCAGCTTAAGCCGCATCTGTCGGTGAACAGCTGCGACCGCAATGTAATGGCGATGACTTTCTGAACGTCTGCGGCGAACTCTGTGCCATCGAGCGCGATTTAAACGAACTCGACAGCGCCAAACGGCGCCGTCAATTCGTCAGATTAAGCCCCCGCCAATTTCCGATCAACAAGCTCGCTCATGCGTGCTTCTCGAGGAAAGTCATTCACCCGGAGGGATGATTGCATCGCGTGTTCATTGGAGTGGCAGAACGGTAAACCTGATGTTCACGTTTTGTCCATCTTTACTCATAATGGTGATTCAGCGGAACGGGGACGAGTTCATACCCCCCTGCAGTCTGGGGTAACCCGAACTGGCAGCTCGCAATGACGGACCCCGATTCGTCATCGCGAGTTCCCTGTTTCGGGCGACCGAAACTGCACACGGACCTTGAACCTCCGGTCGTCATCGCGAGCGAAGCGCGGCGATCCATCGTCGAAAAAAAAAGCGGGTTCATGGATTGCCACACTACGTTCGCAATGACAGACGGTTCATGGAGAGGCCGCAGGCCGTGGCGATCCATCGTGGATCAAGCGGGGGCATGGATTGCCGCGCTTCGCTCGCAATGACGGAGTGGATGCCGCGGCTACGCGCGCAATGACGGAGTGGACTGCCGCGCTGCGACTAACTTCTCATCTTTAAGCTCTTTCACACCAAATGCTACATTGATTTCAATTGATTTCGCTCGGCAAACCCTCACTCCCCCGCTCGACCCGTCAGGTCTCTTGAGGGTTCTCAGGCCGCGGAATCTTCTTGAATTTAATCAGGCGGGCGGTCTCGCTCCTGTCTTTCTTGACCTGCCGCTCGGCGTCGAGCTTTTTCCCGACGACCAGCCATTCGGCAAACTCTTCGGGCGTCTCCAGCGTGATGCGGCCGAGCGTGCCAGAGCGGAATTCGTAGATCACGATTTCAGCGGCTTTCTGCAAATTGATGCGGCCCTTGGTGAGCACCGCGCCGCGCTTGCGGCCGATGTCTTCAAGCAGTTGCTCGTCGGTGATGCCGGGCGGCAATTCCACCTTGTAGCGCGCCTGCAGCAAGCCGGGGTAGGCCTTGATCAGGTAGTCAAGCAGTTCCAGCGCCACCTCTTCTTCTTCGAAGGCATTGCGGCCAATCGCGCCGCTGGCGGCCAGGTTGTAGCCGCTTTTGGCGACGATGATGCGCGGCCACAGCATGCCGGGCGTGTCCCACAAATAAAAGCCGTCAGCCAGCACGATGCGCTGCTCGAGCTTGGTGACGCCCGCTTCATCGCCGGTTTTGGTGGCGCGTTTGCCCGTGAGGGTGTTGATGAGCGTGGATTTTCCGACGTTGGGAATGCCGCAAATCAGCACGCGCATGGGCTTGACCATGCTGCCGCGACTCGGTGCCAGCGCTCGGCAGGCCTCGACGAGCGCCTTGGCGGGGGTGCTCATGCTGGCGTCCAGCCCAATCGCCCGCGTGCCGGGCAGGCTGTTGTAGTGGACCAGCCATTGCGCGGTGCGCACCGGGTCGGCCAGGTCCTGCTTGTTAAGCACCTTGAGCGCGGGCTTGCCACCGGTGAGCCCGGCCAGCATGGGGTTGGCGCTGGAGCCGGGCAGGCGCGCATCGAGCAGTTCGATCACGACATCAATTTCCTTGATGCGCTCTTGAATCGCCTTCTTGGTCAGGTGCATGTGACCCGGGAACCATTGAATCGCCATTGCTGAATGTTCTTTCTGTACTTTTTGCCGTGCTTGGCGGGCTCTGCGTCAATTCACGCCGACAGGACGAATTGTGAACGCTGTTCGCGCCCAAACTGCGCCCGAATGCGGCCATGGCTTACAGGCAAAGCACCCACCCGCCTGCGCCGGGCCGCTGTTTTTGCTGCAAAATGAGTTTCTGCAATCTCGGTAGCGTGACGCCAGGGAGCGAGAAGTCGCCTCGCTCCGCGATTTTTACCATGCAGCCATCGCTGCGCACGCCAGGAATTGTGATGAAAATATTGATGGTTTTAACCTCGCACGACGCGTTGGGCAACACTGGAGACAAAACCGGCTTCTGGCTTGAGGAGTTTGCCGCGCCCTACTACGTGTTCAAGGACGCGGGTACCCACATCACGGTGGCCTCGCCGCTGGGCGGGCAACCCCCGCTGGACCCCAAAAGCGACGAGCCGGACTCGCAGACCGAGACCACACGCCGCTTCAAGGCCGATATTCCGGCGCAAGATGTGCTGGCGCAAAGTGTCAAGCTCGCCAGCCTATCGTCCGAGAACTTTGATGCGGTGTTTTACCCCGGCGGCCACGGCCCGCTGTGGGACCTGGCTGAAGATGCCGATTCGATCAAGCTCATTGAGACGATGTACGCCGATGACAAGATCGTGGCTGCGGTGTGCCATGCGCCCGGCGTGCTGCGCCATGCCAAGGCCGCCAACGGCTCGCCACTGGTCAAGGGCAAACAGGTCACCGGCTTTTCCAACACAGAAGAAGCCGCCGCACAGCTGACCCATGTCGTTCCCTTTCTGGTGGAAGATGCATTGGTCGAAAACGGCGGCATTTACAGCAAGGCGGCCGACTGGCAGCCCCATGTGGTGACCGACGGCAACCTGATCACCGGGCAAAACCCCGCATCATCGGAACCGGCGGCACAGGAAGTGCTGCGCCAGCTGGAAGTGCGCAAAGCCTGACCAGGGCGCGGCCGGCAGCCATGCCGCATCATCATCCTTAACACCCCCACACCATGCCGCTACCGACTCCCCCCACCCGCAGGCCCAACATCCCCGCCAGCCGCAAAGCTGACAGCAAAGCCAACAACGACTTGCTGATCAAGGGCCTTTTGTGCGCCCTTATTGGCCTAGCCGTGCTGGCTTCGCCCTGGTTCATCGCTTCACCAGACATCCGGGACATTGTGGCCCAGGCGTCGCTGTTGGGATGGCTGGCGCTGGTACTGGCTGTCGGGTTCATCGGCGTGCATGTCTGGCGCCGCCTGGCGGCCCCGACAGAAAGCTGACGCCACCCGACCAGGCGGATCGCCTCATGGCCCGCTTTTGCCATCTATTTAATAGCTGTCTGCGACCGTTCTGTTTGGGCTAATACAACATCCCATAAATAGCTTTCAATAAGATAAGAATTGAGTTAAGCTTCGGCGCATGAGTCGAGGACGTCAAGCGCAGGCGGTCAAGCTGTCCAAACAAGAGCGAGAGTCGCTGGCGGCGGTGACCCGTCGAGGAACAGCACCTCACCGGCAAGTGGTCCGGGCACAGATCGCGCTGATGGCTCACAGGGGTGAGACGACAACGGCAATTGCGCAGGCGGTTGGCCTGTCGGCGCAGTCTGTCTCACATTGGCGCAGCCGCCTGGTCAGGCGTGGCGTTGAAGGTTTGCAAGAAGCAGCGCGCCCCGGTCGGCCCAGGCGAATCGCTCAGGCGCAGCGCCTGGAGTTGCTGGCCCTGGCGTGTGAGCCCGCCCAAGAGCAGGGACGAGCAACACCGACGCTGGACGAATTGGTTGAGCGCGCGGTCCAGCGCGGCGTGGTCAAGCAGATTAGCCGCAGCCATCTGCAACGCATCCTGCAAGCTGGCGACCTGCGGCCACACCGTGTTCGGCAGTGGCTGCACAGTCCGGACCCGCAGTTCCGGCAAAAGGTCAATGAGATATGCGCGTTGTACCGCCAAGCTCCCAAGGGCTCGGTCGTGTTATCGGTCGACGAGAAGACGGGCATCCAGGCCATCGAGCGCAAGCATGCCGATCGCGCGCCAGAGCCGCACCGTGCGCGGCGGCGCGAGTTCGAATACATCCGCCATGGCACACAGGCCCTGATCGCCGCCATGGACGTGCACTCGGGGCGCGTCATTGGCAGTTGCACAGATCGGCGTACGCAAGCCGACCTTGTGAATTTCATGGAGCAGGTGGCGCAGGCCCACCCCAAGGGTCGCGTTCACATCGTGTGGGACAACCTGAATACCCACCGGGCACAGGCCGTCTGGGACGATTTCAATGCCCGCCACGATCACCGCTTTGTATTTCACTTCACTCCGTTGCATGCCAGCTGGGTCAACCAGATCGAGCTGATGTTTGGCATTTATTCGCGTCGCGTGTTGCGTCATGCCAGTCATTCCTCTATCGAGCAACTGCGCGAGCGCACCCAGGCCTTTGTGGCGCAACGCAATCAGGCACCCAAGCCTTTCAGGTGGACATTTGCCGGCTTTGAGCTACAAACGGGGGAACTCCTGAGGTTTAAAGACGATGCCAAAGTTCGACGCAAAAATAAAGGCCGCTGAGCTGCAGCGCCAGCTTGCAATGCTGACTGGCCACGAGCTGGCCCATGTGAAACCCTATGGAAAGCATCTACTGATCCAGATGCACCGGGGCGACAGCTTGGACACCATTGCGCGTCTCACCGAGACGACTCGCAACACCTACTCCTCAGCCTTTCGAAGCCACACCGGCCGCTGGGAGCCCTTGCCTGGGACCGGCGATATCGCTACGGCCGCTGAGCTGGTCGTGACGCTGCTGGCTCCCTACTTCGACTCTAATA
>Ga0155550_1407_pt1 | contig 11674 bp, 8 predicted proteins | sample RifCSPhighO2_12_FD_107207 | JGI IMG/M metagenome (GOLD analysis project Ga0155550, IMG submission 107207) | Burkholderiales bacterium RIFCSPHIGHO2_12_FULL_61_11
GCCATCGCCGGCGATGCGGCGCTGGAAGCCATGGCGGGCGGTGCCGGTTCAAGCATCGGCCGTGGCGGCATGATCACCAAAATTCTGGCCGCAAAACGCGCCGCAGGTTCGGGGGCCTCCACCGTGATTGCCTGGGGCCGCGAGCCCCAGGCGCTGATCCGGCTGACCCAGGGCGAAGCCATTGGCACGCTGCTGGTGGCGCAAACCCAGAAGATGCAGGCGCGCAAGCAGTGGATCTCTGATCACCTGCAACTGCGCGGTGCGGTCACTGTGGATGCGGGCGCCGCCAGCAAGGTCCGCGACGAAGGCAAAAGCCTGCTTCCCATTGGCATGACCGAGGTGCAAGGCGATTTCTCGCGCGGCGAGGTGATCGCAGTCAGGAATGCCGACGGCGCGGAAATTGCCCGGGGTCTGGCCAATTATTCGAGCGCCGAAGCCAGGCTGATTTGCCGCAAATCATCGTCGGAATTCGAAAAACTGCTGGGTTACACCGGTGAGCCTGAAATGGTTCACCGCACCAACCTGGTTCTGATTCGGTAAAACCTGAAGAGCGTCTGCGCCCCGCAGGTGCTTTCATGGACCCCTAATTGGCTGTCCCGAACGTCGGGTCTTTCAACCGATTGACCAGCGCATCAACCGACGTTGCCGGCGCCGCGTTGTCGCAGGCCCCGGCCCTGGCGAATCGCAGCGCATGTCTGGACGGCATGTTTTCAAACAGCGAACGCCACTGCGGCTGGGCTACCGGGTTCCAGTGGCCATCCGGTGAGTAGCGAGCATAGGTCTTGAACTCGCCGGTAGCGCAGCGTATGCCTTCATACATGGCGTTGCTTGCCCCGCTGGCGCTGCGGGCCACCACCACATAGCGCACAACGCTGTCGCTGCTGGAAATGCGGATCGTTGACGGGTCGACACCATAAACCAGCGACGAGTTGGGCGACACCTCAAACGTCATGAGCTTGCCGATGTCAAAGGCCGGTGGCTGCGGCACTTCGGACTCTTTCCAGTCGGGATTGTCCGCCATGGGCTGAGCCCAGGCCGCGCAGCTTGCGCCCAGCAAGAGAGCCAGTATGGTCGATTGGAGTTTCATGTTTTCTTGGGGGGAGGAGCCACGCCGAGACCGGATTGCGGATCAGGCTCAAAGGTGGCACCAGGAGGCAGTTCAAACGAGGCACCCAATCTGGCGGTGTAAGAATGCAGCGGATCACTCACCTCGCGGGAAGCTTCTCCTGCCTGTGGGTCTGCAGCCTGATCGCGCTGGTGCATGCCACTGCGCAAGTAACGGCTGCGATGGTCCGGGCGGGACTCAACCCGGTAATCAACGCGCGGCACGAAGCGCGCCAGCTCGGTAAGCGCCAGCTCATACACGCCCCGCTTGAACTCCACCACCACATCGAGCGGCACCCAGTAGTCGTTCCAGCGCCAGGCATCAAACTCGGGATGGTCTGTTGCGCGCAGGTTAAAGTCCCAGTCGTAACCGACCAGTTGTAACAGGAACCAGATCTGTTTCTGGCCTCGGTAATGTCCGCGCGCATCGCGGCGGATGAACCGGTCAGGCACCTCATAGCGCAACCAGTCTCGGGTACGGGCCAGCACCTGTACGTGCTGCGGAAACAAACCCACCTCTTCGTGCAACTCACGCAACATGGCCTGCTCGGGATTTTCACCCCGGTCAATGCCACCCTGCGGAAACTGCCACGAGTGGGTACGGATACGCTTGCCCCAAAATACCTGACTTTTCTGGTTGAGCAAGATGATGCCGACGTTGGGCCTAAAGCCGTCACGGTCAAGCATAATCAAACCTCAAATTTTTTAAACTGAACCCATTATGCACAGCGAAGGCGCCAGCGCCAAGCGCCCAGCACGGCGGCAGCCACCCAAACCCAGAAAAATAGCCCATGAAAGCCTCCCAGTTCTTCATTTCCACCCTCAAGGAAGCACCTGCCGACGCGGAAATCGTCAGCCATCAGCTCATGATGCGCGCTGGCCTGATCAAAAAACTGGGCGCTGGCATATACAACTACATGCCCATGGGTTTGCGCGTGATCCGCAAAGTGGAGGCGATTGTTCGCGAGGAAATGAACCGCGCCGGTGCCGTGGAAATGGCCATGCCGGTGATCCAGCCAGCCGAGTTCTGGCAGGAAACCGGCCGGTTTGAAAAAATGGGCCCCGAGATGCTGCGCATCAAGGACCGCCATGGCCGCGATTACGTGGTCCAGCCGACCAGTGAAGAGGTCGTCACCGACGTGATGCGCCAGGACATCAAGAGTTACAAACAGCTGCCCAAAAACCTGTACCAGATCCAGACCAAATTCCGCGACGAGCGCCGGCCGCGTTTTGGCCTGATGCGGGGCCGCGAGTTCACCATGAAAGACGCCTACAGCTTTGACCGCGACCAGGCTTCGGCCAAAGTCAGCTATCAAAACATGGCGCAGGCTTATCGCCGGATTTTTGACCGCTTTGGCCTGACCTACCGCGCGGTGGCCGCTGACAGCGGTACCATTGGCGGCGACCTGAGCGAGGAGTTCCAGGTGATCGCCGCCACCGGCGAAGACGCCATCGTTTATTGCCCCACTAGCGACTACGCGGCCAACATGGAAAAAGCCGAAGCGCTGGCACCCGCAAGCCCGCGCCAAGCCCCGTCACAGGCCATGGCCAAAACGCCAACGCCTGGCAAAGCTACCTGCGCCGATGTGGCCGAACTGCTAAGCATCCCGCTGCAAACCACGGTCAAGTCGCTGGTGCTGGCCACCGATGAACTCAACGACTACGACGAAGTGGTCAAAACCCAGGTCTGGCTGCTGCTGCTTCGCGGCGACCACGACATGAACGAAGTTAAAGTCGGCAAGCTGCCCGGGCTCGACACGGGTTTCCGCTTTGCTACCGTGGCTGAAATCGAAGACCACTTCGCCTGCACGCCGGGTTACCTGGGACCTGTGGGCCTGAAAAAACCGCTCAACATCGTGGCCGACCGTGAGGTGGCCGTGATGAGGGACTGGATTTGCGGCGCCAACGAAACCGACTTTCACCTCACCGGTGTCAACTGGGGCCGTGACCTGCCAGAGCCCGACCTGATCGTCGACATCCGCAACGTGGTCGCGGGCGACGCCTCGCCCGACGGCAAAGGCGTGCTGGCCATTGAGCGTGGCATTGAAGTCGGCCATGTGTTTTACCTTGGCACGCGCTACAGCCAGGCCATGAATGCCACGTTTCTCGATGAAAACGGCAAGCCCCAGTTCATGGAGATGGGCTGCTACGGCATTGGCATCACACGCCTTCCGGCAGCGGCGATTGAGCAAAACCACGACGAGCGCGGCATCATCTGGCCCGACGCCATTGCGCCCTTCACTGTGGTGCTCTGCCCCATCGGCATGCGCCGCAGCGAAGCCGTTACGGCCGCCGCCACCGAGCTTCACGACGACTTGCTGGCGGCCGGCATTGACGTGATGCTCGATGACCGCGACGAGCGGCCAGGCGCCATGTTTGCTGATTGGGAGCTAATTGGCGTGCCGCATCGGGTGGTGATTTCAGAGCGCGGCCTGAAGGAGGGCGAGTTTGAATACCAGCACCGCCGTGACGCCGCTGCCAGCAAGGTCGATGCCGCCATTGTGCTGGATTTTCTCAAGGACAAACTGGCCCTGTGAGGGCTGCGCGAAGATCGACAACATCCCATGACCGTCCCAGTGCCCCACTTCAAGGCATCAACAGTCTCAGCCCGGATTTCAAGAAGAAAGTGCCTGCAGTCCCTCGCTGCCGCGTGTTCACCGCTATTATTTTCAGAACACGCCAGGGCCGGTGGGCAGGTCGAAGAACCGCTCATCGACTCGGTGCGAACGGCGCTGAGTGCAGCCGTTGCCAACCGCGCACCCTTGGTCCCGGAGTTCAAGGATACCGAAAGCCGGCTGGCCTACCTGCGCTGGCTGGGCGCCATGAGCGATCGCCTCAAAAAGAAAACACCGCAATGGCAGATCCGCAAGGAGTTTCTCCAGTCCGTCTGGTACGAAAGCAAGCGTGCCGGGCTGGACGTGACGCTGGTGCTCGGCCTGATCCAGGTCGAGAGCAATTTCCGTAAGTTCGCCGTGAGCCATGCGGGTGCCCGCGGCTACATGCAGGTCATGCCTTTCTGGACCCGCGTGATTGGCGATGGTGACCCCGGCAAGTTGTTTCAGATGCAGACCAACCTGCGCTTTGGCTGCGTTATCCTGCGCCATTACCTGGACCGCGAACGAGGCGACCTTTTCATGGGCCTGGGTCGCTACAACGGCTCGCGCGGCAAGGCGCCCTACCCCAACGCGGTGATAGGCGCCAGCAAGCATTGGGAATTTAACCGGTGATGGGGCGGGTTGACTGAAGCGGCTTTTGCAGACGCAGTGCTTTGTCCCGCAAAGGCAGTGCCTGCCGGCCGGCTTCAGCCTTGCGAGGACGGGTGGGGAAGGCATAGAATGAATATTAATTCCCATTGGCTGGAGGAGAGTGAGTCTGCCATGAAAGAAAAAGAATTGCGGCTGGCGATCGTGTACTTCGGAGGCGTTTCACTCGCCATCTACCAGCATGGCATCAACCGGGAAATCCTGAACCTGGTCCGGGCATCCAAGCTTTGTCACCACCGGAACAGGCAGGGCGAGGGCAGCGAGGTCCCTTCATTTCTCAGCCGCTATCCGGAGGAACCAGAGCGATCGACCGGGGAGGTCTATCTCCAGTGTCTCGAGGCAATCGGCCAGCACCTCTCCCTTCGGGTCATTGTGGACGTCATCTCCGGATCGTCTGCAGGCGGCATGAACGGCATCGCGCTCGCCAGAGCCCTGGCTCATGATCTCAGCCTTGCGCCGCTGACCGATATGTGGCTGGCTGAAGCCGACATGCTCAAGCTGCTCGCGCCCGAGGCCAAAGCGCGGCTTTGGAGCAAATGGATTTTCCGGCCTCTCGTGCGGCCCCTGCTGGCACGGCTCAAGCGGGAGGGCCTGCTCATCGGCAAGGTCGATGCCGAAATGCAGGAACGGGTTTCGGTGTTCCTGCGCTCGCGCTGGTTCAAGCCGCCCCTTGATGGCCGTCGTCTCGCCACCTTCGCTCTTGATGGCCTGACGGCCATGGAGAGACCGGAGGCCTCTAACGAATCCCTGCTTCCGCCAGGCACAAGGCTGGACCTGCTGGTCACGGTGACCGATTTCCGCGGTCTCGATCGGTCGATTTTCATTCACGATCCGCCCGTGGTCAATGAACGCGAGCATCGTCACCTTCTCCGCTTCCGTCTCGACCATGACGAATCCGGCCATCTTCAAAGCGATTTTGACTTCGACAGTCTTCCGTCGCTGGCTTTCGCCGCCCGCGCCTCAGCTTCCTATCCGGGTGCTTTTCCACCGGCCCAGATACGCGAAATGGATGATCTTCTGGCATCCCGCCGCCGGCCTTGGCCCGCACGCTCACGCTTTCTTGCACGCAATTTCAGCCAGTATCGTGACCAGGGCATGAAGCCGGAGGAAGCGGTGCTGGTCGATGGCAGCATCCTCGACAACAAGCCGATCGCGGCGACACTCGAGGCCATCCGCGCGCACAGCGCGTTCCGGGAAGTGGATCGTCGTCTCATTTATATCGACCCCCATTCCCTGACGGATAAACCGGCTGCCAGCAGCAGTGTTCCGGGGTTTTTTGCGACCTTGCGAGGGGCGCTCTCCGACTTGCCCCGCACCGATCCGACCTACAACGAACTGGCGGACATCAGCCGTTACAACAAGCAGGTGCGACGGTTGAAGGAGACCATTTATCACGCCCGATCCAAGATCGTAAAATTGCTCGACCAAGAAACAGGGGGGCGAATCAGCGGCAGTTTCACCATCAATGATCTGCGGCATTGGCGCCTGAGCTCGACGAAGCTCTTGTCGACTATGCCGATCGTCTACGATGCGTGGATGCGATCTATTGTCCTGGAGGCGCTGGATTCCGTCGTCGATCTTATCAACGCCGCCTGCCGTTTTGCCAAGGATTCGACGGCGGCGCACAGGGTTCAGGAGGCGGTCGAACAATGGGCCAAGAACCAGGCGATGCTCGCCGATTCCTATCCGGTGACGCCCGACTTATTCGAAGACACCGAGATGCCCCCGTTCTCGAGAATAGTGATCGACTTCGGAGTGATCTATAAGAAGAGACGACTGAATTTCGTTCTTCATGAGATCAATGATCTTTATGGAAACACCTCGCCAACGGATTCCTGTTCGACGGATCCCGAGGATCTCGATCTTGTAAAGATGCAGATCCACAGGCTCATCGATGAAATGTCGATTTACGACGGTACCAGTTTCCTGAGTACTCAGGCGATTGCCATGTGTCGGAAACTATTCCTGGCGGATTTGGGGCGAATGGAAATCGACCAGTTTGTCAGCACCAGTGATGCCGGCATCTCCAGTCTGGTCAAGCGACTGGCCATCGAATGCGATCTGGCCCGCAGAAACGACGATGCGGACGCGGTGTTGTCCTCTTCGCTGGTGCTCAATCTCGCGCCCCGCTGCCGCAAGGTCATTCTCGCCGGCTATCTGGGCTATTTCTACTGGGACATCCTCCTTCGTCCCGTGATGAGCACCCTATCCCTTGAAAGCGGACCGATCGAGGAGATCCTGATCGACCGCATCAGTCCCGACGATGCAGTCAGCCTGGCTTCACCAGACGTGACGAGGGTGCTGCTAGGCGGCACCTTTGCCGGCTTTGGCGGCTTTTTCAGCCGCGCGACGCGTGAGAACGACTATCTGTGGGGACGGCTGCATGCCGTCGACCGGCTCTTCGACATTCTCGCCAGCACGGTGCCGGCGAGTACGCGGGTCGGAATCGATTTTCATGCCTTGAAGAAGGCAGCATTTGAACGGGTGATCGAGGAGGAAGCCGGACGGCTCAGCCTGATTCCCGACCTTGTGGCACGGCTGCGCGATGCGATCTCCGCCCTCTGAGCCAGGCAGCCACGAGCTGCCGCCGGGAAAGCGATGAGTGACTCGCCGGTTTTGCGGTCAATTTGCGCGAGTGGACAGGCGCCAGCAAGGCTACCGTCCTCGCCTGCAATGACACGGCGAATAGCCATTCAGTGGCCGCTGGATGCCGCGCGAGCGCTTTTTGCCAAAGACACGCTGGGTCTGCCGCTTGCCAGTGGCGAGGTGCTTGCATGAACCTGTACAGTCTAGGCTTATGATTTATCCCGTTATTCTTTGCGGCGGCTCAGGCACCAGGCTGTGGCCGCTCTCGCGCAAGAGCTTCCCCAAGCAGTTCGTTCCATTGGTTGGCAATAAAAGCTTGCTGCAACTCACGCTGGAGCGGGTCGCGCAGATCAATGGCAGCGGCCCAAGCCATGAGCTGATTTGCGTTGCCGCAGAAGACCACCGGTTTCTGGTGGCCCAAGCCATGCAGGCGGCCAAGGTCAAGGGGCAAATCATCCTGGAGCCGGTGGCGCGCAATACCGCGCCCGCCATGGCGCTGGCAGCGCTGCAACTGGCCCCGCAAGACCTGCTGCTGTTTTGCCCCTCGGATCACCATATTCCCGATGCGCAGGCGTTCGCGGCCATGGTGCAGCAAGGCAGCCATGCCGCCCGCCAGGGCGCCATTGTGACGTTTGGCGTGGTGCCCAGCTTTCCCAGCACCGCCTATGGCTATATCGAGCAGGGCGCAGCCGGCGGCGATGGCAGCTTTGGCGTGGCTCGTTTCCTTGAAAAGCCCAACGCCGATGACGCCCAGGCGCTGATTTTGCAGGGCAACGTGCTCTGGAATGCCGGCATTTTTCTGGCGCAAGCCAGCACCCTGCTTGAAGCATTGCAGCAGCATGCAGGCGACATCTTGCAGAGCTGCCAGCAAGCCATGGCGCAAGCCGCACAAGACCAGCAATTCGTCCGTCCTGAGCCTGAGGCATTCACCGCCTGCCGCGCCGACAGCATCGACTACGCCGTGCTGGAGCGGCATAAACGGGTGGCCGTGGTGCCATTTGCGGGCGCCTGGAGCGACGTCGGCAGCTGGAATGCCGTGGCCGACCTGAGCCCGCCCGACGACCAGGGCAACCGCATCGACGGCCACGGCCTGGCGGTTCAAAGCCAGCGCACTTATATTCACGCGCCGCACCGCGTCGTGGTGACCCTGGGCACGCAGGACTTGCTGGTGATCGACACGCCCGACGCCCTGCTGGTGGCGGCAAGCAGTCATGCCGAGCAAGTCAGGAGCGTGGTGGCGCAACTGGAAACCAGGCAGAGCCCGCAAGCCAGCCAGCACCGCAAGGTGGCCCGCCCCTGGGGTTGCTACGACAGCATTGACTGCGGCCAGCGCTTTCAGGTCAAGCGCATCACCGTGCGGCCCGGCGCCAAGCTCAGCCTGCAAATGCACCACCACCGCGCCGAGCACTGGATCGTTGTATCAGGCACGGCGCTGGTCACCAAAGGCAATGAGACTTTCCTTGTTACCGAGAACCAGTCCACCTACATTCCCATTGGCGAAACCCATCGCCTGGAAAACCCCGGCAAAACCGATCTTGAAATGATCGAGGTTCAGACTGGCAGCTACCTGGGCGAAGACGACATCGTGCGGTTTGAAGACACCTATGGCCGGTCGCCGCGCTACCCATCGGAGCCTGAGGCATGAACATGGCAAACACCCCACCCAACATCTACGTTGCAGGCCACCGCGGCATGGTCGGTTCCGCCATAGCCCGGCAGTTGCTGGCTGCTGGCCACGCTCCCGAAAGCATCATCACCCGCACCCATGCCGAGCTCGACCTGACCAATCAGGCCGCTGTGCGTGCGTTTTTTCAGTCAGAAAGGCCCGACGAGGTCTATCTGGCCGCAGCCAAGGTAGGCGGCATTCATGCCAACAACACCTACCCGGCCGAATTCATCTACCAAAACCTGATGATGCAGGCCAACGTGATTGATGCCGCTTTTCAAGGCGGCGTCAAAAAGCTGTTGTTCCTTGGCTCCAGCTGCATCTACCCCCGTCAAGCCCCGCAGCCCATGGCCGAGAATGCACTGCTCACCGGCCCGCTGGAGCCCACCAACGAGCCCTATGCCATTGCCAAGATCGCCGGCATCAAGCTCTGCGAAAGCTACAATCGGCAATATGGCGCCAGCCACGGCGTGGACTATCGCAGCGTCATGCCCACCAACCTGTATGGCACGGGCGACAACTACCACCCCGAAAACAGCCACGTCATTCCCGCGCTGATTCGCCGCTTTCATGAAGCCAAGGCCAACCACGCGCCCAAGGTCACCATCTGGGGCACCGGCACGCCGTGCCGCGAGTTTCTTTACGTGGACGACATGGCCGCAGCCAGCGTGCATGTGATGAACCTGCCCAAGGCCACCTACGACAAGCACACCAGCCCCATGCAAAGCCACATCAACGTGGGCTATGGCAGCGACATCACCATTGCAGAGCTGGTGCAGACCGTTGGTCAGGTCGTGGGCTACCAGGGCACCATCGACTTTGATCCCACCAAACCCGACGGCGCGCCCCGCAAGCTGATGGACAGCAGCCGCCTCAAGTCGCTGGGATGGCAGGCCAAAGTGAGCCTGCAAGATGGCCTGACGCTCGCCTATCAAGATTTTCTCAAGAACGAAGCATGAGCAACACCAACACCAATACGCAACCCAAAGTCGCCCTCATCACCGGCATCACCGGCCAAGACGGCTCCTACCTGGCTGAATTCCTGCTTGAAAAAGGCTACACCGTCCACGGTATCAAGCGGCGCGCCAGCTCGTTCAACACCCAGCGGGTGGACCACATCTACCAAGACCCGCACGTCAACAACGCCCGCTTTACCCTGCACTACGGCGACCTGAGCGACTCCAGCAACCTCACGCGCATCATCCAGCAAACCCAGCCCGATGAAATCTATAACCTCGGCGCGCAAAGCCACGTAGCCGTCAGCTTCGAGAGCCCCGAATACACCGCCGACGTTGACGGCATGGGCACCCTGCGCATTCTGGAAGCCATCCGCATTTTGGGGATGGAACGCAAAACTCGCTTCTACCAAGCCTCTACCAGCGAACTCTACGGCCTGGTGGAGGAAACCCCGCAAAATGAAACCACGCCCTTCTACCCGCGCAGCCCCTACGCCGTCGCCAAGCTCTACGCCTACTGGATCACCGTGAACTACCGCGAGGCCTATGGCATCTATGCCTGCAACGGCATCCTCTTTAACCACGAAAGCCCGCGCCGGGGCGAAACCTTTGTCACCCGCAAAATCACCCGTGGCTTGGCCAACATCAGCCAGGGCCTGCAGGACTGCCTTTACATGGGCAACATCGATTCCCTGCGCGACTGGGGCCACGCCAAAGACTACGTGCGCATGCAATGGCTGATGCTGCAACAAGACCAGCCAGAAGACTTCGTCATCGCCACCGGCGTGCAATACAGCGTGCGAGACTTCATCAACAAAACGGCAGCCGCCTTGGGGCTCCAACTACGCTGGGAAGGCCAAGGCATCGACGAAGTTGCCTACTGGCTCAATCCCCCTCTCCACATGGGAGAGAGCAGGGATGAGGGTGCTCGGTGCATCATCCGTATAGACCCCCGCTACTTCCGCCCCACCGAAGTTGAAACCCTGCTCGGTGACCCCGCCAAAGCCAAACAAAAACTCGGCTGGGTGGCTGAAATTACCCTCGACGAGATGGTGAAAGAAATGGTGGCAACCGACCTGGCCCAGGCCAAACAGCACGCTCTGCTGAAACAGCACGGCTACCAGGTAAATGTGGGCGTGGAGTGATTGTGAAAGCCCGCCTTATTGGCTGAAGGCTTGGAAACGTGAAGCAGCGAATAAAATGATGACTTCCGAAGCCCTTACTAGAAACTGGCAACAAATCCGTCCTCGTTCAAAAATAAATTGATGCTTGAAGCCTGGTTCTACCACCGTTCCCGCCTCTAAACCATCGGCCAATTGGGAAACCGCCGCAATCTGCTGCTGAGCTGAAAACCATTTCATTTGATCGTAGAAATCCACCTGCCAACAACCCATGACCATTCTCATCGTCGGCGGCGCCGGCTTTATTGGTGCCAACTTTGTGCTCGACTGGCTTTGCCCAATCGGACGAGTCCGTCAAGGATATGCAGGGGGTTGAGCATCATTGATGCATCGACGCATTTTTTATGAACACGCCTCTTGCTAAAAAATGGTCGACGGAAGGCCTCGAGTGTGTTGATGCGTGTCCATACTGCGGATCGCATCAGCGCGCATTGGCGTATCGCGATGTTCAAGACTGGTCTTTTGGTTGCGCCCCCGGGAAGTGGAATTATTGGGATTGCCTGGGCTGCCATTCACTATTCCTTGATCCGCGGCCCACTCGCTCGACGATCGGTTTGGCCTATGCCAGGTATTACACCCACAGCAACACTGAGCGAGTTTCGTTTCTCTCTTCGACAAAGGCACGCTTGAGAAACGAATGTCTTAGCAAAGTATTGAACGCCAACGTAGAACCGCAGCTACATTTACCCCGAATATTGAATGGCCTCGTTGCTCTGATTGGCAGACGGGTAGTCATTCCTTTTGGGTGGCTGACGCTGGCCGAACTTTCCAAGGGTCGATTCATTGACGTAGGTTGCGGTGCGGGTCTGACTGTGAATCTGGCCCAACAACTGGGGTGGACCGCGATGGGCCTCGAAATCGATCCGACCGCAGTTCGTGCAGCCAGGCAAATTGGTTTAAACATATTGGAAGGCGGCT
>Ga0155550_1373_pt1 | contig 11619 bp, 10 predicted proteins | sample RifCSPhighO2_12_FD_107207 | JGI IMG/M metagenome (GOLD analysis project Ga0155550, IMG submission 107207) | Burkholderiales bacterium RIFCSPHIGHO2_12_FULL_61_11
CTGAGCCACCTTTTGATGGAAAGCCTGATCTGCCTGCGCCCGCACAATTTTTGCGACCTGACGCAACACCGTGGCGCAATCGGCCTGCACCCGCATGTCGGTGGCAAAACCCCACATGGGGAAATCCTTTTTGATCGCGTCCACATCGATGTGGGCCCAGCGGGTGATCGGGTTGTCCTGCACAAACTTGGGCAGCCATGGCACATCGACATCGAGCAGCAAGCCCACATCGGCGCTGGCCAGCGCCTTGGCCGGATCGAAACCGCCAAAACACGGCGAGCTGCGCGACATGCACAGGTAGCTGGGGCTGAACTCAAACACCCGCACACCACAGAGTTGCGCCAGGTCTTCCAGCGCCGCCACCGCCTCGGCCTTTCGGCCCAGATACGAGGTCACGGCGATCGGCTGGTGGGCACGCATGAGCTGGCTGGCGATGGCCTGCGCGCGCGCCTCATCAATGCCGCCGGCCAGCACGGCGCCGTAACGCTCGCTGCCAAAAGCGCGCACCTGATCCGCCGCCACCGTTTCGGCCAGCACTTCGCGCGGCAGTGTCAGGTACACCGGGCCGGGCGGGTCGCTTTGCATCATCGAATGGCCGCGCCGCAACACCTCCTTGGCGATCCGGCCGCTGGGCAGCGAGTACTCCCATTTCACATAGGGGCGCACCAGGCTGGCGATATCAAACGGGTCCTGCACAAAATGCACATAGTTGTCGCGCGAGCCCGGCAGCTCGCCGCGCAGGGTGAACGGCGCCTTGCCGGCAATCAGCATCACGGGCAAACGGCCCCGGAACATGTTGTGCATGCCCATGGCCGAGTTGGCCGTGCCCGCATCGACGTGGACCATCACCGCCTGCCCGCGGCCAGTGACCGCGGCGTAGCCGGCGGCCATGTGCATGGCGACGTTCTCATGCGGGCACAGCAGGATGTCGGGGTGGGGTCGACCTTCATGATCCCAGCGCGCGAGTTCTTCGATCAGCGAAACATGGTCGGTGCCGAAGTTGGAGAACACGTAATCAATCCCCAGCTCGGTCAAGCCCTCCAGAAAATAATGCGCGCTGGTGTGGTGGCTGGAACTGCTCATGAGTTGGTCTCGAAATAGAAATGCTTGGTTTGCAGAAAATCGTTGAGGCCCTCGGCACCGTGCAGCCGGCCATAGCCACTGTCGCGAAAACCGCCGGTTTCCGCCTCGGCGAACAGCCGGTTGTGGCAGTTGGACCAGACTGTGCCGCTGCGCAACTGGGCGGCGATGCGGCGCGTCTTCTTCGCGTCGGTGCTCCACACGCTGGCGGCCAGACCGAAGCGCGTGGCGTTGGCGCGGCTGACGGCCTCTTCTTCACCGCGGAAGCGTTCGATCACCAGCAGCGGCCCGAACAGCTCGTGCTGGATGAACTCCGAGGCGAGGTCTTGCACCTCGACCAGGCTGGGCTCGATGAAGGCGCCACGAGCCAGCGTGCCGCCGGGCACGCGCCCGCGCAACAGCACCCGCTGGGTGGCTTCTGCAGTGTCCATCAGGGCGTTGATGCGGTCGCGGTTGCGCCCATCGATCAGGCAGCCCATCTGCGAGGCCGGGTCATTGCCCGGCCCGACCCGGACCGCCTTCAGGGCCTGTGCCAGCCGCTGGGCGAAGCTGTCATAAGCCGCGTCTTCCACCAGCACCCGCGCGACGGCGGTGCACTGCTGGCCGGCCATCACCATGCCGCCGGCCACGATGCCGGCCACGGTCTTGTCGAGGTCGGCGTCGGCGAACACCACGGCCGGCGCCTTGCCGCCCAACTCGAGCGACAGGCGCTTAAGCGTGTTGGCCGTGCTTTGCGCGATGCGCTTGCCCACTGCCGACGAGCCGGTGAAGCTGATCACATCCACATCGGGCGACTCGCACAGATAGCGTGCGACCTCGGTGCCGGACTCGATGACCGAATTGATGACACCGGCGGGCACGCGGCTATCGCTGCTCAGGCACTCGATCACCATGTTGTTGACCAAGGCGGTCTGGTGCGCCGGCTTGATCACCACGGTGCAGCCGGCGGCGAGCGCGGGCGCGAGCGAGCGCACCAGCAGGGTGACCGGCGCATTCCACGGCAGGATGATGGCGCACACGCCCGCGGCTTCACGGTCCAGCGAGGAGTAGCAGCCGGGCTCCACCTCCAGCACCCGGCCGAACAGGTTGCGGGCCAGGCCCGCGTAGTAGCGCAGCTCGGAGATGCCGGCATTGATTTCACCCAGGGCTTCGCGCCGCAGCTTGCCATTGAGCGTGACCAGCCAGTCGGCGATCTCTTCTTTGCGGGCGTCCAGGCGCGCAGCGAAATCGAGCAGGACGTCGGCGCGCAGCCGCGGACTGCGACGCCAGGCCGTGCTCTCGAAGGCATGCCGTGCAGCAGCCACGGCGGCCTGTGCGTCGGCGTCGGTGCCGTCGGCAAACAGGGCCGCCACTTCGCCGCTGGCAGGGTTGATCGACTGTCCGATGCGCTCGGCACCGCTGACCGTGGTGAGCCAGCGCCCATTGATGAGTTGCTTTGCGGTTTGCATGATGCGGTATTCCAATGCCTGAGCATTGCCTGTTGGCCGGAGCCTGGTGAGATAGTTGTTGCATGCTATCTCTCGGTCTCATTCGCCACAGCTAGGGAATTCCCTTGCTGTGTGGAAAACAAGTGATTCCTAACCCTTCAAGACGAAACGGCCACGCAACAGCATGAGAGTTCTCCTCGCGGCGGCGCGGCATGGGTGAGTCGATGCGGGCAGCCTGGACTGAGCCCCAGTTGTACCCCCGACCCCAGTCAATACGCTTCAATACTGGATACAAGCAGAGTATCATCACGGCGCCCAGCCCACGCTGGCACTGCCCCATGCACACCGGCGCAAGCTCAGTGCAGCCGCCCACACGGCTCTCTACGCGCCAGCACCCGCGTGCCCACACGCCCGCAGCGGTCACTAGATCGGAACTCATAGCTAATTGGTTATTAACTCATAGCCCGTTGGCCGATTGCTTCGGCAAGTCGTCACAAGGTAAATTTCTCCCCCATAAGTAAAAAATGGAGACAAGCATAATGTTGATCACTCAGACACCAGCAGTCCGCGTCATTACAGGTTTTGGAAACCCGGTTGGCAAAGGTTTCGCCGTACGGCTCTTCGCAAAATTTCTCATTTCAAGGTACTGGTCGACGAACGGGCTGGTACGCAATATCTGCGTTGCCTTGGTGGCAAGCGGAGTCACGCTCGCCCCATCCTCTGTATGGGCCCAGGGCAAGCCGGAAAAGACATCGCTGACGATCGGTCTGCCGGTCACGACGTCGACCTTGCTGCCGCTGTATCTCGCGGAAGAGGAAGGTTTTTTCAAAAATGAAGGGCTCGATGTCAAGCTGGTCGCCTTCCGCGGCGGTTCCAGTATGGTGATGGGCTTGGTCGCCGATTCGGTCCAGGTTGGTGTCGGGGCGTTGACCGGCGCGATGGCCGGTATCAACGTGGGCCAAAATTTGGAAGTGTTTTACGGCGGCTTCAATATGGCGATTTTCGACTGGTACGCGGTGCCGAAAATAAAGACTTTCAAGGATGCTGCGGGCGCGCGTTTCGGCGTCAGTACCTACGGCTCTTCGACCGATTTTCTGACCCGCTACGCACTGAAGATCAATGGGATCGACCCGAAAACTGGCGCCAAGATCATACAGGGCGGCGCCTCGGCCGCACGCATAGCGGCAATGGATTCCGGACAGCTTGATATCAATATTTTGGCGCCACCGGAAAAATACTTGGCGCAGGACCGCGGCTATAACTTAGTACTCAGGCAGACCGACTTGGCACCGGATTATCCATTTCACGTTTTCTTCGCCACCAAATCTTATATTGCGCAAAATCCAAACACCCTGCGCGCGGTGTTGCGTGCGGTCATCCGCGGCATGCGTCTGGCGAAGAGCGACAAGAATCGTTCGATAAAGATTCTGGTGGCGCGGGTCGGTATTGACCCTAAATATGCCGAGCGTACCTACGATGAAATCGTTCAGGGAATGTTCGAGGATGGGCATCTGCCGGGAGACGCTGGCATGAACGCGTTTTTTGACAGTGGTATCGAGGCGGGGGTCTACAAGGAGCGCTGGCCGAAAGAGAAATATTGGAACGGCCAATTCCAACAGTCGTACAGCGCTTGGAAACCGTAGCAGTTTGATCCCTGTTTGTGGAGATGAAGAATGGCGCAGATTGAAATTGAGAACCTTGGTATCCGATACAAAAAGCCGAACAGCGACGAAACTTTTATGGCGCTCTCCGGTATTACGCATTCGATCGAAAAAGGTTTGTTTGTCACCATCGTTGGTAGCAGCGGCTGCGGCAAAAGCAGTTTGCTGATGGCGATCGCGGGATTGACGCCGTATACCAGTGGCAGCGTGCGCATCAATGGTAAACCGGTGTCTGGGCCAGGGCCGGAGCGTGCCGTGATATTCCAGGATGCCTCACTCTTGCCCTGGCGTTCGGTCCTTGGCAATGTTCGATTCGCGATGGAAATGCGGCGCTGGAAAGGCGAAGATCTGACCAACCGGGCACAGCGTTACATTGATAGCGTCGGGCTGGCCGGCTTTTCCGACTATCATCCACACCAGCTATCCGGCGGCATGCGGCAACGGGTAAATATCGCCCGCGCACTCAGCGTCGACCCCGAAGTGCTGCTGATGGACGAGCCGTTTGGGGCGCTCGATGCGCAGACCCGCGAGATCATGGGCGAGGAATTGCTCAGAATTTGGAGCCGCGATCGCAAGACTGTTCTTTTTGTCACCCACAGTATTGATGAAGCTGTTTTCCTCGGCGACCAGGTCATCGTCATGGGCAAGAACCCCGGGCGCATCAAGGATGTCATCAAGATCGACCTGCCGCGGCCGCGCACTAACGCGATACTTGACAGCGATGTTTTTACCGAGTACCGGCGCGTGATCCGGCACCACCTGGCCGATGACATGGCCAGTTTGCAGCGACTTGAAAGTGTCGCGTGACGGCGGCGCTCGCGCATGACGAGACTCCATCGATACAGCGTCCAAGCGCGCTGATGAAAACGCATGGGCGTATTTTCGTCTCGAGCGCAGCCGTCGCGATTTTTCTGATGGCCTGGCAATTCTTGCCAACGCTAGGCTTGGTCGATATCCGCTATACGAGCCAGCCGAGCAGCGTCTTCAAGACCGCGATTAACATCCTGCTCAATGACAACCTCGGCCATCACGCCTACGTCAGCTTTATGGAATTTATAGCGGGCTTCGGGCTCGCTGTGGTGATCGGCATCCCGGTCGGCATCGTGTTCGGCAGCGTCAAGATGCTGCGCCAGATCGTGGACCCGCCGCTGATGGCGCTCAACATGATGCCTCGCCTGGCGTTGCTGCCTATCCTGGCGGTGTGGCTCGGTATCGGCATGGCATCGAAAATCGCCGTCGTGTTCCTCGGTGCGGTCATGCCAATCATCGTCAATACGATGGCTGGAGTGCGCGAAACCGATGCCAGACTGGTCCTTGCCGCGCGTTCCTTCGGTGCTACGCACCTTGACATTTTTATCCGGATATTGCTCCCGGGTTCGCTCCCGGCGGTGATCATGGGAATCCGTCTTGGCATCGGGCGCGCGATTCTGGGTGTGGTGGTCGGCGAGATGTATGTCGCCGAGGCCGGTATCGGGTTTCAAATCGTGACCTACGGATCAAGCATGCGGATCGACTATCTTTTGGTCTACACCTTGCTGATTGCCGGATTCGGCTATCTGCTGACATCTGCCGCGCGCATGCTGGAGAATCATCTCAGCACCTGGAGACCGTTATGAGTCCTGCATTTTTGGAGCGCTACCGGGGCGGCTTTTTCGCGCTGTTTTCCTTTCTTCTGATTGGGCTGCTCTGGGAATTCGCCGTCTCGGCCAACTGGATCAATCCGCTATTCGTGTCGCGGCCGTCGGCCGTCTGGACCCAAATAATGGCACAGGTATCGAGCGGTGAACTGCTGCAGAATTTTTCCATCAGTTTGATCGAATTCATGATCGGTTTTGGCCTGGCGATGATGCTGGGTGTCGCGCTCGGGGTGCTGGCGGGGTGGTTCCGCACAGTCGAGTACGCGCTTGATCCATTCATCTGGTTTACCTATGCGGCGCCGCTGATCGCCTTTTATCCGCTGTTCGTCGCAAACCTCGGCCTCGGGGCTCCTACGGTGATTGCCATCGCATTCCTATTCGCGCTGCCGGCGATCTATGCCAATACGCTAAGCGGCATACAAAATGTCGACCAAGATATGGTCCGCATGGCGACTTCGTTCGGCGCCGGCCGGCGCGACATATTTTTGCGCGTCGCATTACCCGCATCGATGTCGATGGTGGTCGCCGGCCTGCGCCTGAGTATCGGACGCGCACTTACCGGAGTGGTTGTGGCCGAAATTTTCGGGGCTACTGCGGGGCTCGGATACAGCATTACCTATTACGGGCAACAGTTGCAGACCGCGCAGATGCTGGTTTCGCTCCTTGCCGTGGTCGCGTTCGGCGTATTGTTGACCCAGACCCTGGCAGCATTCGAAGCACGCCTCGACTGGCGCAGCGCTCCGGGAACTTGAGCGTCAAGCGCACAAATCGGTTGACTCTGACTTGGAGGCCGATATCCGACTGGATCGAATTGGTAGCAGGGTTTGACATCCGCGAGGATGAAAAAAAGGCCGCCCCGTGGCTTTGGGTAGAAGTTTAATTAACATAATGGAGACACTAATGAAAAAATCGCTTTTCGCACTCGCCGTACTCGGCGCCTTCGCAGGTGCCGCTGCTGCACAGTCATCCGTGACGGTCGTTCATATGACGGCGGCCTTCGCAACTTGACGAATTTGGATGCTGCCGGAAATAGCAAACTGACCATGAATTCGACGGGTCTGTACAATTCCAATCGCCTCGGCTTCAGAGGCGTGGAATATCTGGGCGGCGGACTGAAAGCCAGATTTTCACTGGAATCCGGTTTTTCCGGTGGCACCGCTGCCGGGGCTTCAGAGCTGTTCGGCCGGCAAGCGACGGTCGGTCTGGGCGGCTCATGGGGTGCGATTGATATTGGTCGTCAACTCTCGGTCAGTGCGAAAACAATCAGCGGCTATGATCCGTTCAGTTTGAAGTACCTCAGTATCATTCCCCTTGCGAGGGAGACGATCGGGAAATCGTCAGCCCGTTTCAACAATGACGTCCAGTACACCGGCAAGTTCGGCAATTTCACGACCCGCGCCGAGTATGTTCCGGGTGAAGTGGCTGGAAGCACAAAAACCGGCACGGCATTAGCGACGGGCGGCACTTACGCGGCTGGTCCATTCAGTGTCGGCGCTGCTTTCACCAAATGGGATGATTTTGGCGGCATTGGCTTCGACCGAACTCAAGCCACCATCGGTGCTGCCTATACGATCGGCGCCACGCGCATCGCCGGTGGCTATATCGACGATAAAATCAACACCAGCGGGACTGACACGACGCCCAAAAATACCTGGATTGGTGTCGCCTACAATTTCACCCCTGCCATCGCGCTGACCGGTGCTTATTACAGAACCAAAGGCAGGCTGGCGAATTTGCCACGCGAAAAAAATCTGCTGATCGTTGGCGCAACGTATGCGTTCTCCAAACGTACCAATTTGCATGTCGAAATCGACAAGAATCGTTTTAGCGGCGCCGCGATCGTGAATGGCCAAACAAGTCAGACCGGCATCGCCCGAGGACTCAATCACACGTTCTAGGAAACGGGCATTTAAATATTCGAGCCACAACCAAGGCCGCCATGCTGGCAAGGTAGTTGAGCCAGCAGGGGCCAAACGAGAAGGATTTTGTCATGCGTATCGTTGATTCCCATTTTCATTGGTGGCCGCGGTCAGTGTTCGAGGCCCTGTGCAAGCGCGAGAGTTATCCCCGGGCCGAGAGCAACGGCAAGGGCGGCTACACGTATTGGCGTCAGGAAGGTAGCGCGGCCCGTTTCAACCTCGGTGCCGAATGGTTCGATCTCGAGAAACAGATGGCGCACATGGATACGCTAGGTTACGAGGTCGACGTGGTCTGCTCCACCGGGCCATTTTCGCTCCACTTCTCGGACCTGCCGGCAGAAGAAGGCCGCGCTTGCGCGATGCTGTGGAATGAGGAAATGGCAGGCGCGCAGCGCCGCTATCCAGGGCGTCTGTGGGCCAGTGCGGCGGTGCCACTGGTGGACACAAAAATTGCCATCGAAGTGCTCGAGCATGCCATCGGCACGCTGGGATTGATGGGCGCCAATTTACCGGGTAGCGTAGGCTCGCACGAGCGAATCGACGCCGAACGCCTTGAGCCGTTCTACGACCGGGTCGAAGAGCTCGGAATCCCGCTCTTTTTGCATCCTACCGATTCGATTTTTCCTGATATTCTCGATGGCTACAATGGCGCGCTGTATCTGAGTCTGGGCCGCGTGGTGGACGTCAGCGTATCCGCATGCAGGCTGGTTTTGTCAGGGATCATGGAGCGCCATCCAGACTTGAAAATTGTCATGTCGCATACCGGTGGCGCGCTGCCGTACCAGGCCGGTCGCATGGATAAAAACGCCAAGGCTGCAGGTCTTCCGCTGCCACCGAGCACCTACATCAAACGCATGTACACCGACACCGTCTCGCCACATGAGATGGGGATACGCTTTGCGGTCGAATTCTACGGTGTCGAGCACGTCATGTACGGCAGCGATTATCCATGCTGGAGTCCGGCCACGGCATTGCAGCTATTCGAGGAAGTAGGACTGTCAAAGGAGGACCAGGAGAAAATCCTTAATGACAATGCGCGGCGCATCCTTGGTCTGCGCGACCCGGCATAGTTGATCGTCAGGTAGTTCTACGCGTCGTTCCGATGCGCTGGGCTGCCACCCATCGGTTCAGCCGGTTAAACCTTCAGAGCGCCGCACCATGTCAATCAGACGGTCGATTTCAGGCATGACAGCCTTGGGATTGCGCGAGTAACTGAGCACCAAGTGCATCGGGTCGACATCGACATCGAGTTCAACTATGGTGCCGGCGACGATATCCCTGTGGACGCTGCGCCGCAACGAGCAGGCGATGCCCATGCCGGCCGTCACCATGTCGCGCACCATGCTCATTTCCTGTACCTGTGCGGCAATCGCCAACTCGGTAATACCTGCGGCGCGCAGCATTCCCTCGATGGTACGGCCAAAGTGAGAGCCACGATAAGCGGAGATGAATGGGTAACTGGACAAGGTCTTGATCGAAATTCGCTGTTCTTTCGCCAGCGGATGATCGGGCCTGGCAATAAACGCAAGCCGATAACGTCCCATCACTTCGGTGTGCAATTCCGGCACATCACTGCGCGCGCTGAACAGGAACGCCAAATCGACTGCACCATTGCGAAATAGCGCATGTACCTCCTCGAAAGTGCCGGTGCGTGCGATGACCTCGATGTGCGGAAACGACGTAGACAAGGTCTCAAACGTTTTGGCAAGCAAGTAATTGGTAACAAAGCGCTGCGCAGCGAAGCGCAATTTGCGCCTGTCCTGCCCTAATTCCGCAGACATCGTGCTGGCACGTTCGAGAGTTTCTTTGGCATAGCTATACAACGTCCGGCCCGCATCGGTAAGCTGCGGCGAGAGGCCTGACTGCCGGTCAAAAAGCACTGCACCCACATTAGTCTCCAGCACAGATATGTGTACGCTGACCGACGGTTGCGTGATGTCGAGCGCAACGGCAGCCGCGCCGAATCCCCGTGCTTCGACAACGGCGACAAAAACTTCCAGCCTGCGCAAAGTAATCGGTAGCATCGGCCTTGTCCCAGTTAGTGAACCCATAGTCATATTACTATGAACTCATAGCATGCCGGGCGATTGCTTCGACGTCAGTGAGGGCGTTAAATTCAGCCATCAGAAAAAAATTAAACCGAAGGAGACCAGCACTATGTACACGACGCTCACAGGTCGGGCAGCAGTTCGGGTTTTTGCAGGGGCCGCACTGGCGGCAGCCGTAGCCGGCGTCGGCGCCCAGGAGTGGCCCAACAAACCCATTCGCATCGTTTCACCTTACGCAGCCGGCGGCGTAGGCGATACCATTTTTCGGGTGATCGCACCGGCGCTGGAGGTCAAACTCGGCCAGCGCTTTGTGATCGACAACAAGACCGGTGCGGCCGGCAACATCGGCACCAGCGAGGTAGTCCATGCGCGGCCGGATGGTTATACCTTGCTGTTCGCTCCGACTGCGAACTACGCTGTCAACCAGCATCTGTTCAAGAATCTTGGTTTTGACCCAAGCACTCAACTCGAGCCGATTGCGACGGTGGCTGAAGCGCCGCTGATCGCTGTCGCCAGCGCCAACGCACCGGCGACGCTCATGGATTTTGCCAGCCAGGCGCGCAGCAATCCCGGTAAATTCAACTTCGGCTCGCCAGGAGCGGGCTCACCGACCCATCTGGCTGGCGTCTCGTTCTCGCAGTTGGCGGGTAATACGATATTGCACATCGCTTACCGGGGAACGCCGCCGATGGTCCTGGCCATGCTCGGCGGCGATGTGCAACTCGCATTCCCGACCTTGACGCCTGTTGGCGCACAGCTGCGTTCCGGCAAGCTCAAGGCGCTGGCGGTGATGGGTACTCAACGCGTTCCGGAGCTGCCCGGCGTCCCGACCACGGTGGAAGCCGGTTTTCCGGAACTGATTTTTAGTAACTGGTGGGTGCTGGCGGCGCCCAAGGGAACCGATCCAAAAGTGATCGCCCGACTTGGCAGCGAAGTGCGCGCCGCACTGGCAGATCCTGCGATTCGGGCCAAGCTCGGCGAAATCGGCCACATCGCGCTAGGGCTGGGACCGGCCGAGTCCGCCTCCTTCGTACGAACTGAAAGCACGCGCTACAAGGCGCTGATCGAGCGCAACGGCATCAAGCTGGAACAATAAATCCGAAAGAGACGAAGATCATGAATTTGATAGGCGTAGACATTGGCGGGACTTTTACCGACCTGGTCGGTTACCGCAATGGCGAACTGGTACTGGCCAAGACCCTGACCACGCCGTTCAATCCGACAGCCGGCGTGGTCACCGCGGTGGAGTCGGCTGGCACCAGGCTGGCGGAACTGGATGAGTTTTTGCATGGCTCGACGATGGCGATCAATACGGTACTGGAACGCAAAGGTGCAAAAACAGCGCTGCTGACAACCGAAGGCTTTCGCGATGTGTACGAGATCGGCCGCGGCAACCGGCCCGATGCGTTCGACATCAACTTTCAGCGCCCGCAGCCGCTGGTGCCGCGGCGCTTGCGCTACGAGGTCAGCGAGCGGCTGAACGCGCGCGGTGAAGTTGTCACCCCGATCGACGAGGCGGCCGTCCTGGCGCTCGGCAAGCGGCTGATCGATGAAGGGATAGAAGCTGTCGCCGTGTGCTTTTTGCATTCCTACGCCAACCCGGTGCATGAGGCGGCGGCCGGCCGCATTCTGCGCGAAGCGTATCCCGATCTGTTTGTCACGCTGTCGCATGAAATCCTGCGCGAGTTCCGCGAGTATGAACGCACATCGACCACCGTACTGAATGCCTATGTCGGGCCGCGCGTGCGGCGTTATGTGCATACGCTGGAATCTCATTTGAAAGAGCGCGGCTTTCGTGGCGGCATCCATATCATGCGTTCGAACGGCGGCAGCATGTCGCTGGCACA
>Ga0155550_1410_pt1 | contig 11557 bp, 7 predicted proteins | sample RifCSPhighO2_12_FD_107207 | JGI IMG/M metagenome (GOLD analysis project Ga0155550, IMG submission 107207) | Burkholderiales bacterium RIFCSPHIGHO2_12_FULL_61_11
CGATATTGGCACCATCATCGGTGCCGATGGTGAGCGCGCCGTTGAGCGCCAGTTTCATGTTGCCGGTGCCCGAGGCTTCAGTGCCGGCAGTGGAAATCTGTTCCGACAGATCAGCCCCCGGCATGATGACTTCCGCCACGGAAACGCCGTAGTTGGGAATGAATACGAGCTTGAGTTTGTCGCCTACGCGCGGATCGTTGTTGATGACGCGGCCGACATCGTGAATCAGCCGGATGATGGTCTTTGCCGTCTGGTAAGACGACGCCGCCTTGCCGGCAAAAATGACGGTCCGTGGCAGCCAGTCAGCCTGCGGGTGGGCCAGGATGGCCAAGTAGCGCGTGACCACATGCAGTACATTGAGCAGCTGGCGTTTGTACTCGTGAATGCGTTTGACCTGCACATCAAACAGGCTGTCGGGGCTCACCTTGATGCCGGTCGTGCGCTCAATGGTGGCGGCCAGCCGCACCTTGTTGGCGCGTTTGACGGCCATGAATTTTTGCTGGAAAACGGGGTCCGTGCGGAAGTCGTTCAGGTCTTTGAGCTGCGCCAGATCGAGCCGCCAACCTTTTCCCAGCATGCTGTCGATCAACCGTGACAGACCCGGGTTGGCCTGCGCCAGCCAGCGCCGCGGCGTGACGCCATTGGTCATGTTGGTGAAGCGATCGGGCCAAAGGTCGGCAAAGTCGGCAAAAATGGTCTGTACCAGCAAATCGGAGTGCAAGGCCGACACGCCATTGACCCGGTGGCTGCCGACAATCGACAAGTGCGCCATGCGCACCCGGCGTCCATCTTGCTCGTCGATCAGCGACAGGCGGGCCAGATAGGCGTTGTCACCCGGGCGATGGCGCGCCGCAAGCTCCAGAAACTCCTTGTTGATGCGAAAAATAATCTCCAGGTGGCGCGGCAAGACATGCTGAATCAGGCTCACCGGCCAAGTCTCCAGCGCCTCGGGCATCAAGGTGTGGTTGGTGTAGGAGAAAGTCTTGCCGCACAGCTGCCACGCGGCATGCCATGCCATGTGATGTTCATCGCACAGCAGTCGCATCAGCTCGGCCACGCCGATGGCGGGGTGGGTGTCATTCAGATGGATGGCCACCTTGTCGGCCAGGTTGTCCAGCGTGGGGTGCTCGTCAAGATGGCGTTTCACCAAATCCTGCAGGGAAGACGCAACAAAGAAGTATTCCTGTTTGAGCCGCAGCTCCCGCCCGGCGGGGGTGCTGTCGTTGGGGTAGAGCACCCAGGAGATGTTTTCGAATTCATTTTTGGCATTGGCCGCGCGTGCGTAGTCGCCCGTATTGAAGGCGCCGAGGTCAATGTGCGCGGGCGCCGCTGCTTTCCACAGTCGCAGTGTGCTGACGTGAGAGGTGCCATGGCCGGGCACCACCATGTCGTAAGCCTTGGCGGTGACTTCGCCCGCGTGCCGCCAGAGCGCCTTGCCATCAAGGTGCTCCACCCAGCCGCCAAAGCGCACCGGGTAGTGGATGCCGGCGCGGGGAAATTCCCAGGGCGTGCCGTCTTGCAGCCAGGGATCGGGGTCTTCCAGCTGTGAACCGTTTTGAATGCTTTGCGCAAACATGCCATATTCATAGCGGATGCCATAGCCGAATGAGGGCAGCCCGAGCGTGGCCATCGAGTCCAGGAAACAGGCCGCCAGGCGGCCCAGGCCACCATTGCCCAGCGCCGCATCGGGCTCGCAATCCGCGACATCCTCAAGTGTTTGCGCATAGTGCGCCAAACCCTGGGCGGCGCCCTGGGTCAGGCCGAGAGACGCGAGCGCATTGGAAAGGGTACGCCCCATCAGGAATTCCATCGAGAGGTAAACCACGCGACGCGCCTTGGCTGCCTTTTCGTGGACCTGCGTTTCAACCCAGCGCCGGGACAGCTGCTGTCGCGCCACTTGGGCCACGGCCTGCATCAGGTCGGTGGCGGTGGCATCTGCCGAGGCGACCCCCACCGTGCTCAGGAGATGTTCTTCAATTTGGGCCGCCAGGGCATGTTGTGCAATCGGTAGACTTGAGGTCACGGGGTAATCCTTTGAGATGCGGCGGACATCGACGGTGAACGGCCAGCCGCCAAAGTCATTTGATTTTCGCACGCGGCAAGCGGCGGGTTACGGGCGGGGGCAGGGCGGCGCATTAAGATGGCGCAACACGCCGAAAAAAAACCGGTGCAACAGGAGCCAACATGACGGATCAAATTGCGAAAAGCCTTGATTTGCCCAAGCATGCCATTGCCCTGGTGCTGGCCGGTGGGCGCGGCAGCCGCTTGATGAATCTGACGGATAGCCGTGCCAAACCGGCCGTCTATTTCGGCGGCAAGTTCCGCATCGTCGACTTTGCGCTCTCGAACTGCCTGAATTCCGGCATCCGGCGCATTGGCGTGATCACGCAGTACAAGTCGCACAGCCTGCTGCGGCATTTGCAGCGAGGCTGGGCATTCTTGAAATCCGAGATGAACGAATTCGTCGACCTGCTTCCTGCCCAGCAGCGAAATGGCAACGAATCCTGGTATCGCGGAACGGCCGACGCGGTCTACCAAAACCGCGACATTCTGGAGAGCTATGGTGCCGATTACATCGTGGTGCTGGCGGGTGACCACATTTACAAAATGAATTACGCCCTGATGCTGGCCGACCATGTCAACAAGGGGCGTGAATGCACCGTCGGCTGCATTGCGGTGCCGCGCCGCGAGGCCAGCGCCTTCGGCGTGATGGCGGTGAACGAGCAGCGCCTGATTACCGAATTTCTGGAAAAGCCGGCCGATCCGCCCCCCATGCCGGGGCAGCCCGACAGGTCGCTGGCCAGCATGGGCATTTACATTTTCAATGCGGCCTACCTTTATAGCGAGCTCGCCCGAGACATGGCCGATGCGGCGTCAAGCCACGACTTTGGCAGGGACATCATTCCCCATGTCGTGCGTCAGGGCCAAGCGTCGGCGCACCCGTTTTCCCTGAGCTGTGTGCCGGGCCCTGAGGTGGGTGAGCCTTACTGGCGCGACGTGGGAACCATTGACGCCTACTGGGATGCCAATATCGATCTGACAGCCACTGTCCCCATGCTCAACCTGTACGACCGGCAGTGGCCGATCTGGACCTATCAGGCGCAGTTGCCTCCGGCCAAATTTGTGCACAACCTGGCCGACCGGCGTGGCGTGGCGATTGAGTCCACGGTCTCGGGCGGCTGCATCGTGTCGGGCCAGGTTTTTCGCTCGGTGCTGTTTTCAAGTGTGCGGGTTCATTCCTACGCCAAGGTGAACTGGTCGGTGCTGTTACCCGGTGTTCAAGTGGGCCGCGGCGCCCGACTGACCCGCGTGATTGTGGACCGCGGCTGCAGCATTCCCGATGGCCTGGTGGTTGGTGAAGACGCCGCGCTGGATGCGCAGCGCTTCCATCGCAGCGCCCACGGCATCACCCTGGTGACGGCGCTCATGCTCTCGAAAATCACCGCATGAAGGTCCTGCACGCCGCGGCCGAGGTGTTTCCACTCGTCAAAACCGGTGGCCTGGCCGACGTGCTCGGTGCCTTGCCCGAGGCATTGATCGCGGCGGGGGCCGACGTTCGCCTGATACTGCCCGGCTTGCCAGCCATTGTGAAAGGCGTGGAGCGCCAGCAGGCGGTCTGCGAGATTGGCGCTGCCTTCGGCGCGGGCCGCATCAGCTTGCGCCTGGGGCGGCTGCCGCGCAATGGGGTAAAGGTTTACGTGGTTGACGCGCCCTACCTGTACCAGCGCCCTGGCAACCCTTACATGGCCCTTGATGGCAGTGATTGGTCCGACAATCTCCAGCGTTTTGCGCTGCTGGGCTGGGTGGCCGCCCATCTGGCCGCGGGTGAGCTGGACGCCCGGTGGAAACCGGACTTGCTGCATGCCCATGACTGGCATGCCGCCATGGCCTGTGCCTATGTAGCCTGCCACCCCGGAGCTACTGCCGCCACGGTTTACACGGTCCACAACCTGGCTTACCAGGGCTTGTTTGCGATGGGAGATTTTCACCTGCTGGGCTTGCCGTCACGTCTGATGGCGCCCGACGGGCTGGAATTTCATGGCCAGTTTTCATTCATGAAAGCGGGCTTGAATTACGCCCAGCGGGTGACCACAGTCAGCCCGAACTATGCCCGTGAAATTGCCACTGCCGAGTTCGGCTGGGGTCTGGACGGCCTGATCCGGGGCCGTGGCACGCAGGTCTCGGGCATCCTGAACGGCGTTGATGGCGCGGTCTGGAACCCGGCAGGCGATGCCCTGATCGCCGCGGCCTATTCGGCCCAGGCACTGGATGGCAAGGGCCGCTGCAAGGCAATGCTGCAGCGCGAGTTGGGACTGAATGTGGATGCCAAGGCACCCTTGTTTGCCGTGGTCAGCCGGCTGACATCGCAAAAGGGGCTGGACCTGGTACTGGCGGCCTTGCCCGCCTTGCTGGACGGCGATCCGGCGGTCGCTGCCCAGCTGGCGGTTCAGGGCAATGGCGACGCCGCGCTGGAGGCCGCGTTGACCAGGGCCGCCGCCGCGCATCCAGGCCGTGTCGCGGTCCGCCTGGTTTATGACGAGGCTTTGGCGCACCGCATGATCGCCGGAGCGGATGCCCTGCTGGTGCCTTCGCGGTTTGAGCCCTGCGGCCTGACCCAGCTGTATGCCCTGCGTTATGGCACGGTGCCGGTGGTGCGGGCCGTCGGTGGGCTGGCCGACACGGTGGTTGACGCAACCGACGAAGCGGTCCAGGCCGACCTGGCTACCGGCTTCATGTTTGGCGCGGCCACGCCCGCCGCTCTGGCCCATGCCCTGGGCCGGGCGGTCAGCGCTTATCGCAATCAGAAACGTTGGCGCCAGTTGATGCGGCGTGGCATGGCACAAAACTTCTCCTGGGACGAGGCAGCCACGCAGTACATGGCGCTGTATCGTGAGGCGCTGGATTCTGATCCACCCGGAATGACTCGCTGAGCGCAGGCTTCGGCCAGCCCATCAGGCTGGCCGACACTTACAATTCCCGCACGCTACACGGCATTGCCGGAGGCATTTAACAAGAGTAATCACCATGCAAGTCGACCCATCCATTTTCAAGGCTTACGACATTCGCGGCATCGTGCCTGCCACGGTCACGCAGGACGTGGCCGAGGGCATCGGCCAGGCCTTTGGCACCCTCGCGCTGGCACAGGGTGAACGCGCGGTGGCGGTCGGGCGCGATGGTCGCCTCAGCGGCCCATCGCTCAGCGCGGCATTGGTGCGGGGGCTGATGGCGGCGGGAATCGACGTGATTGATGTCGGCATGGTCACCACGCCCATGCTGTATTTTGCGGCGACCACGCTGGCTACCTCGGGCATCCAGGTCACGGGCAGCCACAACCCCAGGGACTACAACGGTTTCAAGATGGTGATGGCGGGCCGGGCCATTTATGGCGAAGACATTCAGGCGATCCGCGCCATGATGGAGGGCGAGAGCTGGGCCCTCAAGGCCGGCGGCAAGCTGCGCAACATCGACGTCACTGCCGCCTACCAGGCGCGCATCGTCTCGGACATCAGGCTGGCGCGGCCCATGAAAATAGTCGTTGATTGCGGCAACGGCATTGCCGGTGCCACGGCGCCGGCCATTTTTCGTGCCATCGGCTGCGAGGTCACGGAGCTCTTCAGCGAGGTCGATGGCAACTTTCCCAATCACCATCCCGACCCCAGCAAGCCCGAAAATCTGCGTGACCTGATGGCCGCGCTCAAGAGCAGTGATGCCGAACTGGGGCTGGCGTTCGACGGCGACGGCGACCGCCTGGGCATTGTGACCAGGCAGGGCAACAATATTTATCCGGATCGCCAGATGATCCTGTTTGCCCGCGATGTGCTGAGCCGCGTGCCGGGTGGCCAGATCGTGTACGACGTCAAATGCACGCAGCAGCTGGCTCCGGCCATCGAAGCGGCAGGCGGCAAGGCGCTGATGTTCAAGACCGGCCACTCGCTCATCAAGGCCAAAATGAAAGAAATCGATTCACCGCTGGGCGGCGAGATGAGCGGCCACATCTTCTTCAAGGAGCGCTGGTATGGCTTTGATGACGGCACCTATGCGGGCTGCCGCCTGCTGGAAATTGTCAGCCGCTCGCCCGATGCCAACGCCGTGCTTGATGCCTTGCCCACCAGTTTTTCAACGCCCGAGATGAATGTGCGCTGTGCCGAGGGCCAAGCACCCGCTCTGGTGGCGCAGGCGGTTGCGCTGGCCCGGTTTGCCGCACCCGCGACGATCAACACCATCGACGGCTTGCGGGTCGATTGGCCGGATGGTTTTGGGCTGATTCGCGCTTCCAACACTACGCCCGTGCTGGTGCTGCGCTTTGAAGGCCAAACCCAGCAAGCACTGAGTCGCATTGAGGGTGAGATGCTGGCGCTGCTGCGCCAGGTCAAGCCTGATGCCAGGTTTGAAGAAGCGGCACATTGAACCCGGCAGCCTGACCGAAAAGTTCATCGTGGATGAGCGGCGGGTGAATATTCTTATTGTCAAGCTGTCTTCGCTGGGCGACGTGGTGCATGCCATGCCAGCGCTGCAAGACATTCGCCGCGCGCTGCCGCAAGCCCGGATTGACTGGGTCGTGGAGCGCGGCCTTGCGCCCCTGGTGAGGCGCTGTGAAGGTGTCAGCCGCGTCATTGAATGTGATTTTCGGCTTTGGCGCCGCTCGCCCCTGACTGGGCAGACGCGCCAGGCGTGGCGCCTTTTCAAGGCCGATTTGCAGCAGCAGCCCTACGACGCCGTGCTTGATTTGCAGGGTCTGACCAAATCCGCGCTGGTGGCGCGGTTGGCCCGCTTGAGCCCTGGCGGCAAGCGCTATGCGCTGGCCAATCAGACCGAGGGCTCGGGCTACGAAGCACCGACCCGCTGGGTGGCTGACGTGGCCATCCGCATCGCAGCGCACACCGCTGCCGTGCAGCGCTCACGAGAACTGGCGGCTAAGGCGCTCGGCTACACCCTGCAGTCTGGCCCGGACTATGGGTTAAGAGTGTCTCTGGCCCAGGCAGCTCCTGAAACAGTAGCAGACAGGACACGCTTGAAGATGATCGCCTTCATTCATGGCACTTCGCGTGCCGACAAGGAGTGGCCGCTGGGCCACTGGATGGAACTCGGGCAGCGCTTCAATGCGGCGGGCTACCAGATTGTGCTGCCGCATGGCAATGCCAGTGAGCTGGCGACGAGTCAGGCGATTGCCGGTGCGCTGAATGAACGCGAGTCCGCCAACGCCGTCGTCTGGCCCTTGCTGCCGCTCGATGCACTGACCCAGGAACTGGCGCAATGCGCCGGCGTGATCGGCGTCGACAGCGGCGTGAGCCATATCGCCGTGGCGCTGGACTTGCCGCATGTGCAGATTTACAACTTTGACACCGCCTGGCGCACCGGCCCCGAAACGGCAGGGCGTCAAGTCAGCGTGTTTGCCCAACCCACTCCCGGCGTGGAGGCCGTCTGGCAAGCCTGGCTGGCCTGTCGTGCGGTGCATTGCCGGGCCACCGCATGAACGCCCTGGCGCTGCGCATTTATTCGCTGCTGATGTGGCTGGTGCAGCCGCTAATGCGTCGCAAGCTGGCGCGCCGGGGTCGGCAGGAGCCGGGTTACCTGGCGGCGATGGACGAGCGTTTTGGCCACTACACCCAGCCGGCTGAAACGCGCTCCGAGCTGGTCTGGGTGCATGCCGTGTCGCTGGGCGAGGCGCGCACCGCGGCGCTGCTCCTCAAAGCCTTGCGCGGGCAGCATCCGGACTTGCGCATCCTGCTCACGCATGGCACGGCCACCGGGCGCGCTGAGGGCGTGGGGCTGTTGCAGCCGGGGGATGTACAGGTCTGGCAGCCGTGGGACAGTCCGGCCGCGGTGGCCCGGTTCTTCAGTCACTTCAAGCCGCGGCTGGGCCTGCTGATGGAAACCGAAATCTGGCCCAACGTGGTGGCCGCCGCCCGGGCGCACGCCATGCCGCTGGTGCTCGTCAATGGACGCCTGTCTGAAAAATCCCTGCGGCAGGCGCTGCGCATGGCGCCGCTGTCGCTGCCAGCCTATGGCGCGCTATCGGCGGTGGTTGCGCAAACCGAGGCCGATGCGCAGCGCTTTCGCCGGCTGGGCGCCAGGGTCGCCGGTGTGTTTGGCAACCTCAAGTTTGACGCCACGCCCGACGCCAGCCGGCTCGCGCAGGGGAGGGCGTGGCGGCAGGCGCTGGCGCAGCCGGTGCTGATGTTCGCCAGTTCGCGGGATGGTGAAGAAGATGATTTTCTTAGGGAAATAAGTCCTATAGCCAAATCAATACGGGCGCGAGCAGCTACTGATAACATAGCAACAACGGGTCCGAAGAGATTCAAGGCACTGATCGTGCCGCGTCACCCGCAGCGCTTCAATGCGGTGCAAGCGCTGGCTGAACGGCACGGCTTGCGGGTTTCGCGCCGCTCGGGCTGGTCGGCAGGCCCGGCCGAAAGCAGCGAGGCCATGCAGGCCGACATCTGGCTCGGCGATTCGCTCGGCGAGATGGCGCTGTATTACGGCCTGAGCGACGTCGCCTTGCTGGGCGGCAGCTTTGCGCCGCTGGGCGGGCAAAACCTGATCGAAGCCGCCGCCTGCGGCTGCCCGGTCGTGATGGGGCCGCACACTTTCAATTTTGGCGAAGCGGCCGAGCTGGCCGAGACAGAGGGCGCGGCGCAGCGCGTGGCCGATATGCGCGCAGGCGTACAGGCTGCACTGGGGCTGGTGAATGATTCGCCCGCGCTGGCCGAAGCGGTGGCTGCCGGGCTGGCATTTGCGGCGCGGAACCGGGGGGCGACCGCCAGGACGCTGGAGGCGTTGCGGGCTTATCTGTAGTGTCAGGTTGATTGGCAGGCTGTTACCAGCGTAACGAAGCGATGGCGCGAGCGTACCTGTCGGGCCAGCACACGATGGCGGCGATAGCCGAGCACTTCGGCTTACACTATTCGACGGTAAGCAGAATGGTGAGAAGCCATGAAAATTCAGAAAAGGGGTAATGTTGTATTGCAAGACCTGACCCCGTTGCCCATGTGACCCCGTTGCCCATGACCCCGTTGCGCGTGCGAATGGCGAGCGTTGTTCGAGCCCACGGAGAGGTCGCCAGAGCGACTTCTGTCGGTCGAACTTCTAACCGAGTTGCAGCCACAGTGACGCCTCTCGCGCTAACCAGGCTGTCAATGCAGGTTCCTTGAACGTCCGCAAAGCAGCGTTGCAGTCACTCAGTCCAGACTTCCATCTTTGCAATTCGGGTATGTGCCGCATCAGTTCAAGAGAAAGCTGGGGCGGTTCCTTGCTCAGTCGCGCATCAATCCACCTTGGCCCCAGACTCCTTGATCACCCGGGCCCATTTCACCGTTTCGGTTTTGATCAACTGCACGAGTTGCTCGGGCGTGCTCGTCAATGGCTCCAGCCCGGCAGATGAGAACCTTTCGCGGATCTCCGGCAGGCGCAGCACGGTCGTGATTTCGGTATTCAGACGTGCCACGATACCAGGCGGAGTCCCCGCGGGCGCCAGAATGGCAAACCAGCCGAAGGACTCGTAGCCGGGAATGCCGCTTTCGGCCAGCGTCGGCATGTTGGGCGCTAGCGTAGAGCGCTCCTTGCTCATAACACCAATCACCTTGAGGCGGCCTGACTTGAGTTGCGGCTGAATGGCCCCGATGTCGGCAATGGCCAGCGACGTTTCGCCCGACATCACCGCCATCACCGCAGGCGCGCTACCACGATAAGGAACGTGCAGGATGAAGCTGCCCGTCATGGCTTTGAGCAGTTCGCCCGACAGGTGCATGGCCGTGCCGCTGCCACCCGACGCGTAGCTGAGCTTGCCAACCTGGGCCTTGGCCAGCGCGACCACTTCCTTGGCGTTGTTGGCCGGCAATCGGGGGTTTGCCACCAGCACAAATGGGCTGGTGCCAAACAGCGTGATGGGCGAGAAATCGCGTTCCGGGTTATAGGGCAGGTTGGGGTAGAGCGTGGGGTTGACCGTGAGCCCGCCAGCTGCTGCCAACACGATGGTGTAGCCGTCCGCCGGTGCCTTTGCCACCAAATCCAGTCCCAAACCCCCTCCAGCGCCTGGGCGGTTGTCGACAATAACAGGCTGGCCCAAGCGCTTTGCCAGCTCAGGCACGACAAGGCGTGCAGCTGTGTCGCTGCTGCCCCCGGGGGGAAAGGGCACTATCAGGCGGATGGGGCGTGTAGGCCAGGTGTTTGCAGCTGTCTGCGCAGGAGCCAGGTTGGTTGCGAGCGCAAGGCTGAGGCCAGCGGCCAAGGATCGGATTATGGTCATCATGGTGTTGCAGCCCTCCGTTGTTAAAGCTTGAACAGTGTTTCGGCATTGGTCTGGAAGAACATTTTTTTTTGCTCGGCGCTCAGCGGCAAGTTGTCCATTGCGGTGACTTCCTCGGCTACGTACTGATAGGGATAGTCCATGGCATACATCACGCGGTCATGCCCCATGAGTTTCTGCACAAAGCTGATCGAGGGCTCCCAAGGCATGCCGCTGGTGGTGTAGTAGAAGTTCTCGCGCAAATAGTCACTGGGCTTTTTCTTCAGGGGCTTGACGCCTTCACTGCGATTGGAGCGCACGATGCCTGCATGCATGAAGTCGATGCGGTACAGCCAGTAAGGCAGGCCCTCGCCCAAGTGACCAAGCACCACCTTGAGCTTGGGGAAACGGTCAAATACGCCGCTGACGATGAGGCGCAGCGCATGCAGACCGGTTTCGGCGGCAAAGCCGTAGATGCCCGCGTCCAGGCAGCGTGAGAGGAAGGGCGCAATCATCTGCGGCGACGGTGTGTTGGGGTGGATGTAGACCGGCACATCCAGCGCCTCGGCAGCAGCAAAAATGTCCCAGAATTTTTCATCGTCGAGGTATTCCCCCTGGGTGTGTGAGTTGATTACCACACCCTTCAGGCCAAGCTGGTTGACGCTGCGCTCCAGCTCTTTAGCCGCAGCCTGCGGCGCCTGGGGGGCCACCGCTGCCAGGCCCGCATAGCGGCTGGGGTGCTGGCGGATGGTGGCAGTCAGTTGGTCATTGGTCGAAATCGCCAGGGCCGTGGCCGTGGCCGCGTCAAACACCTGCACGCCGGGAGCGGTGAGAAGCAGTAACTGCATGTCGATGCCGGTGGCGTCCATATCGCTCAGACGGCGCTCGCCCAAGTCCTGAACACGCTCGAACAGGTCGCGTGCGCGAGGCGTCTGACTCTTGCCGAAAAATCCCCACAGGCTGTAGAACCCCGGGTCATTGATGGATCGGGTCTCAAGGATCTTGACGTAGTGCTGGATCAGCTCGGGCGTGGCCCAAGCTTCTTCGGTGGCGATGCGCTTGTACGCGCGCGGGGGCGGTGTGCTCAAAATGATGTCTCCTGCTTGTTGAAATTTGTCTTCTAAAGCGCATTGGAGATCATTTCCATGTTTTGAAAAATGAAAAATTATTGATCGTTTATGATTTTCATTTATGAATCAGGCTTTTTCTCCAACGATCCGGCAGCTACGAGCCTTTCTGGCGGTGTACCGACTGCGCAAGCTGAGCGCGGCTGCCGAGCAACTATTTGTCACGCAATCGGCCATCAGCGTGCTGATCCGCCTGCTCGAAGAT
>Ga0155550_1408_pt1 | contig 11509 bp, 10 predicted proteins | sample RifCSPhighO2_12_FD_107207 | JGI IMG/M metagenome (GOLD analysis project Ga0155550, IMG submission 107207) | Burkholderiales bacterium RIFCSPHIGHO2_12_FULL_61_11
CTGCAGGAACGTGAAATTCTGCACGGCTGGCCTGCAACAGATGCCAGGAATCGTCAGCGGAAAAAGTCCCTGTCGGTGCTTGGGTGGTGGAAACAATCAAGCCCTTTTTGTTGAATTCGAAAATCTGAATACCCTGCATTCTATTGTCATGCGACAGTTCTTTCACGTTGACCACATAGGTATTGTCGGCCTGCGTTTCTTTCAGCCAGGCACCGGTCTGACCGATGGTGATCTTGCCCTGGTAGCGCGCCTTGAGCAATTGCGCGGCACGCTCACTGACGGGTGCCAGGTAGTCTCCCACGGCAAAACTGAACACCGCAAAAAATGCGCCTAGTGCCAGCAGCAGCTTGAGCGCCCGCCAGGGACCCAGGCCGCTGGTGCGCAAAATGGTGTATTCGGAGCTCTGGGCCAGCCGGGCCATGACAAAAATGGTGCCGATCAGCACCGAGATGGGGAGCAACTCATACAGATGATTGGGTATCAGCAGCGTCACATACAAGAGCGCGTGTTTGATCTGATAAATGTCGCCAGCGCGGCCAAGGCCATTGCTTTTGCCGAGGTGCTGCAATTCATCGACCAGGTCAAAAAAGAAAAACAGCGCCAGGAAACCCAGGGCCACCAGCGCAATGGCGGCCAGCACTTCGCCATAAATCAGTCGGCGTATGGTTTTCATGGCTGGCGGCTTCCATTGACGCGCATGGCAGGCGATGCGCGGCGTATGCGCGGAGGCAGCGTGAAAACCCAGTGGGTATGCCGCTTGGCCAGCCAGCCCAGGCCCAGCAGCAAGATGCCGCCATGCAGGGCCACCAGGAAGTTGCCGAAACCGATGAGGCCCATCACGATCCAGCCTTGCCCCAGATTGAGCAGGTTGTTGTAAACCACAAATGCCAACAGAACAAAAATCAGGTTGCCGCTGCGCCCGGCGCGTGGGTTCACGCTGGCCAGCGCCAAGGCCAGAACCACAAAGTTGATCGCTGACAGGGCCAGCCCAAAGCGCCACGCCAGCTCACCGAGATTGACGCGGGTGGGGGTCCTGCTCAAGTCGCGAGTGGATAAAAGCCTGGCTTGCGGCACGCTTGCGCCGAGCGCGGTCGATTCGCCCGTTTTGGTGCCGTACTCTTTAAAATCACTGATTTTGAGGGCCGATTCCCCAATCACATTTTCCAGTCGCTGGCCGTTTTCGAGAATCAGGAACTGGGCCTCTCCCCTGGTTTCAATACGGCCTGATCGCGCCGTCGTGATGGAGCTTTTGCCTTTTTCGGTGGCGGCGATAAACACATTGTTGCTGGCCTGGTCGCCGGCCAGATTGCGGTCAATGAAAAATACCCGGTTGCCGCTGGACGACTCCTGAAACTGGCCTGGTGCAATGCGGTCCAGGTCGCCGCGCTGCTGGTAGCGGCTTTGCATGTCCCTGGTCTGCTGGTTGGTCCATGGCCAGACAAAAAGTGCCATCAGGGTAATCACCAGCAGAACCGGCCAGGCGAAGCGAAACAGGGGCATCAGAAAGCCCGCCAGCCCTTGGCCGCTGGTGAACCAGACCACCATTTCACTGTCACGGTACATGCGTGACAGGGTGCTGACCATGGCAATGAAAAGCGAGAGCGTCAGGATGGTCGGCAGGCGGCCCAAAGCCGAGTAAGCCATGAAAAGCATGACGTCCTGCGGATTGAGGGAGCCGCGCGAGGCTTGCCCCAGCGTGCGGATCAGCACAATGGTCATCACAATGGTGACGAGCACCACCAGGGTTGCCCCGAAACTGTGAGCCAACTCTTTGCGAATCGAGGATTGGAATAACATTGACCGAACTAGCCGCTTTCGTTTTACTTTATTTTTTATCTTATCTGCTGAACCCTGAATTATGGACTTTGAACTGAAAACACTGACTCGTACCCGTGTATCTGGCGAAAAATGTGATGCCCTGCTTGTGCTCATACCCCAGGACTTGAGCTTGGAGGACGATCCCCTGTCGGCGCTGGCTGCGCTGGCCCTCAAATCGGGTGACTTTGAAGCCAAACCGGGCAAGCTGCTCAGCGCCTACCGCACGCCAGGCATTGCGGCAACGCGGGTTTTTCTGGTGGGTGCAGGAGACGGCAGCCCAAAAAATGTTCGCACCGCTGTCAACGCCGGGTTGGCAGCATTGAAGAACGGCAATACCCAGCGCGCAGTGCTCTGCCTGAGCGCGCTGAACAAGCCGCAGGCCGATGCCGTGCGGGCAGCCGTGGTCGCCTGCGGCGATGCGCTCTACACCTACAGCACCACCAAATCCAAACCCGGCCCGACAAAACTGCAGCGTATCGTGCTTGCCGTGAACGATGCCGCAAGCGCCAAGGCGGGTTTCGACAAGGGGACAGCGCTGGTCAAGGGCATAGAGTTCGCCAAGGAATGGGCCAATCGGCCGGCCAACCACGCGACCCCGACTTTGCTGGCAGGCGCTGCCAAGGGGCTGGGGAAATTGCGCAACATCAAGGTTGAAGTGCTGGGCCCGAAGGAAGTTGCCGATCTCGCAATGGGCGCGTTCATGGCAGTGGCCCAGGGCACGGCAGAGCCGTTGCGCTTTATTGTGCTGCGTTATGAGGGGGCAGCCAAGTCCGTGGCCCCGGTTGTGCTGGTTGGCAAGGGGATCACCTTCGATTCCGGCGGCATCTCGATCAAGCCTGCTGCCGAGATGGACGAGATGAAATTCGACATGTGCGGTGCCACGAGTGTGCTCGGTACCTTTCGTGCGCTGGCCGAGCTGCAGCCTGCGCTGAACGTGGTCGGTCTGATTCCGGCGAGCGAAAACATGACAGGCGACAGTGCGGTCAAGCCCGGTGATGTGGTCACCAGCATGAGCGGGCAAACCATCGAAGTTCTGAACACCGATGCAGAAGGGCGACTGGTGCTGTGCGACGCATTGACCTATGCGGAGCGCTTCAAGCCCAAGGCCGTGATCGATATCGCCACGCTGACCGGCGCTTGTGTGATCGCCCTGGGCGGGGTGCGCAGCGCACTTTTCTCGACTGACGAGCCACTGGCCCAAGCGCTGACCCAGGCGGGTGAATCCTCTCTGGATCTGTGCTGGAGAATGCCGCTTGATGAGGAGTACGCAGAAGGGCTCAAATCAAATTTTGCGGATGTCGCCAATATTGCAGGAAGAGCTGCAGGCGTGGTGACCGCTGCCAAGTTTTTACAGCGCTTTGCCACCCGGTTTCCCTGGGCGCACCTGGACATCGCCGGCACGGCCTGGAAAGGTGGCACGGCGAAGGGCGCTACTGGTCGCCCCGTTCCCCTGCTGCTGGACTATTTGCTAAGCCAGGTTCCCGTGGCTGTGGCAGGAAAAGTGCCCGCAAGAGCCAAGCCCGTGAAGCGACGCGCGCCCGTCGCCAAAACCGGGGTATGACCGAAATAGCCTTTCATTTCAATGTGGCTGACAAGCTGCTGTACGGATGCCGATTGCTGCGCAAGGCCTATACCAGTGGTGCCAGCGTGGTGGTGACGGCAGAGCCCGAATTGCTGGCTGGACTTGATCAGTTGCTGTGGAGCTTTTCCCCAACCGACTTTGTGCCCCATGGCCGACTCGGTGCAGGTGAACCCAGCCGTGGTGAGACGCCAGTGTTGCTTGCTGAGTCACTCGAATCGTGCTCAGGCTACAGTGTTCTGGTTAACCTGGGTCAGGCGGTTCCGCTCGAGTTCGAACGGTTTGAGCGTTTTATTGAGGTGGTGGCGCAGGGCGAGGAAGACCGCCTCGCTGCACGCATTCGCTGGAAGCATTACACCGACAGGGGTTACGCCATGAAACGACATGACCTTGCGACGGCCGGGGAGGGGACATGAGCAATGCCTCGGGTCCGCCCCGTTTCGTGCCCACGCTGACGGAGGTCTTCCAGCCCGCGGTCATGCCCGCTCAAACACCGGTTTCAGACAACGTTATTGGGCCGGTGGCGCTTGCTGCCGAGCTGGAAGAGCAAATGGTGCAACGCGTTTTGCAGCGGATAGACCTGACGCTGGAACGGCGTTTGCGGGAGGCTGTTGGGCAACTGATCCTGGAACAGACCCAAACCCTGGCGCCCCGTCTTCATGAAGAGATTGAGCGGGTCGTGCGCCAATCGGTGAATCAGGCCTTTGCACAGGAAGCGGCTCAAACGCCGCCCCGACCTTAGGGAGGGTTTAGGGACGCTGGCAGGTTTTTACGCATTGGCCGCACCTTATCGGCAATCACTACAACCGCATGCCCACAAACTTTCCCCGGGTAACCTCCTTATCAACAATAACCTAGGGACGTTGCTATGGTGCGGGCCAGAAATTTGCGTTATGTTCGAGCCCGTTGAGTAAAAAAACTATTCTCAACTTTTAATGGTAATTTTCTAATCGGAGTGTTTTTATGCAAATGAAATTAAGAGTGACTGCCATGGCTACCCTCGCTATGGCAGCGGGTTTTGCTTCTGCACAAGATGCGGTGGTCAAAATTGGTCACGTCGCACCCATGTCCGGCTCACAGGCCCACTACGGCAAAGACAATGAAAATGGCGCGCGCATGGCCATTGAAGACCTGAACGCACAAAACCTTGTCATTGGTGGCAAGAAAGTCAAGTTTGAGCTGGTGGCTGAAGACGATGCCGCTGATCCGAAACAAGGCACGGCTGTTGCACAAAAACTGTGCGACCTGAAAGTTGCTGGCGTGGTCGGTCACCTGAACTCGGGCACGACGATTCCCGCTTCCAAGGTTTACCACGACTGCGGCATTCCCATGGTGACAGGTGCTGCCACCAACCCCGGTCTGACCAAGCCTGGCTACAAGAATGTTTTCCGCATCATTGCCAATGACAACGCGCTGGGCGCCGGCCTGGCTTTTTATGCGGCTGATTCACTGAAACTGAAAAAAGTCGCCGTGATCGATGACCGTACCGCTTACGGCCAAGGTGTTGCTGAAGTGTTCAAAAAGACCGCTCTGACAAAAGGCATGACCGTGGTGGACGAGCAATTCACCACCGACAAAGCCACCGACTTCATGGCCATCCTCACGGCTGTCAAATCCAAGCAGCCTGACGTGGTTTTCTTCGGCGGCATGGATGCACAAGGCGCGCCCATGCTGCGCCAGATGGAACAACTTGGCATGAGCAACGTCAAGTATTTCGGCGGCGACGGCATCTGCACATCCGAGATTGCCAAGCTGGCAGCGGGCGCCAAGACCCTTGGCAATATGGTCTGTGCCGAAGGCGGTGCATCGCTGGCCAAAATGCCCGGCGGCCAAGCCTGGAAAAAGCGTTACGACGCCAAGTATCCCGGTCAGTTCCAGGTTTACAGCCCGTACACCTATGACGCGACCTTCCTGCTGGTTGATGCCATGAAGCGGGCCAATTCGACCGATCCAAAGGTCTACACCCCCGAGTTGGCAAAGTCCAACTTTAAAGGTGTCACCACCACCATCGCGTTCGAGACCAATGGTGAATTGAAAAACCCGGCCATCACCTTGTATGTCTACAAAGACGGCAAGAAAACGGCCCTGAACTAAGTCGTTCAAGGCAAACAAAAAACCACCGAAAGGTGGTTTTTTTTCGGCCCGCAGGGGTGTTGACGCATAAACTCATCCTAATGCCCAATCCCAATCTCTCTTCTTTCATCGGGTCCGTTGCCGACCTTCTTCGTGGCGACTTCAAACAATCCGAATACGGCAAGGTCACCCTACACCTCGCCGCTCGACCTCAAAAAGCTGATGGGAGATCAAGACCACATTGGCGAAAACCTGCGCGCCTTGACGGCCACCACCAACCCGTCCGGCAATAAAATGCTGCACCGACATGCGATGCCGACAAACCCTCCGCCGGTGTCGATGACAATGGCGAAAAATGGGCTCTTTGGCCAAATTTTGATATTTCAACAACGCCGCTTCGCGGCCATCTACTTTTTCCAGCCATGACCCAAGCTGCCGACACCCCGCCTTCCTTCAAGATTTATGACGAGCCGGGCCACCTGATTCGCCGCGCCCAGCAGATTGCGGTGTCCAAGTTTCACGAAGTTCATGGCCGTCATGTCACGCCGATCCAGTACGCTATTTTGCGCACCCTGCATGAAACGCCAGGCGTTGACCAGGTGACTCTGGCCCAGCTGATTGCGCTGGACACCTCAAGCACGGCCGATATCGCGACCCGCCTGGAGGCCAAGGGCTGGATCCTGCGCGAGATGCTGCCGCGGCGCCAGCGCCGCCTCTCGCTGACGCCGGAGGGCGAGGCGGTGCTGCGGGAACTTCGCCCGGGCGCGGAGGTCATGTACCTGGGCTTGATGGACAGCCTGGATGTAACGGAGCAGCGCGAGTTCATGCGCCTGCTGCGCAAGTTTGTGCATTTGAACGACCAGCAGAACAAGCCGGACGAAGTCAAAACAAAGGGTTAATACTTAGATTTTCGGGCTTTCGCTACGGACAGTAATTCAGTACAATGAATTTCATTCAGTATGCTGAATCATTGAATTGAAGCCCATCACCCACCTGCAGGGTCTGTTGCAGGACTTATTAACTGAAGGAGGTCATCATCATGTTCCCGAAAAACACTTGGTACGTCGCCTGCACCCCCAATGAGATCGACGAAAAACCGCTGGGCCGCAAGATCTGCGGCGAGAGCATTGTCTTCTACCGTGGTCAGGAAAATCGTGTCGCCGCCGTCGAGGATTTCTGCCCGCACCGTGGTGCGCCTTTGTCACTGGGTTTCGTATCCGAAGGCAAGCTGGTCTGCGGCTACCACGGCCTGGAGATGGGTTGCGACGGCAAGACCATCGCCATGCCGGGCCAGCGCGTGCGCGGCTTTCCGGCGATCCGCAGCTACCCCGTGGTCGAGCGCTATGGCTTCATCTGGGTCTGGCCCGGCGATGCGGCAAAAGCCGATGCCGACAAAATTCCGCACCTCGACTGGTACGACAACCCCGAGTGGGCCTATGGCGGTGGTTTGTTCCACATCAACTGCGACTACCGCCTGATGATCGACAATCTGATGGATTTGACGCACGAGACCTACGTGCATTCCGGCAGCATTGGGCAAAAGGAAATTGACGAATCCCCGTGCAAAACCACGATCGAAGGCGAGCAGGTCGTCACCAGCCGTTTCATGAACGACATCATGCCGCCGCCATTCTGGAAACTGGCGCTGCGCGGCAACAATCTGGCCGATGACGTGTCCGTGGACCGCTGGCAGATCTGCCGCTTCACGCCGCCGAGCAACGTGATGATCGAAGTCGGCGTCGCCCACGCCGGCAAGGGCGGCTACGACGCGGCGCCAGAGCACAAGGCTTACGCCGTGGTGGTGGACTTCATCACGCCCGAGACCGAAACCTCGATCCACTATTTCTGGGGCATGGCGCGCAAGTTCAACCCCAAGGACAAGGCGCTCACCGCCATCATCCGCGAAGGCCAGGGCAAGATATTCAGCGAAGACTTGCAGATGCTGGAACTGCAGCAAAAGAACCTGCTGGCGTACCCCGAGCGCGCCCTGCTCATGCTCAACATCGATGCCGGCGGCGTGCAGTCGCGCAAGATTCTGGACCGTCTGATGGCGCAGGAGCAACCAGGTGCCAGCCCCGCAGCCAGCGCCTGAGGACTGACCATGAGCCCCTTATCGACCCTATCGGTCCGCGTGGCGCGCAAGGCGACGGAGGCCGCCGATATCTGCACCTTCGAGCTGGTGGATGTGGACGGCGGGCCGCTGCCGGCCTTCTCCGCTGGCTCGCATGTGGACGTGGCCCTGCCCAATGGTCTCACGCGCCAGTACTCGCTGTGCAATGACCCGAAGGAAACCCACCGCTACCTGATCGGCGTGCTGCGCGACCCGGCCTCGCGCGGCGGCTCGCAAGCGATGCACGAGCAGGTTCAGGAAGGGCAGCTGCTGCAAATCAGCGCTCCGAAGAACCACTTCCCGCTGGCGCACGATGTCCAGCGTCACCTGCTGCTGGCCGGCGGCATTGGTGTGACACCTATCCTCTGCATGGCAGAAAGGCTGGCTAATGTCGGCGTCGACTTCGAAATGCACTACTGCACCCGCTCACCCGAGCGCACTGCTTTCCATCAACGCATTATTGGTTCCAGATTCTCTTCCCAAGTGCAGTTTCACTTCGACGACGGCATTGCCGAACAGAAACTGGACATCGCCGCGCTGCTGATCCCGCCGGCCAGCGGAGTGCACCTGTATGTCTGCGGGCCGAAAGGCTTCATGGACGCCGTGCTGAACACCGCGCGTGCGAAAGGCTGGCCCGAGCACCAGCTGCACTATGAGTTCTTCGCCGCCGAAGTGGTGCCGTCAGCGAGTGACGCGAGTTTCGAGGTCAAGCTGGCCAGCTCGGGCCGGATCATCACGGTGCCGAAGGACCAGACCGTGGTGCAGGCACTTGCCGCCGCTGGCGTCGAGGTGCAGACCGCCTGCGAGCAGGGGGTCTGCGGCACCTGTCTGACGCGCGTGCTGGAAGGCGTGCCGGACCATAAGGACATGTACCTGACGCCGGAGGAACAGGCCGCCAACGACCAGTTCACGCCCTGTTGTTCCCGTTCCAAAACGCCGATGCTGGTGCTGGATCTCTGAGTTGTCAAGTAAAAGAAGTTTAATTTTTTCTCAACGGATACGACAAGTTTTTAGTGCTGTTTTAAGTAATTACATAGGAGATAGACATGGCTACAAATCGAGGTGTTGTTTACGTCGAACAAGGCAAAGTGGAAGTCCGCGCCATCGACTTCCCAAAACTGCTCAATCCCAAAGGGCGAACGGCCAACCACGGCGTGATCCTCAAGGTGCTAACCACCAACATCTGCGGCTCCGATCAGCACATGGTTCGCGGGCGCACCACTGCGCCGGCCGGTTTGGTTCTCGGCCATGAGATCACAGGCGAAGTCATTGAGGCGGGCAAGGACGTCGAGACGGTGGAAGTGGGCGACATCGTCTCGGTGCCGTTTAACGTTGCGTGTGGGCGTTGCCGTCAGTGCAAGGAGCGTCAAACCGGCGTGTGCCTGACCGTCAATCCGGCACGTCCGGGCGGTGCCTACGGCTATGTTGACATGGGCGGCTGGGTCGGCGGCCAGGCCGAGTACGTCATGGTTCCCTATGCCGACTTCAACCTGCTCAAATTCCCTGATCGCGCCCAAGCCATCGAGAAGATTCGCGACCTGACCTGTCTGTCGGACATTCTGCCCACCGGCTACCACGGCGCCGTGACCGCAGGCGTTGGTCCGGGCAGCACGGTGTATGTGGCCGGTGCCGGTCCGGTGGGATTGGCGGCGGCAGCATCCGCGCGCCTGTTGGGTGCAGCGGTGATCATTGTTGGTGATGTCAACCCCGCACGCCTCAAGCATGCGAAGAGCGTGGGTTTCGAGACAGCAGATTTATCCACCGACGTGCCCTTGGCCGACCAGATCGCGCAAATACTGGGCGTTCCAGAAGTGGACAGTGCCATCGATGCGGTGGGATTCGAAGCCCGTGGTCACGGGCACGAAGGTGCGCAGCATGAGGCACCGGCTACAGTGCTCAACTCATTGATGGAGATTACCCGTGCGGCGGGCAAGATCGGCATTCCCGGTCTCTATGTCACAGAGGATCCGGGTGGCGTGGACAAGGCGGCGAAGACCGGCTCACTGAGCATCCGGCTAGGGCTGGGTTGGGCCAAGTCCCATAGTTTCATGACCGGCCAAACACCAGTGATGCAATACAACCGCGCGCTGATGCAAGCCATTTTGTGGGACCGCATCAAGATTGCCGACATCGTAGGCGTAAAGGTCATCTCGCTGGATGAAGCACCTGCTGGTTACGCGCAGTTTGATGCGGGCGCTCCCACAAAATTCGTCATCGACCCGCACAATCAACTGCTCAAGTAGTGGCGGACCATCACAACGTTCAGAAATCATGATGGACTTGTAGCTGTTGCCTTAGCTGAGGCAGCTTGACGCAGCAACGGGTCCATCGATTTCAGCGACTACTCAGCAGGTGTCCATGCTTTCACTTCGTCTCTGGTCAGTCCGTCATGCCCGTGGCTTGCGCCGGGCGTATGACTATTTCTCGCGACTGGCTCCCTTGGCCGCGCCAGTTGCCCGAGCCATTGGCGCGTCAGGTACCGAGGCTTTGTTGCGTCCGTTGGAACGCGGCGCCAAGGGGTTGCTGTTTGATTGCAGAATGTGCGGCCAATGCGTGCTCTCCGCCACCGGCATGGCCTGCCCCATGAACTGCGCCAAGGAAATGCGCAATGGCCCGTGCGGCGGTGTGCGCGCCAACGGCCATTGCGAGGTGAAGCCCGAGATGCGCTGCGTCTGGGTGGAGGCCATCGAAGGCACCAAACGCATCGCGCCCGACCACTTGGACCACCCGACCACGCTGCTGCCCGCAATTGACCAGCGCAAACGCGGCAGTTCCAGCTGGATCCATGTGATTCACGGTAGTCCAGACCCGGCCTTGCAGCCCCCGGTAGGCGAGCGGATTACCCCCGAAGCACAACAGGGTCCGCTCGAGCGCGCCTGCCGCTCAGGCCGTTTTGTCATCACGGTTGAAGTGGCGCCGCCTGACTCGGCCGATCCCCAAACCCTGCTGGCGAAGGCGGCCCCGTTCAAAGGCTTGGTGGATGCCATCAACATCACGGACGGCGCTGGCGGCAACTGCCACATGTCCAGCGTCGCCGCCTCGGCGATCCTCGCAGCCCACGGCTTTACCCCGGTCTACCAGGTGGCCTGCCGTGACCGCAACCGCATTGCCATCCAGGGCGACATTCTCGGCGCTAGCGCATTAGGGGTACAAAACATTTTGTGCCTGACAGGCGACGACGTCAGCCAGGGCGACCATCCGCAGGCCAAGCCGGTATTTGATCTGGATGCGGTCTCGCTCTTGCACATTGCCCGGGGCATGTGCGACCGCGGCGAATACGCCTCCGGTCGCAAGCTGCAAACACCGCCTGACCTGTTCATCGGCGCCACGGCAAACCCCTTTGTGCCGCCCTTTGGCGACCGCATCGCCAACCTGGAGAAAAAAGTCGCCGCCGGTGCCCGTTTCATCCAGACCCAGTTCTGTTTCGATCTGGCGATGCTGGACGACTTCATGCGCCGGGTCCGCGAGCGCCAACTGCACGAGCGCGCGCACATCATCGTCGGCGTTGGCACCCTGAGCAGCGCCAAGGCACTGAGCTGGATGGCCAATCATGTGCCAGGCGTCCATGTACCGCCAGCGCTGCTGGCACGCATCGCAGCCGCGGCTGACCAGAAAGCCGAAGCCAAGCAGATATGCATCGAGACCATCCAGGCGCTGGCCAGCATCGAGGGCGTCGCCGGCGTCCACGTGATGGGCCACAAGAACGAGGATGTCCTCGCCGAGATCATTGCCGAATGTGGTTTGCGCCGGCAAACCCGTCTGCATTCCGTATGAATTTTTGACCCCCCAGGAGACTAGAACCATGAATGACATGAACGAGCAGGAAAAACAGCTGGTCGAATGGCTGTCCGACATGAACGAAGATGATGCCTTGGCCCTGTCCAACAAGATGCTGTTCGAGGAAGGCGCCGACCCCCTGCGCGTGCTGG
>Ga0155550_1405_pt3 | contig 11488 bp, 11 predicted proteins | sample RifCSPhighO2_12_FD_107207 | JGI IMG/M metagenome (GOLD analysis project Ga0155550, IMG submission 107207) | Burkholderiales bacterium RIFCSPHIGHO2_12_FULL_61_11
GTCGATGGAGATTTCGCCGGCATCGGCGCGCACCAGGCCCACGATCATGTAAAACGAGGTGGTTTTGCCAGCGCCATTGGGGCCCAGCAAACCAACCACTTCGCCTTTTTGTACAGTCAACGAGACATCCTGCACCACCATGCGGCTGCCGTAGGATTTCCGCAGCCCCTGCGCGACCAGGCCGCTGAGCGTTGCGGTCCCGCTCCGGGCCGTTGAAGTGTCAATCACCGCATTCATGTATTGCAGGTTCTTTCTAGTTTTTGACATTGCCCAGCGTGGTGCTGGGACGCAGGCCGGGCGCGGGCCCAGCGGCTGGCGATACTGCGGCGCCCGGTGCCGATGCGGCGGCGCGCGGCGACAGCATGGCGCGAACCCGCCCGGTCGGATTGGCGGCCGTGCGGTTTTCCGCACCGCCATCGACGGTGAATACATCGGTGTTGTTGTTGTAAACAATCAGCGCGCCAGTGGTCTCGTCTGCCAGCGTGGCACCTTGGTAGCGGCGCACCACGGCACGCCTGATGAATTTGACGGTATCGGCGCGGCTGTCATATTCAATCCGCTCGCCTTCGCCCTCGATGTACTCATCGACCCCATCGCGTTTTTTGCGGTAAAAGGCCAGCTTGCCGGGCGCGGCAATGGCAACGGCCTGCTGGTAACCCTCGGGATCCTGCGCCACATCCACCCGCTCGCCGCGGATGATGGTTGTGCCTTTGGTGATGACCACGTTGCCGGTGAACACAGTGGTCTGCTTCAGGTCGTCGTAGCGCAAGGCATCGGCCTCGGCGTTCATGGGCTTGTCGCGATCAGCGGTTTCAGCGGCCGCCGGAAACCCCCCTGCCGCCGCCAGGGCGGCCATCACGATCAGGGAGAAAAAGGCTTGTTTCATAAGGCACGAATCTTGCTTCTTGTAGGGTTCTGGTCATTGTAGCCAAGGCTGCAGCGGGAATGATTGTTATGGGAAATTTGGCCCATGAAAAAACCCGTCTACCGCTGACGGATTTTTTTGCCGGCGCGCGGTGCCTGTGGCTTGGCAGAGGCGCCTGGGTGGCCTTACCTGGCTTTACCGCGCGATTGTCCGATCAGGTAATCCGCCACCTGCAGCGCGCGCTCCATGGTTTGTGCCTGGGTGCCGGAGGTAAAGTAACGCCCGTTGATGCCGAGGGCCGGCACGCCATCAACCGCATAGGAATCCTGCAACTGTGTGGCCTTGCGCACCTTGGTGCTGACCGAAAACGAGTTGTACATTTCGACAAACTTGGCTTTGCTGATGCCTTGCTTTTCGGCCCAGACAGACAGCAACTCAGCGGTGTTAAGCAACTGTTTATCGACGTGAATGGCGTTGAACACCTTCTTATGGAGCTCATCGACCTTGCCCATGCCTTCGAGCACATAGTAAAGGCGCTGCTGCGGTTCAAAATCAGGGCGAAACGACACCGGAACACGCCTGAGCGTCACGTCTTTGGGCGCTTTTTTGCTCCAGGCGTCAAGCAAGGGCTCAAAGCGGTTGCAATGCGGGCAGCTGTACCAGAAGAATTCCACCACTTCAACCTGACCCGCAGAGGCCTCGGTCGGCGCGGGCTTGCCCAGCGTCAGGTAGTCAGCGCCGTCCTTGAAGGCACTGGCCTGGGCTTGCGCGGCGGTGGGCATCAGGGCTGCACCCCAAGTGGTGGCGGCAGCCATGGAAGCCGCTGAAAGCGAAAATTCACGTCGTTGCATCAATTTTTCTCCGGTTATGTCGGTGGTGGGAGTCGGGATCGGCCGCTGCATCAGTGTATTGAATGAAAAACCAGCAATTGCAATGCCAAATGATGTGACGTCGCGCCGAGAAAAAGTTCAGTCACGCTCAGCGCTGGACCCTGACCAATGCCGTCTCGATGGAGTTGCTGTCCAGCCGCTCCTTGGCCTGATCGGCGTCTTCCTTTTTATCAAACGGCCCCAAACGCACGCGGTACACAGTTCGGCCCGACTGCTCGCGTTCAGTGACCCTGGCCTGCATGCCCAGCAGCAGCAGCCTGGCACGCTGCTGCTCGGCGTCTTGCGGTGTGCGGAATGCGCCGGCCTGGATGAAATAAGTGAAGGGATCAACCCCCGAGCCGGCTGGGGCCGCTTGCGTCCTGGCCTTGGCCAGATCCCCCAGGGGATCGGCTGACACGGCCGGTTTGGCCGTTTTGGGCGCGGTCGCCGCATTGGGATCGGGCACGGCGACATGGCTCACCTCGCCGGAAGCCGGAGGCGGTATCACGGAATTTTTCCCGGCCAGCGGTGCGTTCGGGTTCCAGTCCTTGTTCTTTTTGGCCTCCTGCGCATCACCGTCAGGGTTGTGCGGCTGGCTCTTGTTCATGAAGGGAACCGGCACCTTGGTGATGTAAACCGCCACGGCCAGCGCGGCGCCCAGACCGATCAGCACGCCAATAATCAGACCCAGCAGGGTTCCACCTCGTTGTTTGTTCATACCTTGTCCAACTTGCTTGCCTGACTCTGCGTGTTTTGCGTGCTTCATGGTTTATTACATTTTGCGGGGAGCGCTGACGCCCAGCACCGCCAGGCCATTGTGCAACACCTGCGCGGTGGCCGCGATCAGCGCCAGCCGCGCCAGCTTGACCGCCTCCTCATCGACCAGAATCCGCTCGGCATCGTAATAGCTGTGGTAGCAGGCCGCCAGTTCACGCAGGTAAAACGCCACATCATGCGGCGCCAAACCGCTGGCCGCATGGCTGAGCATGTCGGGGTATTTTGCCAGCAGCAGCATCAACGCCTGCGCTTGCGGGCTGGTCAGCGGTGACAGGTTCACATCCTTGAGGATGCTTTCATCGCCGCCCTGGGCCGCCCATATCGTCAGGATGGAGCAAATGCGCGCATGGGCATATTGCACGTAGTACACCGGGTTTTCATTGTTCTTGGCCAGCGCCAGGTCAATGTCAAAGATGTATTCGGTGTCGGGCTTGCGGCTGAGCAGAAAAAAGCGCACGGCGTCGACGCTGGTCCATTCAATCAGGTCGCGCAGCGTGACGTAACTGCCGGCGCGCTTGGAGATCTTGACCTCTTCACCATGGCGCACCACGCGCACCATGGTGTGCAGCACGTAGTCGGGGTAGCCCGGCGGAATGCCGACGTTCACCGCCTGCAGGCCGGCGCGAACCCGGGCCACGGTGCCGTGGTGGTCCATGCCCTGGATGTTGATGGCTTTGGCAAAACCGCGCTCCCACTTGGCCAGGTGGTAGGCCACATCGGGAACGAAATAGGTGTAGCTGCCGTCGCCCTTGCGCATGACGCGATCCTTGTCGTCGCCATACTCGGTGGACTTGAGCCAGAGTGCGCAGTCGTGCTCGTAGGTCTTGCCGGCGTCGTACAGTTTCTTGACGACGGCATCCACCTTGCCACTCAGGTACAGGCTGGACTCAAGGTAGTAGTTGTCGAACTTGACCGCGAAAGCCTTCAGATCCAGATCTTGCTCATGGCGCAGGAAAGCCACGGCGAACAGGCGGATGTCATCCAGCGCCTCCACATCACCCGAGGCGGTGAACTCGCGGTCGTCCGACCGGACGGTCTTTTTGGCAAGAAAGTCGGCCGCAATGTCGGCGATATAGTCGCCGTTGTACGCTTGTTCGGGCCACTCGGGATCGCCCGGTTTGAAACCTTTGGCGCGCAACTGGGTACTGGTGGCCAGCGTGCCAATTTGCACGCCGGCATCGTTGTAATAAAACTCGCGGTACACCTCCCAGCCTTGGCTCTGGTACAGGTTGCAGATGGCGTCGCCCAAAGCGGCCTGGCGGCCATGGCCCACATGCAGGGGCCCGGTCGGGTTGGCCGAGACAAACTCGACAATCATGCGCCGCTTGCCGTCAGTCGGCTGGCTGCCGTAGTGCGCGCCGGCCTGCAACACCTCACGCACGGTTTTCTGCTTGGCGGCAGGTTTGAGCCGGATATTGAGAAAGCCCGGACCGGCAATTTCAAGCGCATCAACCCAGCGCCCGAAGGCCGGTGCCTGCAGCAGCAAGGCGCGCAGCGTTTCGGCGGTTTGGCGGGGGTTCTGTTTGAGCGACTTGGCCAGTTGCATGGCGGCCGTGCAGGCGAAATCGCCATGGGCCGCCACTTTGGGCGACTCAAAAACGGCTTTGTCGCCAGCCCCTGGGGAGAGTTGTTCCAGCGCGGCAGCCAGGGCGGCGAGCAGGTCTTTTTTAATCGAAAGCATCGGGCGATTTTACGTTTAACAAAGGCGGCAATTTGGCAGGCCATGGCGCGCCGGGTTTCCAGCCAGAAGCCGCCGCCGCTGGCAGCTTTGTTACTACGAATTCAATAGCTGACAACGCCGGAGTTTATTGGGCTATATGGCCCGCGTCAGGCATTCGGCGGCAAGCGGCTCACGCCAGCCCATAAAGGGCTGGAGGCTAATTGGTTAAATTCAAAAGAATTTCTTGAATCAACTTCTTGAGCGGCTGACCGCCGCTACAGCGGGGAGAATGAGGCAGCGCCATTCTGGGTCCTGTTCCTGGCAAGACAAGAACAGGACGTAACTGCCGGGCCAGCCTGCGCGGGAATACGAGCAGTTCCTATTTCGCCACCCCATACATCTGTTGCGGGAGCCACAGAATAACTTGCGGCCAATTGAAACAGATCAACACCATCATTAGTTGCAGCGCGACGAACGGTATCACGCCAATATAGATGTCGCGGATGGTCACGCCCTTGGGGACCACCCCCTTCAGGTAGAACAGTGAAAAGCCCACTGGCGGCGTCAGGAACGAGGTTTGCAGCATCAGCGCGACGAGGATCAGGAACCAGGTCATGTCGAGTCCGGTGAGCTTGATCACCGGAGCCAGCAGCGGCAGGATGATCAGCACGATCTCGAACCAGTCGAGGAAGAAGCCGGCGAGAAAGACCACCAGCAACACGAGCATGACCAAACCGGTCGGCCCCAACCCGGTGCCCTTGAATACTTCGGCGATCAGCTCATCGCCGCCGATCATGCGCAACACATAGGAAAACACGGTGGCGCCGACAAAAATTGCGAAAATAAAGCAAGTGGTGGTGGTGGTGTCGATGCCGACCTGCCGGATCACGGCCCAACTGAGTTTGCGGTTGGCGGCTGCCAGCAGCATGGCGCCGAACGCGCCCAGGCCGGAAGCCTCGGTCGGCGTGGCGATCCCGAAGAAGATGGAACCCAGCACCACCAGGATCAAGCCGAACGTCGGGATCGTGGAGAGAAAGGCAATCCCGATTTGACGCGCAGTCAGTTTCTCGGCGTCGGCCGGGCGCGGCGGCACGATATCGGGACGGAAAATGCCGACCAGCATGACGAACACCATGTACAGCACGCCCAACAGCAGCCCCGGGATCAGCGCGCCCATGAACAGGTCGCCCACGGAGACCGACACCTGATCGGCCATCAGCACCAGCATGATGGATGGAGGGATCAGGATTCCCAGCGTACCCGATGCCGCCACTATCCCGCAAGCCAGCTTCTTCGAGTAATGGTGCTGCAGCATGATCGGCATCGACAGCATGGCCAGAAGCACCACCGACGCACCAACGATGCCGGTCGAGGCCGCGAGCAGAATGCCGATCACGATCACGGTCAGGCCAAGGCCGCCGCGAATGCCGCCGAATACCTTGACGAAATTGCGCATCATGATATCGGCCACACCCGAACGGTCCAGCATCAAGCCCATATAGACGAACATCGGCAGCGACACCAATACCCAGTTCGACATGATGGCGTCGAAGCGGTCGATGATGCCGGAGAACTTGACCCAGCTGGTCAACAGAAAGGTATCAATTCCGAACTGGGTCGTCAGCGTGATGGCGATGGCGGCAAACAGCATCGAGATGCCGGCCAGTAGCCACGCGACCGGATAGCCGATGAACAACGCCAGGATGAAGGTCGCCATCAGCGCGATGGAAAGAATTTCGTAAAAAGGCATGGACTACTTCCGAATAATTGCGATAGCCAGCGGGCTTGCGTCGGTGCCGCGGCTCAGCGCGGGCGGAACAGTGCGACCCAGACACGGGTCAGGCGGCCCATGCCTACCAGCGTGAGCAAGATGAAAGCCGTGACCAGGAAGGATTTGATGGCCCAGCGGTAGGGCAATCCGCCCGGCGCGGCCGACACCTCCGCGAGCTGCCATGAGCTGATGACGAAAGGCACGGCAAACCAGATCCCCAGCAGCGAAAACGTGAGCAGGAAGCAGCTGATGCCCAAGAATTCGATCCACAGGCGGGTCTTGCGCGAAAAGCGTTCGGCCAGTACATCGATGCGAACGTGACGCTCGTGCATTTCGGTAAATGACAGCCCGAGCAGGAAGCCCACTGCGTACAGGTGCCACTGGGTTTCTTCCAGCATGATGGAGCCCATACCAAAGCCGTAGCGCAGCAGGACCTGAAGGACGATGGTCAGCACCAAAACTGTCCACAGCAAGGAAGCGAATTCCCCGAACCAGCCAATCAGGCGGTCGACCGCGCGTGAAAATGCGGTGGTGGGCAGCGCGATACCGGACAGGCCCACGACCAATCCATCCGGGCTGTGCACTTGCGTATTCATTACTATTCTCCTTGCACAAACGAGCCGTTCCAGGCAGCTGTCGCTTCCTGGAACGGCTGGTTGCGCGCTTGCTTAGCGCGGTTCAGTGATTACTTGTAGTCACGTGGCAGATAGCCGAGGTGGTGCCAATTCTGATTCTTTTTCTGGAACGCGGTCATGCTGTCGTAAACCTTCTTGACCAACGGATCCTTGGCCGACTCTTCAGCCATGACTTCTTTCGATGCCTTGGCGAAGGCGTCCAGCATGACCTTGTTGAACTGGCGCGCTTTCACGCCCTCTTTCTCGAACTTGGTCAGGGTTGGACCCTGCAGCGCTTCAGCCTTGGCGATTGCCATGGTGACACCGGCGGTGCAAGTGGTTTCGATCTGTGCCTGGGTTTGCGGCTTGAGCTTGTTCCAGGCAGCCATGTTCACGTACAGGAACTGGTTCGTGGACGGCTGGTGCCAGCCGGGCATGTAGTAATTCTTGGCGACCTTGGAGAAGCCGAGCTGGTCATCGACCGTCGGCAGCGAAAACTCGGTCCCGTCGAGTACACCCTTTTCCAGCGCCTGGAACAGTTCACCGCCCGGCAGCATGGTCACCGAAGCGCCCAGCTTTTGATAGACCTTGCCGCCATAGCCGGCGGCACGGAACTTCAGGCCCTTTAGGTCATCCGGCGTGTTGATTTCCTTGCGGAACCAGCCGGCGGCCTCCGGGCTGATGGAGCCGCAAAAGATCGGATAGACGTTGTGGGGCTTGAAGGATTCCTTGAGTAGTGCATCGCCGCCGCCAAAGTACATCCAAGCGGAGAACTGTGGCGTTTCCATGCCGAAAGGCACAGCGCCGAACAAGGCGGAGACCGGCACCTTGCCGAGTTCATAGCCCATCCAGCTGTAACCCGCCTCCACCTTGCCGGTCGACACGCTGTCAAAGATGGCCAGCGCCGGCACCAGCTTGCCCGGCTCAAAGACTTGCAGATTAATCGAACCGCCCGAGACTTTTTTCAGTTGTTCCGAGACCCAGGGCATGGTGTCGCCCAGCGCAACCAGATTTGAGCCAAAGGCCATCGGCACACCCCAGCGTACGGTTTCCTGCGCCATCGCAGGCGCGGATAGCGCGCCGCCAATGGCGAGCGTGAGAAGAGAGGAACGCAGCACTATTTTCATGGTTTTGTCTCCTGGACGTTGGTTGAAGAAATCGTTGTCGCGTTGTCGCCATGGTCGAGCGGGAGCCCGATCCGGCGCGTATTCGCTCACCGCCCTGTCGCATCGCGACAGACGGCTTTACGCGCTAATACATTGACGCAAAGTGTAGGTGCTGAGCTTATCCATCGGGCCAGTGAAAACCCTTTATTCGAAGAGGAACAATAGGAAATTCAACCGCGCCAGACCAATAATTTCACCTTGGTCTGTTATGGAAAACCATAGCTTTGCGCAGCGGGACCCACCGCCTGGACGGCCACCAGTCGGCGACATGGACCCGAGTTAATCAGGAGGCGGACCATGGAAATCGTGAAGTGACAGGGCGCGCTCCGTCATACCGTGCTGGGCAAACGAGCGAGCGAATAAAAACGTGCAGCCGGGTTAACCCAGGTTCACCGGCGCAACAAGAACGCGCGAATAGTCTCCCGGCATTGTTGGCCCATGACCGGCAATACGAGGCTGGCTACACGCATCACATGGCTCAACAGATGTGCAGTCTGTTCCTCGTTTCAGTGTCATTTGAAATCACGCCACCGCTCAGTCGTCTTGTTCCATGGCCTTGCGATGGCGCTCCACAAACTCCTGGTAGGTATTGATGCCGCGCAATTGCAAGATGGTGTTGCGGACCGCGGCTTCAACCAGCACAGCGATATTGCGGCCGGCAATCACCTGGATGACGGCCTTGCGCACGCCAATGCCCAGCACATCTTGCGTGAGGGGCTCGTAGGGAATGCGCTCATAGTCGCGTTCCATGGTTTCCCTGCGCACCAGATGCACGATGAGGGCGAGCCGCATTTTTCGGCGCACCGCCGTCTCGCCAAAAATGGCCTTGATATCGAGCAGGCCGATGCCGCGCACTTCCAGCAGGTTTTGCAGTAAATCGGGGCACCGCCCTTCAATCGTGGTCTGGTTGATGCGGTATAAGTCCACCGCATCGTCAGCCACCAGGCCATGCCCGCGCGAAATCAGCTCCAGCCCCAATTCGCTCTTACCCAGCCCCGACTCGCCGGTAACCATGACCCCCATTCCCAGAATGTCCATGAACACGCCGTGCATGGAAGTGCGATCAGCAAAATACCTTGACAAATAGGCCCGCAGCACGTCAATCACAAAGGCCGCCGACTCCGGCGTAACAAACATCGGCAGCTGCGCGCGCTCGCACATTTCCAGCAGCGCCTCAGGGGCTGTCTGGCCGTCGGCCACAACCAGGACCGGCGGCTCCAGCGTCACAATGCGCGAAACGCGCCGGGCGCAGTCCTGAGGACTGGCATTGGTCAGGTAAGCGATTTCCCGCTCGCCCAGAATCTGCACACGGTAGGGGTGGATGTAATTGAGGTAACCCACCAGATCGGCCCCCGAGCGCGCATGGCGCACGGCCACTTCGTCAAAACGTCTTTCGGAGGCGCCCAGACCGGCGACCCATTCCCATTTCAGGGAGGCGCGATGGTCTTCAAACAAGACGTCAGCGCTGACGACGGTGGGCTTCATTCGAAACGGTTTTTCATGACCCGGGATGCTAAGAGCTGACTTCGTTGAACGGCTGCCAGGACGCGATCAGCTGGTGCAGCGTCGCGGCATCGGGGCTGCTTTTGAGCTGATCGCGCAGAGAGCTGTCGCTCAGCATTTCGGCGATTTCGGAGAGAATTTCCAGGTGTTTCTGGGTGGCCGCTTCAGGCACCAGCAGAAAAACCAGCAACACCACCGCTTGTTCATCCGGCGCATCGAAGACGATGGGCGCTTGCATCAGGAATACTGCCGCCATCGGCGCTTTCAGGCCCTTGATGCGACCGTGGGGAATGGCCACCCCATGACCCAGACCGGTCGAGCCCAGGCGCTCACGGGCGAACAGGCTGTCGGTGATCAGGGCGCGGTTCAACCCGTGCTGATTTTCAAACAACAAGCCGACTTCTTCAAAGGCGCGCTTTTTGCTGCCGGCGTCAACACCGACCAGCACTTGCGAAGGAGGCAAAATTTGCGAGAGACGGTTCATAACACTCTTCAAGTCGCCGAATTATGCATGCTGCAGCGGGGTTTGAATAAAAAAGACCTATAAAAAAGCCGCTTGGCACCGCAAGCGGCTCTTATCAGGGCTTTGCCGCCCGCGAAGCGACAAACAAAGGGGCTCAGTGCACTCCCGCCGCCCCGGGCAAACACAGCCCCCTCGGGGGCAGCGCATGACACGTCGTGAAAAGCGCGGGGGCAAACTCTTTAGTCGTCTCGCTTGACGGTGACGTGATGGTGATCCTGTGCTTTGGTCTTGTAACGCCCTACCTGGCGGTCCAGTTTATCAGTCAGTTCATCGACTGCGGCGTAAAGATCGGAATGGGAACTCTCGGCGTACAGGTCGCGCCCCTTGACACGAACATTGCACTCGGCTCGCTGACGTCTCTCCTTTTCTTTCATGTTGTCCACTGTCAACAGGACTTTCACATCGACTACCTGGTCAAAATGCCGGGTAATCCGATCGAGCTTACTGGTCACATAGCCGCGTAGCGCGGGGGTAACGTCAAGATGGTGACCGCTGATCGTCAAGTTCATAAAGAGACTCCTTTTCCAAGGTGGGAGCTGGGTTTAAAACACCGCCAAGCCAGTGACGGCGAGGCAGCAGACGGAAACTCTCTTGGATTTACTATGCGCCCGAAGTCCCTCAATTACAAGCTTGCGCCACGGCAAATAGTGCAACCTTGTGAAAAACTCCTTGACCCGGCACGGCAGAAGCTGATGCGCCGTGGCCGGGGCCAGTGGGTATCACCACGCAAATGGGAGTCAGCACCAAAAGTCATCACTGGGGCAGTCTCAGGAGTAGTAAGATCAATTTGCTTGCGGGACTGAGTTCTGCCACTTTTTAGTCAACTTTTTTACAGGTTTACATTATGAAAAGATTCAATCTTCCCTTGTTCGCCTTGGCTTCAGTGGTTTTTGCTTCATCGTCAGTTGCTTTCGCTGACGAAGCGTCTACCCAAGCCTTGCTGAAAGACAGCAAATGCCTCAAGTGCCATTCGGTCGATAAAAAGAAATCCGGTCCTTCCTTCAAGGAAACTGCCGCGAAGTACAAGGGTAAGGCCGATGCAGAAACAAAACTTTACACTCACCTGACGACCGCCCCCATGGTCGAGGTTGATGGCGAAAAAGAAAAACACACCATGATCAAGACCAAAGACGAAGCGGCCATCAAGGAAGTCGTCGCCTTTATCCTGAAACAATAATAAAAGTCGCAAGTTTGCGATGAAAGAGTTCCACCTTGGATAGCGGACTCTTTGTGGTTGTGCTCCCGATGACGGCCTTCAGGCCGTCATCGCCTGAAGGTCGACCGCGACCGCCCTGACCGATGCGTCTTCACGCAGTTTGAATTTGGCCACCCGGTGCGTTGGCGTGTGCGGCAACGAATCGACCAGTGCCACGTAGCGCGGTATTTTGATCGCGGCCAGCCGCTCGCGACACCACTGGGCAATCTCCTCATGCCTGAGCGTCATGCCCGGGCGCAGCACCACAGCCACCAGAATATCGTCTTCTCCCAATTCTGAAGGCACCGGAATGGCGGCCGACTCCAGCACCGCCGGATGACTGCCGATGACGCGGTCAAGTTCAGCGCCGGATATATTCTCGCCTCGCTTGCGGATGATGTCTTTCTTGCGTGCGACAAACCAAAAATAATTATCCTCGTCCACATAAGCCAGATCTCCCGTGAGGAACCAGCCGTCGCGAAATGCCTCGCGGGTCTGCGCCTCATCCTTGAAATAGCCCTGCATGACGATGGGGGTGCGCACCA
>Ga0155550_1416_pt1 | contig 11265 bp, 12 predicted proteins | sample RifCSPhighO2_12_FD_107207 | JGI IMG/M metagenome (GOLD analysis project Ga0155550, IMG submission 107207) | Burkholderiales bacterium RIFCSPHIGHO2_12_FULL_61_11
CATTGGTCCTTGCAGGTCCGGGTTGGTATTCTCGTTGGCGGCACTCGGTTTATGGTGTCAAATGCACAGGCGGCTGCAACTACGCCGGGAAACCATGACACCGTCATCTAACAATCAAGGAGACAGACTATGCAAAAACGCCAATTTCTTTCCGTCATCACAGCTGTAGCACTGGCGGCGGGTGCCGGCAGCGTCCTGGCGCAGGACGGTGTTTTCAAGATTGGATTGATCGTGCCCTTGACGGGCCCGTTCGCCTCCACGGGCAAGCAACTGGAAGCCGCAGCCCGCCTGTACATGGCGCAAAACGGCAATTCCGTCGGCGGCAGGAAGGTCGAGCTGATCGTCAGGGACGACACGGGCACGCCAGAAATCACCAAGCGCATCGCACAGGAACTGGTGGTGAACGACAAAATCAACGTACTGGCGGGCTTCGGTCTGACGCCGCTGGCGCTGGCAACAGCGCCCATCGCCACGCAGTCCAAGACACCGCTGGTGGTCATGTCTGCGGCGACCTCCAGCATCACGCAAGCTTCTCCCTACATTATCCGAACCAGTTTTACCGTGCCGCAGGTGGTGACCGCTCTGGCCGACTGGGCTTCGAAAAACGGCATCAAGAAAGTGGTGAGTCTGGTCACAGACTACGGTCCGGGGGTGGACTCAGAGAAGTACTTCAAGGAAACCTTTGTGGCCAATGGCGGCACGGTGATCGAAACGCTTCGCGTGCCGCTGCGCAACCCCGACTTCGCCCCCTTCCTTCAGAAGGTGCGCGATGCCAAACCTGACGCTTTGTTCGCATTCGTGCCCTCCGGCGCAGGCTCGGCGCTCATGAAACAGTTTGCCGAACGTGGTCTGGACAAAGCGGGCATTCGCATGATTGCGGAGGGCAGCGTTACCGACGACGACATACTGAACAGCATGGGCGACGTAGCCAATGGCGTGGTCACCGCACACCACTATTCAGCCGCACACAACTCGCCATTGAACAAACGTTTCGTGGAGGCCTTCATGAAAGCCAACAACAACCAGAGACCCAACTTCATGGCCGTGGGCGCCTACGACGGCATGCGCGTGATCTATGAAGCGATCAAGGCCACGAAGGGCGCGGGCGGCGGCGACGCGTTGCTGGCAGCCATGAAAGGCCAGATCTTCGAGAGTCCACGCGGGCCGATGTTCATCGACGCGCAGACCCGTGACGTCGTTCACAACATCTACATCCGCAAGGTGGAGCGCAAGGACGGCCAGCTCTTCAACGTCGAGTTCGAGACGATCAAGGATGTGAAGGATCCGGGCAAGAGCAAGTGAAATGACCGGCATTCCTCTTATCCTCATTCCGGGGCTGATGTGCGATGGTGCAGTATGGGAACCCTTGCTTCCCGCGCTGACACCTTGTGCTGCTTGTCAGGTCATCGATCACGGCTCCGCGAGCAGCATCACGCTTATGGCGCAGCAGGTGCTCGATGCGGCGCCCGCCAGATTCGCTCTGGCAGGTCACTCCATGGGCGGGCGCGTGGCCCTGGAAGTGCTGCGCCTGGCGCCGGAGCGGGTGATGCTGCTTGCGCTTCTGGATACGGGCTACAAGGCGCGGGCGAGCGGACAGGCGGGCGATGAGGAAGCGCGCAAGCGCCATGAATTGCTCGAAGTTGCCCGCAGTCAAGGAATCCGGACGATGGCAAGTCGGTGGGTCCAGGGCATGGTCCACCCCGCACGCCTGGGCGATACGACCTTGGTTGAGGCCATCGTGTCCATGTTCGAACGCAAGACTGCGGATATCTTTGAGAACCAGATCAAGGCCTTGTTGGCACGGCCCGACGCTACTGCTGTGCTGGCGAGCGCACAGATGCCCACGCTCGTGCTTTGCGGCCGCGAAGATAGTTGGGCATCGATATCGCAGCACGAGGAAATCGCAGCACAGGTGCCAGGCAAGGTCTTCTTGCGTGTGGTGGAGAGCGCGGGACATATGAGCACCATGGAACAACCGATTGCGGTAGCGCATGCCATGCTCGAATGGCTTCACCAAACTGATCTTTGATTGGCACCTGGCACCCCATTGCGGGGCTGCACAACGGAAGTACGTTCAGACTGGAAGCGGTCAGTCGAAACTCCTGTTTCATTATGGAAAGTTGGACTTGAGGCTGGCTTGAGTAAAAAATCACGGTGAAATCAAATCAACGAAGAACCAAACTTTTTGGTTCAAGGTCTTCGGTGCCGGTCAATGCAGCGGTTCAGTACTCTGCCTTGTCGAAAGAGGCTTGCGCAGCGGCGACAACCTTGTCGGCGCCCCATCAGTTCTACCTACCGTATTGCCGAGTCTTTCTGGTATCCTTCAGCGCGTCGTGATGCGAACTTGCGGCAAAGGTCAAAGAAGAGGTAGTGTGGACAGCGAGGATCATCAGGCGGCTGATCATGGCGCGCTTCTTATGTTCGCCGCATGTTGCGATGGAGCGAACTTAAGGAGCCACCAGCCTGCCGCCAATGCGGCTGCGATGAATCGCACCAAGGCTCGCATAGCTGCAGGCAGTTCAGACGGATCGTGCGATGCAAGTGATCAGCGTCAGTCCGTCGCGACGGACGCATTGCGGTCCGGCGTCGCAAATCCCGAACAATACTCCGTCACGACCCTTGTACATAAATGAAGGAACGTGTAAATGAAATGCGCATTGGTGGGATCCCGTTTTTTCGCCGCCTCGGTGTTCGAGGCGCTGCGCAAGGAAGAAGGGATCGAGTTCACAAGCATCGTCGCTCCCGCCGCGGATGATCAGCTGGCGCTGGCCGCGCGAGCGGCCGGCGTCGCGGTGCATGTGCTCGACAACCCCAGGCTCGTGCCGGGAAACGCGGTTGCCGAGGGCACCGATCTCATCATCGCAGCGCACACGCACGCACGGGTGAGCGACGAGGCGCTCGCGCGTTCGCGCTTGGGCGGCATCGGTTATCACCCGTCGCTGTTGCCCAGACATCGTGGCATTGCTGCCGTCGAATGGACGATTCTGGAAGGCGATCCGATCGCTGGTGGCTCGGTCTATCACTTGGCCGACGGGTGGGACGCGGGCGCCATCGCCGCTCAGGATTGGTGCTTTGTCGCGAAGGGCGAGACGGCGCGCGAATTGTGGGAGCGCGCCCTGGCGCCGATGGGCCTTGCCCTCTTGAGCAAGGTTGTCCATTGCGCCCGGTTGCAAGGTGACGTCCCCGCCTACCCGCAAGATCCGCGCTTCGCCACCAAGGCCCCCATGATTCGCAGGTCGGTCGTGCTGACCGAGGAGATATCCTCGACGACCACATCGCTCGTCGTCACGATCGTGGGTCCTGACCGTCACGGCATCGTCAGCTTGCTGTCCGACCGGGCGCAGCGCTTCGGTGCCAACTGGGCGGCGAGCCGCATGACAAGACTTGCGGGGGAATTTGCCGGCATGGTTCACTTCGAGGTACCGCGCGAGAACGCGGACGCCCTGGCGACGGCGCTACGCGGCCTGGAGTCCAGCGGCTTGCAGGTGGTCATCGCCAAGAGCGACGGCGCCAACGTGCCCACCTCGCTTCGCGGGGTCGAGCTCGAACTGGTCGGCGACGATCGGCTCGGGATCGTCAGCAGCCTGACGAAGATATTGGCGGAGCGTGGCATCAGCATCGAGAACATCCACACCGAGATCGTCCGCGGTGGCGTGTCCGGCAAGCAGACCTTCAAGATCGGAGCACATTTGCTGGTACCTGCCGCCTTGTCCGTCGATGAGTTGCGGCGAGAACTCGGCACCTTAGCCCGCGAGATGATGGTCGACATCGCTTTGGGAGAGCGGCAGACTCAAAGTCAAGCGTCCACCCAGGCACATTCGCAGGTGAAGTGACGCAGGTACTGCGGCTGCTTGGTGATGCGCACACCGCGGATGCTGCCAGCCTTTTGCTTGACCTCGTCAATCACCTCGGCGGCATAGTCGAAGTGCGACTGGGTGTACATGCGCCGGGGAAAGGCCAGCCGCACCAGTTCCATGCTGTGATAGGTCTCGCTGCCGTCGGCCAGGCGCTTGCCGAACATGACCGAGCCGATTTCCACACCCCGAATGCCGCCTTCCAGGTACAGCGCATTGCACAGCGCCCAAGCCGGGTAATGGGCGACCGGCATGTCGGGCAGCACGGTGCGGGCGTCGATGTACACCGCGTGGCCGCCGGTCGGCTTGACGAAACCCACGCCCGAGGCTTCGAGCCGTTCGCCCAGGTATTCGGCGGTGCGCAGGCGGTAGCGCAGATAGTCCTCCTGCATGCCCTCCTCCAGCCCCACGGCCAGCGCCTCCAGGTCGCGCCCGGCCAGCCCACCGTAGGTGGGAAAGCCCTCGGTCATGATCAGCACGTTGCGCACTGCATCCATCCACTCGTCGCTGCGCAAGACGATGAAGCCGCCGATATTGACCATGCCGTCTTTCTTGGCGCTCATGGTGGCGCCATCGGCATACGAGAACATCTCCTGCACGATGCTGCGGATGGGTGTGTTTTCATAACCCGGCTCGCGCATCTTGATGAACATGGCGTTTTCCGAGAAGCGGCAGACATCCATGATCAGGGGCTTGCCATACTGCTTGAGCAGCTTGGCATAGGCGCGAATGTTGGCCATGGACACCGGCTGGCCACCGCCGGTGTTGTTGGTCACGGTGATCATGCCAAACGGGATGCGCTCGCCCTGGGTCTTGAGCAGCGCCTCGACCCGGGCCAGATCGATATTGCCCTTGAACGGGTAGATCAGCGCAGGCTGCAAGCCTTCGGGAATGACCAGATCGAGCGCCTCGACGCCGAGGTATTCCAGGTTGGCGCGCGTGGTGTCAAAGTGACTGTTGTTGGGAACCAGATCGCCCTTTTTGCAGGCAGCGGTGAACAGCACCTTCTCGGCGGCGCGCCCCTGGTGCGTCGGCACGAAATGCTGCATGCCGGTGATGCCCTGGATCACCGCCTCCAGCCGGTAAAAGCTGCGCGCTCCGGCGTAACTCTCGTCACCCTCCATGATGGCGCCCCACTGCTTCGAGGACATGGCGCCGGTGCCGGAATCGGTCAGCCAGTCAATCAGCACATCGTCTGCGCGCAACTTGAAGACATTGAGCTTGGCGGCCTCCAGCAACTGCTCCCGCTCGATGCGCGTGGTCATGCGGATGGGCTCAACGCTCTTGATGCGAAACGGTTCAATCAGGGTTTTGGGCATGGTGCTCCAGTGAATGTTGCGAGGTAGAGCGCAAAGTTATCACTGTAGAAATGACCGTGGTGTCGGTCATTTCCAACACATCAAAAAAAACAGGGTCGGGCGCGGGGTCGCGGCAATCCATCCCCGAACCCTCCGTCATTGCGAGTTCCCTGATTCGGGCGACCGAAACAGGAGGCTCACAATGACGAAAATATCGCAAATTATCTTTTTAAGCCCGGCTTCAAGCCGCGCAGCGCCGCCACGGCGACCACCACCCAGAACCCGAGCCTGAGCGCCAGTGCGCCCACGGTGCGCATCTCATAGGCACCGCCGCCCATGACATGAAGGCCAAAGGCCCCCGCCACAACAGCCGTGGCCAGCGCCAGCAAACCGGCGGTCCACGCGGCCCAGCGCCTGCCCAGCCACAGCCCGACACCGGCGAGCACATAGGCAAAGCCCGCCAGGAAGTTGAACCACAGCACAAAGTCGACCGCATTGCCGACGGCAGCTTGCGCCAGGGCCCCGCCAAACAAGGCGCGCCCACCGCTGAAAATGGTGAGGGCGCCGAAGACGATGGCCACGGCGGCCAGGATTCTGAGGAGTCTGGAGGTTTTCATGCGGGTTCCTTTCAAGTTTTCTTACAAGCTCAGGCCTTCGCCCGCTTCTTCAAACGTGTGGCCGTCACGGATGTGATAAATCCGCTTGAAGGTCGGGATGATTTTTTCGTCGTGCGTTACGACGATGATGGCGGTCTGGGCCTGCCGGGCCATCTGGTTCAGGATGCGCATGACGGCCAAGGCGCGCTCGCTGTCCAGCGGGGCGGTGGGCTCGTCGGCCAGAATCACCGGCGGGCGATTCGCCAGGGCACGCGCGATGGAGACGCGTTGCTGCTCGCCGCCGGACAGCTGCGAGGGCTCGGCTTTGGCGCGATGGGCCACGTCCAGCGCGCTCAGCAGTTCCAGCGCCCGCGCTCTGGCTTGGGCGTTGGGCACGCCCGCCAGCATGGGCAGCAGGGCGACGTTGTCGGTCACGTCCAGGAAGGGAATCAGATACGGCGCCTGGAACACGAAGCCGATGCGGTCGCGTCGCAAGGCGCGCAGATCAGAGGTGGTCCAGCCGTTGTCGTAAATCAGCTCGTTGCCCAGCGTCATGCGGCCTGACGTGGGCTCTATGATGGCGCCCAGGCATTTGAGCAGCGTGCTTTTTCCCGAGCCCGAAGGGCCGACCAGCCCCACCACTTCGCCGGGCCCCACGACCATGTTGACGTTTTTGAGCGCCTCCACGGCCGTGTCGCCCTGGCCATAGACCTTGCGCAGGCCTTCAATGCGGATGCCGTTCGGTGCTGCCGTGCTGGCGTGGCTCATGTTTTTCAGCCCGGTCATCCGATGGCCTCTGCCGGATCGACTTTGAGCGCCACGCGAATGGCCAGGGTGCTGGCCAGCGCGCAAATCAGCAGCGTCGCCATCAGCCCGGTCACGGCGTCCTGCGTCAGCAGCATCACGAATTTCGGAAACACGGGAGCCCAGATCGTGGCGGCCACCTTGCCGATGATGAAACCAATCAGTCCCAGCCCCAGTGCCTGCTGCAGGATCATGCTGGCAATGGTGAGGTTGCGCGTGCCGATGAGCTTGAGCACCGCGATCTCGCGGATTTTGCCCAGCGTCATGGTGTAGATGATGAAGGCCACAATGGCCGCGCTGACCACCGCCAGAATTGCCAGAAACATGCCGATCTGCCTGGCTGCGGTGGCGATCAGCTTGTCCACCAAAATGGCTTCCATGCCGGCGCGCGTGAACACCTGCAGGTGCTTCCAGCGGCGGATCGGCTCGGCCACCTGCTCGGCCTCGAAGCCGGGCGCCAGTTGCACCAGCACGGCGTTGACGTTATGGCTGCTGGTTTGCAGCGCCTGCACCGCGTCCAGCAGGCCGGGAACGCCGGGGCGATTGAAGGCCGGGTTGGCGGCGGTGCGGGTGCGGTCGTTTCGAATCGCATCGTTGTCTTTCAGAAACTGCGCTTCCTGCGCATCCTTAAGCGGGATGAACACCATCGGGTCACCGCCGGATGACACCATGCGCTGCGTCAGCCCCACCACGGTGTAGTCGTGACGGCGGATGCGGATGCGCTCGCCCAGGGCAAAGCCGGCTCTGACGTCGGCCACGGCCTCGTAGTGGCTGCGCGTCAATTGGCGGCCCGCCACCAGGTAGCCCGGCTCGCCCGGCTGGCCGGGCTCCATCCCCACCACCATGGCGCGGGTTTCGCCGCCGCCCTGGCTGTTGTTTTGCACCTGCATCGTGAAGTAGGTCACATTGGCGGCCTGCGCCACGCCAGGCATGCCGCGCACGCTGCGCACCACGTCGTCTTTAAGGCTGGACGACTCGGCATAGGGCCCCTGGGTGTCTTTTTGCACCACCCACAAGTCGGCGCGGCTGTTGGTCAGCAGCGCTTGCGCATCATCGACCATGCCGCGGTAAACCCCGGCCATCGTCAGTGTCACGCCGATCAGCAAACCCAGCCCCAGGCCAGTGAGCACGAACTTGCCCCAGCTGTGCACAATGTCGCGCCCAGCCAGGCTGATCATTGGGCCGCTCCGGCTTGGGCTTTGACCAGCGCATCGACGACTTTCACGTTGCTGTCAGGGGTGAGGGCTTTCTGGCTGTACACCACCACTTCGTCGCCGGCTTTCAAGCCGCTCAGCACCTGCACCTGGCCGTCCAGGCTGCGCTCACCCAGTCGCACGGGCGCGAACACCGGCTTGCCGCCTTCCATGCGCCATACACCGGCGTCGCCCTGAAGGTGCTGGATGCTGGCGTTGGGAACCAGCAGCGACGTCGGCGTTTCGGGTAACTGCAACGTGACTTCGGCCAACTCACCGACTGACGCACCCGGTGCGGCTGTATCGAAGCCCACCTGCGCAATGCGCTCTTCGGTCACGCCATCGGCCAGCAGTTCCACCCGCGCCACCTGGCCAGCCAAGGGGGTTCGGGGCTGTGAGCGCAGCACGATGCTTGCTTTCAGGCCCGTCGCGAGCCCGGCGGAGCGGTCTTGGTCCACCCGCAAATTGACCCACAAACTGGCCGGGTCAATCAGGCGCAGCACCGGCTGACCGGCCACCACGGTGCTGCCCGCTTCGGCGTCGCGGCTGGTGACCACGCCATCGGCCGGGGCCAGCAGGCGCACATTGCCGCGCTGCTGCGCCAAGGCGGCGCGCTCGGCCTTCTGGCGGGCCAGGTCCTGGCCGGTGCCGGCAAGATTGGCCTGCGCGGCCTGCAGCGCGGCATCGGCCGAGGCTCTTTCCTGCAAACGGGCTTCGAGGGCGCCCGCGCTGATGAAGTTTTGCGCAGCCAGATCCTGGTTGCGTTTGGCATTGAGGGTGGCCAGCGCTCGCCGTGCCGTGGCATCCGCCACTTGGGCCTGCGCGGCGGCCTGGGTGCTCCCTGCGCGGGCCAGCGCGGCATCGAGTGCCATCAAACGCTGGTCCAGATCGACCGGGTCCATTTCAGCCAGCAGTTGCCCGGCCCTCACCGTGTCGCCCACGTCCACCTTCACGGCCAGAACCCGGCCCGCCACGGTGGGACCGATCATCCAGCTGCGCCGCGCTTGCACGCTGCCAATGCCAAAAATGGCGGGACTGAACTGGCCTTGCCTGACCTGCGTGAGCGTCACGCGCGTGGGAGCCAGCGGGCCAGTGCGCAGGGCCACAAGAACCAGTCCGCCGATCAGGACCAGGGCCAGAGCGGCCAGGGCCACGCGACGAAAAAGCAGAGGATTGCGTTTCATGAGGTTTCCTTCGCAGTGAGTCCACGCAGATAAAGCGTGAAAACGCCCGGTGCCTGGTCGGCCATGGCGCTCACCTGGCCGCTGATGAGTGCCTGCATCACCAAGCCCTGCACCGAGCCAATGAACAGCACCGCGGCGGCCTGCAGGTCGGTGCCCGGAGCCAGCAGGCGCTGATCCTGCGCGCGCAGCAGCAGGCCCGTGAGCAAGTCCCGGTACTGCTGCATCAGGCTGCGCACGCAGGCCTTGAGAGCGCTGTCGTGCGCGTGCTGCAACTCCTGAAAAATCACCCGGGGCACGCCCGGATGCGCCACCACAAAATCCACATGCGCCCTGAACACCGCTTGCAGCGCGGCCAGCGGGCTGGGTGCGGCCAATTGAGCCTCATCGGAGGCGGCTTGCAGCCGGGTCATCAGGGTGTCGGTAACCCAGTTGAGCGCAGCCAGCCAGATGGCTTGCTTGCTGGCAAAGTGCCGGAACACCGCGCCCTGGGTAATGCCCACGGCCTGCGCCAGGTCGCCAGTGGTGATGTCGGCCGGACTGCGCTGCGCCGCCAGCAGCAGCGCCGCTTCCACCAGACCGCCCTGACGGATTTCGGTGGGTTGCTTGGAACGCTTGCCGGATACTTTCATGACTGCACAAGTAATTGATTAATTACTTCGATTGTAAAGCCTGACCGGGCATCCGTGCTGGTCTCGTTTCAGATCAGATTGCAGGCGCTCATCGTTTTGGCAGCGTGATGCAAAATCGTGTTCGCCCCGAGGCAGATTTGACCGAAATGCTGCCGCCATGCGCTTCGACAATTGACTTGACGATGGCCAACCCAAGCCCCGCGCCTTCGCCCTTGCGCTGCCGGGATGGATCGACGCGGTAAAAGCGATCGAAAAGTTTTGGCATGAGTTCCGCGGGGATCTCAGGGCCCGGGTTTTCCACTTCCAATTCGACCCCATCGGCGTTTTGCGCCAGCGTGACAACGACGCCCTGCCCCGAGGGGGTGTAACGCACCGCGTTGGAGATCAGGTTGCTCAGCGCTCGGCGCAACATCAGGCGATCGCCGGGCACGACGATGGGATCACCGCGGAGCAGCAGCGATACACCGCGATCTTCAGCCCACGCCTCAAAAAATTCGAAAAGACCTTTGACCTCGCCAGCGAGATCCACATCGGCCAGCGTGAGACGACGCAAGTCGTTCTCGGTCTGCGCGAGAAACAGCATGTCATCAACCATCTTGCTCATGCGATCAAACTCTTCAAGATTGGAGTAAAGAATCTCGCGGTATTCATCCACTCCTCGCGGCCGGCTCAGGGCAACCTGAGTTTGCGTCGTCAAATTCGTGACGGGCGTGCGAAGCTCATGGGCGATATCGGCGGAGAAATTGGACAGTCGCCGAAAACCGTCTTCAATCTGCCCAAGCATGCTGTTGAATGATGCAACGAGCTCGGCCAATTCAATCGGCACTGCCTCAGGCCTGAGCCGAACATGCAGCCGCTCGGACGTAATGCCGCGAATTTTTGCGCTGATGCGTCGAATCGGCGCGTGCCCCTGTTTCACGGCCAGCCATGCGCCCGCAAGCGCAATAAGGCAGACCACCAGTGTCATCAGCCACAGAGTCCGTTCAAAATTCTTGATGTACCGAAGGTGAAAATCAATGTTGGTTGCAACAACCACCGTGTAACTCTCGGGTCCGGAAATCCGCTTGACCTCCACCCGGAGAACGGCCCCGCGATAAGGCGTTTCACCCTCCTGCCAAACCTGGAGAAATTCCGGATCGATGCGCGGCACGGCTTCTACAGCGACGGCCAGGCGGGCCAAATCGGGACCATCACTGGCGTATAAAGTTTTCCCGGCAGCATCGGTCACACGGAAAAAAACTTCCTGGTGACCCACGACCGAACTGGCCAGCAGGCGGTCCAGCACTGCATCGTCGGTGCCAGCAGGCTGATCACGCAGTGTTTTCTGTATCGACTCCAGCACAACCCTGAATTCTTCGGCATCCTGCTGGGCAAAATGCTGCTCCAGTGAACGCACGACGATCCAGCCAAAGGCAAAAAATACCAGGGTTGTGGCAATACCCACAAAGGCCGTCACCCGAAACGCGAGCGATGCGGGTCGATGCTTGAGCGCGCCAGTTGACACCTCAGTTGGCATCCGGGACGTCCAGCGTGTAGCCCATGCCGCGAACCGTCTGTATCAGTTTGGGTTCGAAACCATCGTCCATTTTTGCCCGGAGACGGCGAATGGCCACGTCAATCACGTTGGTGTCGCTGTCAAAATTCATGTCCCATACCTGAGAGGCTATCAGCGAGCGCGGCAGCACTTCGCCGCGCCGCCGCACCAGC
>Ga0155550_1018_pt1 | contig 11180 bp, 11 predicted proteins | sample RifCSPhighO2_12_FD_107207 | JGI IMG/M metagenome (GOLD analysis project Ga0155550, IMG submission 107207) | Burkholderiales bacterium RIFCSPHIGHO2_12_FULL_61_11
ACTCATACCCCTGCAGCTGGTCGTAACAGGTGCCGCAACTCACGACCACGGTCTTGATGTCCAGGTAATTGAGCGTGTTGGCGACCCGGTGAAACAGCACGCGGTTATCGGTGATCATTTTTTCAGCCTTCTCGAACTGGCCGCTGCCGCGTTGCGGATAACCGCAGCACAGGTAGCCCGGTGGCAGCACGGTCTGCACCCCAGCGTGCCACAGCATGGCCTGCGTCGCCAGTCCAACCTGGCTAAACAAACGCTCGGAGCCGCAACCCGGAAAATAAAACACCGCTTCGGTTTCAGCCGTGGTGCTTTTCGGATTGCGAATAATGGGAACGTAATCCTTGTCCTCGATGTCAAGCAGCGCGCGAGCCGTCTTCTTCGGCAAGCCACCGGGCATCTTCTTGTTGATGAAGTGAATCACCTGCTCTTTGACCGGTGCCTTGCCCACTGTGGCCTCTGGCTTGGCGGTTTGCTTGCGCGCCAGGCCGCGCAGCAAATCATTGGCCAGTCGTTGAGCCTTGAAGCCCATACCCACCATGGCGCCGCGCATGAATTTGATGGTTTGCGGACTGGTCGCGTTCAGGAAGAACATGGCGATGGCGTTGCCGGGCCGAAAAGACTTCTGGCCCATCTTGCGCAGCAAATTGCGCATGTTCATCGACACTTCGCCAAAATCGATATCCACCGGGCAGGGCTTCAGGCACTTGTGGCACACCGTGCAATGGTCGGCTACGTCCTCAAATTCTTCCCAGTGCTTGATGCTCACGCCGCGCCGGGTTTGCTCCTCGTACAGGAAGGCCTCGATCAACAGCGACGTCGCCAGAATCTTGTTGCGCGGGCTGTACAGCAAGTTTGCCCGCGGCACATGCGTGGCACACACCGGCTTGCACTTGCCGCAGCGCAGGCAGTCCTTCACGCTGTCGGCAATGGCACCAATATCGGACTGCTGCATGATCAGCGACTCGTGGCCCATCAGGCCGAAGCTCGGCGTGTAGGCATTGGTCAAATCGGCCGGCAGCGCTTGTCCATCAAGCGCAAGATGCTCCTGATTGCGTAGCAGCTTGCCTTTGTTGAAGCGGCCTTCCGGATCGACCTTCTGCTTGTACTCGGTGAACGGACGCAGTTCCTCGTCAGTCAGAAATTCGAGCTTGGTGATGCCTATGCCGTGCTCGCCGGAAATCACGCCATCGAGCGAGCGCGCCAGCCCCATGATGCGCGCCACTGCTTGCTGCGCGGTTTGCAACATTTCATAGTCATCGCTGTTGACCGGCAGATTGGTGTGCACATTGCCGTCACCGGCATGCATGTGCAAGGCCGCCCAGACGCGGCCCTTGAGCACGCGCTTGTGGATGGCATTGCATTCCTCAAGAAGGGGCAAAAATGCGCCGCCCGTGAAAATGGCCTGAAGCCGGGGCCGTATCTGGGTTTTCCAGCTGGCCCGCAGCGTATGGTCCTGCAGCTGCGGGAAAAAAGTGTCTATCTCCTGCAGCCAGCCAGACCAGAGGACACGCACTTCATCAATCATTGACAGCGCCTGGCCGACCCGGTCTTCCAGCAGTTCGGCGGAAGGAATGATGCTCGCGTCGTCCGATTTACCCAAAGGCAGGTTGCCCCTGAGGAAAAATGTTTCCAGCTCGTCACACAACCTGATCTTGTTGCGCAGGCTCAATTCAATATTGATCTGCTCAATTCCGTCGGTGTATTCGGCCATGCGCGGCAATGGAATCACCACATCTTCGTTGATCTTGAAGGCATTGGTGTGCCTGGAAATGGCCGCTGTACGTTTGCGGTCCAGCCAGAATTTCTTGCGCGCCTCCGGACTGATGGCCACAAAACCCTCGCCGCTGCGTGAGTTGGCGATGCGGACGATCTCGCTGCTGGCACGGGCCACGACGTCCGCATCATCGCCGGCGATATCGCCAAAAAGCACCAACTTGGGCAGGCCGCCGCGCTTGGATTTGGTGGCATAGCCGACGGCGCGCAAGTAGCGGTCGTCCAGGTGCTCCAAACCGGCCAGAATGGCCCCGCCGCGCTTTTGCTCGGCGAACATGAAATCCTTGATTTCCACAATGCCGGGAACGGCATCCTTGGCATGGCCAAAAAATTCCAGGCACACCGTGCGGGTGTGCGCGGGCATGCGGTGCACGATCCAGCGCGCGCTTGTAATCAGCCCATCGCAGCCTTCTTTCTGGATGCCCGGCAATCCGCTCAAAAACTTGTCGGTGACATCCTTGCCCAAGCCTTCCTTGCGGAACGTCTTGCCCGGAATGTCAAGCCGTTCGGTGCGCACAGCGGTCTTGCCGTCGGCTTCAAAGTACCTGAGTTCGAAACTCGCCAGTTCGGCGTCGTGGATCTTGCCCAGGTTGTGGTCCAGGCGTGTCACTTCGAGCCACTGGGCATCGGGCGTCACCATGCGCCATGAGGCCAGGTTGTCCAGCGCCGTTCCCCACAACACGGCTTTCTTTCCGCCGGCGTTCATGGCGATGTTGCCACCGATGCACGACGCTTCAGCCGAGGTGGGGTCCACTGCAAACACAAAACCGCCCCGCTCGGCGGCATCAGCCACGCGCTGGGTCACCACGCCGGCTTCAGTCCAGACAGTGGCTACCGTTTGCGCAACGCCGGGCAACGACACCATTTCCACTTCACTCATGCCTTCGAGCTTTTCGGTGTTGATGACCGCCGATTTCCAGGTCAGCGGAATCGCGCCACCGGTGTAGCCGGTACCGCCGCCGCGCGGAACAATCGTCAGGCCCAACTCGATACAGCCCCTGACCAGGCCCGCCACTTCGGCTTCCGTGTCGGGGGTCAACACCACGAAGGGATATTCAACACGCCAGTCGGTTGCGTCGGTGACATGCGAGACCCGTGACAAGCCATCGAACTTGACGTTGTCCTTTAGCGTCAGCTTGCGCAATTTGCGCGCTGTCTGGCGGCGCAGGCCGGCCACTTCTTCAAACGAATCATAAAAGCGGCTGACCGCGCTCCGTGCGGCGTCCAGCAACTCACCCACGATGCCATCGCGCTGCTTATCCACCTCGGGCGTTCGGCGCTTTTCAATCTCTGAGAGGCGGTGCTGCAAGGCATCCACCAGCAATTTGCGGCGCTTGGGATTCTCGATCAAGTCATCCTGCAGATACGGGTTGCGCTGGACCACCCAGATATCCCCCAGTACTTCATACAGCATGCGGGCAGACCGTCCGGTGCGCCGCTCGCCGCGAAGAAAGTTCACCAGCTCCCAGGCGTGCTCGCCCAAAAGGCGAATGACCACTTCGCGATCGGAGAAGGAGGTGTAGTTGTAGGGAATCTCGCGGATGCGTGCGTCGTCGTGCCTCGCGTCATCGGCGAAAACGCTTAATTCTTGAAGGGTAGTAGGGGCGTTCATCGTGAAAAGCCAGCTGTTTCGGACCCACGTCCCATGCTGTTGATCTATATTATCGCAGCGCAGCATTTGTCACGAGGCAGGGAGGTTATGACCTCGTGAAACCCCGCTTGTTCAAATCAGTCGCTTGAATCGGCCTGTCTGATACCATTTTTATCTGGTCAAGTTTATGGAAGTCACCTCCAATCACTGGCCTTATCTACGCTGGATCGCCCACCGCGGCGCCGGCAAGCTGGCCCCAGAAAACACTTTGGCGGCCTTCAGGCTGGGCGCCCGCCACGGCTATCGCATGTTTGAGTGCGACGTCAAACTCAGTGCCGATGGCGTGCCCTTCCTGTTGCACGACGACACGCTGGATCGCACCACGAATGGCCAAGGCGTGGCCGGCGAGCAGCCTTGGCAAGCGTTGTCGAGGCTTGACGCGGGCCGCTGGCATTCGCGGGAGTTTGCCGGTGAGCCGCTTCCCAGGCTTGACGATATTGCCCGCTACTGCCTAGCGCATGGCTACTTCCTGAATATCGAGATCAAACCCACGCCGGGACTCGAACGCCCAACCGGCACGGTCGTGGCCGATGAAGCGGCAAGGCTCTGGAAAGATGCAGCCATGCCGCCTCTGCTCACTTCGTTTGAGCCGCCTTCACTGGAGGCTGCCCAAGCCGCCCAGCCGCTACTTCCGCGCGGACTGCTGCTGGACCAGCTCACTGAAGGCTGGCTGGAGACAGCCCGGCAACTGCAATGCGTCGCCATTGTTTGCAGGCACAAGCTCTGGAATGCCGACTCGGTGTCGCGGGCCAAGCAAGCCGGTTTCAGGCTGCTGAGCTACACCGTCAATGACCCAGCCAGCGCCCGCCGACTGATTGAGTTGGGCACCGACGGCATCATCACCGACCGGGTTGATGCCTTCCGGCCCGAGGGGTAAACAGCGCCCCTCAGGCTTTCCAGCCGCGCAGCAGCAGCCACTGGCAAAGCGCTGCGCCCAACACCAGCGCGCCATAGGTCAGCATCTTGCCGTCATGGCCAAAGAACAGCAGTCCAGCCGTGAGGATAAGAACATTTGCTACAAAAATAATAGTTACCTGCACCCACCAGCTCTTGGCAAACGGCCTTTTTGAGCTAAAAAATCCGAAAAACAGACGCGCCAACAGCACCAGCAGCAAAGCGAGCAGCGCAGCAGGCGCCATGAAATTAAGGAGGTGGTTGATCAGCAGATAAGCGCTCATGTCAGCAATTCAAAAACGATGGGGAAAAAGCCTGATTTCCCCTGTAAAGAGGCGCTCAAGGGCAATTGATTGACGCAAGTTGCACTTTCTTGCACACTTCAATTTTATAATCAGCCCATGTCAGTCTGGGCCTTAGGGCTAAACCATCACACCGCACCGCTCGATTTGCGCGGACGTTTCGCCTACGCCGTAGACCAGATTGAGCCGACCTTGCGCGGCTTGCGCGAATCCCTGGCGCGCCAGCCCGAGGCGGCACTGCTCTCCACCTGCAACCGCACTGAGATTTACTGCGCCGGTGATACCAACGACCTGGACCACACGCTGGAGTGGCTGGCGCTGAGCGGCGGGGTGTCACCCGCCTTGCTGCGTTCGCACAGCTACACCTTGCGGGGTGACCAGGCCGCCCGTCACGCTTTTCGCGTGGCCAGCGGGCTTGATTCCATGGTACTGGGCGAGCCACAAATCCTGGGTCAGCTGAAAGATGCGGTGCGCGCCGCCGAAGGAGCAGGCGCCATGGGCACCACGCTGCACCAGCTGTTTCAGCGCTCCTTCGCCGTGGCCAAGGAGGTACGCACCACCACTGAAATTGGCGCGCACAGCATCAGCATGGCGGCGGCCTGCGTGCGGCTGGCCGGCCAGCTGTTTGAAGATTTGAGCGACATCAAGGTGCTGTTCGTCGGTGCCGGCGAAATGATTGACCTGGCGGCCACCCACTTTGCCGCCAAAAGCCCCAGATCCATGGCCATTGCCAATCGCACGCTGGAGCGCGGCGAAAAGCTGGCCAGCCGCTTCGGCGCCGAAGTGATGCGCCTGGGTGAATTGCCCAGTCGGCTGCATGAGTTTGACGCCGTCATTAGTTGCACCGCCAGCACCCTGCCCATCATTGGGCTGGGTGCCGTTGAGCGGGCGGTCAAGCTGCGCAAGCACCGCCCCATGTTTATGGTGGACATGGCGGTGCCGCGTGACATTGAGCCTGAAGTCAGGGCACTGCCAGATATTTACCTTTATACCGTGGATGACCTGGCGCAGGTCGTGCAAACCGGCAAGGACAACCGCCAGGCGGCAGTGGCGCAAGCCGAGGTCATCATCGATGCGGGCGTGCAAAACTTCATGCACTGGCTGGGCCAGCGACGCACCGTGCCGCTGATTCAGCAGATCAATGCGCAAGCCGATGAATGGCGCGCTTTGGAGATTGTGCGGGCCAAGAAGCTGCTGGCCAAAGGCGAGCCAATCGATGCGGTGCTTGAGACACTGACTCGCGCCCTGACGCAAAAAATGCTGCACGGCGCACTCGCCGAACTGCATACCGGGGACGCCAGCAGCCGCGAAGCCACGGCGCACACGGTGTCCAGGCTATTCTTGCGCGGCCAGTTGAACCGGGCCTACCGAGAACACAAAGAGCATTAGCGGCGAAGCCATTGTTCCCCGTTGTTGCGCACTCATCTGATGCGCTCTTCCTATTTTTTTGCCCATTGGGCTGCCGACATTCCATGAAACCCTTTCTTCGCCAAACGCTGGACCGCCAGCTTCTGCGGCTGCATGAGCTGGACGCATTGCTGTCTGCCAGCGATGTGGTGAGCGACCTGGCGCGCTTTCGCGCGCTGACCAGGGAGCACGCCGAAACCAGCGTGTTAGCCGGGCAATACAGCCAGTTCCTCCGTCGCGAGGCCGATCTGCTGAGCGCCGAAAACATGCTGATCGAGGCCAAGGACGATCCCGAAATGGCCGCCATGGCTGAAGAAGAGATTGCGGCCGCCAAAGCGGATATAGCGCGGCTTGACAAAGCCCTGCAGCTGATGCTGATTCCCAAAGACCCCGACGACGTGCGGGCGGCGTTCATCGAAATCCGCGCCGGCACGGGTGGTGACGAATCGGCCCTGTTTGCCGGCGACCTGTTTCGCATGTACACCCGCTTTGCCGAGCGCAACCACTGGCAGACCGAGATCATCAGCGAATCGGCCAGCGAACTTGGCGGCTTCAAGGAAGTGGTGCTGCGTATCGATGGACCGCCGGATGCGACGGGCGTGGGCGTGTATGGCAAGCTGCGTTTTGAATCCGGTGGTCACCGGGTTCAGCGCGTGCCGGTGACGGAAACCCAGGGCCGCATCCACACCAGCGCCTGCACGGTGGCCGTGCTGCCAGAGCCCGACGAAGCCGTCGCCATCCTGATCAACCCGGCCGACCTGCGCATCGACACTTACCGCGCCAGCGGCGCGGGCGGCCAGCACATCAACAAAACCGATTCGGCCGTGCGCATCACGCACCTTCCGACCGGAATCGTCGCCGAGTGCCAGGAGGGCCGCAGCCAGCATGGCAACAAGGCCCAGGCGCTAAAAGTGCTCAGCGCCCGCATCCATGAAAAGGACCGCTCGGAGCGCGCCGCAAAAGACGCCGCCGTGCGCAAGGGCCTGGTCGGCAGTGGCGACCGTAGCGACCGTATTCGCACCTACAACTTCCCGCAGGGCCGGCTGACGGACCACCGCATCAATCTGACGCTGTATAAACTTGGTCTCATCATGGACGGGGACCTGGGTGATGTCATCACGGCGCTGCAGGTGGCGCGTGGCGCTGAACAACTTGCCGAGCTGGAAAACGCCTCGGCCAGCCAGACCCCTGACTTTCATGCATAAAATCGACCTCTAGCTCAATGGACGCAGGCATAAATAGTTATTATTTTTGTAGTCAATTCCAGGGAGAACGGTGAACCAACCCACATGCGCGCAGGCCTTGGCCACCGCCCAAACCCTGGGGCTGGAGCGGTTGGACAGCCAACTACTGCTGCTTCATGCGCTGGGCAAACCCTTTGATGCCAGAGCCTGGCTGCTGGCGCACGACACCGATGAGCTGACCGAGGAAATCGCCCGGCATTTCCGGGCGCTGTGCTTGCGCCGGGCCACCGGTGAGCCGCTGGCTTACATCGTTGGCAGCAAGGAGTTTTTTGGTCTGGAGTTGCAAGTGGATTCCCGCGTGCTGGTACCGCGCCCGGACACCGAGACGCTGGTGCAATGGTCGCTGGACCTGCTGCGAGCGCCCGGCATGCCGCCAACGCCCGAGATTCTTGACCTGGGCACTGGCAGCGGTGCCATTGCGCTGGCCATCGCCCACAGCCTGCGAGCCGCGAGCCGCCAAGCCCGTGTCGTTGCGGTCGATGTGAGCGCTGATGCATTGTGTGTCGCCCGCGAAAATGCGCGCCGACTGGGGCTGGACATGCAATTCATCGAAAGCCGCTGGCTGGAAAAAGTTAGCGGACACTTCGACCTGATCGCCAGCAATCCACCCTATATTGCCAGTGCCGATCCGCATCTGATCGCATTGCAGCATGAGCCGCTGGCCGCGCTGGCAGCCGGTGTCGATGGGCTGGACGACATTCGGCAGATTATTCAGCAAGCGCCCGGGCACCTGCAGCCGGGCGGCTGGCTCCTGCTGGAGCATGGCTACGAGCAGGCGGGCGCGGTACGCGATCTGCTGGCCCAGCGGGGGTTCTTGCAGGTTCAGAGCCGCCTGGATCTGCCAGGCATTGAACGCTGCTCAGGCGGAAAGTGGCTGGCAAGCGCGGCATGAATGCCAAATCAGCGACCAACAGCCCCACCCCTGCGCCGGGCATCAAACGGCAGGATAATTACTTTTGTTTAAATTCCGATTTTCAGATTCTGTTGATTGAAAACGGCCCGGCCGAAACGCCTGTTATTGACCCTGCGGCCTTGTACGGCCCCCAACCTGAAGGACTTCACCATGAGCAATTCCGACCCTACCCAGCAACGCATTGACCAGATTGTCAAATCCAGCGACGTCGTGCTGTTCATGAAGGGCACGGCCCAGTTTCCGATGTGCGGCTTCTCAGGCCGCGCGATCCAGGTGCTCAAGGCCTGTGGCGTGGACAATCCCGCGACGGTCAATGTGCTGGAAGACGAAGAAATCCGCAGCGGCATCAAGGAATACAGTAACTGGCCGACCATTCCCCAGCTGTATGTCAAGGGTGAATTTGTTGGCGGCTCCGACATCATGATGGAGATGTACGAGAAGGGCGAACTCCAGCAAGTGCTGGGCACGCCCGCCGCCTGAGTTGGCAACGCCCCGCCTGGGCGTTTTTCAGGCAGATTGATTAGCGCGTGTAGCCTTCGCAGGCACCTGCGTTGACCCGGCCCTTGCATTCGCGCTTCAGGCGTGTGCTGCGTTCCTGGGCCGTTTCCTCGGAGCCGCGCAGGAACGTGACCTTGCCGACAGGTCTCGTCGCGGCTGCCTTTGCCGCCTTTTTTCCTGCTGTTGTCTTTGCTGGCTGGCCCGCAAGCTCGGCGGCCTGTGCAGGGACACTCCCCATCAATACCGCGGCAACGACGATGAAAGCCAGTGCTGGCTGGATCATGGACTTATTCATGTTGTTTCCCCTGCTGAATCTGCTTGAACGAAAACTGAACTGCAAACTTATTGCAGTTTGGGGTCGCTTGATTTCGGACCACCCTGGCCGTCGTCATCGGGCGGAGTGTCTGCCGGCAAGCGGAAATCTTCGCTGGCCCACGCCCCCAGATCGAGGTTTTTGCAGCGTTCACTGCAAAAGGGGCGAAAAGGATTGCTGGGCGCGTAAACGCTTGGACCGCCGCAATTGGGGCAGACCACCCGCCTGACCGGCAACGCGTCTTTATCTTTATTCATGGCGGTCATGGCTTCAAACAAAGAGGGACAGATCAGGCGCATTGGCTCAGGAGCAAAGCGTCAATTCGAAAATCGAATCATCGGTGCTCTGGTGCAGCCGGTCATCGCTTTCGAGGCGCATGAGCCGCACCGAAGCCATCAGGCGGTTGCCACTAATTTCCGGAATCAGCCCCAGCATGGAATCGATACGCAAACGCAGCAAATGAAAGGTGCGTCCTTGCGGCAGCGTCTGCTGATATTGCCCGGCGGGTGCCGCCACCTTTTGTGGCGCCCCAGAATCGCGCAGCAGCCTGAGCAGCAGGCGTATGGATTCAGCCAGCGGCACCAGTGGCGCAACCCAGCGCTGCAGATCCTGCTGGCGTGTGGCGGTGCCCAGGTGCTGCCAGGCATAGTAGGCCGGCAAATCGAATTCGCATGTGCCGCCGGGAATGCCAACACGGCTGCGAATACTCATGAGCCAGTCATTTTCGGTCAATGACTGCCCGGCTTTGCCTGGAAGATTGTTCACGGCTGCAAAACACCCTTCGAGCTGACCGGTGACTTCGGCGAGCACCACCTCGGAAATGGCCGGATTGCCGCGATAGCCGTTGAGGACATGCTTTTGTTTGTCGAGATCCTTGAGCACGTCGGTTTTCAAGTCCGCCCGCGCACCAACGTCCATGACTTCAAAAATGGTCGTTATGGCATAGTGATGATCAATCGGACTCTCGCGCTTCACCAGTTCGCCCAGACGGCGGAACAGGTGTTCCAGTCGCAAATAGGTCCGTATGCGTTCGTTGAAGGGGTACTCGTAAAGGATCACAGGGCGATTTTCGTCAGCTTCATTGAGAATAGATATTTGCGCATCATAGCCCGAAGCGGGTAGCAAGCTGGTGCACCAGCAGGCCCAGCGCCTCAAGGGATAAACCATCGTTATAAATGCAGGTATCGGCTGCCGCCAGGCGTTGCGCACGGCTGGCTTGTCCCGCCATTATTTTTTCGACCGCCTCTTGGGTCCAGCCATTGCGCGCCATCACCCGGGCGATTTGCGTGGCTTCAAGGCAATCCACCACCAGCACATGGTCGACCTGCTGGCGCCAGCGCCCGGACTCCACCAGCAATGGAATATCAATGACAATGCAGGCCAGGCCGCCCTTCGCGGCTCGCTCCGCCTGCCCGACTTGCCGCAGGGTTTCCTGGCGCACCAGGGGGTGAATAACGGCCTCCAGCCGCTGCCTGGCAGCCGGGTCATGGAAGACCAGTTGCCGCATCTGCTCACGGTCCATTGCGCCTTGCGCCGTGATGAACGCGTCACCAAAGTGGCGGGCGATTTCTTGCACGGCAGCCCCGCCCGGTGCCGTGACTTGCCGGGCTATGGCATCGGCATCGATCAGGGTTGCGCCACAGCCTGCCAGCAGGCTTGCCACCGTGCTTTTGCCGCTGCCAATGCCTCCGGTCAGGCCAATGCGTCGAACTGCCATTGAAACGTCCTAAGATGGCATCACAGTCCGATAAACTGCGAAATGGACTGGGGTCCGAAAAACAGCGAAGTGAAACCCGCACCCGCCAGGAAAGGGCCAAATGGCACGTAGCCACCCTCGCGCAAGCCACTGGAGAATTTCATTGCGATACCGATAACCGTGCCAATCACCGAGGCCATCAGGATCATCGGAACCAGCGCGGGCCAGCCGAACCAGGCGCCCAGTGCTGCAAACAGCTTGAAGTCACCGTAGCCCATGCCTTCCTTGCCAGTCACCAGCTTGAAAGCCCAGTACACACCCCACAAGGAAAGGTAGCCGCCGACTGCCCCCCAGAATGCGGTATTCAAGTTGACAGCCGGATTCCAGCCCAGCCCCGCCACGATCAAACCGATCCACAGCAAGGGCAAGGTGATGTCGTCCGGCAGCAAGGTGGTGTCCCAGTCAATCAGCGCCAGCACCAGCAGCGCCGCG
>Ga0155550_1002_pt1 | contig 11159 bp, 9 predicted proteins | sample RifCSPhighO2_12_FD_107207 | JGI IMG/M metagenome (GOLD analysis project Ga0155550, IMG submission 107207) | Burkholderiales bacterium RIFCSPHIGHO2_12_FULL_61_11
TCTTCGCTATCAACGCATACGCCTTCAATATGCCACGGCTAGACGCTTACTACAAAGTGCCATTCTTCCGGCTTGCCATGAGGTACACCCAGTAGTTCATGCCGATGATTGTGAGGCAATCGATGGATCCAGGGCATTGATGTCATCCCGGGCTTGCCGGGCTTGCCATGCTTGCCATCCCTTGCGCCCCGGCTGTCATCCCGGGCTTGACCCGGGATCCATGGTGCGCCTGCATGGATTGCGGGTCGAGCCCGCAATGACAACTTTGGGGCCGCAGTGACAACTTTGGGGCCACAATGACAATTGGGGACCGCAGTGGGAGCCCGCAATGACAATTCGCTTGTCATCCCGGGCGCCTCGGCTGTCATCCCGGACCTGCTCCGGGATCCACTGCCACCTACCCCATTCTGAATCCCGGTGCCTTGGCGGCGAGCCACTGCTCCAGCATCATCAAAATCCACACCATCTCGCCAAAGTAGCCCGGGTGCTCCGGCAGGCGCTGCGTCAGCAGAGTCTGGATGAAATCGGCGCGCACCACGCCGCGTTTGGCCAGGCTGTGCAGTGAATCGGTAGCCAGCGCTTTGAGGGCGGGGTGGGTGTTGGCCCACACGCCAAATGGCAGGCCAAAGCCCTGTTTCTTCTTGGTGATGATCGCGTCCGGCAAAAAACCGCGCAGTGCCTCCTTGAAGAACCAGCGTAGCTTTAATCCCTTGAGTTTATAGTCGGCTGGCAGCTTTTGTGAGAAAGCCAGCAGCCGGTCGTCCAGCATCGGGAAGCCCACCCCCACGCCCGCCAGCGCGGTGGTGCCCACCACCTTGGGCAGGTCACAATCAGCCAGCGTGTAGCGCCAGTCGAACGCCAGCATGCGATTGACCAGGCGGTCAGTGCGGGCCTGGGTCCATATGTGACGTTGTTGCTGGGCCGGGTCTTGCTGGTCCACCTGAGCGAGCAACTCCGGTGTCAGCACATCCTGAACACCCAGGCGAAACAGCAGGTTGTAGGTCATCAGGCGGTCCGGCATCGGCACCCTGGCCTGGTTCACATAGCTGGCGGCCTTTCGTATCAGCGGAATCTGGTTCATCACCCCAAGCCGGGACACCGGCTCCAGCAGCCCAGTACGCAGTCCAGCCGGAATGCCATCATACCAGCCAAACACCTTTTGTTTGGCATAGCGAGTGTTGCCGCCAAACAGTTCGTCCCCACCGTCGCCCGCCAGCAGCTTGGTCACACCGTCTTCACGCGCCATCTTGGCGCAGTAGTAGGCGGGCAGGGCGGATGAATTGCCAAAAGGCTGGTCGTAATGTGATGCCACGGCCGGGATGCTGCGCACCAGGTCGTCGGGCGTGACGTAATACTCGTGGTGCTCGGTCTTGAAATGTTTCGACGCCAGGCGTGCGTATTCCATCTCGTCATAACCCTGCGCATCAAAGCCAATGGAATAGGTGGCCGCCGCCCTGCCACTGGCCAGCGCGATCATGCCGGCCACGGTGGAGCTGTCGGTGCCGCCGCTCAAAAAGCAGGCCGGTTTGCTGCCATCAAGCTGGGCCGCTACCGAGTCCTGCAGTAGTTGCCTGAATTCACCCTTGAGGGCGTCAAACGACGGGTTGCGCTGTTCGTCAAACTTTGGCACCCAATACGGCGCCACCGTGAGCTGGCCGTTTTGAAACGAGGCGTAGTGCGCTGGCGGCAACCGGTAAATGCCCTTGTAGATGGTGCGCGGCGAGGGGATGATGTGAAAGTAAAGGTAGTCAAAAATCGCCTGCGGATCGATCTCGGTGCTGGCATCCGCCAACTCATCGGCGCGCGCCGAAGAGCGCAGTTGGCCGTTGTCCACCCGATAGCACAGGGAGTGAATGGCAAAGCGGTCTACGCTCAGATCACCTTTTGAGGTGGAGAAATCCTGGTCAGACATGAAACGGCTGAATCAAAAAAAGTTTCACTTGAGGCTTTGCAGCGCACCGGGGTGACGTGCTGGGCCTTTGAGTCGCATCGTTTTTCGTGGATGCACGTACTCGCTGTCAGGCATCAGGCTTTGCCCATCGGCCAATCCCGCGTCCATGGCTTTTCCCAGCACCCTTGACTTGCGCTTGAGCCGGTAATCTTCACGCGCAGCCAGCTCAAACTCGTCCCAGTCCACCGTAAAATTGTTGCGGTATTCGCCCGGCCCGGCCGAGTCAAGCGTTCCCTTGCCCACCAGCAGGTTGTTGACCGCCTTTACAGCCACGGTGCCGGGCTTGACGCGCAGGAACACGCCACCCCGGGGCCGGTTGTCCACCAGCGTGTTGTTAACCAGATAGAGCTCGTTCTTGGGCCACTTGTAGCCCTCGGCCCCGTAAGAAATCAGGTGCGGGTTTTCAGTTTGTGAGCCCTGCTGGATGATGTTGCCCACCACGTAGGCCACGCCGCCACTGGCAAACTCCAGCTCATAACTCGCGCTGCCACCCATCTCATCGGTCAGCCGGTTGTAATAGATATGATTCGCGGCCGCCCGGCTTTTCAGTAGGTGCCCCACCTTGGCATGATGAAAATAGCTGCCGGTTACCGACAGGCGGGCGATCTCACCCACGTAAAGGTTGTGGCTCAGCCCGTCACCGTGACCGTTGTAGCCGAATTCGCTGTTGACTATTTCCAGCTCGGTCTGCACGTTGTTACCGGTCAATATGCCGTTTTGATTGTCGGTAAAAGTGCAGTCCAGTACCGTAAGCCGACCCGTCTCAAAGCGGATGCCAGCGCCGTTTTGGTCTGCCACCCGGGCACCAGAAAAATCGAAGCCTTCCACTGTCATGTGCCCACCTCGTACCACCCAGATACCCTTGCCTTCGGCCGCCATGCCGCTGGCTATCAGCCGAACCCGCCCGCCGACGGCGCGCAAAGCAATGTTGTCCTTGGTCCACACTGCAATGTCACCCGGGTAGTCGCCAGCTTCTACCTCAAATACGTCACCATCCCTTGCCATTGCCGCGGCGGCAGCTATTGATTTAATGGCGTAACCGGGGCCTACACGCGTGATGTTTTGGGCTTGGGCCGTGCCGCAAAGAGGCGCCAGTACCCACGCCGCCGCGCCGAGTACTACTTGCCGGCGGCGTGGCAAACACAATGACGGTTGCGGGGTTTGGGCAATAAACATCATGTGAGGTTGGGGCCAAGTCAATAGGCATTTGATTGTATGGGGCTCATTGGTTTGTGAATACTGTGCCATAGAATCTTCTTATCCAACTGCCAAAGCCTACACTGATCGGGCAAAATCGGCCATGGCCTGCGGCGTTCCGGTGGTGGCCTCGGCCATTGCAGGTAACTTGTGCTGGTTACAGGAGGAGGATGTGAATGCGCTGTTTTTTCTCTCCGATGACGATGCAGCGCTGGCTGATCGGCTGGTCCGTTTCGCCTCGGACCGCGCCCTCGGGCAACGTATCGGAGCAGAAAACCTGCGGCGTGCGCAGGCGGAATATGACAACCGCGACTTCCTCCGGCGGTATGACACCCTTTACCAGCAACTACTGACCAAAAGCTAGCGAGCGCGTCTTATGAAAGTCCTGTTCCTGACCATGTGGTACCCCAACCCGCAGAACCCGGTGTCGGGCACTTTTGTGCATGAGCAGGCAGAATTTTTGCGGCAGGAGGGGGTCGTCGTGCGGGTGATGCAACCGCTCCCCATGGCGCCCTTCCCGTTGACCTTGTTCAAGGCCTCGTACCGTGCGCTAGCCGCCGTGCCAGACGAGGAACACTATGCCGGACATCCGGTGTATCACCCCCGTTATCTGACGCTGCCCGGACACCGGCTCTTTGAGCGGGTTGGTGACTGGATGTATCACGGGATCCGTAGCCGGATCGAGTCCCTTTACCGGGACTGGCCTTTCGACATCATCCATGCCCATGCCACCTATCCCTGCGGTTATGCGGCCAACCGTTGCCGGGACGAGCTATTTCCCAAGGTCAAGGTGATGCACACCATTCACCGAACCTGCATCATTGATGCACCCAGCTACAACAGAGCTTGCTTTGAAAAAGTGCGTATCGGCCTGGAAGGCGCTGATTTCAATGCCTTCGTTAGCGGTGAAGGGATGCGGCTCGGACTTGAATATACGGAGGATCGAATTGCCGAGCGCAGCCAGTACATCACCAATGGTGTCAACATCGAAAAATTTTCACTGAGCGATGCAGAACTGCAAGAGGTGCAAGCCCTCAAGGCCGACCATGCGGATACCTGGAACCTGGTATTTGTGGGCTACATCAAGGAGGTCAAAGGTATTATGGAACTACTGGAAGCGACCAGGAATATGGTGGCTCAAGGTCAGCGAAAACTGCGCCTGTTTCTGGTGGGCGACAACCAGTTGGGATCGTACGTCGAAGACTATCTTGCGAAGAATGGTCTGGAAAATGTCGTGGTGCTGGTGGGTGCTGTGCCACACCAGCGAGTAAAGATATGGATGTGTTTTGCCAGCGCCTTTATCTTGCCCTCGCATTCGGAGGGAACGCCTACCGTGATGTTTGAAGCCCTGTTTGTCGGCGCACCGAGTATTTTTACGCAAGTGGGGGGGGTCGGGGACATTGTGACCGACGGTGTGGAAGCGCTGTTGATACCCCCCCACTCGGTACCCGCCATCGAAAAGGCCATCGCAACCTTGATGGACGATCCTCGGCTGGGCCAGCAACTCGCTGCGCGTGGCCACGAACTTATCAAAAGTCAATTTACCTGGGCTCTCAATGCAAGAAAGCATATGGGCGTCTATCAGCGCCTCGTTGCGCGTGACACCGTTCAACGCAACAAGGAACCAGCGTGAAACGAGTCTTGATGATTGCCTACCACTTCCCGCCACTGGCGGGCAGCAGCGGCATTCAACGTACACTGCGTTTTGTCCAGCATTTGCCAGCATTTGGCTGGCAGCCTCTGGTGCTCAGCACCCACCCGCGTGCCTATGAAAAAGCCAGTGATGACCTGCTGGCCGATGTGCCCGCCGGTACCGTGGTGCGCCGGGCTTTTGCACTCGACACGGCCCGCCACCTCCAGTTCGCGGGGCGTTACCTGGGTTGGATGGCCCGGCCGGACCGCTGGATCAGCTGGAAGTTTGACGCTGTGCGCCAGGGGCTCAAGCTGATTGGGGAGTACAAGCCGGACGTGATCTGGTCCACCTACCCCATCGCCACCGCGCATGTGATTGCATCAAAGCTGCACTGCAAGACAGGCATTCCCTGGATTGCAGATTTTCGTGACCCCATGGCGCAGGATGATTACCCGATTGATTTGCGCACCAGGCAAAGCTACCGGGCGATAGAGGCAGACGCCGCAGCGCAGGCGCGCTTCTGTGTGTTCACCACACCCGGCGCGGCACGCATCTACCAACAGCGCTATCCGGCTGCGGCCAGCCGCATGGTGGTGCTGGAAAACGGCTATGACGAAGAAAGCTTTGCGTCTGCCGCGCCACTGTCCCATGGTGCCAGTGCCCCGGCGGCTGGCACGCGTCCGCTTCTTATGCTGCACAGCGGCATCGTTTACCCCTCAGAGCGTGATCCGACCCAATTGTTTGCGGCGCTCGGCCGTTTGCAAAAGGCGGGCACGCTGAGCCCGGCTGACCTGCGGATTCGCTTTCGCGCTTCGGTGCATGATGACCTGTTGCAAAGCCTGGCCCAAACCCACGGTGCGCAGGACTTCATCGAACTGTGCCCTGCCATACCGTACCGCGAGGCGCTGGCTGAAATGATGGCGGTCGATGCCCTGCTGGTCATGCAGGCCAGCAACTGCAATGCCCAGATTCCGGCGAAACTTTATGAATACCTGCGCGCTGGCAAGCCCATTCTTGGGTTGACCGACCCCGACGGTGACACGGCAGGCGTGCTGCGCGGAGCGGGGTTGAATGACATCGCGCGGCTTGATTCAGCGAATGAGATTGCGCGGGTGTTGCCTGCGCTGGCGCGTGACTGGCAGCAGGGCAAAGCCGTGCTGCCGCAGACGCAGGCTGTTCAACAGGCATCCCGGCGCCGTCGCTGCGAAGCGCTTGCGGAATTGCTCAATGAGATGCGGACTGTATAGTTTCACAATGATTTCTACGAAGGATTTGAAAATTCGTGCGAAGAAGCACATGAAAGCATTCAAGCGGTTCGTCTCGAACACCTTCAGGTCATTTACTCCGGTGGATATTCAACGCACGCTCGGTGGGCTCGGCATTGCCCGTGGGGATACCGTGCTGGTCCATAGCTCGTTCGACGCTTTTGAAGGGTTTCAAGGGAAACCGACTGACGTCATATCGGTGTTGCAGAACGTTGTTGGGGGCGAAGGCGTCGTGATGATGCCGACTATGACTTTTGGCGGTACGGCTGTTGCATATGCACGAACCAAGCCCTTGTTTGATGCGGCGCGTACGCCGTCGCGGATGGGTTTGCTGACCGAGTTGTTCAGAAGATCCACGGGGGTGGTTCGCAGCATTCATCCCACACATTCGGTGGCAATCTGGGGCCATGATGCCAGCATGATCGCAGCCGGGCACCACTTGGCAAGCACACCATGTGGTGTGGGAACTCCATTCGATGCCTTGCTTAAGCGGCAGGGCAAGATTGTGTTGCTGGGCACAGACATCGGTGTGTTGACCTTTTTCCACATGCTTGAAGAGATTCTTGAGCATGAACTGCCCGTCACGCCATTTACTGATGAGGTGTTTCATTTTCAATCAAGAGGCAAGGATGGTCAGATCCTCGACACGAACTGTCGGCTCTTCGAGCCCGCAGTGTCCAAGCGTCGCAACCTGCACAAGGTGGTTCCCTACTTGAAGAAATCAGGGGCTTGGCGCGAAGCGCGGGTTGGCGGGTTAAAAATAATCATCCTGGCTGCGGCAGATGTAGATGAGGTCGTGCGCAGCATGAGTAAACAGGGTATTTACTGTTATGACTGAACCAAGCAATATGTCAGTGGCACCGAGCAAGGAAGCGGACAAACCAGATCGGCGCGCCGTTGTCCGGTCAAGCCTTGAATGTGGCGCGGTGCAGGCGGCAATACAGGCCGCGCGCCTGATCTTGCAGGAGCAGCCGAGCCTGATGAATTTCAGGTTTTTGCGCCAACTCGTTGATGGCCTGAAGCCAGATGAAAACGACCTCAAACCTTACAAAGTCGCTCTGGTATCGACTTTTTCAATCGAGTTCATTCACGACTCACTGATCGCCTTTGGGTTCATCAATGGTCTGCGCATTGATATCTACCAGCCCGGTTTCGGCTTGATTAACCAGGAAATGCTGGACCCAAAGAGCGGTCTGTACGCCTTTGCACCGGATGTGACGATTCTGGCCATCGAAGGTGAGGATTGGTTGCCGGAGATTTACACCGATTTCATGGATGCAGAAACGTCCGACGGGCGCCTCGGGATGGTCGTTGCCAGATTCCGGCGACAGATTGACTCCTTGGTGCGTGCATTCCGCAGCACATCGACAACGCCGTTGCTGGTGCATAACCTAGCGCTACCCCGTGTGCGCCGAGCTGGTATGGCAGACCTGCGCTTGCCCAATAGCCAGGCGAAACTTGTCGCTGACCTCAATCGCGTCCTAGGTGAAGTGCTTGCCGAGATTGTCGGTGTGCATATCGTGGACTATGCCGCACTGGTCAACCATTTTGGCGCGCAGCACTGGTATGACGCAAGAATGCGGCTGTATGCCAAGGCGCCGATCGCGAATGGCATGCTCGGAAACCTGTCGCAGGAATACATGAAATATTTCAGGGCGCTGGAAGGTCTGACCAAGAAGTGTCTGGTCGTTGACCTCGACAACACGCTGTGGGGCGGGGTCGTTGGCGAGGATGGCGTTGACGGCATTCAACTCGGGCCCAATTACCCCGGCAGTGCCTTCGTGGAGTTCCAGCGGCTGATTCTGGATCTTTATCGACGCGGTGTCATCTTGGCCGTGGCCAGCAAGAACAATCCTGCCGATGTCGATGCGGTCTTTCTCAACCACCCTTTCATGATGATTCGCAAAGAGCATTTTGCGGAAATGGAAATACACTGGAATCCAAAAAGCGATTCACTGAAGCGGATCGCCAAACGACTCAACATTGGTTTGGATCACATGGTGTTTGTTGATGACAATCCTGCTGAGTGTGAACAGGTTCGTCGCGAATTGCCGATGGTCACGGTGATTCATCTGCCCGGCCAGCCCGAACTGTATGTTGAAACGCTTTGCGCGGAGGGACTTTTCGACACCCTCGCTTTATCAGATGAAGACCGCCGACGGGGTCAGTTGTACCAGCAGCGCGCCCAGGCGGAAACCATGCTCTCCGCCAGTAGCAACATAGAAGACTATTACCGCGACTTGGCCATGACGCTGAGTATTGCCCCTATCGATCAGGCCTCTCTTGCGCGTGCTGCGCAGCTTACACAGAAAACCAACCAATTTAATCTCACCACCATTCGCTATTCCGAGGCTGAGCTTGCTGGCCGCATGGCCGATCCTGGCTGGCTGGCGATTACCGTCGGCGTTCGCGATCGGTTTGGCGACAACGGCATTGTCGGTGTCATGATGGCGCGCGCCGCCGAGGACCGTCTCGATATTGATACTTTCCTGCTCAGCTGCAGGGTAATCGGTCGTACGGTCGAATCGGCAATGCTGGCGTTCCTTTGCGATGCGGCACAGGAGCGCGGGTTGAATAAGTTATGCGGGCGTGTGGTGCCAACCGGTAAAAATGTGCCGGTCCGAGACCTGTTCGCCAAGCATGGCTTCAGCAAGCAGAGTGAAGATGAGTCCGGCACTACGAGTTGGGAGCTTGATCTGGCATGCAGCCCGGTGCGGCGACCCTCCTGGTTCAGAACTTCAGGCTAATATCGCAGCCGCGACATTTCGTACCGCAAGATCCCAATTCGGAGCCATTTAATGTCAAAGAATGTTGAGCAAACCATCAGGGAGTTGATGTCGATCATCCTGAACATCGATGCCGCCAGGATCGATGAAAGCACGTCGATGGACAACACGCCGGGATGGGATTCGGTCAACCAGATCAATATCATCTTGGCGCTGGAGGAAGAGTTCTCGATTTCGTTCGAGGTCTCGGAGTTCGAAATGATGGTCTCGTTTTTCGATATCGTCGAGGTGGTTGGGGCGAAGATATAGCATGCCACCGCAAAGCAGGAACAATTTAAATGACTAATGGCTTTCCGGCAGCCTCGGATCAGAAGTTTGACGATATTTCAGTCGGACAAACTTTTGAGCTGGAACGATCGTTTTCGGCGCAGGACGTGCTTGCGTTCGCAGCCCTGAGTGGCGACTACAGCCCCCTGCACGTCGACCGCGAGTACGCAGCCGGTACTGAGTTCGGGGCGCAAGTCGTTCATGGGGTATTGCTGGCATCGCTGTTTTCTCAGTTGGTCGGCATGCGCGTGCCTGGCAAACACGCGCTTTACCTTGGGCAGGATCTCAGCTTTCGCCGCCCCGTGCTGATCGACGAGACAGTTCGGGCTGTTGCAAAAGTTGTTGGCAAGAGCGACGCGACTCGCACACTGGTGCTGAATACTGAAATCCGTAGCGCGGATGACAAAGTTATTGTCATGGGGACGGCGAAGGTCAAGGTAAGAGACGATTCGCGGGCAGCGCAGAGAGTAAGTTCAACAGTAAGCATTCCGTTTGACTCGGGCCGTCGTGTCGCGCTTGTTACTGGCGCCTCAAGAGGCATGGGTGCGCAGATTGCCAAGACCCTGGCTAAAAAGGGATTCGCGGTTGCCGTGAATTATTTTCGCAGCGCGGACCGGGCTCACAATGTGGTCCACGAAATAGAACTCGATGGCGGGGTCGCATTTGCCGTTCAGGCAGATGTGCGGGATGCCGAATCGGTTTCGGCCTTGTTTGTCCAGGTGGTTGAGACGCTCGGGCCGCCGCAGGTGCTTGTCAATTCCGCAGTCGGGGAATTCATCAATCGCCCGATCAACGACCTGCGCTGGGCTGATTTTGTGGCGCACATGGAGTATCAGGTCAAGGCCGCGCTTCAGCTTTGCCAAGGTGCATATCCCCATATGAAATCTGCCGGTGGAGGCGTCATCGTCAACATCCTGTCGCAAGTCACCGCGGGGGTGCCGGCAACAGGCATGGCCGATTATGTGAGCGCCAAGAATGCGCTGATGGGTTTGTCGAAGGCCATGGCCGCTGAATGGGCCGAGGACATGATTCGTGTGAACATGGTTTCCCCGGGGCTTACGAGGACGGAAATGACCGAGCACTATCAGGAGCGCGCATTCAAGATGGAGGCCGCCAGGACGCCATTGAAACGAATTGCCACGCCCGCTGACGTCGCGAGTGCTGTCGCCTATCTGGTGGGTGAGGAAGCCTCATTCCTGACGGGCGTCAATCTTTTCGTCACCGGTGGTCAGGTAATGCTCTAAGGGAGACGCAAGTTGAAACCAGGCACCATGGCCCGAATTGTTCGAAATAACTACTTCAAGGGCAGCCTGCGCAGCACCTACTGGAGCGCGGCCGCATTTGCGGCTGAGGTTCGCGCGCTTTTTCGGCCCAATAACGGCGCATTCCGAGGCGAAGTCATTAGGAACCAGTTGCGCTTTTCCTTTTCATCGGTCTCCCCGGTGACCGGCGAAACGAGCAAACGTGCACGGGCTGCAGTGAATTGGATCCTGCGTGCGCAGTCGGCTACCCATGACGACGGCGTTTCTCTCGGCTATTTTCCGTGCAACATCAATGGCGACGGATGGCATCCGTCGTATCCGGAGACGACTGGTTACATCATCACCTCGCTCCTGGCGTTCGCCAGGAAATTTGATGACCCGGCCGTGGCGGCCGCTGCAATGCGCATGGCAGCGTGGGAGATTGCAGTGCAAATGCCGTCCGGGGCAGTGCAAGGCGGGCCCGTCTGCACGCCGGAGCGGCAGACCGCCGCAGCCTTCAACACCGGCATGGTGCTGGATGGCTGGTGCTCGGCCTATGCTTACTCCGGCGATCAAAAAATACTGGACGCAGCGCGACGCGCGGCTGACTGGCTGGTCAATGACGTGGACGAGCGTGGCTACTTCAAAACCAACGGTGCTTTTGTGAGCACTGGCGAAATCAAAACCTACACCTGCCTCTGCGCTTGGGCGATTTATCGTTTTGGTGATCTTGTCGGGGAAGATCGTTACAAGACAGTCGCCGCGGCCATCGTTGAAGCCGCGCTGCGCCAGCAGCAGCCCAATGGCTGGTTTGCCCAC
>Ga0155550_1005_pt1 | contig 11081 bp, 10 predicted proteins | sample RifCSPhighO2_12_FD_107207 | JGI IMG/M metagenome (GOLD analysis project Ga0155550, IMG submission 107207) | Burkholderiales bacterium RIFCSPHIGHO2_12_FULL_61_11
GTTCGGGCGCGAGTGACAATCCGGGCAATGGGCGCTTGCCTGCGGGGCACTAGAATTTGACATGGGCTTGAAGGGATGCAATGCCACTCATCGTAACCCGGCCGCTTGAAAACACGGCTGCCGGACAAGCGACCTCCACCGCCAAGCCACTCACCAGGATTCAGATGAAACTTGCCACTTACAAAGATGCCTCGCGCGACGGCCAGCTCGTTGTGGTGTCGCGCGATCTTTCCACGGCGCACTATGCGACCGGCATTGCCAGCAAGCTGCAGCAGGTGCTGGACGACTGGAACTTCATGTCGCCGCAATTGCAGGACTTGTATGAGCAGCTCAACAACGGCAAGTCGCGTCATGCTTTTCCGTTCGAGCCCGCCCAGTGCATGGCCCCGCTGCCGCGCGCTTACCAGTGGGCCGATGGCTCGGCCTTCATCAATCATGTGGAGCTGGTGCGCAAGGCGCGCCACGCCGAAGTGCCAGCTTCCTTTTATACCGACCCGCTGATGTACCAGGGCGGCAGCGACGATTTTCTGGGGCCGTGCGACGACGTGTTGGTTGCCAGCGAAGCGTTTGGCATCGACTTTGAGGCCGAGGTTGCCGTGATCACGGGCGACGTTCCGATGGGCGCGAGTCCTGAGCAGGCGCTCGAAGGCATACGCCTGGTGATGCTGGCCAACGACTGGTCGCTGCGCCACCTGATTCCTGATGAGCTGGCCAAGGGTTTTGGCTTTGTCCAGAGCAAACCGGCCACGGCCTTCAGCCCGGTGGCCATCACGCTCGATGAAGTCGGTGATGCCTGGCACCAGGGGCGCCTGCACCTGACGCTGCAAAGCAGCTGGAACGGCCGCAAGGTGGGCATGTGCGAGGCCGGGCCCGAGATGACGTTTCACTTCGGCCAGCTGATTGCCCATCTCTGCAAGACCCGCAACGTGCGCGCCGGCAGCATTGTCGGCTCGGGCACCGTCAGCAACCAGGACTGGAGCCACGGCTACAGCTGCATTGCCGAAAAACGCGCTATTGAAGCCATTGAGGGCGGCCAGCCCAAGACAGATTTCATGAAGTTTGGCGACACCATTCGCATCGAGGCTAAGGGCAAGGACGGGCAGTCGGTTTTTGGTGCGATTGACCAAAAAATCGCCATTGCTGTTTAGTCTCCGTTGTCATGCGCCCCCCAAAACAGTGGCCGAAGCAAAGGTGTAAGCCATGAAATCCGGCGGTTAAATGTTGCGGGCAAGCGCCGTGAACTCAGGCGGCATAAAGCGTATCGAGTGACTTGAAGCCCTTGATTTCGATGGGGTTGCCGAACGGGTCGCAAAAAAACATCGTCCACTGTTCGCCCGGCTCGCCGGCAAAGCGCAACTGCGGCGCCAGCACAAACTTGGTGTGGGCCGCCTGCAGGCGCTGGGCAATGGCCTGCCAGTCCGGCAATGCCAGCACCAGCCCGAAGTGCGGCATGGGCACGCTCTCGTCGTCCACCTGGCCAGTGCATTCCGTGTGAAATGGCTCGCCCAGATGCAGCGACAGCTGATGACCGAAGAAATCAAAATCCACCCAGGTGGCGGTGGATCGGCCCTCGGCGCAGCCCAGCACGCGGCCATAAAACTGGCGCGCGACGTCCAGGTTCCGGACATTGAAGGCAAAGTGAAACAGGCTTTTCATGATGCAAGCTTAGCAGGCGCGCCAGGCTTGCAGGGGACACTGCTCCAGCCGGAACAGCCGCCGATAAAAATCGGTTGACGTGCTGCCATGGCGCTGCACAATGAAGATGCGTGGGGCTTAAATGTTCTTATCCGCAAAGGTTCATGGAGCGGGGCAGTCCATCCGTACAGACGCAATCGTGCACAACCCGACAGGAGACATTCATGAGTAACGCAGACACCCCTTCTTTCCCCGATTTCGGCAAGTTGGTGCCCGGCTTCGACTTTCTGCAAAACCTGACGAAGCAGGCGGCAGGCAGCACCACGAAAAGCGCACCGCAGCTGCCCAACCTGGGGGGCTGGCTGGCGCCCACGCTCAATGTTGAAGAGCTGGACAAGCGTATCCAGGAGCTCAAGACCGTGCAGTTCTGGCTCGACCAGAACGCCACGGCGCTCAAGGCCACCATTCAGGCGCTGGAACTGCAGAAGATGACGCTGGCCACGCTCAAGGGCATGAACTTCAGCATGAGCGAAGTCGCCAACGCCTTCACGCTCAAGGTGGCCGACAGCGAGTCCGGGAAGGCGCCGACTTTTTCCGGGCTGGAGATTCCACCTTCGGCGTTTCAGGCCAGTCAGGCCAGCGCGGCGCACAGGGCTGAACCTGAGGCCGAGGTCAGCGTCGATGCCGGCGCGTCCCAAACCGAAACCGAACCTGACAAGACACCTGCTGCCGTTGCCGGTATGGTGGACCCGATGCAGTGGTGGGGCGCTTTGACCCAGCAGTTTCAGACGATTGCGGCCGAAGCAATGAAGGAAGCCGCCAAAAAGGCCGCCATGGACAGCAGCACCCAGGCCTGGCCCCAACCAGCCGCTGACAAAACCTCCATGCGGCCAGCGGCCAAGGCAGCACCAAAGTCAAAAACCAAAGCAAGGGCCAAAGCCAAGGCACCAGCGCGCAAGGCCGCCGGTTAAAGTCCACCGAGTCCATGGCCCAGCGAAATCCCATGAAACTTTTCCCCTATGGCCACGCCACCCATCCCCAATGGCCGATGGCGGCGGCCCTGGTGCTGGCGCAGTTGCGTGGCTACCTGGCTTTACCCGGCTATGCCCATGCGCCCACGCTGGCGCTGCTTTACATCACCGATCACTACGCCGCCCAGGCGCAGGACATTCTCGATCACTTGAGCGCAGAGCTGCCTTTCATTACCGACTGGAGCGGCACGGTGGGCGTAGGCATTGCCTCCAACAATGTCGAGTATTTTGACGAGCCGGCACTCGCCGTGATGCTGTGCGAACTGCCGCACGACCAGTACCGCGTATTTTCCGGCGTGTCGCCCCTGCCTTCCTCCAGCACATTGGCCAGCGGTGGCCGCTTCAAGGCGCATACCGCGCTGGTGCATGCCGATGCCGCCACGCCCGATGTGGCCGAGCTGATTGAGGAGATGGCCCAGCGCACTGACAGCGGCTACGTCTTTGGCGGGCTGGCGTCCAGCCGCTTTGGCAGCGTGCAGTTTGCCCTGAGCGGCCATGGCAATGTCAAGGGCCAGGGCGCAGCCGGCGGCGTTTTTAGTGGCGGCCTGAGCGGCGTGGCCTTTGCGCGTGATCCTTCTGGCAGCATGGTTCTGATGTCGCGGGTCACCCAAGGCTGCCGGCCGGTCTCCGTTGATCACGAAATCACGGCCCGCGAAGCCAATGTGGTGACCGAACTGGACGGTCAGCCCGCGCTGGACGTGATGCTGGACGATCTGGACATATCGCTGGACCAACCGCACGAGGCGCTGGCCAAAGTGCGAAAGACGCTGGTCGGCTTGAGCCCCTCCGCGGACAGCTTGAACGACAGGCCGGCCCGGCAGCACGCCGGTCAGTTTGGTGCCGACGTGCTGGTGCGTCACCTGATCGGGCTGGACCCGGCACGCAAGGGCATTGCCATTGCTGATTTGCCCAGGGTGGGCATGAAACTGGCTTTTTGCGAACGCAACGCCGAGGCGGCGCGCGCCGACCTGATCCGGATATGCGCCGAAATTCGTGAGGAGTTGGAGCCCGAAGAGGTGACGCGGGAGGTCGCCAATGCCCTGAGCGCCCCTGAAACCGAATCGGGGCCGCATGCGGCCCGGCGCATCGTCGGTGCAATTTATGTGAGCTGTTCGGGGCGCGGCGGGCCGCATTTTGGCGCGCCCAGCGCCGAGTTGCAAATTGTGCGGCGCGCTCTGGGCGACGTGCCGCTGGTGGGCTTTTTTGCCGGCGGGGAAATTGCCCGCCAGCAGATCTATGGCTATACCGGCGTCTTGACGGTGTTCGCCGCGGGCGACTGAGGGCTGGCGGGCATCCCGGGCCCAACGCCCAGGAACGCAAAGTCGACCTCGGGCAGCTGCCCGTTCACAATGTCGGCCAGCGCCTTGCCCGAGCCACAGGCGTGGGTCCAGCCCAGCGTGCCGTGGCCGGTGTTGAGAAACAGGTTGCCCACGCGGCTCCTGCCGATCAGCGGAACATTGCTGGGCGTGGATGGGCGCAGGCCGCTCCAGAATTGTCCGCGGCTCAGGTCCGCCGCGCCGGGAAAGAGCGCTTGCGTGCGTTGCAGCAAGCCCTGGCAGCGCGTTTCGTTGAGCTGGCGCCCGTAGCCGCCCAACTCGGCCGTGCCGGCAATCCGCAGGCGGTCTTCAGTGATTCCGTGGCTGTCCTGGCTGGTGTAGCGGCTGAACACCAGCTTGTATTCATCGTCGGTCAGCGACACCTGGTAGGCGCGCGAAGGGTCGATCACCGGCGCCGTGAGCGAGTAGCCCTTGGCCGGGTAAATGGGAAGTTTGAGTCCCAGCGGCGCAGCCAGCGCCGGACTGAAGCTGCCGGCGGCCAGCACGTAGTTGTCGGCGTTCAGTTGCACATAGCGGCCAGTGGGGTCGGTCGCCTCCACATGGCTGACCTGCTCGCCCGCACGCACCAGCCGCGTGATGTGGTGGCTCATCAAAAAGCGCACGCCGCGCTCCTCGCAGAGCCTGGCCAGCGCCAGCGTGAACTTGCGTGCGTCACCCGACTCGTCCTGGGCGGTATAGGTGGCGCCCGCTAGTTGCCCGCGGATGTGGGCCAGCGCGGGCTCGATCATCACCGCTTCCTCGGGCGAGATCACGCGGCGCTCGCAGCCGAGCTCGCACATCTGGCGTGCCGGTTCCAATGCTCCGTCGAACTCCTTTTGCGACGTGTAGAAGTGCAGGATGCCCTGCATGCGCTGGTCGTACTCAATGCCCGTGTCGCGCCGCAGCTGCTGCAGCATGGTGCGGCTGTAGCTGCCCAGCCGCACCAGCTGCGCCATGTTGTGGCGCGTGCGCGCGGGCGTGCATTCGCGCAGGAACTGCAGGGCCCAGGCCCATTGGTGGGGATCGGCCCGAAGCCGGAACAGCAGCGGCGCATCTTCCCGCGCAAGCCACTTGAGCACCTTGAGCGGCGCGCTCGGGTTGGCCCAGGGTTCGGCGTGGCAGACCGAGATTTGCCCGCCATTGGCGTGGCTGGTCTCAGCGGCAGGCGAGGCTTGCCGGTCAATCACGGTCACTTCATGGCCAAGCTGGGAGAGGTACCACGCCGAGCTGACACCAAGCAGGCCGCTGCCGAGAACGAGAACGCGCATTTTAATAAGCTTTCCAATAGGTCGCCCGTATGGTCTGGGCGTTACCAGCTATTATAAATATAGCAATCATGGGCTGGCTGCTTCGGCACATCACACGCATTTTTTGGGGTATGACGGCTTTGCTGTCGCCTGCGCCGCAGCATCGCCCGACCAGCGAGGCGATGCCACGCGGTGTGCCCGGATTGGTCGATTATGCTGCGACTAACCCTGACAATAAAAGCGGAGGGTCCTTCATTGATTTCACTGTGATTTTTCGCCCAAGCCAGCCGGCTGGAGTAGATGAGCAATGGGCGGACCACAGATATCCTGCAGCGCGCCTACAAGGACTACGGTGATAGCCGCCATGAACGACGGGCAGATCTGTATCTCTTGCTTTTCAGCACCGCATGTGATAACTTTAATATGAATGAATATTCATTTTGTTGCATGAACCTCCTCTCGTGGAGAGTTCAGATGCCCGCAACCCCGGTTGAACCGCATTTCGTATAACCAAAGGAGACACACATGACCAGGTTCCATCAACAACTGCTCAGACTGCTGGGCATACTTATGCTGGCGTTCGGCGCGTACTCAGCGACCGCGCAAGAAGCGATCAAAATTGGCGTGATTCTTCCGTTGTCGGGACCGTACGCGGATTATGGCGAGCAGATCGGCAACGGCCTCAAGCTCTACATGCAGCAAAACGGCGATACCGTCGCGGGCAAGAAGATATCCATCATCATCCGCGACGACACTGGCATCGCGCCCGAGCTGTCCAAGCGCCTGGCGCAGGAAATGCTGGCGCAGGACCACGTCGATATCCTGGCCGGTTTCGGCCTGACGCCCAGCGCCTTGGCAGTGGCGCCACTGGCGACGCAGGCCAAGAAGGCCATGGTGATCATGAACGCGGCGACGTCGGTGATCACCACCAAATCACCGTACATCGTGCGGCTGTCGCACACCTTGCCGCAAATCTCCACGCCGATGGCGACCTGGGCGGCCAAGAACGGCATCAAGAAAGTCTATACGCTGGTGGCCGATTACGGTCCGGGCATCGATGCCGAAACCGCGTTCACCAAGACTTTTGCCGCGACCGGCAATCAGGTGGTCGGCAGCGTTCGGGTGCCGGTGACGAACATCGACTTCGCGCCCTATATCCGGCGCATCAAGGATTCCGCGCCGGAAGCCATCTTCCTGTTCTTGCCTCCGGGCAGCGCCACCATTGGCTTCCTGAAGGCGTATAACGAGGGTGGCCTGGCCAAGGCCGGCATCAAGCTGTTGTCCACCGTCGATTTCACCGATGACACCTTGATGGACACGCTCGGGCCATCAGTGCTGGGCGTGATCAGTTCGGGGCATTATTCGGCGGCGCACGATTCGCCGCTAAACAAGGCTTATGTGCAGGCGTATGCCAAGGCCTACGGCACCAAGCTACGCCCTAACTTCATGTCGGTCGGCGGCTACGACGGCATGGCGGCGATCTATAAGGCGCTTGAGAAGACCAAAGGCGATGCCGACGGCGACAAGCTGCTTGCGGCGTTGAAGGGCCTGCAGTTTGAGAGCCCGCGCGGGCCCATCATGATTGACCCGGACACCAGGGACATCGTCCAGACCGTCTACTATCGCCGCGCGGAGGACCGCAACGGCAAGCTCTATAACATCGAGTTCGATCAGATCAAGAACGTCAAGGATCCGGGCAAGTAATACCCGATCTATGGGCCAGGCTCGCCTCAAGCTTCCGTTGACTCAATTTCGACCCGAATCATGCTGAATTTTCTGGGTATTCTGTTCGACGGACTGGCCTACGGCACGCTATTGTTTCTGATCTCGGTCGGGCTTTCCGTGACGCTGGGCTTGATGGGCTTCATCAATCTTGCGCATGGCGTCTTCGCGATGGTGGGCGGTTATTTGCTGGTAGTGCTAATGGGGCGCTTTGGGATGGGCTTCGTGGCCTCCCTCCCCATCATTTTCGTCGTGGTTGCGCTGGCCAGCCTGGTGTTGGAGCGTACGCTGTATCGTCCGCTGTACAAGAGCTCGCATCTGGACCAGGTGCTCATGACGGTCGGGATCATTTTCGTCGCGGTCGCAGGAGCCACGTATTTCTGGGGTGCCGGCCAGCAACCCGTGGCCATCCCTGACTGGATGAGTGGGCAGTTGCCGGTGGCGGGGCTCGACCTGTCACGCTATCGGCTGTTCCTGATGGGGGTCGGGGCGATCATCACCCTGCTGCTGGTATTCGGTCTGGAACGCACCCGCTTCGGGGCGCGCGTGCGCGCCTCGGTGGAGCGGCATCGCACCGCCGAGGCGATGGGCATCCATGTCGAGCGCGTGTTTCAGCTCACCTTCGCCATCGGTAGCGGCCTGGCAGGCCTGGGTGGCGCGCTGGGCGTGAACGTGCTTGGCCTCGATCCAGGCTTTCCGCTGAAATTCCTCGTGTACTTCCTGTTGATCGTCGTCGTCGGCGGTCCCGGCAAAGTGATCGGCACGCTGTTGGCCGCGCTGCTTCTGGGCGTGGCCGACACCGCCGGCAAGTATTACGTGCCGGAAACCGGCGCGTTCGTGATCTACATCGCAATGATCGTCCTGTTGTTGCTGTTTCCGAACGGCCTGCTAGGGCGGAGCAAGGTCATATGAGCAAGCAAGTCGCAACCTCATCGATCGCAATGCCGCACTACCTCGTGGCACTGGCAGCGCGCGAGCGCTGGAACAAGGTCGAGATCACTTTCTGGCTGGCGTTGTTGGCAGTTTACTTCGTGCTGCCGGGCTACCTCATGTTCGCGTCGCAGATACTGATCACTGGATTGTTTGCGCTGTCGCTCGATCTGATCCTCGGTTATGCCGGCATCGTGACCCTGGGCCATGCCGCATTCTTCGGGCTGGGAGCCTACACCGCCGGTCTGCTCACCAAATGGGGGCTGGGCGAGCCGGTGGCGGGCCTGCTGATCGCCGGCGCGGTGGCGGGAATCTTCGGCTATATGACCAGTTTTCTGGTCTTGCGCGGCAAGGATCTGACGCGGCTGATGATCACGCTGGGCATCAGCCAGCTGTTGTATGAAGTCGCCAATCGCGCCACCGACCTGACCGGGGGGGTGGACGGCTTGCAGGGCATCGCAGTGGGCAAGATTTTGGGGCTGTTCAGCTTCGACATGGGGGGCAAGACGGCTTATCTCTATGTGCTGGGCGTGAGTTCCCTGCTGTTTGTGCTGGTACGCGCGCTGATCACCTCGCCCTACGGCCTGTCACTGCGCACCATCCGCGAGAACCCGCAACGCGCGTTGGCGATCGGTATTCCAATCCGTTCGCGGCTGACTAACATCTACACTTTCTCGGCGATGCTGGCCGGCATCGCCGGGGCGCTGCTGATGCAGACCACGCAGTTCGTCGCGATCGACATCTTTAACTTTCAGCGCTCGGCCGATTTGCTGATCATTCTGATCATCGGCGGCGCCGCGACGCTCTATGGCGGATTCGTCGGCGCGGCCGTGTTCATGATCGCGCAGGACAGGCTGGCCAGCATCAATCCAGAATACTGGCTGTTCTGGCTCGGTATTTTGCTGATCGTCAGCACCTTGTATCTGCGCGGCGGATTGCTGGGCGCATTGCGGCGTCTGATGCAACTGGCGCAGCGCGCGCGAAAAGGAGGGCGCTCATGAACGCCGTGCTGAGAACGTCGAATCTGTGCAAGTCCTTTGGCAGCATCAATGTCACGCAAGACTTCAATCTGGCCCTCGCGGTCGGCACGCGCCATGCGCTGATCGGCCCCAATGGCGCAGGCAAGACCACCCTGGTCAATCAGCTCACGGGCATGCTACGCCCATCGAGCGGATCGATATGGCTGGATGGCGAGGAGATCACCCACCTGGCGCAGGAGGAACGGGTGCGGCGCGGCTTGTCTCGCACCTTCCAGATCAACACACTGTTTGCCAACCTGACGCCGCTCGAAGCGGTGACCAGCGCCATCTGCGAGCGCGAGCGCGATAACTTTAGCGTGTTGCAGCGGCGCTTGTTCCCGCTCTCGCGGCGCCGTGCCGAGATCGACGAAGCCTACCAGTTGCTCGATCAGCTCAAGTTGGGACAAGACTGCCTGCGGAAGACGCACGAACTCGCCTACGGCAAGCAGCGCCTGCTGGAAATGGCGCTGGCCCTGGCGGTGCGGCCCAAGGTGCTGCTGCTCGACGAGCCAGCCGCCGGCGTACCCGAGGGGGAAAGCAATGATTTGTTCGACGTGCTGAGCGATTTGCCGAAAGATATCACCATCCTGCTGATCGAGCACGACATGTCGCTGGTGTTCCGTTTCGCCCAAAGCATGACGGTCATGGTCGCCGGCGCTGAACTGGTATCGGGCACGCCGGCCGAGATTGCGCAGGACCCGCGCGTGCGCGAAGTCTATCTGGGGAAGGGACATGTCTGAGATGCTCTCTTTGGAAAACGTCGTGGCCGGTTACGGCGAGGCCAAAGTGCTGGACGGCTGCACCTTGTCGCTGCATGACGGCGAAAGCCTGGCCGTTCTGGGACGCAACGGCGTCGGCAAAAGCACACTGTTGATGACGCTGATGGGGCACACGCGGGTGCACAGCGGCGCCATCCGCTGGCTGGGGCGGGACCTGGCCGGCATTGCGCCGCATCGCCGCGCCGGCATTGGCCTGGGCTGGGTGCCACAGGAGCGGGAAATCTTTGCCTCGCTGACCGTGGAAGAAAACTTGAGCATCACTGCACTGCCCGGCAAATGGGACCTGACGCGCATTTACGGACTGTTTCCGAGATTGAAGGAGCGGCGCCGCAACTGGGGCAACGAACTGTCCGGCGGCGAACAGCAGATGCTGGCGATCGGTCGGGCGCTGATGCTGAATCCGAAACTGCTGTTGCTGGATGAACCGCTCGAAGGACTGGCGCCGGTGATCGTCGAGCAACTGTGCGAGGCGATCGGGCGCATGGTCAAGGAGGAAGGACAGGCGCTGGTGCTGGTCGAGCAGCGCGCGGAGCAGGCGCTGCAACTCACGCATCGCTGCGTAGTGCTGGAACGCGGCCGGATCGTACACGTCGCCGACAGCCCGACCCAGCTTCAGGACATGGCGATGCTCGACAAGTGGGTCGGGGTGCGTTTGTCAGAAGTTTAGGCGCTCACGTCGAACTCACGTCAAAGAAGTCAAGGCCCGCGTCGAATCGCTTGCATTTCTTCAGGACTCAGGTTAAATTAGCATTAATGAATGAACAATCATTCATTATGACCTTGGGCTTACTCGCAGCAAAGCTGCGCTCCAGTAGCAGCAGGCACAAAGGCCTGTACTACTTCAACCCTTAACCTTTCAGTCAGGATATCGACCATGCGAATAGACGGCAAAACAGCGGTAGTGACAGGCGGCGCTTCGGGAATCGGCCGGGCCACGGTCGAGACGTTGGCGCAGGCGGGTGCCCATGTGCTGCTCGGCGACATTGACGAGGAGCGCGGCGGCGCGGCGGCGGCAGCGCTGAGGGACCAGGGCCACGACGTGCACTTCATCCGGCTCGACGTCACCGATGCGGCATCGATCGCGGCCTTCAAACTGGAAGCGTACCGCGCCAGGGAGCACGTCGATATTGTGGCCAACGTGGCTGGCTGGGGCAAAATCCAGCCCTTTGTTGAAAACACACCGGAGTTTTGGCGCAAGATCATCGACCTGAACCTGATGGGGCCGGTGGCAGTGACGCGCGCCTTCCTCGACCAGATGATCGAACGCGGTGCCGGCAGGATTGTCACCATCGCCAGTGACGCCGGGCGCGTCGGCAGCATGGGCGAGACGGTGTATTCGGGTGCCAAGGGCGGGGCCATCGCGTTCACCAAGGCGCTGGCGCGAGAAATGGCGCGCTACAGC
>Ga0155550_1004_pt3 | contig 11033 bp, 8 predicted proteins | sample RifCSPhighO2_12_FD_107207 | JGI IMG/M metagenome (GOLD analysis project Ga0155550, IMG submission 107207) | Burkholderiales bacterium RIFCSPHIGHO2_12_FULL_61_11
AAAGCAAACCCTGTTTGACGGTATGCCCTCCCGCGCCAGGTTATCTTCGGCGGTGCGCTCCGTGGTGTAGAGCCTGTCAGAAATCTGGTCCGTGAGGATGCGGTTGATCTCTTCCGGCATGGCCCGGTCGTAGCTGCGCAGGCCGGCCTCGACATGCACCACCGGAACACCCTTCTTGACCGCCACCAGCGAGCAGGCCAGCGTCGAGTTGACATCACCGGCCACCGTGACGCAGGAGGGATGATGCGCATCGACAACCGGCTCGAACCGGCGCATGACTTCGGCCGTCTGCATCGCGTGCGTGCCAGATCCGACTTCAAGATTGACGTCCGGTCGCGGCAGCCTCAATTCTTCAAACAGGCGATCGCTCATGTCAGTGCCGTAGTGCTGGCCGGTGTGCACCAGCAGCGCGGGCAAAGGCGGGACATGAGCGGCCATGGCACGCAGAATGGGCGCCATCTTCATGAAATTCGGCCGTGCACCGACGACACAAATGACGGGGCCCAAATGGCTCATGGACTGCTCTCCTGGCTGGGCTTTCTGACCGCTGTGACGAGCTTTTGCAGCATGACGAGAATTTCGAGGTTGATGCGTTCCAGACGCAGCACGCTTCGCTCCAGACGACGCAAGCGGCCATCGTATTGCTCAACACCCAGGGCGTCAATCTGACTGGAAATGGCATCCGCCAGGCCAGGGGTGACCTGCAGTTTGGCCAGATCAATATCAGCCGAGCCGGCCGCTGTCAGACCTTGCATGCCTGAATCGTCCAGGGCCGATCTCTTGCCTGCTGCCTTGCTGGAGGGAACCGCCGATTCGTCGTGAATTTCGCTCACCACCTCACTGACCTCTTCAAGGCCAAAGGCATCTTTGTTGCCCAAAAAGCCAAGCAACAGCAAGCGATCACAAATCAGATTGACACGGCGCGGGATGCCGCCGGAGGCATTGAAAATCGCTTCAAAAGCGGCTGAATCGAAGCTGGGGCGTCCGGCAGCTCCGGCACATTTCAGGCGATGCTCAATATAACCCTGTGTTTCATCCGAAGCCAGCGGCCCGATATGGCAGGTCGCGGTAACGCGCTGCCTGAATTGCTGCATGGTGGGGCTTTGCAAAATGGTGCGAAATTCGGGCTGCCCCACGAGAAACGTCTGCAGCAGCGCCTGTTGGCCAAACTGGAAGTTCGACAGCATGCGCAGTTCTTCCACCGACCGGGCATTGAGGTTTTGCGCTTCGTCGACGATCAGCAGGCAGCGTTTGCCCTGGCTTGTCTGATGCACCAGATAGGCCTCGAGCGCCATCAGCACCTCGGCCTTTGAGACGTCTTTAACCCGCACACCAAACGCAGCAGCCACCAAACGCAGGGTGTCTTCGGCATCGAGCTGCGTGGTAACCAGGTTGGCGGCTACGACCTTTTCGGGGTCCAGACTGGCGAGCAGTCCCCGCACAATGGTGGTCTTGCCCGCCCCAACCTCACCCGTGATGACAATGAAACCTTCGTTTCGTTGCACGCCGTATTCGAGGTAGGCCTTGGCACGCCGGTGCTGTTTGCTGCCAAAATAAAAACCCGGATCAGGGTTGAGCTGAAAAGGCTTGCTGCTTAAGCCGTAAAAAGCTTCATACATGGCTCAGAACTGCATGTTCAAAATGCAGGTAATTGCGTTTTCAACATAGGGCACGGTGCGGCTGCTGGAAACCACGTGGCGCACCGCCACGGAAGCCGCGGCCCGTTTGCCAACTTTTCCCGAGACGCTGACATTGACAAGGCGCAGAGTGGTGTCTTGCAGACTCGAATCCCCGGAGGTTTTTTGCTGCGATGCCAGAACGCCGAGCGAATAATTGGGCGTTAAACGGTGCGCATAGTTGACGCTCAAGCCGCGCTGGCGAACCAGTGACGACGTGGTGAGGTCATCAAAAATGCCTGTCACCACGGTATCGAGCCGGCTGGTCTCGCTTCGCGTGGCAACAAACGTAATGGTGTCTCGCACACCGAGCAGCGCAAACGACAAATCTTGCCGGCGTTGCAGGGACAATGCCGAGGTCAAAAAGCCGAAGTTGAACCGAGCGTTGGGATTGATGCCAAAAAGCGGCAAAATTGCATCGAACTGCGCGCGTGAGACCGGATTTTTCTCGACAGCGAGATACTGGCTATACAGGAGATCGGAAATTGCGAGACTTGCAATTCCGGTTTGGGTCGGCGTTGTTGAAAGACCCTTTGAATCGGTATATTTCCATGCGGTGCGTGGCGTTCTGTGCTCGAAACTCACGCTGTGCGTGTTTCCGAATGAACGGCGATCGCGCGAGGCTGCCAGCGTCGTCGTTGGGGACGGAGACCAGCTTACCCCGAAGCCGCCGGTGGCATAGCTTTTCTTGTCGAAGCTGGTGTAGTTATTGGCTTCCCGCCCGGCGTTGGCGGACACCTGCAACTGGGGCGTGATCGCGTAGGACAAGCCAAGATTCAAACGATCAGCTTCGGTGGCGCGACCGGTGTTGAAATCAATCCTTTGGCGGCTGGCGTCTGCCAGCCAGCCAAGATTTCTGAAGGCGCTGTCACCGCTGATCTTGAAGACACCATCGGACGTTGTGACATCTGAAAGTGCCGCTGCATCGCTGCTAGTCGCCGCCCGGCTGTAACGTGCCTCATAGCGGGCCGTAGCGCCCAAACGACCGCGCAGATAGGGCGAAATCCGGTAGTTTGAAACCTCGGTGCGATTGGCGTTGACAGATGTATTGTCAACTGACGGCGTACCAAAGGCAGACACAGCCTGCTGCGAAATGGAACTGCTGAAATCGACAAAGGCCCAGTTGTCAACGGCCTCCAGCGTACCAAACGTATTCAGTGCGTTTTGGGTTTGGCTGGGCGACGAGTTTCGGGCGTAGAAAATCCCATTCAAGGCATAGTCAAAGTAGCCCTTGAGTCGGGCGCCATCAAGAGTGATGCGGATGCCGGGGCTGATTTCGGTGATCAGCTCTGCCTTCTCACCGACAGGGCTCAGGCGCACGTTATCAGTCAGCGTCTCGGTGACGGAGACCAGCGGCACAATCGACACTGCACGTTTCGGACCCGGATCTGCGCCAGGCACCTGAGCATAAGCGCCTGCCGACGCCATCACCAAACTAGCTGCCACCGGCAGTGACGCGGCCGTGATTCGCAGAGCCCGTGGAGAAAGCAAACTGGCCCTCATGACTAAAATTGAGCCACAGGGACACCAGGCTTGCTGCTGCTTATCTCCGCGCCATAGCCATATCCGTATCCGTATCCATATCCGTACTCATAGCCATAGCCATACTCGCCTTTGGAAACAGCTCTTGCCTGATTGAGCAACATTAACCTGACGGGGCAGGCCTCAATCGTGGCCAGTGCTTGCCTAACCTCGGACTGCAGGGTTTTTCCAGCCTCCACCACCATCACCACCTGCCCCATGTGGGATGCCAGCACCCGCGCCTCGGTGGCGAGAAGAAGCGGCGGCGAATCAAAAACAATGATGCGGTCAGGGTAGCGACTAGACATTTCATCGAGCAGCCGGATCATCGCATCACTGGCCAGCAGTTCGGTGGCGCGGGCATGCGGCGTTCCGGTGGGCAGAATGGTCAGCTTGTCAATGTTTGTTTTCAGCAGCATGCCCGACATGTCGCTGGAGTCCCCCAGCACCAGATCGAGCAAACCGGGGCCTTCGGGCAGTCCCAGCATTTTCATCACACAGGGACGCGACACGTCGGCATCCACCAGCAGCACCGTGTTATCCAGTTCGGTGACCATGCTCATGGCCAGATTGATGGCGGTAAAAGTCTTGCCCTCGCCAGGCAGCGCGCTGGTCACCATGATCAGGTTGCCATGTTCGATGACAGAGGCGCCTTTGCCCATGGCGTTGCTGATGAGCGGCCGCTTAATCACGCGGTATTGGTCTGCAATTTGGGATCGTGGCGCATTGGGGCTGACAATGCCCGCTTGCGCGAGTGCCGCCAGATCAATGTCAACACGCCGGGACAGTGCGGCAGGCTGAGCCGCGCTCACAGGCGTCTGGGCAGCAGCGGGCGTTTGAGCCGCTGGCGGCGTTGCAGGCATCTCGGCACCCGCCTGGCGAAGCTGTTCCAGGCGTTGCGCCGCCTGCTCGATCAAGCTAGTCATATTTGATTCACCCCGCCCGCCCGGACATTATGGAAAACACGATCATTCCGGCAATAAAAATTGCCACCAACCCGCCTGAAGCAGCCAGGAACTTCTTCAACCCGGATTTTTCCTGTCGGAGAGCCGCGTCGTCCATCACCAGCGTCACAACACCCAGCAGCGGCAAACCCAACACTTCTCTCAGGGAACGCGCATCAAAAAAGACGGCACGCAATTGGCTGGCAATAAAGGCAGTTGCAAGCCCGGCACCCAAAGCGGCCAGCAACGCGAGGGGCAGCAGCAGCAAACGGTTGGGCGCCACCGGATTGGGCGACGCGCGCGGCGGGTCTATCAAACGGAAGTTCGCAACACCCGCGGCAGTGTCCAGATCGCCTGACAGCGCTGCCGACTCTCTTCGGGCAACCAGGTCGTTGTAGTTCTTTTTGTTGATGTCGTAGTCGCGGTTCAACTGGGCAAATTGAGCCTCAATTTGCGGCGCTGTTTTCATCAACTCACGCGCCCGGCTGAAACGCGCCTCGTACTCACCCACCCTGGCCCGCAGAGCGGCAACTTGCACTTCCGAGGTGGCCAGCAGGCGATTGAGCTCCTGGTAAACCAGGCTGTTGCCTGATGCCGACGCCGGGTTGGCCATCGCGACTTTGCGCAATTCTTGCACCTCTTCGAGCTTGGCAGCCTCGAGCTCCTTGATCACACGCCTGGTCCAGACAATATCGGGGTGTTCCTCGGTAAAGCGCTGCAGCAGCATATCGAGATTGCGCTTTTGCGCGTCGATTCGTCCGTCAATCTCGGGCGTTGAGACCGACAGGGATGACTCTTGCAGGAGGCTGCGCGATGTGATGTCGGCGTTTTGCGTTTTTTCGGCTTCCAACTGGCGCCTGGCTGCATCACGCGCATTTTCCGCCTCACGCAATTCAAGGCGGGCCTGGCCCAACTGAGCGCTCACGGCACTGAGCTGCCCGGCCATGTCGTTGCCATCGGCATTTTGAAGCTCAATGTTTCGGACTTTGAACTCCTTCAAACGTGATTCAGCTTCCTCGAGCTTGGCCACGTACGTCTTGATCTGCTCATCGATAAATTTCCTGGCGGTATTGGAGTCTTTTCGTGTGTCCCCCAGGCTGGATTCAACAAAAATTGACACCAGGGACTGCACCACCCGTTTCGCCTTGTCAGGGCTGGCATCGCGATACGACAGCACGTAGAGGTTGTCGCGGCCCACGTTCTTGATTTCAAGCGTTTTCATCAGGCGATCGATCAGCGCGTCCCGCGCGTCCTTAGATTGGATTTTCAGGTCCATATCAGCCATGCGAATGAGCTTTTCAACATTGGGGCGGCTGATGAGCGTGCGACTCAGCATCACCACCTGTTGCTCCACATTCGGTTGCACCGCCAGGCCCGACATCAAAGGCTTCAAGATGGACTGGGTATCGACAAAAATGCGGGCTGATGCCTCGTATTTGTCAGGCACCGAAAGCACCACAAATGTGCCAATCGCGGTGACCACCCAAGCCACCCCCAGGCCCAGCCAGCGATGTTTCCACATGGCTCTGGATGCGGTGAATAATTGGCGAATCAGCTCGTCCATTGGTTCAGCTCCTTGCGGTCAGAGTGCGAACGCTGCAACACCTTGGTCAAGCGAAGCAGCAACCAGAAAAGCCAGCGGCCTTAAAACCAGCCTTGCGGAATGATCAGGATGTCGCCGGGTTTCATCTCGACATTGGCCGATATATCGCCGCGTTTGATCAGATCTTTGAGCCGCACGGAATACCGCTTGTCACCCTCTGAAGCACGGGTGATGGATGCCGCGTTGCCATCGGCGAAGTCCGTCAGGCCACCCACTGCAATCATGACGTCCAGCACGGTCATGTTTTGCTTGTAGGGCAAGGCCTGGGGTTTGGCCGCCTCGCCGACAACCCGTATCTGTTCACTGTAGGGCCCGACAAAGCTGGTCACGATAATCGTCACCACCGGGTCACGCACCAAATTGCTCAACGCCTTCTCGACGTCACGGGCAATCTCGACGGAGGTTTTGCCTTGGGCAACGAGCTCATCGACCAGTGGCGTTGACACCTTGCCATCAGGACGGACCGGGACTGACAAGGAAAGCTCGGGATTGCGCCAAACGATGATGTTGAGTGTGTCACCCGGACCCACAATGTAGTTGTAGTCTGCGGCGGCGGCGGCAGCCGGCGCGGGCGGATAGGCGGTTGAAAAGCTGGCGCATGCTGGCAGCAGGCCGGCCAGTACGCCCAGTGCGGCCCAATGGGACGCGGTTTTTATAGTGATAAAAAAGCTTTTCAAAGCGTTTCTCCCTAAAAAAATTCCTACCAAACATTTGACGCGAAATCACTATAGCCCATTTGTTTCCAACCGCCAGCAACAATTTTTGCTTTGTTCGATCTGTTGTTTTGAAAGACGTAAATATTTCACACTAACTGTCTGTCATGGATCCAGGTCGACGCCGGATGATGAAAAAGAGTCTCGTCATTGAGAGGCCCGCCACGCACCCGATTCGTCATCGCGAGGCCGCAGGCCGTGGCGATCCATCGTGGATCAAGCAGGGACATGGATTGCCGCGCTGCGCTCTCCATGAACCGTCTGTCATTGCGAACGTAGTGTGGCAATCCATGAACCCGCTTTTTTTTCGACGATGGACTGCCGCGCTTCGCTCGCAGTGACGAATTCCTGGTTCAAGGTCCGTGTGCGGTATCGGGCCGGTACGGCGGGCTCTCCATGAACCGCACGGTTCATGGCCAGTTTGCAGTTTCGGCCGCCCGAAACAGGAAGCTCGCAATGACGGGAGTGGATTGCCCGCGTTTGTTTTTGGACTCAATCGCCAGATCGTCCGCGCAGCACGGGCCGTATGAACTTCAACAGCAATTGCTGAAGCGGATTGGCATTGCCAAACGGGCGCCAGGTCAGCTTGAGCTTTTGATGGTAGGCGTCAAACTGCAGGCCCCATGGCGCCGCCTTGATGGCGCCCCGCCCCAGCAACAGCTTCAACACAGAGGCGCCCATCACACCGGCACACAGGTCGCAGGCCATGATGGTTGACGGCCCCCTGTGCTCCTGAAAATTCACCGCTTCGGGCGCGACCAGGTAATCACGCTGAACCATTGCTGGCGACAGGCCGGCGATGAAACGCGCGTATTGCTCCTGCGACTCGTGCCCCTCCACCTTGAAGTACTGCTCAAAACTCATGCCATCAGGACGAAAGTAGAGAAACGCCACGCCCATGCCGAGCGGTGCCGCGGTCAGCGCGGGAATGCCTTTTTCCCGGCACTTCGCAAACACCATGCGGCGCGCCGGCAGCGCAAAGAAATCCAGCCCGTCCACATACACATCCACATCACGCAAAAATTCGTCGACGTTTTCAGGATTGATGCCTTGCGGGAACAGGCGCAGATCGATCTCCGGATTGATGTCCCGCGCCATCCGCGCCACCGTGTCGATCTTTGGCTGCCCCATGGCGGACATGCAAGCACCGGCCTGCCGGTTCAGGTTCTGCACGTCGAAATCGTCGAAGTCCGAGATGTTGAAATGACTGATCCCGAGCCGGGTGAGCGTCAGCAAGTGCGCGCCACCCACTCCGCCCAGCCCGGCAATCGCGATGCGCGACTTCCTCAACCTGGCCTGTTCGGCCTGTGTCACCCAGCCAATATTGCGCGAAAAAGCGCTGTCGTAGTCGAAGGGGATTGAGCCTGCCATAAACACTCTTACTGTGTTAGATTTTGCATTGTGCCCTCGAACCGAACGCAAGGTAAACCCCATGAGCCGTGACACGCTGACCCGCATTCTCGATCTCGCGCGCTGGGCGCCCAGTGGGGACAACACGCAACCGTGGCGATTCGAGATTGTGGACGACCACTTGATCCGGGTGCATGGCAGCGATACGCGCGACCATGTCCTTTATGACTATGGCGGCCACCCGAGCCACATCTCCCATGGCGCACTGCTTGAAACCATAAGAATTGCGGCGTCCGGCTTTGGCCTGACAGCCCACTGGACGATTTCGTCCGGCGCTGATGATCGCAGCCCGACCTACGATGTGAGTCTGGCGCCTGATCCGGCCGTGGTCCGTGACCCGCTGTTTGATTGCATTGAAAGGCGCACCGTGCAGCGCCGGCCGATGCAAACCACACCGCTCACCGGTACGCAGCGCCAGGCGCTGACCGATGCTGCAGGCGACGGTTTTCGCGTGCAATGGTTTGAGTCGCGGCGGGATCGCATGAAAGTGGCCGGGCTGCTTTGGGCCAGCGCGAAAATCCGCCTGACTTGCCCGGAAGCCTATCCGGTGCACAAAGAGATCATCGAGTGGCGCGCTCGCTACAGCAAGGACCGCATTCCGGAGCAGGCCGTCGGCGTTGATCCGGCGACGGCACGGCTGATGGAATGGGCCATGCAAAGCTGGGGGCGGGTGGCGTTCTTCAATCGCTACCTGCTGGGCACCGTGGCGCCGCGCATCCAGCTCGACCTGCTGCCCGCGCTTTTATGCGCCGCGCATCTCCTGGTGCGGCCCCAACAGCCCGCGGCAGGCCTGGCGGACTGGGTGCAACTGGGCAGCGCCGTGCAGCGCATCTGGCTGACGGCGACGCAGCAGGGCTTGCATTTGCAGCCGCAGATGACCCCGGTGATTTTCCGTTGGTATGCGCGCGCCGGGCGGCGCTTTTCCACCGAGCCAGCCCTGTTTGAACAAGCGCTCAGCTTGTCTGGTGATTTCGAGCGGATTGCAGGGGCGACGCCGACAGATGATTTTGGTTTCTTCGCCCGGGTTGGGGTGTCGCCAGTGCCGCAAAGCCGCTCTATCCGGCAAGACCTTGCCGCCTTGATGAAAGCGTAATCTTGGCTGACAAAAGAAAACGAGCCCGCTTGCTGCGCGGGCTCGTTTTGCTTCATGCCTGAAGCCGGCGTCTGGCTTATTTGCGGCCCCTGCGACGCATCGTGAAGCCGGCAGCCGTGAGGCCGATGGCCAGCAGCAGCAGGGAACCCGGCTCGGGCACCTGCGTGGGCCCAACCCCGCCGATGATCCCGAACTCTTCAAACCCATCCGTGTTGCAGCCCTGGTCCGATTCCCCCAAGCCGTCGGCAACGCCGTTAGGATTGCAGCCGAGATTCACCGTTGCGACCCACAGGAAATCGGAATCGAACAAAGTCAGGTCCATGGTAGGCGCAAAGGCCATGAAGTCCGCTTTGCCAGACCCAATGTTGTGGCTGCCGGAGTACTCGAGCCCGCTGGTTGTCGGCCCGGCGCAGCCGACACCCGTCAGGGGATCCCATGCCACGGTGCATGCGCCACCGAAGGTTATGTCGCCGAAATTGTAGGTCGGAGCATTCTGATCCCAGATGTTATTGGTCAGCGAGTCAAGCTGCCAGAATCCCACGACCTCGCCGGTATCGGGGTTGATGATCCGAACCTGCGCACTCATGAAAAGAGAGTCGCCGCTGCCGGTCTGGTTGTAGTCAGCGTAGAGCAACGGAATGGTGAAGTTCGGATCCAAGCTCTGCAACACCGCCAGGAGTTCGCCGACGGTGGAGGTGGTGCCTTCGGCCGCCGCGGGGCTGCTATAACCCGTGGGGCTCGTACCTACCGTCTGCCAGGTAGTGCACGTCTGGGGATCGTTGCCCCACTCACACACCCAACCCGTGACGTTGTTGCCGGCGCCACCCAGGTTCACCGGGTCCTGAAGGCCGCCGACGTTCGTCGCACCGCCAGCCACGGAAGACAAATTGACAAGAATCGTTCCTGTTCCCGTGGAAAAGTCGTAGGTGCCAAAGGTGGCCGTTGGTATCAACGATGGATTCACGGTCTGGATGGACGTGAGGATATGCCCGGAGTATGACCAGAAATCGTCGTACTTGAGGGCGATCGGGATGCCGTCCATGAGGATCGCTTCTCGCAGGGCGCCCTGTGGGTCAGTGAAGAAGCCGTAGGTCGCGAGTGCGTTGTTTTCCGGGGTCGGCAGGATGAAAGTATCCACCGCACTTGCAGGCCCCGAAGCCGCACCTGCCACCGCCAACACGACGGTAGCAATAAAATTACGCAATTTCATGATATTCTCCTTTTGAAGCTGTTTCGTTGAGTGGCGACTTCTCCATGCATAGTTTGTGCCAAAAATAAAACCCCAATTTAATCAATAGCTTAGGAAGAATTCAGGATCAGGATGGTTGCCGGATGTAAAGCGTCCCGACATGGCGCCATCCAGATTCCTATATGTAGTCCAGCCTCGGGTTGGATCCCGCCAAGATGCCAAGAGACTACGCGGACCCTCGGATGAGGCGGGACGACGATGCATGGACAGCTGTCGAAACGCCTTACACCTCGCCAGTCACTCGCTGAAAAATCGGCCACCAGACATCGCAATAAAGAAAATACTTATTTTTAATCAGTGACTTACGCCACGTTTTCAGCCGCTTCGGCTGCGACCCGTTAACCGACGGCGGTGCGGTGGCGGGTGAAGGTAGCTGCGTCGGCCGTGATCAGAATAATGGCTACGAACAACTGTTCATCGGCACGACGACCACCGTCACGCAGGTCCCGGAACCCGGAATTCTCGGCCTGCTGGCACTCGGACTGCTGGGACTGGCCGCCACCACGCGCCGGCGCAAAGGCTGACCCTGGTTGCTACGGCAACGCTCAGGCAAGAAGGCCCCGGACGGGGCCTTTTTCATGGCAGGCCGCCAAGCGCATGCGCTGCAACAGAATGCCGGCGCGGTCGCTCAGAAATAATTGGCTCCCAGGAGGTGCATGATCCGGCAATCCGGCAAGATGCCGGATTCGCTGGTGGGTCTGCCAATGTGTTGCTGAAACTGAAAGCTCTGGTCGAAGCTCGCCAGTGATGGCGCAGCTAACTTTCATGAATCCAGGCCGACGCCCCGGATGATGAAAGAAACTCAAAGGTGGAGGTGCTGAGGT
>Ga0155550_1009_pt4 | contig 10901 bp, 11 predicted proteins | sample RifCSPhighO2_12_FD_107207 | JGI IMG/M metagenome (GOLD analysis project Ga0155550, IMG submission 107207) | Burkholderiales bacterium RIFCSPHIGHO2_12_FULL_61_11
CAACGCCCAGTACGGCGCAGCTTGAGCAATTGCTGGTGCAAATTGCGGCATGCACCACCCGCGGGCACCAGATTCACCTTAAGGTGGCCACAGGCCATGTCACGCGGCGTGGGTTGGTTCTGCATTACATCACCGGAGCAGCCGGGACCCGGTGAGCAGGACCTTGTGCTGGGTATAATTTACGGCTTTGCTATTGAGCTGGGTCGCAGCTAGAACGCTTTCATAAGAGCGCCTTCCTGGCATGCGATGGCAACAAAAAAAAGTTCACAACAAACTCCTGATTGACATCCTGCAATGGCTTTGATCGTTCATAAATACGGGGGCACATCGATGGGCTCGACCGAGCGCATCCGCAATGTGGCCAAGCGCGTCGCCAAGTGGGCGCGGGCTGGCCACCAGATGGTCGTCGTTCCCAGTGCCATGAGTGGCGAAACCAATCGTCTGTTGGGCCTGGCCAAAGAGTTGGCGCCCGCCAAGCCCGTTGATGCTTACTGTCGCGAGCTTGATGCGCTCGCTGCAACCGGAGAGCAAGCCTCCAGCGCATTGCTGGCCATTGCGCTGCAAGCTGAAGGCGTGCCCGCCGTGAGCTACGCCGGCTGGCAAGTCACCATCAAGACCGACAGCGCCTTCACCAAGGCACGCATCGAATCAATTGACGACGTGCGGGTACGCGCCGATCTGGACGCCGGCAAGGTCGTGATCATCACCGGCTTTCAGGGCGTGGACGACGGCGGCAACGTCACCACGCTGGGCCGTGGCGGTTCAGACACCTCGGCCGTGGCGATTGCCGCGGCGCTAAAAGCCCATGAGTGCCTTATTTTCACCGACGTCGATGGCGTATACACGACCGATCCGCGCGTGGTGCCTGAAGCGCGTCGACTGAAGACGGTGAGCTTTGAAGAGATGCTGGAGATGGCGTCCATGGGCTCCAAGGTGCTGCAGATCCGTTCGGTTGAATTTGCCGGCAAATACAAGGTGCCGCTGCGTGTGCTGTCCAGTTTTACCGACTGGGACATCGATGTCAACGAAGAAGCCAAGTCAGGCACATTGATCAGTTTTGAGGAAGACGAAAACATGGAACAAGCCATCATATCGGGCATCGCTTTCAGTCGCGATGAAGCCAAAATTTCTGTGCTCGGCGTGCCAGATAAGCCGGGGATTGCCTACCAGATTCTCGGTGCCGTGGCCGACGCCAACATCGAAGTCGATGTCATCATCCAGAACATCAGCAAGGAAGGCAAAACCGACTTCAGCTTCACCGTGTCTCGCAATGACTACGACAAGGCGGTTGAATTGCTCAAGACCAAGGTGCTGCCCGCGCTGGGCGCGCAGGAAATCACCGGCGACGCCAAAATTTGCAAGGTCAGCATCGTCGGCATTGGCATGCGCAGCCATGTAGGTGTTGCCAGCAAGATGTTTCGTGTCTTGAGTGAAGAGGGCATCAATATCCAGATGATCTCCACCAGCGAAATCAAGACATCGGTCGTGATTGACGAGAAGTACATGGAGCTCGCCGTGCGTGCGCTGCACAAAGCTTTTGATCTGGACCAGCCCCGGCCTGAAATGCAGCCTGAAGTCGTGAGATAATTGCGCCATTGGAAACGTGACCGAGTGGCCGAAGGTGCTCCCCTGCTAAGGGAGTATGGGGTGTAGAGCCTCATCGAGGGTTCGAATCCCTCCGTTTCCGCCAAATAAACCCTAAGTAGTTGATCTACTTAGGGTTTTTCTTTTGGAGCTAGCTTTGCCCAACATCCCACACCAACATAAATAAAATGGTTGCGGTTGCTGCTTATCCTATATGGAAGATCCATCTCTGGCAGCCAAGGCCAGGCAGGTAGCTGCTCAGTTTCCCCAGCCCTGCTCATCAGCACCCACTCACGGTGGGCGCTACAGTGTCCGGTGTCTAAAAGGTGTCCAAAACGGCTTTGGACTGTATCTGATTGACAAGATCAATTTCAGGCGCTGGCCCTGCATAAAAAAAGGACTTGGCATTTCTGCTAAGTCCTTGATTTTATTGTTGTTTCTGGTGGGCGGTGGAGGCTTCGAACCTCCGACCCTTGCAGTGTGAATGCAATGCTCTACCCCTGAGCTAACCGCCCTATTGGTCAGTCTATGAGTATAGGCGACTTTTTGGCCAATTTTTAAAGTCAAGCAGACATCATTTCAGCAATCGCAACCCGCCAAACTGTTTTTCCCTTGCTGGACTTATCAAGATCGGTCAGCACTTTCTCGTGCGCAGCGATTTCCTGATCATTGGCCATCAGCAAAGGCAGGTCAAACGCGCTCAGATCAATCAGTGCTGCCTGATCATCGTCCTGACTGCCTGTCACCACGTCCATCACCAGACTGTTTTGCCCCCGTGTAAGGTTGATGTAGACGTCAGCCAGCAACTCGGCATCCAGCAGAGCCCCATGCAAGATCCGGCCTGAATTGTCGACTTCCAGCCGGTCGCACAGCGCGTTCAGCGAGTTGCGCTTGCCCGGGAACATTTCCTTGGCCATCATCAGGCTGTCAGTGACCTTGCCGACACAGTGGCTGATTGGTTCCCTGCCAATGAGCTCGAGCTCCTTGTCCAGAAAGCTCACATCGAAAGGCGCGTTGTGAATAATGATCTCGGCACCCTGCAGGTAGTCCAGTAGCTCGCTAACAACCGCGGAAAACTTGGGCTTGTCCTTCAAGAACTCATTGCTGATGCCGTGAACCTTGAGTGCATCCTCATGACTGTCGCGCTCGGGATTCAGGTAGAAATGCTTGTTGTTGCCGGTGAGCTTGCGACCCACCAGCTCCACACAACCGATTTCAATGATGCGGTCGCCGTTTTCGGCGGAGAGACCCGTGGTTTCAGTGTCTAAAAAGATTTGGCGCATGCACAAGATTATCGCGCTGCGCGAGCGCACGCCCGTCAGTGGATTTCTTTTGCGTGGTTGATTGAGTATTTCGGTATCTCAACCGTCACGTCGGTATGCGCCAAAAAGGCCTGGCAACTGAGGCGCGAGTTGGGCTCCAGCCCCCAGGCGCGGTCCAGTAAGTCTTCCTCGCACTCATCAAGCGGATTCAGTGACCTGAAACCTTCTCGCACAATCACATGGCAAGTCGTGCAGGCGCAGCTCAATTCGCAGGCATGTTCAATATTGATCTTGTGGTCGAGCAGCGCCTCGCAGATGGAAGTGCCCGCGGGCGCGTTGATTTCAGCGCCTTCCGGGCAATATTCGGGGTGCGGCAGTATCTTGATGGTGGCCATGTGTCAATCTGACTTTGTTGGGGCGTGGTGAGAACTTTGTTCAGATCGACTCGATATTTTTTCCGGCCAGAGCTTGTCGGATGCCGCGGTTCATGCGCTGCGCGGCGAACGCCTCGGTGCCCTTAGCCAGGGCCTGGGTAGCCGCTTCGATGGTGGCGGGATCACCTTGGACTCGTGCATCGGCGACGTGGATCATCAAGCGGTCAATCTGCACGCGCTGGTCATTGCTCAGCAAATTCACGTCCGCCGCCAATGCGCTCTGCGTAGCCAGAGTCAACCGGTCCGCATCAACCCGCGCCTCGGCCAGCGCGCGCGCCTGCATGTCTTGCTGAGCCGTGGAAAAGCTTTCTTGCAGCATGCGGGCGATCTCCTCATCCGACAGGCCGTAGGAAGGTTTGACGTCAATATGCGCTTCGACGCCGCTACCCTGCTCCCTGGCATTGACGCTGAGCAAACCATCTGCATCCACGGTAAACGTGACGCGGATGCGAGCAGCACCCGCGACCATCGGGGGGATGCCGCGCAACTCGAAACGGGCGAGGCTCCGGCAGTCGGCCACCAGATCCCGCTCGCCCTGCACCACATGCAAGGCCAAAGCGGTCTGGCCGTCCTGATAGGTGGTGAAGTCCTGCGCCATAGCCGTCGGCAGGGTCTGGTTGCGCGGCACGATGCGTTCAACCAGCCCGCCCATGGTCTCAATGCCCAACGAGAGCGGAATCACGTCGAGCAGCAGTAAATCTGCGCCCGTGTTGTTGCCCACCAGCTGATTGGCGGAAATGGCCGCGCCCAGCGCCACCACTTCGTCGGGATTGAGGTTGGTCAGGGGCTCACGTCCGAAAAAGCTGGCGACCGCTTTGCGTACCTGCGGCATGCGCGTGGAGCCACCGACCAGCACGACGCCGTCAATAGCATCTTTGGCCAGCTTGGCATCACGCAAAGCCTTGCGCACAGCCGCGAGGGTCCGCTGGGTGAGATGAGCGGTTGCGGTCTCAAAATCGGCCGCTTTCATTTCAAAATTGACCGACGCCCTGGCCAGTCGAACAGAAAACGGCACTGATTCCGCAGCCGACAGCGCCTCCTTGCAGGCACGCGCCGCCTGTTGCATGGCCGCCTTGTCCGAGGGTGAGAGGGTGTCTGCTGCCAGACCGGCTTTGGCCAGCACCCACTCCACCAGCGCACGGTCATAATCGTCACCCCCGAGTGCGGAATCACCCCCGGTAGAAACCACTTCAAACACGCCCTGCGTCAGGCGCAGGATGGAAATATCAAAAGTCCCCCCACCCAGATCGTAGATGGCGTAAACGCCCTCGCTGGCGTTATCCAGGCCGTAGGCAATGGCCGCCGCAGTCGGCTCATTGATGAGACGCAGCACTTTCAAACCGGCCAGTTGAGCGGCGTCTTTCGTAGCCTGGCGCTGGGCATCGTCGAAATACGCAGGTACCGTGATCACGGCCCCATAAATATCATCATTGAAACTATCTTCGGCCCGATAACGCAGCGTGGCGAGAATTTCAGCGCTAATTTCAACCGGACTTTTTTCACCAGCGATAGTCTGCAATGTCACCATGCCGGGCTTGTCGCCCAACTGGTAAGGTAACTGCGCGAGGCTGCCAATGTCATGAATGCCTCGTCCCATCAGGCGCTTGACCGAGGAAATGGTATTACGCGGGTCTCCGACCTGGGCCGCCAGCGCTTCAAAGCCTATTTGGCGCCGATCAGCGTCCAGGTAGCGCACGACACTGGGCAAAATCACGCGCCCCTGCTCGTCAGGCAGACATTCGGAGACGCCGTTGCGCACGCTGGCCACCAGTGAATGCGTGGTTCCCAAATCAATGCCAATGGCGATGCGTCGCTGGTGCGGGTCTGGTGTCTGGCCAGGTTCGGAAATTTGCAGGAGTGCCATGTGGCTTTTTGTCGTATTTCTTGTAAGGTGTTATTGCTCCAGCTGGTCGATGCGGGCATCCACCTCACTGGTAAAACGCTCGATAAACATAAGGTTTCTGACCTGCTGGGCCGCCGCTGAAAAATCCCTGCTTACATCAAGCGTCTGCTCTATTTTTAATAGCATCTCACGCCCGACTGCATTTGACTCTGAGGCTATTTCATCCATATCCTGAACGGTTCTTGCCGCGTCCAGAGCTTCACGCCACTGCATCTGCTGCATCAGAAAATCAGTCGGCATGGCCGTGTTGCTTTCAGCGTGGATGGGCGCGCCGTGCAGCTCGCATAAGTAGCTGGCCCGCTTCAAGGGATCTTTGAGCCGCTGGTAGGCCTCATTGATGCGCACCGACCATTGCATGGCGATGCGCTGGGCGGCGGCACCCTGCGCGGCAAATTTATCAGGATGTGCCTCACGCTGCAGCTCTTTCCAGCGCGCATCAAGCACAGCGCGATCCTGCGCAAACTGCATGGGCACGCGAAAAAGTTCGAAATCACTTGACTGGAGACTTGTCACTTGAGCACCACTTTTCGGGATGGGAAGCGTAGCGAGCGGGCGTCAGCGAGGTGCGGCCAGCGCGGAGCAACCGGAGCGTACTTCAGTACGTGAGGCTTGTGAGCACTGCCCGCGCCTCGATCACGTCTGCGCAGTAGCTTCACACCCGAAAAGACTCGCCGCACCCGCAGCGATCACGCTCATTGGGATTGATGAACTTGAAGCCTTCGTTCAATCCATCGCGCACAAAGTCGAGTTTCGTGCCGTCAATGTAGGCCATGCTTTTCGGGTCCACCAGCACCTTGACACCGTTGTCTTCGAACACGACATCTTCGGTCGCAATCTCGTCGGCATATTCAAGCTTGTAGGCGAGGCCCGAGCATCCGGTGGTCTTGACGCCCAAACGCACGCCCACGCCTTTGCCGCGCTTGGTGATGTAGCGGGTCACATGGCGGGCAGCAGCATCTGTGAGCGTAACGGACATTTAAATGACTCGAAAATTAGGTAAAAAGTTCAGATCGCAGTCGTCAGTGCGTGCTTTTGCTTATAGTCGTTGACGGCGGCCTTGATGGCGTCTTCCGCCAAAATGGAGCAGTGAATTTTCACAGGCGGCAGCGCCAGTTCTTCAGCGATGGCGCTGTTTTTAATGCTGGCCGCTTGGTCCAGGGTTTTACCCTTGACCCACTCGGTCACGAGCGAGCTGGAGGCAATTGCCGAGCCACAACCGTAGGTTTTAAAGCGCGCGTCTTCAATCACGCCCGTGTTCGGGTTGACCTTGATCTGAAGCTTCATCACGTCGCCGCAAGCCGGTGCACCGACCATGCCGGTGCCGACCGTTTCGTCACCCTTTTCAAAAGAGCCAACGTTGCGGGGGTTTTCATAGTGATCGACTACTTTTTCGCTGTATGCCATGACGAACTCCTGAGTTTTGTTTCGCTTCATAGCTGACTCATGCGAGGCAGCTCAATACCAGATGACTTAATGTGCCGCCCACTGAATGGTAGACAAATCAACCCCATCCTTGAACATTTCCCACAGGGGAGACAACTCACGCAGCCTGGCTACGTTTTCCTTGATGGCTGCAACGGCGTAATCGATCTCTTCTTCGGTGGTCCAGCGGCCAATCGTCATGCGCAGACTGCTGTGCGCCAGTTCGTCGCTGCGACCCAGGGCGCGCAGCACATAGCTTGGCTCCAGGCTGGCCGAGGTACAGGCTGAACCACTCGACACAGCCAAGCCCTTGATCCCCATGATCAGCGACTCGCCTTCAACAAAATTGAAACTCATGTTCAGGTTGTGCGGCACACGCTTTTCTGCGTGTCCATTGAGGAACACTTCCTCAACATCTTTGAGGCCGTTCAGCATGCGCTCGTGCAGGACACGGATGCGCTTGTTCTCTTCGTGCATCTCGACCTTGGCAATGCGGTAGGCCTCGCCCATGCCGACACACTGGTGTGTTGGCAGGGTGCCCGAACGCATGCCGCGTTCGTGACCACCACCGTGCATTTGTGCCTCCAGGCGCACGCGCGGCTTGCGGCGCACAAACAGGGCTCCTATGCCTTTAGGGCCGTAGGTTTTATGCGAGGTCAGGCTCATCAGGTCAACCGGCAATGTCGCCAGGTCGATGTCCACCCGGCCCGTCGCTTGCGCTGCATCGACATGGAAAATGATGCCCTTCTCGCGGCACAAGGAACCAATGGCGGGAATGTCCTGAATCACGCCAATTTCGTTGTTCACGAACATGACGCTGACCAAAATGGTGTCGGGACGAATGGCAGCCTTGAGTGCATCCAGATTGAGCAATCCATCGGCCTGCACGTCCAGGTAAGTCACTTCAAAGCCCTGCCGTTCCAACTCGCGGCAAGTATCGAGCACCGCTTTGTGCTCGGTCTTGACCGTGATGATGTGCTTGCCCTTGCTTTTGTAGAAATGCGCCGCGCCCTTAAGCGCGAGGTTATCGGACTCGGTCGCGCCGCTGGTCCAGACAATCTCGCGCGGGTCGGCGCCAATCAGGTCGGCAATCTGCTCGCGCGCTTTTTCAACGGCCGCCTCGGCTTCCCAACCCCAGGCATGGCTGCGCGAAGCGGGGTTGCCAAAATGCTCGCGCAACCAGGGGATCATGGCGTCCACCACTCGCTGGTCGCAGGGATTCGTGGCGCTGTAATCCATATAAATGGGGAAATGTGGAGTATCCATCTGGCTATATCTTTAATTCACAGGCTGGCTGGCAGATCAAAACAATGACATTAAGGCCATTCAATCAGGATTTGGAAAATGCATTTCCCAAGGCAAATACGGAATTCGGCGCATTCACGCGAATGGGCTTGGCAACAGGCGCTGTGTAAATGGCTTTTTTTACTTGCGGGGTGTTCTCGATCACCACCCCTTTGGCAAGCTGGTCATCCACCAGTTTTTGCAGGGTCACGGAATCCAGAAATTCCACCATGCGGCTGTTCAGCGAGGCCCACAACTCATGGGTCATGCAGCGGCCGCTTTCACCCATGCAATTTTCCTTGCCGCCACAATGAGTCGCGTCAATCGGCTCGTCCACCGACACGATGATATCGGCCACGGTGATCTCGGAGGCTTTACGGCCCAGCGTGTAACCGCCGCCAGGACCCCGGGTTGACTCGACCAGCTCGTGGCGGCGCAGCTTACCGAACAACTGTTCAAGGTAAGACAGGGAAATTTGCTGTCGCTGGCTGATCGCTGCCAGTGTGATCGGGCCGCTGTTCTGGCGCAGTCCCAGATCAATCATTGCAGTGACCGCAAAGCGGCCTTTGGTCGTGAGGCGCATAACAAGCTCCTTAAAGTTGGCTTGACTGTCGTTTTCACCCCGAAAGCTTATGACCTTCAGGGAACCCTCCCCCAACCGCCAAGGTCAATGAACCGGTTATGGCAGGGCTTTTCTCTTAATTCCCGACTAATTTAGTCAAGTATAGCACAAAACAAAATTTTACCTCGAACACCCCAGAAAATATAGGGGAAACCCGAACACGCATCGTTTACGGCACCCGATTGGCGCGAAAAATGTGAACTAGATTCGGTTCGAACCGGTCGCAGGTGTTAACAGAACATTATCAGCACCCGGCGCGCCGAACGCCTGCTCTTTCAAAATGTGTAATTGATCCCGCACCCTGGCGGCCTTTTCAAACTCAAGGTTTTTCGCGTGTTCGACCATCTGCTTTTCGAGCCGCTTGATCTCACGCGCAACATCTTTCTCGCTCATGTCTTCGACCAGCGCCTTTTGCATCTCGAGTTTTTCGGCTTCCTTGCCGGATTTCTCGCTGTACACGCCGTCGATCAGATCCTTGATGCGCTTGACGATGCTGCGCGGCGTGATGCCGTGCTCGAGGTTGAACGCGATCTGCTTGTCGCGGCGGCGTTCGGTTTCGCCGATGGCTCTTTTCATGGAATCGGTGATGCGGTCGGCATACAAAATGGCGCGGCCATTGACGTTTCTGGCGGCGCGGCCAATGGTCTGGATCAGGCTGCGCTCTGACCTTAAAAAACCTTCCTTGTCGGCGTCCAGAATCGCCACCAGCGAGACCTCGGGAATATCCAGCCCCTCGCGCAGCAGATTAATGCCGACCAGCACGTCAAACGCACCCAGCCTCAGGTCACGAAGAATTTCCACGCGCTCGACCGTGTCCACATCGCTGTGCAGGTAACGCACCTTCACGCCGTTTTCGCTCAGGTAATCGGTGAGCTGCTCGGCCATGCGCTTGGTCAGCGTGGTGATCAGCACCCGTTCGCTTTTGTCGACCCGAATGCGGATTTCCTGCAGCACATCATCGACCTGATGGGTGGCCGGCCGCACCTCCACCTGAGGGTCCACCAGCCCGGTGGGCCTGACGACCTGTTCCACCACCTGCCCGGAATGCTCCTGCTCATAGGTGGCTGGCGTGGCCGACACAAAAATGGCCTGCCGCATCTTGGCCTCGAACTCTTCAAACTTGAGCGGCCGGTTGTCCAGCGCACTGGGCAGCCGAAAGCCATATTCCACCAAGGTCGTCTTGCGCGCCCGATCGCCGTTGTACATGGCATTGAGCTGGCCAATCATGACGTGGCTCTCGTCGAGAAACATCAACGAATCCCTGGGCAGGTAGTCGCACAGGGTCGATGGCGCTGATCCTGGCGGCGATCCGCTGAGGTGGCGGGTGTAGTTTTCAATTCCCTTGCAGTGGCCGATTTCGCTGAGCATTTCAAGGTCGAAGCGGGTACGCTGCTCGATGCGCTGGGCCTCGACCAGCTTGCCGCTGGCGACAAACTGGCCGACGCGTTCGGACAACTCGAGCTTGATGGTGTCAACGGCCGTCATGACCTTGTCGCGCGGCGTCACATAGTGGCTCTTTGGGTAGACCACAAAGCGCGGTATTTTCTGCCGGATGCGTCCCGTGAGCGGGTCAAACAATTGCAGGGACTCAATCTCGTCGTCAAACAGCTCGATGCGGATGGCCAGTTCGGAATGCTCGGCTGGGAAAACATCGATCACGTCGCCGCGCACCCTGAAAGAGCCGCGCGAAAAATCCTGATCGTTGCGGCTGTATTGCATGCGAATCAGGCGCGCAATGACGTCGCGCTGCCCGATTTTGTCGCCAATACGCGCAATGAAACGCATCTGCGTGTAGTCCTCCGGCGCACCAATGCCATAAATCGCGCTGACGGTCCCGACGATGATGGTGTCGCGGCGCTCCAGCACACTCTTGGTGGCCGACAGGCGCATCTGCTCGATGTGCTCGTTGATGGCGGAATCTTTTTCAATGAACAGGTCGCGCTGCGGCACATAGGCTTCTGGCTGGTAGTAGTCGTAATAACTGACGAAGTACTCCACCGCATTCCTGGGGAAAAACTCCCGAAACTCGCTGTACAACTGCGCCGCCAGCGTCTTGTTGGGCGCAAAAACAATGGCGGGGCGCCCCAGGCGCGCGATCACATTGGCCATGGTAAAGGTCTTGCCCGAACCAGTCACGCCCAGGAGGGTCTGAAATACTTCGCCGTCGTTGACGCCCTCCACCAATTTGTCAATCGCCTGCGACTGGTCGCCGGCTGGCAAATAAGGCTGATACAGCTCAAACGGCGAGTCGGGGAAACGAGTGAACTGGCCGACGCCGGGCGCAAGCTCCGACTCGGCAATTACTTCCATGGCATCTTGCATAAAACCTCGATCAAGCTCCGCTAAAATTCAGAAAGAAACACAATACGACATACGGGCGAAAATGGAAA
>Ga0155550_1010_pt3 | contig 10813 bp, 11 predicted proteins | sample RifCSPhighO2_12_FD_107207 | JGI IMG/M metagenome (GOLD analysis project Ga0155550, IMG submission 107207) | Burkholderiales bacterium RIFCSPHIGHO2_12_FULL_61_11
CGCCTCAAGGCTCAAGGGCCGAGTCAGCCATCTCGTGCTGATTGGCGCCGCCTTTCCGATGAAGGTGTCGCCAGCGCTGCTTGATGCCTCGCTCAATGAGCCGATGAAGGCGCTGACCATGATCAATGTGTTCTCGCGCAGCACGCTGGCGCCGCCACCCTCTGCGCTTGGCCCGGGAACCTGGGTCCATGGGGCCAATTTCGCGCTGAACCGCCGCGTGCTGGCCAGCAACTCAAAGGTCAATGTATTTCACCGCGGCTTCAAGGCCTGCGACAGCTATGCCAATGGCGAAACCGCCATTCAAGCCATCACATGCCCGGTGCTGTTCGTGCTCGGCGCGCAAGACCAGATGACGCCGCCCAAAGCCGCGCAAGGGCTCATCAGCGCTGCACGCAACGCGGGCAAGACCGTTCAGGTCGCAATCCTGGCGGTCGGCCATCATCAAATGACTGAGGCACCGGAAGAGACCCTGTTTGCAATTCTGGAATTTTTGAAAACCTGAGCATGCTCGATGAGCTAGCGTCGATGCGCGGCCGCCTCAAGCATTGATCCAGTGTTCAGGCGCGGCTTGCAGGGATTGCAGCAGCAGCAGCGTGGCCGGCAAATGGGGCGTCGCCTGCAGGCTTGAGCGCTCCAGCGAATCGAGCAGGCGTGACAGGGTTTGCGCATGAGGCGTGAGCGGGCCGAAAAACCGCGTGCCTTCTCTATCGGCAATCAACACCGTGGGAAACGTATCCACGTCAATATCGCCGACCAGACCCGCCTGGTCTTCAATGTCGAGCCAGGCAAAACGGCATGACGGGTAGCGCGCGGCCATTTGAGTAAACACGCTCTGGTAATCACGGCAAAGGCCGCACCAGTCCGCGCACAGGCAGATCACCCAGTGATCGGGGCCAGGCGGCGCGGCGTCAGGTAAGGACGAATGGGGCATGACGGGCTATGAATTCAAATCGGACTGACCATTATGACGACGCCGGAATACTTTCTTTTTCATAGCGCATCACTCAGGCGTACAGCGGGCCAGTTCGCCTTTTCCCATAAATTTTTCACTGATTCCGCTTTATCGAGCAGCAACTGCTGCATCAGCGGCTCGAGTGATGTGGTGTCCGGGTCCACCAGCAGCAGGTAACGGGACTCCGCGTCTGCGTCCTCGTCGTTGAGCTGCCCGACCCAGTCGAGCGCCACCAGCGTCTCCAGCACCGGCTCGAGTTGCAGTACATCTACCTGAAGCAGTTCCGCCAGCTGCGAGGCACTCACGCCCTTGCGCATGGTGGTGCGGGCCTGATTGAGTTGCTGCAGCACTTCAATGGCGAGCTGAAAAAGCCAGCCATGGGCGCTGCCGCGGCGCGCCACGCCGGCCAGCAAACTGGGCAGATAAGCGGCAATCACCGCACCCATCAGCACAACCACCCAGGAAACGTAAATCCACACCAGCAAGATCGGCACGGTGGCAAAGGCGCCGTAAACCAGCGAATACGTCGGAACGGCATCAAGGTAAAGGGCCAACACCTTTTTGGACAGCTCTATGCCTGCGGCGACGAACAGGCCACCGGCCCAGGCGTGCGACCACTTGACGAAGGTATTGGGCACGTAGCGGTACAGCGCCGCCATGCCGCCGGCCACCAGAAAAAACTGGACCAGGTCAAGCAGAAACCGCAAGCTGACAGGCAGCGCACCCACCAGGCCTCTTGACGCCGACAGCACATAAGACGTCAATGCCAGGCTGGCCGCCAACAGCAAGGGGCCCAAGGTGATGGCGGCCCAGTAAATCAGCACGCGTTGCGCCAGCGGCCGCGGCTTTTTAACCCGCCAGATGCCGTTGAGCGTATGGTCTATCGTCAGAATCAGGGCGATCGCCGTGACCAGCAGCACCGCCAGGCCGGCGACACCCAGCTTGTTGGCTTGCTGGCTGAACTGCGTCAGGTAGCCGAGCACCTGCCGGGCGATGTTGTCGGGGATCAGGCTTTGAATCAGCCAGCCCTGCAGCGCGCCCTGCAACTTGGAAAACATCGGGAAAGCCGTGAAAATGGCCAGCGCCACGGTAAAAAAAGGCACCAGTGCGATCGACGTGGTGAAGGTCAGGCTGCTGGCGGTCAGGCCCATGTGGTCTTCACGAAAACGGTCGCGCAAGGTCATGGCAGTGTGACGCCACGGAAAATGGGACAGATCGGTGAACAACACCTGCAGGAACCGCGGAACTTTCATCCCGGTATCATGCCATCGACAAACCTATGAACATCAATAAAGCAAACCAAATTGAAATGACGCGCTGGCTGGCCGTTGGCAGCCTGCTCGGGCTGATTGCGCTGGGCCTGGCCTGGGAACTGTGGCTGGCGCCGATACGGCCGGGCGGCTCGCTGCTGGCGCTCAAGGTGCTGCCGCTGTGCATTCCCCTGGCCGGCATCCTGAAAAACCGCATGTACACCTACCGCTGGGTCAGCCTGCTGGTATGGGTTTATTTCGCCGAGGGTGCAACGCGGGCCTGGAGTGACCGGGCCCCTGGCAACTACCTTGCCATGATTGAAGTGGCGTTGTGTCTGATGCTTTTTACGGCCTGCGCCCTGCATGTGCGGATTCGACTTAAAACGGCGGCCATTCCGGCTGCAGCGATGGGAGCCCCTTTATGAGCAAGCATTTGGAGCTTCTCCAAGCCCTGCGGCACATCGCGGGAGCGTCGCAGGTTCTTTACGAAGGCGACCTGACGGCGTGGGAACTGGACTGGCGAAAGCGCGCGCGCGGCAAGGCGCTGGCGGTTGTCAGGCCGGGCAGCACTGTCGAAGTCGCAGCCATCGTCAAGGCCTGCGCGGCGGCAGGTGTGAGTATCGTCACGCAGGGCGGCAACACCGGGCTGGTGAGCGGCTCAACGCCCGACGCCTCGGGTCAGCAAGTGGTGCTGAGCCTGCAGCGCATGAATGCCGTTCGCGAGCTGGATGCGGCCAACCTCACCGTGACCGCGGAAGCCGGCTGCATTTTGCAAAGCGTGCAAGATGCCGCCGAAAAGGCCGGTTTTCTTTTTCCGCTGAGTCTGGCGGCCGAAGGCAGCTGCACCATTGGCGGCAATCTGGCAACCAATGCCGGCGGCACCCAGGTGGTGCGCTACGGCAATGCGCGTGATTTATGCCTGGGGCTGGAAGTCGTCACGGCACAAGGCGAGATTTGGCATGGGCTTACCGGCTTGCGCAAGGACAACACCGGCTACGATCTGCGCGATCTTTTCGTTGGCAGCGAAGGCACGCTGGGCATCATCACCGCCGCCACGCTCAAGCTCTATCCCCAGCCCGCCGCCCAGCTCACGGCTTGGGCGGCGGTGCCGTCGATGCAAGCGGCGGTGCGCCTGCTCGGGCTGGCACACCAGCAGTTGGGCGCGGGCCTGACCGGGTTTGAGGTGATGGGGCAATTTGCGCTCAGCCTCGTGGCCAAGAACTTCAAACAGCTGAGGGTGCCGCTGTACCAGGACAGCGCGTTTTGCGTGCTGCTGGAAAACTCCGACGCCGAATCCGAAATCCATGCGCGCGCCCAGTTCGAGCGCCTGCTGGAAACCGCGCTGGAGCAAGGCTGCGCCACGGATGCCGTGGTCGCCGAAAACCTGACCCAGGCGCACCAGCTCTGGCACATCCGCGAAACCATTCCGCTGGCGCAAGCCGAGGAAGGCCTGAACATCAAGCATGATATTTCGGTGCCGATCTCGCGCATTCCGGAGTTTGTGGAAGTGACCGATGCGCTGTTGCAGCAGAATATCCCCGGCGTGCGGCTGGTGAACTTTGGCCATCTGGGCGACGGCAACCTGCATTACAACGTGCAAGCACCTGCCGATGGCGACCCCAAGGCCTTTCTGCGCGACCATGAGGAACAGGTTAATTCGCTGGTTTACGACTCGGTCGCACGCTTTGGTGGCTCGATTTCTGCCGAACACGGCGTGGGCAGCCTGAAACTCGACAAGCTGGAGCAGCATAAATCGCCCGTGGCGCTGGGCATGATGCGCGCCATCAAGCAGGCGCTGGACCCACAGAACCTCATGAACCCGGGGCGGGTATTGCGGGGGCATCCGCCGGCAGGTGCTGCGCCAGGAAGCGCCCCAGCGCCTCGCGCCATGCCTCACGCGTGAAAAGAAAACCCTCATTATGGCCACCGGCCAGCTCTAAGAACGCTTTCGGCCCCTTGACGGCGGCAAACAGCCGCTCGCCGTGACGAAATGGCACGATGTCGTCCTGCCGGCTGTGGGCGATGAGCACAGGGCTCGAGACGCGCCCAAGGGCCTCCAGCGCGTCGTAGCGGTAGCGCGCCAGCCAACGCGCCGGCAGCCAGGGATAGAGTTCCGCCGCCAGCTCGGGCACCGAGACGAAGCACGATGCAAGCACCAGCGCCCCGGGGCGCTCGGCCGCGGCGAGCCGGGCGACGACGGCACCGCCCAGCGACTCGCCCGCCAGCGCGATGCGCTCGGGCGGGAATCCCCGCTCCGCCACGAGGTGGCGCCAGGCGGCGCGGGCATCGGCGTAGGTACCCTCCTCGCTCGGCTTGCCTTCGCTGCGGCCGTAGCCGCGGTACTCGAGCAGCAGCGTCGAGTAGCCGAGGCGGTGGAACATCAGCGCATAGTCCACCCGGTGCGATATATTGCCGGCGTTGCCATGGGCGAGCAGCACTGCGCCGCGCGCCGCCGGCGCAGGGACATACCAAGCCTCGATCCGGACCCCGTCTTCCGTCGTCAACCACAGCGACTCGTAATCGAGCCCGGAATCCCTGGGCGTCTGCAGAATCTGCCGACCCGCGTCGGGGAAGTAGATGAGGTGTCCCTGCAGCACGAACACGATGCCCAACAGCGCGGCATACACCGCGCCGCCCACGGTCAACGCTTTTAGCAAGACTTCCATCACCCGCGCCCCGTACAGTCGGTCGATATCGTGCTCCCCAACGAGTCAGGCCGCTGTTTGGGCTGAAGCATCTGTTGTATTGGCATGGTGTTCCCAGGCTTGACAGGACCGCCCGGCCTCAATGGTGCCGGCGGCGGAAATACGAGAAGGCCAGACCGATGGCCACGCCTGCCAGCAAGCCTAAACCGCCGCTCAGCAGGGCTTCGTTCATGACCGATTCAGGCGCGGGCGGTGATTCTGGCAAGGCCAACGGCAATAGCGCTCTCCACTCGGTTGTCGTGATCTGTGTCATTTTCGATGCATCGCTCAAGCCGAAGACGCAAATCTCACCGCCTGGCAACTTGCAGAAGCGCTCGGCGGGGCAGCTGGTAAGTATGTCCTGGGGAGCACCCTCGGCGCACTGGGCGCCCGCGCTGCGCAGGACCTGCAGGGTGACTTCGGGATGCCTGGTGAGTTGTTCGGGCATGGCGAACTCCAGTACAACATTGCGCGACACACAATGGAAGGGGTCGGCTCCATCATCGCACTTTCATCAAAAACGTGAAGCGCAATCTGGCGAGGCGAGGCCGCCCATCTAGCGTCCAGCGCAAAAAATAGCCTGCTGAACCCCACCGTATAAAATTTGCCTTCCGTCTTCAAGAACGCACGACGCTCCCGGCCCTCAACCTGTCAACCTCCATGAATCAGCCTCTCGAAACCCGCCCCATCCGCTCCCAATACGAAGACTTCATGCGCCATGTGGACACGCATGGCGTCTTCAAGGCCGACCGCACCGGCACCGGCACCAAGAGCGTATTTGGTTACCAGATGCGGTTTGACCTCAACGAGGGTTTCCCGCTGGTGACAACCAAAAAGGTGCACCTCAAGTCCATCGTGCACGAACTGCTGTGGTTTTTGCAGGGATCCAGCAACAACAACTGGCTGAAAGAGCGCGGCGTGAGCATTTGGGACGAGTGGGCCAAGCCTGACGGCGACCTGGGCCCGGTCTATGGCGTCCAATGGCGCAGCTGGCCCACGCCGGACGGCGGGCATATTGACCAGATTGCCGAGGTCATAAAAATGCTCAGGACCAACCCCGATTCGCGCCGCATCATCGTGAGCGCGTGGAACGTGGCGGACCTCGACAAAATGGCGCTGATGCCCTGCCACGCGTTCTTTCAGTTTTATGTCGCGCTCGCCACAGAAGCCGGTGGCAAAGGCAAACTGAGCTGCCAGCTGTACCAGCGCAGCGCCGACATTTTCCTGGGCGTGCCTTTCAACATCGCCAGCTACGCGCTGCTCACCCACATGGTGGCGCAGCAGTGCGATCTGGCGGTGGGCGACTTCATCTGGACCGGCGGCGACTGCCATATTTACAGCAACCACCGAAGCCAGGTCGCCTTGCAGCTAAGCCGTGCACCCCTGCCCTACCCCACGTTGAACATCAAGCGCAAGCCTGCTTCGATCTTCGACTACCAGTTCGAGGATTTTGAGTTTCTGGACTACCTGCACCACCCGGCCATCAAGGCACCAGTGGCGGTTTGACTCGCACAAGCGCCATGCCTCGCATCAACCTGATTTTCGCGCGCGCCACCAATGGCGTGATTGGCAACAAGGGCGCGATGCCCTGGCACCTGCCGGAAGACATGGCGCACTTCAAACGCCTGACCAACGGTTGGCCGGTCATCATGGGGCGCAAAACCTGGGATTCACTGCCCCCCAAATTCCGGCCTCTGCCGGGCCGAACCAATGTCGTCATCACGCGGCAACCGGGCTGGAGCGAATCGGGTGCCGAGCCCGCCTCCAGCTTGGCCGATGCCTTGAGGCTGTGCGGGCAGGCTGAAGAAGCCTGGGTCATCGGCGGCGCGCAAATCTACACGCAAGCCGAGCCGCTGGCAGATCGCATTGAAGTCACCGAAATTGCGCAAGACTTTGAAGGGGACGCCTTTGCGCCCCGACTGGGTCCGCAATGGACAGAAGCTTCGCGTGAGGACCACGTATCTTCCAACGGACTGAAATTCAGCTTTGTCAGCTACCGCAAAGACAAGGGCAAGTTCGCTTCCCCCACTTGAACGGTGAACTGGCTGCGCGGTCCCATGATGCCTAGTCAGCCCGGCGGCTCTAGCGCAAGCGTGAGCGACATGGTTTCACCCTCGCCCGCCGACGTGACGCTGAACCCGAGCCCGCGCGCCAACGCGGCCATGGCATCGTTTTGCCGCAGGCACTCGCCGACGAGCATGCCGGTCCCCCGGCTCTTCAGGTAGCGGATCATCTTCGCCAACAACGCCCGCCCGAGCCCCCGGCCTTTCAGGTCAGAGCGCACCATGATGGCGAACTCGGCTCTCAGGTTGTCGGGATCGGTGCTCACCCGAACTTCGCCGAGCATGCGGGTTTCGCCGCTGCCCTCAGGCGCGAGCGCGATGAAGGCCATTTCGCGCTCATAGTCGATCTGGCTGAATCGGGCGAGCTCGGAATGCGCGAACTCCCGCCTCGCCATGAAAAAGCGCATGCGCAGATCCGCCGCTTCGGCATCGCTAAAAAAGGCTCGCAGACGCGGCTCATCCTCGGGCCGGATGGGGCGCACCAGCGCACCGGAACCGCCAAAGTCAACCGGCTCTTCCAGTTCCGCGGGATACGGCCGGATGGCCAGCCGCTGCGCGCCAGCGCTGCTCGCCGCCACCACCTTCACGCGGGCGTCCAGTGCAATCACGCCCTGGTCATCCGCCAGCAGCGGGTTGATGTCGAGTTCAACCACTTGCGGGCAATCACAAATGAGCTGCGACACCTTGACCAGGACCAGATGAAGCGCCTCGTGATCGATGGCAACGCGGTCCCGGTAGCCGGCCAGAAGCCTGGATACCCGGGTGTGCGAAACCAGATCGGCGGCCAGCGCCATGTTCAGCGGCGGCAAGGCCACGGCGCGGTCACCAATCACCTCGACCGCGACACCGCCCTGGCCGAACAGGATCACCGGCCCGAAGATTGGGTCGGTCGAGGCACCCACGATCAGCTCGTGCGCATGCGCACGCCGCACCATCGCCTGCACGGTGAAGCCTGCCAGAGCGGCATCGGGTCGCAATTCACCGACCCGCTGCAGCATGACTTGCGCGGCCTGCGCCACTTCCTGCGGGGTCTCCAGTTTGAGCGCCACGCCACCGACGTCGGACTTGTGCGAGATATCGGGCGAGAGAATTTTGAGGACCACGGGAAAGCCGATCTCCGCTGCCGCGCGCCCGGCTTGCGCGGCATCAGCCACCACGCGGGTTTCGACCACCGGGATGGCATAGGCCGACAGCAAGGACTTGGCCTCGGGCTCGCTCAGCAGGTCGCGCCCATCAGCAAGCACCGCCTCGATCACCCGGCGCGCCGCCGCGAGGTCGGGTGCAAACCCCTGCGGTATGGAGGGCGGCGTCTGCGTCAGCATCGTCTGGTTGCGGTGGAAGTCGGCCAGCTGAAGAAAACCGCCCACCGCCTGCTCTGGGGATTCGTAAGAAGGAATGCCGGCCTCGGCAAAGATACTGCGCGCCTGCTTGACCGCATCACCGCCCAGCCAGCAGCTCAACACCGGCTGCACGGCCGCTTGCATCAGCGGTGCGCAAGCGCTGGCGATCTGCGCGCTCGGCACGATGGCGGTGGGCGCATGCATGAAGAGCAGCGCCTGGGCACCGGGGTCGTCGAGCAGTATCTTGAGTGTTCGCACATAGCGCTCGACCGGTGCGTCGCCGATGATGTCCACCGGGTTGCCCTGGGACCAGGTGGGCGGCAGGAATTCCTGAAGTTGATGCATCGACTCGCTGGACAGGTCCGCCAGCACGCCGCCGCCCAGCGCCAGCGCGTCGGCCGCCAGCACCGCAGCGCCGCCGCCGTTGGTCATGATGGCCAGTTGCTCGCCCTTGAACGGCCGGGCGCGAGCCAGGGTCTCGGCGGCCGCGAACAAATCGTTCAGCGTTGCCACGCGCAGCATGCCGGCCCGGCGCACGGCGGCGTCGAATACGGCATCCGAACCGGCCAGGGCGCCGGTGTGCGATGCGGCGGCCTTGGCGCCCTCGGGTGCGCGCCCGGCCTTGACCAGCAGCACCGGCTTGTTGCGCGCCGCAGCGCGCGCCGCCGACATGAACTTGCGCGCCGCCTGAACCGATTCCATGTACATCAGGATGGCGCGCGTTCCCGGGTCACTGCCGAGGTAATCGAGCACGTCGCCAAAATCGACATCGGCGCTGTCACCGAGCGAAACGAAGTGTGAAAAACCGATGTCGCGCGACTTGGCCCAGTCCAGCAGCGCCGTCGTCAGCGCCCCTGATTGGGAGACAAAGGCCAGCTTGCCAGGAAGCGCCGAGGTGTGGGCAAAGCTGGCATTGAGCCCAATACCCGGAACCAGCAGGCCGACGCAGTTGGGTCCCAAAATGCGCAGCAGGTGCGGTTTTGCCGCATCCAGCATGGCCTGCCGCAGGCTGGGCCCACCGGGCGAAGGGGCCGCTGAGAGGCCGGCCGTGATCACCACGGCCGCCCGTGTGCCGCAGTGGCCGAGTTCGGCGATGATCCCTGGCACCGTGGGGGCCGGTGTGCAAATCACGGCCAGATCGGGCGGCTGCGGCAGGCTGGCCACATTGCGAAAGACCGTCCGGCCCGCCACGCTGCGGTGCTTCGAGTTGACCGGCCAGATCGGCCCGGCAAAGCCGCCTTCGATCAGATTGCGCATCACCGTCGCGCCAATGCTCTGCGGCCGGTCGGAGGCGCCAATCACAGCGACCGACTTCGGCTGAAACAGATGTTCGAGGTTGCGTACGCTCATAAAAATCTTCCTGATGGTGATGAACTCTTATTGAAGCGGCGAGCGCCCTCCCGAAGCACGACCGGGAAAATGGCGCGGCATCAAGGGCGCTCGGTCGCCGCAGGCCGTTCCTTGTCCAGCAGCCTGCCCAGCAAATCCATCGGCAGCGGGAACACAATCGTCGAGGCACGGTCGCCAGCCACCTGCGTCATGGTCTGCAGGTAGCGCAGCTGCATCGCCTCGGGCTGCTGCGCCAGCATCTGCGCGGCTTCGAGCAGCGCCACCGCAGCCTGCTTTTCACCCTCGGCATGGATGACCTTGGCGCGACGCTCGCGCTCGGCCTCGGCTTGGCGCGCAATGGCGCGCACCATCGATTCATTCAGGTCGATGTGCTTGATCTCGACGTTGGTCACCTTGATGCCCCAGGCGTCGGTCTGGGCGTCAAGGATCTGCTGCACGTCAAGGTTGAGCCGCTCGCGTTCAGCCAGCATCTCGTCGAGCTCATGCTTGCCGAGCACGACGCGCAACGTAGTCTGCGCCAGCTGGCTGGTGGCCATCAGGAAGTCCTCGACCTGGATGATCGCCTTTTGCGGATCGACCACGCGAAAGAACACCACTGCGTTGACCTTGACCGAGACGTTGTCGCGCGAGATCACATCCTGCGGCTCGACGTCCATCGTCACCACGCGCAGGTCGACCCGAACCATCTGCTGGATGCCGGGAATCACCAGCACCAGCCCCGGCCCCTTGACCTTCCAGAAGCGGCCCAACTGGAACACCACGCCGCGCTGGTATTCGCGCAGCACGCGCAGCGAGCTGAAGGCGAGGATCAGCAGTAGCGGCACCAGCACGCCGCCCAGTCCCCAATTGAAATTGAAAATCATGATGAAGGTCCTTTCAGGGTTGGATCGGTATCGAAATCTTCGGCGCGCACTTCCAGCATCAGCCCGTGCAGCGCGACCACGCGCACCCGCTGACCGGGTGCCAGCGCATCGGGGCTGTGCACCTTCCAGCGTTCCCCATGAACCAGCGCCCAGACTGTGCCGTCGTCAATGGCCAGCACTTCGCCCACCGCGCCTATCATTTCCTCGCGGCCGCTGACCACCGGACGGCGACGCGCCCGCAGCGCCATGCCGCCACCCAGCAAAACCACCGCGGCAGAGCTGGCCGCCAGACCGAAGATCAGCCACAGCGG
>Ga0155550_1031_pt2 | contig 10799 bp, 8 predicted proteins | sample RifCSPhighO2_12_FD_107207 | JGI IMG/M metagenome (GOLD analysis project Ga0155550, IMG submission 107207) | Burkholderiales bacterium RIFCSPHIGHO2_12_FULL_61_11
CACAGGCGGCGTGGGCAGTGTGGCGGTGGCCTTGCTCAGCAAGCTGGGCTACACAGTGGTGGCCGCCACCGGCAAGGTTAGCGAAGAAAGCTATTTGAAACAGCTCGGTGCCAGCCGCGTGATGGACCGGGCCGAACTGTCAGCTCAGGGCAAGCCGCTGCAAAAAGAACGCTGGGTCGCAGTGGTGGATGCTGTCGGTTCGCACACCTTGGCCAATGCCTGCGCGCAGACCCGCTACGGCGGTGTGGTGGCGGCCTGCGGGCTGGCCCAGGGTCCGGATTTTCCGGCGACCGTGCTGCCTTTTATCCTGCGTGGCATCACGCTGGCAGGTATCGACAGCGTGATGGCACCCCTCGCGCGCCGCCAGTTGGCTTGGGATCGCTTGGCCAAAGACCTGGATCCCGCCAAGCTCGAAGCCATGGTTGAAGAAGTTCCGCTGGCCCGCGCCGCGGAAAAGGCGGCGGAGTTGATGGCGGGAAAGATTCGTGGCCGTGTCGTCATCAAGATTTCAATTTGAGCAAGTCCAAACTGGAGATAAGCCATGAGCAAAGCACCGACAAACTACGCTGACTTCTACCGTCAATCCATCGACCAGCCCGACGCCTTTTGGGCCGAGCAGGCTAGATTAATTGACTGGCACAAGCCCTTTGATCGGGTCTGCAACTATGACAAGCCGCCGTTTGTGAACTGGTTTGAAGGGGGGCAAACCAATCTGTGCCACAACGCCATTGACCGACACCTCAAGGACCGGGCCGATCAGGCGGCCCTGATTGCTGTTTCAAGCGAAACTGGCCAGGAAAAGGTCTACAGCTTTAAAGAGTTGCATGTGGAGGTGCAGCGAATGGCGGCCTGCCTGAAAGCGCTGGGTGTGCAAAAGAGTGATCGCGTATTGATCTACATGCCGATGATTGCAGAAGCGGCATTTGCCATGCTGGCATGCGCGCGCATCGGTGCGATTCACTGCGTCGTATTTGGCGGTTTTGCCAGCGGGTCGCTGGCTTCGCGCATTGACGATGCAACGCCCAAGGTGATTGTGAGTGCTGATGCCGGTTCGCGCGGCGGCAAGGTGGTCCCGTACAAGCCGCTGCTGGACGAGGCCATACGCCTGTCCAGTCACCAACCCGATGCGGTGCTGCTGGCCGACCGCAAGCTGGCGCCCATGGCACTGATGGCGGGGCGCGACCATCTGTGGCCCGAACTACGCGTGAAGCATCTTGATGCACAGGTTCCCTGTGAGTGGCTGGACTCCACGGCTATCAGTTACACCATTTACACCAGCGGAACCACGGGCCAGCCCAAGGGCGTTCAGCGCGACACGGGCGGCTATGCCGTGGCGCTGGCGGCCAGCATGAAGCACATCTTCGATGGCCGTGCCGGTGAAACCTATTTCTCAACCAGCGACATTGGCTGGGTGGTGGGCCACAGCTACATTATTTATGGCCCCCTGATTGTCGGCATGGCGACCATCCTGTATGAGGGCCTGCCGACGCAAGGCATGGACGGCAAACCCAATGGCGGCATTTGGTGGAGCCTGGTTGAAAAATACAAAGTCACGGCGATGTTCAGCGCCCCCACAGCGGTTCGGGTGCTGAAAAAGCAGGATCCGGCATTGCTCAAAAAATATGATCTATCCAGCCTGCGCGCGCTGTTTCTGGCGGGCGAGCCGCTGGACGAACCGACGGCGCGCTGGATCAGCGAAGGGCTCAATGTCCCCATCATCGACAACTACTGGCAAACTGAAAGTGGCTGGCCCATTTTGACCATTGCCAACGGTGTCGAGAAAAAATCCAGCAAGTTTGGCAGCCCGGGCATACCCATGTATGGCTACAACGTCAAGCTGTTGCACGAGTCCACCGGGGAGGAGTTGACCCAGCCTGGCGAAAAAGGCGTGGTGGTCCTTGAGGGCCCGACGCCTCCCGGCTTCATGCAAACCGTCTGGAAGGATGACGAGCGCTTCGTCGAAACCTACTGGAAGACAGTGCCGGGAAAGATGGTTTACAGCACCTTTGACTGGGGCATTCGCGACAAAGACGGTTACTACTTCATTTTGGGCCGCACCGACGACGTCATCAATGTGGCGGGGCACCGGCTGGGAACACGCGAGATTGAAGAAAGCATTTCCGGCCATCCTCAGGTGGCCGAGGTGGCGGTTGTTGGCGTGGCCGATGCGCTCAAAGGTCAGGTTGCCATGGCTTTTGTCGTGCTCAGGGATGCGGCTCTGGCGCAAGACAGCGCCGCCTCGCTGAAACTTGAAAAAGAGGTCATGAAGCGCGTGGACGATGATCTGGGCGCGGTAGCGCGGCCCGCCAGGGTTCGCTTTGTGACGGCCCTGCCCAAGACCCGCAGTGGCAAGCTGCTGCGCCGCGCCATCCAGGCGGTGTGTGAAGGCCGCGATGCCGGAGATTTGACCACGCTGGACGATCCTGCGGCCTTGCAGCAGATCAGGGACAAAGTCGCCGCCACGTGACGGTGTGCGGCAGGTGATTTGTGAGCGGGTCCAGGGACAGTTTGCTCGGGGCGCACGCCCAAGAACAGACGCACAAATCAACCGCTTTCAAGGTTCAGTGGCACAATTGGGGGCTGTTTCTGAAGGCCCTTCCTGTCACAGTCGCATCCGCTAATCGGTTCAGCCGTGTTGCGGAAGGTTAATAAACCAGCTTTAACCAGCTAATGTTTCCCCAAGGGAAACGAAAGTAAGCGGATATGAGTTCCAGCACGCAGTCGCCTGCATCTGCAGCGGCGTCCATTTATACAGCCTATCAAGGCAACACTTATCTTTTCGGCGGCAATGCGCCCTATGTCGAAGAGATGTATGAAAACTATCTTGCCAACCCGGCCAGCGTTCCTGACACCTGGCGCGAGTATTTCGACGCGCTGCAGCATGTTCCTGCAGTCGATGGCAGCAACGCCAAGGACGTCCCGCATCTGCCCGTCGTCAATGCTTTTGCCGAGCGTGCCAAACAGGGCCAAACCAAAGTGGTGGTCGCCAACGTGGACCTGGAAATGGGGCGCAAGCGCACAGCTGTCCAGCAGCTGATCGCCGCGTACCGCAATGTAGGCATCCGATGGGCCGACCTGGACCCCCTCAAGCGTGCCGAGCGAGACAATATCCCCGAGCTTGATCCATCGTTTTACGGCTTCACCGATGCTGACCAGGAAACGGTGTTCAACACCAGCAACACCTTCTTCGGCAAAGACGAGATGAGTCTGCGTGAGCTGATCAACGCGTTGCGCGAGACCTACTGTGGCACGATTGGTGCCGAATACATGTACGCGACCGACCAGAACCAAAAGCGCTGGTGGCAGCAAAAGCTCGAAAGCATTCGCAGCAAACCCAATTTCTCCAAGGAAAAGAAGCTTCACATCCTGGAGCGGCTCACCGCATCTGAAGGCCTTGAGCGCTTTTTGCATACCAAATATGTGGGCCAAAAACGTTTCTCGTTGGAAGGTGGTGAAAGCTTTATTGCCAGCATGGACGAGTTGATCCAGCGCGGTGGTGAAGTCGGTGTGCAGGAAATCGTCATCGGCATGGCACACCGCGGCCGCCTGAATGTGCTGGTTAATTCCCTGGGCAAAGTGCCGGCAAACCTGTTTGCCGAATTTGACCATACCGCACCCGAAGATCTGCCCAGCGGTGACGTGAAATACCACCAGGGCTTCAGTTCTGATGTGACGACACCAGGAGGCCCCGTCCATCTGGCGCTGGCCTTCAACCCATCCCATCTGGAAATTGTTAACCCCGTGGTGGAAGGGTCGGTTCGCGCCCGCATGGACCGCCGGGCCGATCCGAAGGGCTTGCAGGTGCTGCCTGTGCTGGTGCACGGCGATGCTGCCTTTGCCGGACAGGGCGTGGTCATGGAAACACTCGCGCTGGCTGAAACCCGTGGCTTTTTCACGGGCGGAACCGTGCACATTGTCATCAACAACCAGATCGGTTTTACCACCAGCGACCCGCGCGACACTCATTCCTCGCTGTATTGCACCGACGTGGTCAAGATGATTGAAACGCCTGTGCTGCACGTTAACGGTGATGACCCCGAGGCCGTGGTGCTGGCGACCCAGCTGGCGCTCGAGTTCCGCATGGAATTCCAGAAAGATGTTGTCGTTGATATCATTTGCTTCCGCAAGCTGGGCCACAACGAGCAGGACACGCCGGCTTTGACACAGCCGCTGATGTACAAAAAGATTGCGCAGCATCCTGGTACGCGCCGCCTGTATGCCGACAAGCTGGCAGCGCAAGGACTGGGCGAGACGCTGGGTGATGACATGGTCAAGGCCATGCGCGCTGCGCTCGACGCTGGCAAGAGCACGTTTGACCCGGTGTTGACCAATTTCAAGAGCAAGTACTCGGTCGATTGGAGTCCTTACCTAGCCAAGAAGTGGACGGACGCAGGGGAAACTGCCATTCCCATGGCCGAATGGAAGCGGCTGGCTGACAAAATCACCACTATCCCTGCCAGCGTGACACCGCACCATCTGGTCAAGAAAGTTTACGACGACCGTGCGGCCATGGGCCGAGGTGAAATTGCCGTGGACTGGGGCATGGGCGAGCATATGGCCTTTGCCTCGCTGGTGGCCAGCGGCTACCCGGTGCGGCTGTCAGGCGAAGACTGCGGTCGCGGTACCTTCACGCACCGCCATGCAGTGATTCACGACCAGAATCGCGAGAAGTGGGATACTGGCACCTACGTGCCTCTGCAAAATGTGGCCGAGAATCAGGCTCCATTTGAGGTCATCGATTCCATCCTTTCTGAAGAAGCTGTCCTGGCGTTTGAGTATGGTTATGCATCCAATGATCCCAACACCCTGGTGATCTGGGAAGCCCAGTTTGGCGACTTCGCCAATGGTGCGCAAGTCGTGATTGACCAGTTCATCGCCTCCGGCGAGGTGAAGTGGGGCCGCGTCAACGGCATCACGCTGATGCTGCCACACGGCTATGAAGGCCAGGGACCTGAGCACAGCTCGGCGCGGCTGGAGCGCTTCATGCAGCTGTCGGCCGACGCCAATATGCAGGTGGTTCAGCCCACCACGGCCAGCCAGATTTTCCATGTGTTGCGGCGCCAGATGGTGCGCAACTTGCGCAAGCCGCTGGTGATCATGACACCCAAGTCCCTGCTGCGTCACAAGGACGCCGCGTCGCCTCTCGGCGAGTTCATCAAGGGTGGTTTCCAGACCATCATTCCCGAGAACAAGGAAGAGATCAACAAGAAGGCTGACAAGGTCAAGCGCATCATTGCCTGCTCGGGCAAGGTGTATTACGACCTCGCCAAGAAGCGCGAGGAAAAGGGCTTTGACGATGCCGTGATTGTGCGCATTGAGCAGCTCTATCCGTTCCCGCACAAGGCTTTTGCGGCCGAGCTGAAAAAGTACCCTCACATCACCGACATCGTGTGGTGCCAGGACGAGCCGCAAAACCAGGGCGCCTGGTTTTTTGTGCAGCATTACATTCACGAGAATATGCTGGAAGGCCAGAAACTCGGCTACTCCGGACGTGCCGCGTCGGCTTCTCCGGCCGTGGGTTACTCGCACCTGCATCAGGAACAGCAAAAAGCGCTGGTTGACGGCGCATTTGGCAAGCTCAAGGGTGTTGTGCTGACCAAGTAAGGTCGTGACAATCCCCCACCCTCAAGAACACCCCGAAAGAATCAAAATGACTATCGTAGAAGTCAAAGTTCCTCAATTGTCCGAGTCCGTGGCGGAAGCCACGATGCTGCAATGGAAGAAGAAGGTCGGCGACGCTATTGCCGTCGATGAAATCCTGATTGAAATCGAAACCGACAAAGTCGTTCTCGAAGTACCCGCGCCTTCGGCTGGCGTGCTGACTGAGCTGCTTGTTCTCGATGGCGGCACGGTGGGGTCAGGTCAGGTGATCGCGAGAATTGATACCGAGGGTAAGGCAAGAGCTGCTGCGCCTGTCGCCGCCGCTGCGCCTGCTGTGGCTACTTCTTCGGCATCCGCTGCTGCGCCGGCAGCAAGCGGATCCATGGCGGGTGTCGCCATGCCGGCAGCTGCCAAATTGATGGCGGACAACAAGCTCGCGGCGGGCTCGGTGCCTGGCACCGGCAAGGATGGTCGTGTTACCAAGGGCGACGTGCTCGGCGCAACAGCCGCTGGCGCTATCAAACTGGTAGCTACTAGCGCAATCCCGACAGGCATTCCAAGCACTTCTTTTCCTCAAGTGCTGGCATCCGCCAAGCCCGCCGACTTGGGTGATCGACCCGAGCAGCGCGTGCCCATGAGCCGCCTGCGCGCCCGGATTGCCGAGCGCCTGCTGCAATCGCAGTCAACCAACGCCATCCTGACGACTTTCAATGAAGTCAACATGGCACCCGTGATGGAAATGCGCAAACGATTTCAGGAAAAGTTTGAGAAAACACATGGCGTCAAGATTGGCTTCATGAGCTTTTTTGTCAAGGCGGCGGTGCATGCCCTGAAAAAATATCCCGTGCTCAACGCTTCGGTCGATGGCAACGATATCGTCTACCATGGCTATTTCGACATTGGCATCGCCGTCGGTTCGCCGCGCGGGTTGGTGGTGCCCATCGTGCGCAATGCCGACCAGATGAGCTTTGCCGAGATCGAAAAGAAGATTGCCGAATACGGGGCCAAGGCGCGTGACGGCAAGCTGGGCATTGAAGAGATGACCGGGGTTACCTTCTCGATCTCCAACGGCGGCGTGTTCGGCTCCATGCTGTCCACCCCGATCATCAACCCGCCGCAGTCCGCCATCCTGGGCGTGCACGCCACCAAAGACCGTGCCGTCGTCGAGAATGGCCAGATTGTGGTTCGCCCGATGAACTACCTGGCCATGAGCTATGACCACCGCGTCATCGATGGCCGCGAAGCGGTGCTGGGCCTGGTGGCGATGAAAGAGGCGCTGGAAGATCCGGCCCGTCTGCTGTTCGATATTTAAACCTTGTCAGGACCGGCTGTTGCAGCCTGCTGCCAGCCTTGTCGTTAATTCACTGGAAAAACATGTCTAAACAATTTGACGTGATCGCCATTGGTGGCGGTCCCGGCGGCTATATCGGCGCCATTCGCGCGGCTCAATTGGGCTTTAACGTCGCCTGCATCGATGAATGGAAGAACAGCAAGGGCGGCCCGGCACTGGGCGGCACTTGTACCAATGTGGGCTGTATTCCTTCCAAAGCCCTGCTGCAGTCCTCGGAAAACTACGACCAGGCCGGCAACCACTTTGCCGAACATGGCATCGAGGTGAAAGGCCTGAGTCTCGATGTCGCAAAGATGGTTGGCCGCAAGGATACGGTCGTCAAGCAGAACAACGATGGCATCGCTTACCTGTTCAAAAAGAACAAGGTCACCTTCTTTCATGGTCGTGGCTCCTTTGTCGCAGCCAAAGACGGCAGCTACCAGATCAAGGTTGCAGGCGCTTCGGAGGAGATTATCTCCGGCAAACACATCATTGTGTCCACGGGGTCGAATGCCCGTGCATTGCCCGGCACTCCGTTTGATGAAGTGAATATTCTTTCAAACGAAGGTGCGTTGGGCCTCGGTGCCGTGCCGAAGAAACTCGGTCTGATCGGATCGGGCGTGATTGGTCTGGAGATGGGGTCAGTCTGGCGTCGCCTCGGTGCCGAAGTCACGGTTCTTGAAGCTTTGCCGGTGTTTCTGGGGGCCGTCGATCAGCAGATCGCCAAGGAAGCCCACAAGGCTTTCCTGAAACAGGGTTTGAAGATTGAGCTTGGCGTGAAGGTAGGCGAGATCAAATCCGGCAAGAAAAGTGTATCCGTCGCCTATGTCGATGCAAGAGGCGAGGCTCAGACGCTGGAAGTCGACAAACTGATTGTCTCGATTGGCCGGGTCGCCAACACCATCGGTCTGGCGCCTGAAACCGTGGGGCTGAAGCTCGATGAACGCGGCGCCATCGTGGTTGACGATGAATGCAAAACCAATTTGCCTAATGTTTGGGCGGTTGGTGACGTGGTGCGCGGCCCGATGCTGGCGCATAAAGCGGAAGAAGAGGGCGTTGCGGTGGCTGAGCGCATTGCGGGTCAGCATGGTCACGTCAACTTCAATACCATTCCGTGGGTGATTTACACCAACCCCGAGATTGCATGGGTCGGCCAAACCGAAGAGCAACTGAAAACGGCAGGGCGTGCTTACAAGGCCGGTGTTTTCCCGTTCATGGCCAATGGCCGTGCCCGTGCCATGGGCGACATGACTGGCATGGTGAAGATGCTGGCAGATGCGGCCACGGACGAAATCCTGGGGGTTCATATTGTGGGCCCATTGGCCAGTGAGCTGATTGCCGAATGCGTGGTGGCGATGGCGTTCCATGCCAGCAGCGAGGACATTGGCCGCATTTGCCACGCTCATCCGTCCCTGAGCGAAAGCACGAAAGAGGCGGCGCTGGCAGTTGAAAAGCGCTCCCTCAATTTCTGACTATCCGGGTACAGGATCGATGACTGAGCTGGTGCGTTCAGCCTATGCGGGCGAACTCGCAACACGGGGCTTCGCCAGTGACCCCGCGCAATTGCGTGCCATTGATGCGCTGGAGCGCTGCTCGGCTGACTGGGCGATGTTCAGGGCGCGCAGATCGAACAGTCTGAAAAAGCTGATCAACCGGCCCGCGGTGCCGCGCGGCGTGTACATGTACGGTGGCGTGGGGCGCGGCAAAAGCTTCCTGATGGACTGCTTTTATGGAGCCGTGCCACTCAAACGCAAGACCCGGCTGCATTTTCACGAATTCATGCGTGAAGTGCACCGGGAACTGCAGGACCTGCAGGGTACGGTGAACCCACTCGATGAATTGGGAAAGCGCATTGCCAAACGCTACCGGCTGATTTGCTTTGACGAGTTTCATGTGGCGGACATGACCAATGCCATGATTCTTCATCGGCTGTTGGCCGCGCTGTTTGACAACGGTGTAGGCTTTGTGACAACGTCCAATTTTCATCCCGATGCTCTCTATCCCGATGGCTTGCACCGGGACCGTATTCTTCCCGCCATTGCACTGTTGAAGGCCAACCTGGAAGTCATCAGTGTCGACAATGGAACGGATTACCGAAGGCGCACGCTGGAGCAGGCAACGCTTTATCACACACCGCTCGGCCCCGAGGCGGATGCCGAGATGACGGAAACTTTTACATCTCTGGCGGAGTCACAGGATGAAAATCCGGTTTTGCAGATTGAATCGCGACAGATCAAGGCCAGGCGCAAGGCGGGCGGTGTGGTCTGGTTTGATTTCAGGACCTTGTGCGGCGGGCCGCGCTCGCAGAATGACTACCTGGAGATTGCCAGCCAGTTTCATACCGTGCTGTTGAGTGATGTGCCCCATATGCCGGTCAGGCTGGCCTCCGAAGCCAGGCGCTTTACCTGGTTGGTGGATGTTCTGTATGACCGGCGTGTCAAGTTGATTCTGTCGGCCGCCGTGGCCCCCGAGGCGTTGTATCAGGAAGGGCCTTTGGTTCATGAGTTTCCGCGCACCGTTTCGCGCCTCAACGAAATGCAGTCGATGGAATTTTTGGCCTTGGAGCGCAGAAACGTGGACACGACACTGACATGAGAAAATTAACTATTGCACTTTTTATGGCCACGCTGGGTGCGTTTGCTGGCGCGCAAACCGGTGCGCCACTGACTCTGCCTGCCGCCCAGCAGGGCGCCTTGGAGGCGGAACGAGCAAGGATCAACGCCGAGCGAGCCAGGTTGGAGACGAGGTTTTTAGCGGAAGAGGCCGCTTGTTACGACAGATTCTTCGTCAGTAGCTGCCTGGGTGACGTGAATAAGCGGCGACGCGAAGCGACGGCAGATCTTCGGCGGCAGGAAATTTCGCTCAACGATCAGGAGCGAAGAATCAAAGGCGCGGAACAAATCCGAAAAACCGAGGAGAAATCATCGCCTGAAAGGCAACGAGAAGCGGCAGATCGTCGCGCCAGAGCGCTGGAGGATTATCAATCGCGACTGGACAGGGAACAGAAAAAACGCGCCGAGCGCGGCACCGCCCAGTCCAGTGAAAAGGCCAATAGCGAGGCCAGCGCTGAAAGGCTCAGGGCCAATCAGGAAAAAGCCCAGTCACGAACCGACAAGCAGGCTGCAGCCGCGGAAGAAGGCAAGAAATTCGATGCGCGCCAGAAAGAAGCCCGGGAGCGGCGGGCCAGGTACGAAAGCGATCAGCTCAAGCGGGTCAAGCCTCCCGCAAAATCCTTACCCCTGCCGCAGTAAGTAACTGTTGCTCATCGCAACGGCTCGAGCTTGACAATCACCAGCGACAGATTGTCACCAGCGCCCCGTGCGCGTGACCTGGCCTTTTTGATCAGGAACTCGGTCGCTTCACGAGGTGATAGCATGGACAGGGCGGAGCCTATTTCGCTAATGCTGAAGTAGTGCCAGACGCCATCACTGCAAGCGAGCAGAACATCATCCGGACGCAATTGTGGAATGAAGTGCTGGGCGATGGGGGGGGCCTCCTCGGTTCCCAGGCAACCCATCAGAATATTCGATTGGGGATGAATATTGGCCTCATCCTCGGTAATCTCGCCCTTGTCGACCAGAGTTTGCACATATGAGTGATCCACCGTTCTGTGGATCAGTTTGCCCCCCTGATAGTGGTAAATCCGGGAGTCACCGGTATGCGCCCAATGGCAGTCTCCGCCCGGGTTGATCAAAAACGCGGCCATCGTGCTGTGAGGCTCCTGTTCAGCCGAGATGGCCGTCAGTTTGATGACGATATGAGCCTCTTCAATGATCTGCTTGAGCATGGATGGCGCGTCGTCAGTCGTCGGGGCGTAACGCTCGAAAAGCTGCTTGGCCGTCAGCATGACCTGGTCAGACGCTTTGCG
>Ga0155550_1340_pt2 | contig 10795 bp, 10 predicted proteins | sample RifCSPhighO2_12_FD_107207 | JGI IMG/M metagenome (GOLD analysis project Ga0155550, IMG submission 107207) | Burkholderiales bacterium RIFCSPHIGHO2_12_FULL_61_11
TTGATCTGCTCTACAACGGCGGCATTGGCACCTACGTGAAAGCCAGCTACGAAAGTCACACCCAGGTCGGCGACAAGGCCACCGACGCATTCCGCGTCAACGGCAACGAATTGCGCTGCAAGGTAGTGGGCGAAGGTGGCAACCTGGGCTGCACCCAAAACGGGCGCATTGAATACGCGCAAAAAGGCGGCCTGATTTACACCGATGCCATCGACAACTCAGCAGGGGTGGACTGCTCCGACCATGAGGTCAATATCAAAATTTTGCTGGGCAGCGTGGTGGAGGCGGGCGACCTGACACTCAAGCAACGCAACGATCTGCTGGCCTCGATGACTGACGAAGTCGGCCGCCTGGTGCTGGCGGACAACTACTACCAAACTCAGGCGCTTGACATTGCCACCCATCGGCCTCTGTATGTGCTTGATGGCCAGCAACGCCTGATGCAATGGCTCGAAAAGCATGGCCGACTGAACCGGGCCGTTGAATTTTTGCCCACCGACAAAGAAATTGCCAAGCGCAAGGCCGCGAAAATGGGACTGACGGCACCTGAGAACGCAGTGGTGCTGGCCTACGCCAAAATGTCGGTGTTTGATGACCTGGTAGCGAGCAATTTACCGGACGACGCCTACTTCAACCGTGCGCTCAAGGCTTACTTTCCGCAAGTGTTGACCGAGAAGTTTGGTGCGGCCATCGCAACGCATCCACTCAAGCGCGAAATCATCGCCACGTTCATCACGAATACCGTGGTGAATCGCACCGGGGCGACATTTGTGAACTTCATCGCGTCCGAGGCTGGCGCCACGTCCGCGGATGTGATTCGCGCCTTCACGCTGGCGCGCGAAATCTTTGACCTGGAGCCGCTGTGGGACCAGATCGATGCGCTCGATGACCGGGTGGACACCCAACTGCAGCTCGATCTGCTGTCCAAATTAACCGCCATTGCCCAGCGCGCCTCGCGCTGGATACTGCGCGTTCGCGCCGAAAGCACCGATCTGCCCACCCTGATTGAGCGCTATCAACCGGCCGCACGCGAGTTGCGGGCAAACCTGGCCGACTGGTTGCCGAAAACTGCGTACACCCATTGGCAAGAGGCAACAAATGCGCTGGTCAATGCCGGTGTAGAGCCTGCGCTGGCGCAAAACCTGACGGCGCTGGAATTCATTTTCCCGGTGCTGGACCTGGTGGACCTGGCTCAAAGCGCCAGCACCGGACTGGAACAAGCGGCACGCGCCTATTTCGGTATTGATGCCGAAATAAGTTTGACGGGATGGCGCGCCCAGATCAACCGGCTGCCCACCGATACCCTATGGCAAACCCAGGCCCGCGGCAGCGCACGCGATGAGGTGTATTCGATTGCCAGCCAGATCACACGGGGCCTGCTGTCACGTCGCGAAGATCTCAACGAGTGGTGCAACCAGAACCGCCCAGCCATCGATCGACTGTGCAAACTGTTGACTGCCATCAGCACGCAGGAGGCGGATCTGGCACCGGTTTCGGTGGCATTGCGAGAGCTGCGTCATTTGGCTTGAGCCTGGCGCGGAGTTGCAAGCCAACTGGCGACAAGATGAAAAAAGAACATATCGATCTATTTTTCGCCACCTTGAAGGCGGCCAATCCGACGCCCGCGACCGAGCTCGAATACACCAGCGTGTTCGAGTTGCTGGTCGCGGTGTTGCTGTCGGCGCAGGCGACGGATGTGGGCGTGAACAAGGCCACGCGCAAGCTCTTCGCCGTTGCCAATACGCCGCAAGCCATGCTCGATTTGGGGCTTGAACGACTGGAGGGCAGCATCAAAACCATAGGCCTGTACCACAGCAAGGCCAGGCATTTGATGGAAACCTGCCGAATACTGGTCGAGCAGCATGGCGGCCAGGTGCCGCGCACCCGCGAAGCACTCGAAGCCCTGCCGGGTGTCGGCCGCAAAACGGCCAGCGTGGTGCTCAATACCGGCTTTGGCGAGGCCACCATTGCGGTCGATACGCACATCTTTCGCGTCAGCAACCGCACCGGGCTGGCGCCTGGCAAAACGCCACTGGAAGTCGAGCAGAAGCTGCTAAAACGCATTCCGCCAGAGTACCTGGCAGATGCGCACCATTGGCTGGTACTGCTCGGCCGCTATGTCTGCACGGCCCGCAAGCCGCTGTGCTGGAAATGCGCGGTGGCGCCCTGGTGTGACTATCAGCCCAAGACCCCGCCACCGCCCGCCTGAATCCAGCCAGTAACAGCTTTGTCATGAAATTACTGGCAACTCAGGTCGTCTTTCGAAACCCGCTCGCAAACGTGCGCGAAGGCTTACTCGCCCAGGTAGGCTGCCCGAACCCGCGGATCGTTGAGCAGATCTTTGGCATCGCCGTTCATGGTGACGTTCCCTGATTCCATGACATAGCCCCGGTCAGCAATGCCGAGCGCGCGGCTGGCGTTTTGCTCCACCAGCAATATCGTCACGCCGCGAGCGTAGACATCGCGCACCACTTCAAAAATCTTGTCCACCATGATGGGCGACAAGCCCATGGACGGCTCATCGAGCAACAGCACCTTGGGCCGGCTCATCAGGCCACGACCCATGGCCAGCATCTGCTGCTCACCGCCGGAAAGAGTGCCGGCCAATTGGTCCTTGCGTTCGCGCAGACGCGGGAACAACACAAACATCTTCTCGACGTCGGCCGCTATTTCGGGCTTGTCGTTACGAATGTAGGCACCCATTTGCAGGTTTTCGGTGATGGTCATGCGGGCAAAGATGCCGCGACCTTCGGGCACCATGGCCAGGCCTTCCTTCACCAGGTCCCACGCGCCGCGGCCCTTGATGCTTTTACCCATGTATTCGATGTCGCCGTCCAGCATCGGCAGGGTGCCGGTAATGGCTTTCATGGTGGTGGTTTTGCCTGCGCCGTTGGAGCCGATCAAGGTCACCAGTTCGCCTTCGTTGACTTCCAGGTCAACGCCCTTGACCGCCTGAATACCGCCATAAGCCACTTTGAGGCCCGTCACTTTAAGAAGCGTGTTTGCCATCGTTATTTCCTTGCGGGACAGACCTTTGGCTCTGTCCCCAACTATTTAACCTAGAAACCGCAGTTGATCGCTCGCAAACTTCACGAACGCCGCATGCACATTGACTTTTTCCTCTTCGATCATGTTCACTTGCTGGGTGACAGCGCTATGCACCCGATTGCACCATGCTCAGCGCGCCATGCTGCTTTGCTCCGCCTTGTGGGCAGTAGCCCACTGCGTTGTCACGCCTTGCCTGGCACACCGATCACGGCGCACTCGGGCGCATCCAACTGCCATTTCTAGGTTTAAGATTCAATGACCCGTGCCCAGATAAGCGGTGATCACTTTTTCATTTTTCTGCACATCGGCGGGCGCGCCTTCAGCAATCTGCTTGCCGTAGTCAAGCACGGTCACCCGGTCACACAAGCCCATGACCAGTTTCACATCGTGCTCGATCAGCAAGATGGTGCGGTTGTCTTTGCGGATCTGGTCGATCAGTTCGCGCAGTTGCGCTTTTTCAGTGGTGTTCATGCCGGCGGCTGGCTCATCCAGCGCAATCAACTGCGGATCGGTGGCAAGCGCCCGGGCAATCTCCAGGCGCCGCTGATCACCATAGCTCAGGGTACGCGCCTTGTAATTGGCATACCTGCCGATGCCCACGTAATCGAGCAACTCCATTGACCTCTCGGCAATGGCGGCTTCTTCTTTCTTGAAGCCCGGGGTACGAAAGACTGCACCTATCAGGCCGGAGTGGGTACGGATGTGGCGGCCGACCATGACGTTCTCGATCGCCGTCATGTCGGCAAACAGGCGGATGTTCTGAAACGTGCGGGCAATGCCGGCTTTTGCCACTTCATGCACCGCCGACGGCTTATAGGGCTTGCCCGCCAGTTCGAACGTGCCACTGTCTGGCGTATAAAGACCGGTCAGCACATTGAAGAAGGTGGTTTTACCGGCCCCGTTGGGGCCGATCAGGCCATAGACCTGGCCGCGTTCAATATGAATGCCAACCTCACTGAGGGCCTGCAAACCGCCAAAGCGTTTGGAAACACCGGCAACTTTAAGAATGGTTTCACTCACGTCCATTCTCCTTAGCTTTTAATTGATTCAACCGGCATCTTGCCGTGGTCTGGCGAGGGCCACAGACCGCGCGGACGCATCAGCATGATGACGATCATGGCCAGCGCAATCAGCAGCTGGCGCAAGATGGCGGAGTCCAGCCGGCCATCGGTCATGGCCTGCAGCGGCCCGGCCACATAGCGCAGCACCTCCGGCAGCGCTGCCAGCAGCAGCGCGCCCAGAATGACGCCGGGCAAGTGGCCAATGCCGCCCAGCACCACCATGGCCACAATCATGATCGACTCCATCAGGCTGAAGGACTCGGGTGAGACAAAACCCTGGAAGGCGGCAAACATGGAGCCCGACACGCCGCCAAACGTGGCACCCATGCCGAACGCCAGCAGCTTCAAATTGCGGGTGTTGATGCCCATGGCCTTGGCGGCAATTTCGTCTTCGCGAATCGCCATCCAGGCGCGGCCAATTCGTGAATGGGCCAGTCGGTGGCAGATGATGACCGAAACAATCACCAGCGCCAGAAACAGGTAGTAGTACATCGACACCGAGGGGATTTCAAACCCGAAAAAATGATTGGTCTTGCCCAGATCGAGGCCGAAAAACTTCATCGAGTCGATCTGGTTGATGCCTTTGGGTCCGTTGGTCAGGTTGACGGGGCGGTCCAGGTTGTTCAGGAACACCCGGATGATTTCACCAAAACCCAGCGTCACGATCGCCAGGTAGTCCCCACGCAGCTTGAGGGTGGGCGCCCCGAGCAGCACGCCAAACAGCCCAGCCACCGCGGCAGCGGCCGGAATGGTAGCCCAGATGGGCAGATGCAGCCCTTCGGGAAAAGCTGCGGCGATGAATGGAAAGGCCTCCGCCAAATGGGGCGAGCCGAGCAGCGCGAACATATAGGCACCCACGGCAAAAAATGCAACGTAGCCCAAATCGAGCAGGCCGGCGTAGCCCACCACAATGTTGAGACCGAGCGCCAGCAGCACATAAAGCAGCGACATGTCCAGAATACGCACCCAGGCGTTGCCGCCCTGCTGCAAGACCAGAGGCAGCACCAGCAGAACGGCTGCAACGACTAAGAAATTGACCCGCTTATTGGATTTCATTGGAATTTTTTCCTTGTGGTTCGGCTTGAATTCGGGCGACTCGGACGTCAAGCCCGGTCCGCCACACGCTCACCCAGCAAACCCGAAGGCCGTAGCGTGAGCACAAAAATCAGCACGATAAAGGCAAAAATATCGGAGTACTGGCTACCCAGCACATTACCAGTCAGCGGACCGATGTAGCCCGCGCCTATGGATTCGATCAGCCCCAGCAAAATGCCGCCCAGCACGGCACCGCCCAGGTTGCCAATGCCGCCAAACACGGCGGCGGTAAAGGCCTTCAGGCCGGGCAAAAAGCCCATGGTGTGCTGAACCGTGCCGTAGTTGGAGGCGTACATCACACCGGCCAGCGCGGCCAGCACGGCACCGATGATGAAGGTGGCGGAAATCACGGTGTCCGGCCGCACACCCATCAGCGCGGCCACGCGCGGATTTTCGGCAGTGGCGCGCATGGCACGCCCCAACTTGGTGTAATTCACCAGCCACATCAACACCGACAACGAGACCGCCGTGGCGCCCAGAATGAAGAGCTGCGTCACCGTGATCACGGCACCGCCGAACTGGAACGGCTCGGCCGGCAGCAGCGTGGGATAAGGCTTGTAGTTGGGCTTCCAGATGATCATGGCCAGCGTCTGCAGCAGCAGCGACATGCCGATGGCGGTGATCAGCGGCGCCAGCCGGGGTGAATTGCGCAGCGGCCGGTAGGCGATTTTTTCAATCGCGAAATTCAGCGCGCCGCACACTACAAAGGCGATCAGCAGTGAAATCAGCAAGATCAGCCATCCCGGCGTGCCGGGCATGGCTTGCTGCATCCAGCCAATGATGGTCCAGCTGGTCAGCGCGCCCACCATCAGCACCTCGCCATGGGCAAAGTTGATCAGGCTGATGATGCCGTACACCATGGTGTAGCCCAGGGCGATCAGGGCATACATGCTGCCCAGCACCAGACCATTGATGATCTGCTGTAGCAAAACTTCCATAACTCACACTCCGATTTGGTTGAAACCGTCCACTCCGCTTGCGCCGCCAAAGACCGGGATCACCGAGCCTACAGCGTCATTGCGCGAGTTAATAAAAAGCCCGCCTATCAAAGCCAGATATCTGGTGAACGGCGAGCCAATCTGCGAATTGTAGCCATGCGTCTCTAGCGAGAATCGGGCCAAGGTGGCCGTTCTCGCGGGGTTTACCCTTGGAAAACGCTATTTTTTTCAACCGAGTCAGGCTTTATCAGCATCTTTTGGTTTTGATAAGTTCTTCTGATTGTTTTTTAATTTCAACTCATTCAACTTATCGGCAATCCTGATCTCCAGGCCCCGATTGACGGGTCGGTAAAACCCGGGTTCCGCCATGCCTTGCGGGAAATAGTTCTCCCCAGCAGCAAAACCGTCCTCTTCATCGTGAGCATAGCGATAGCCCTTGCCGTAATCGAGCTCCTTCATGAGACGGGTGGGAGCGTTGCGCAAATGCAGTGGCACCGGGCGCGTGCCGTCGTTCCTGATGAAGGCTTTTGCCTCATTGAAGGCCTTGTACACCGCGTTGGACTTGGCTGCCACCGCCAGATAAATCACGCATTGGGCGAGCGCCAGTTCGCCTTCCGGAGAGCCCAGCCGTTCATAGACTTCGGCCGCGTCCAGCGCCATCCTGAGCGCGCGCGGATCGGCCAGCCCAATGTCTTCGCTGGCCATGCGGATGAGCCTGCGTGCCAGATAGCGAGGCTCGGCACCGCCATCGAGCATGCGCATGAACCAGTACAGTGCGGCGTCGGGGTCGGAGCCGCGCACCGATTTGTGCAGCGCCGAAATGGTGTCGTAAAACTGCTCACCGCCTTTGTCATAACGGCGTAGCTGCTGCCCCAGCACCTTGAGCAACCAGGCGTCTGTGACTTCAGTGATCTTCTCGCCTTGAGCCGCCACACCCAGGGATTCGAGCGTATTGAGCAGGCGCCGGGCGTCGCCGTCGGCATAGGCGACGAGCCGGTCAATTGCTTCATTTGTTATCGTTTCAACAGCTGGTAGCGCACGCTCCTCAAGGACCTTGGCGATGATTTTCTTAAGATCGGCTTCGCAAAGCGGTTGCAGCACATACACCACGGCGCGCGACAGCAGGGCCGAATTCACCTCGAACGACGGATTTTCAGTCGTGGCGCCAATGAAGGTAAAGAGGCCGCTTTCCACATGCGGCAAAAAAGCGTCCTGCTGGCTCTTGTTAAAGCGGTGCACCTCATCGACAAAGATGATGGTGCGCTTGCCACTCCCTTCGCCCTGCCCTTGCCAGATGCTCGCCTGCTCGACGGCTTCGCGAATGTCCTTGACGCCACCGAGCACCGCTGAAATGGTGATGAAATGCGCATCAAAGCTGCTGGCCATCAGGCGGGCGATGGTGGTCTTACCAACGCCCGGCGGGCCCCACAGAATGCAGCTGTGCGGCTGGCCCGATTCAAACGCGATGCGCAGCGGCTTGCCCTCCCCCAGCAAATGCTGCTGGCCAATCACTTCGCCCAGGCTTTTCGGACGCAGACGCTCAGCCAGCGGTGCGTGGCTGCTGGATGCAAGCGATGCTTCCTTGCGAGCGGCAGTCATGCGGCAATCGCCAGCGTGATCAGGCGACTCGGTCCTTGGATGAAAGCGGGGGTGTAAATCATGGGTGGGGGGTCTGCCGAGAAGAACGGCGTTACAAATAATCTTTTTCCTATTGGCTGTAGACTGTTTGGTGTTCATTTTCGCGTAAAGGACCGAGACAGGAAATAGTCTCGATTCATTGCTCGCCATCTTTTACCTTTTTTCCAAGGATCTCTCATGACCACAAACCGCAGAACCTTTGTCATTCACGCCGTCGTCGGTGCCAGTGTTTTTGCCACAGCCGGCCTGGCTCAGGCCCAGGCCATGGTGGCGGAAAGCGATGCGCAAGCCATAACGCTGGGCTACAAGGCCGACACAAGCAAGGTCGACAAAGCCAAGTACCCCAAGCACGCAGCCGACCAGAGCTGCGCTAACTGCGCGCTCTATCAAGGCAAGGCCGGTGCCGCCAGCGGCCTTTGCCCACTGTTCGCCGGCAAGCAAGTGGCAGCCAAAGGATGGTGCAGCGCCTGGGCGAAAAAGGCGTAATCACTGACGCGCCGTCTTTACTGATGGCTGCGGCGATTGTGGGGATCACATTGATCTTCATAGTCGCCGTTTTTCGTTGAGCGCACGGCCAACCCGCTCTGCACGCAGCGCCAATTCTCGGGTTTTGACCCAGCCACGGGATGCGCCAGTCAATGGATTTTCAATTCCCCCCTTGGGGGTCCAATTCAAAAAATCATCAGACTGAACCAGTAGGCGATTGCCGCCACGAAGGCGGAGGCGGGAATGGTAAAAATCCAGGCCCAGACAATCGTCCCGGCCACACCCCAGCGCACCGCTGAAGCCCGCCGCGTGGCACCCACGCCCACAATGGCCCCCGTGATGGTGTGGGTGGTGGACACGGGAATGCCCAGTATGGTTGCCAGAAACAGCGTCAATGCGCCACCGGTTTCAGCGCAAAAACCGCCCACCGGCTTGAGCTTGGTTATTTTCTGACCCATGGTTTTCACGATGCGCCAGCCGCCAAACAGGGTGCCTGCCGCAATCGCGACGTAGCAAACCACAATCGTCCAGACCGGTGGCGAGGCGTCGCTGGCCGAGGTATAGCCGGTGGCAATCAGCAGCATCCAGATCAGGCCGATGGTTTTTTGCGCATCGTTGCCGCCGTGACCCAGACTGTAGGCACCCGCGGACACGAGTTGAAGGCGGCGGAACCAGCGATCAATCTTCGAAGGCGTTGCGCGGCGGCCAACCCACGACACCAGCACCATCATCAGGGAGCCCAGCAGAAAACCCAGCAGGGGTGAGATGAAAATAAAAGCCACCGTCTTCAGAATGCCCGCAGACACCAGCGCCTGGGTGCCGGCCTTGGCAACCACTGCGCCCATGATGCCGCCTATCAGCGCATGCGACGAACTGCTGGGAATACCATAAATCCAGGTCACCAGGTTCCAGGCGATGGCGCCCATCAGCGCGCCAAACACCACATGCGTATCCACCACGCCGGGCTGGACAATGCCCTTGCCCACGGTGGCTGCCACACTGAGCTGGAAAACAAACAGGGCGATCAGGTTAAAAGTGGCTGCAAACAGCACGGCCTGCCCGGGCTTGAGTACGCCGGTCGAGACCACTGTTGCAATAGAGTTGGCGGCATCGTGAAAGCCGTTCATGAAGTCGAAAGTAATGGCCATGAAGACCAGCATGGCCACGACCCACAGGGTTGTCTGTGCCGCGCTCATGATTTTGGCCTCTGCGCGGCGCCCGGCACCAGGGGCGTCATGAGTTTTCGAGGACGATGCCCTCGATCAGGTTGGCCACATCCTCGCACTTGTCGGTGATGGTTTCCAGCAATTCGTAAACTGCCTTGAGCTTGATGACTTCGCGCACGTCGGGCTCATCGCGAAACAGGTGGCTCATGGCCGAGCGCATCACGCGGTCGGCGTCGGATTCGAGCTGGTCAATCTGTTCGCAGGTCTTGAGCGCGGCCTCGGCCGTTGCCGCATCCCTGACTTTGCCGATCAGCGCCACGGCGTCCTTGACGCGCTCGCAGCACTTGACGCTCAAATCGGTCAGGCGAACGATGTCCTGGGTCATGTAACGCACGTCATAGAGCACCATGGTTTCGGCAGAGTCCTGAATCAGGTCTGCCACGTCGTCCATGGTGTTGATCAGCGAATGAATCTGCTCCCGGTCGATCGGGGTGATAAAGGTCTTGTGCAAGGCCCGGTTGACCTCTTGCGTGATCCGGTCGGCGGCGCGCTCGGCGTTGTCCACTTCGCGGTTGAATGCTTCGCGCTTTTCCAGATCGCTGTAGTTGGCCACCATATTCGAGAAGGCATGGGCCGCCTCCACGATCCGGTCGGCATGCTGGTTGAACATCTCGAAAAAATTGCCATCTCGCGGCAAGAATTTGCTAAACAGCATCTCAGTCCCTCAGGAATTAAGTCAACAACATGACGGTTTGTAACTGCCGGAAGTTTAACCGCCAGGGTTTTTCAGACTGCCAGGCAGCAGTCATGGGCAGACCGCTGACACCCAGCAGGTGCTTCAAGCCAAAGCCTCCGCGCTGCTCGCACTGAACCGAAATGTGCTTAATGGCCGGCCATCCCGCGAACGAAACGTTCAAGCGGGACGCGGACTTACGTTTCGACGGGGCTCAAGTTCGGTTTAACCCTCAGCCCAGTCCCAGCAAACGCACCGCGTTGCCTTTTAAAATGCCGGGCATCACCTCGGGCTTGAAGCCGGCCTCCTCAAAATCTTTCATCCAGCGATCCGGCGTGATCAGCGGGTAGTCACTGCCAAACAGGATGCGGTCCTTGAGCAGCGTGTTGGCGTATTGCACCAGTTGTTTCGGAAAATACTTGGGACTCCAGCCACTCAAATCGATCCACACATTGGGCTTGTGCATCGCCACGCTCAAAGCCTCGTCCTGCCATGGGAAACTGGGGTGGGCCATGACGATTTGCATGTCGGGGAAATCTATCGCCACGTCGTCCAGATGCATGGGATTGCTGTAGGCCAACCGTAGGCCGCCGCCGCAGCGCATGCCGCTGCCAATGCCACTGTGCCCGG
>Ga0155550_1016_pt7 | contig 10753 bp, 11 predicted proteins | sample RifCSPhighO2_12_FD_107207 | JGI IMG/M metagenome (GOLD analysis project Ga0155550, IMG submission 107207) | Burkholderiales bacterium RIFCSPHIGHO2_12_FULL_61_11
CGACTCGGCTTTGACGGCCACTACCGCTGCCTCGTCTTCGCGGGCGCAGGTGGCGCCTTGGCTCCTGGCCTGCTCCGAGATCATCAGGTAGGGATTGACATGGGCCTCGATGCGGCCGGGCGCATCGACGCTGGTCGAATCAATCTCGAACCAGCCCTGCGCGGTTTCGTCGCCGCTGCGGCGTATAAAAGCCGTGCCGCGAATGTCGGTCATGCTGGCGATGGATTGCCTGGCGGCCAGGCGGTGCGCCACTTCGACAATCGCACGTTCGGCATTGCCATACAGCAGCAAATCACATTTGGAATCCACCACGATGGAGCGGCGCACCTTGTCGGACCAGTAGTCGTAATGCGCAATGCGGCGCAGCGAGCCTTCAATGCCGCCCAGAATGATGGGGACTTCCTTGTAGGCTTCGCGGCAGCGCTGCGAATACACCAGCGCGGCGCGATCGGGGCGCTTGCCGCCAATGTCGCCGGGGGTGTAGGCGTCGTCGCTGCGGATCTTGCGGTCCGCCGTGTAGCGGTTGATCATCGAGTCCATGTTGCCGGCGGCCACACCGAAAAACAGCTTGGGCTGGCCCAGCACCTTGAACGGCTCGGCGCTTTGCCAGTCGGGCTGCGCAATGATGCCGACGCGAAAGCCTTGCGCCTCCAGCATGCGGCCAATCACAGCCATGCCGAAACTCGGGTGATCGACGTAGGCGTCGCCGGTGACGATGATGACGTCGCAGCTGTCCCAGCCGAGCGCCTCCATTTCAGCCCGGCTGGTGGGCAGAAATTTGGCCGTGCCAAAGCGGGCCGCCCAGTACTGGCGGTAACTGGTCAGCGGTTTGGCGGAGCGCGTAAAGAAGGAGACGTCAACGGGGGCGTTCATGGGACGATCGGTAGAAGCCGTCGGGATCAGCTTGCGGTGAGTCCGGCGGTTTGGGAATAACCCGCGATTTTAAGGTTTTAACCCGTCCGCGCACCGTGAAGGGGCTCTTGGCGCGTCAACTGCACCAAGCAGGTGATCAGACCATGGATTAGTAACGCGGCGTCATCTGTCCGCGTATTTCGCCGCCCGGGTGGGCTGCCGTATGGACGTTGGCGTACCAGCGACCCGCCAGCAAGTCAGCCGCTTGCGCCGGCGTCAGCGTGGCGCGGCCTTCCATCGGGCTGCGAATGGGGCCGGTCCACGGTATGGCAACACCCGCATTGGCGCCAATAGCGGCAGGGCCATGAAAGTGCGCCGCCGTGGCCGGCCCCGTCAGGCCTGCGAAGTTGGCTTTCCAGCGAAGCAGATTGGTCTCCTTGTTGAGCACGGCGTCGACCGAGCCATTGCCCTGGCTGGCGTTGGGCGGCACCTCGTTGCCAGCGCGCAGTTGGGTCGTGAATGCCACCATATTCGACTGGCGCTCCATCATGCTGCAGCCAGTCATGGTGGCCATGGCTGCCACCGCAACAGCGGCAAGGGAAATTCGGGTTACCTGGCGACGAGTGCGCATGATCAGCTCCTTTAAGTTGTAAAACGATTGTCATTAGCGCACAAACAGGCGGTGCTAGGAAAAACCCCAATGCGACCCGTCGGCTTTGTAGGCCTTCGCCGCGAATTTTCCGGGTGTGCTGGCAATGCGCCGGACGGCCGCCTATGATTCAAGTTGCGCGAATACTTGCGTCTGGAGACATCGTGAAGACCCTCTTGCCACTGACATTGCTCGCCTTGCTGTTAAGCGGTTGCCCTGACACCAAAATCCCGAAGGTACCGCCCAATGTGCCGGTACCGAAAGCCGCTGCCAGCGCCCAGTACAGCCCAACTGAGTTGCCGGCACAAGCCCGATTTTTTTACCAGATGGCCGCATGAGGCAATGCATGAAAGTGAATGCGCTGCTCGCCGCGGCTGGCGTCCTGCTGAGCGCCTGCGCTTTGCCCTCAGTGCCGGGTGAGCCGGCTGCCCACAAGGTGAATGTGGATGGTGCGCCCTACCTGCTCAGCCAGCTCACAGCCAGCACCTGGACCGCAAGCACGGCCGGGAGGGCCAGGCCGCTGAAAACCAGTTTTTCCCACCAGGCCGCGCTGCTCCAGGCCATCGAGAAAACCTCGGGCTGCAAAGTGACTGACAGCGACTACTCGCGCCAAGGCCTGCAACTCGATGCCCAGGTCGATTGCGGCAGCAAGCTCAAAAACTAGGACCCGAACACCCACCAAAATCCATCCCGTCAGCGCAAGCAGCTATCAGATATATAGCAGGTACAGAGCTTTACACCATCCTCCCGGCACAACCAGTAACTTTACCTGGCATGCGGTACGCCGCTGCTGGCCGGGGGCGACACTGCCAACAACACCCAAAGGAAACTTTCATGACCCTTAGCCACACAATCAAAAAAATCTTGCTCTCTGCCCTGCTGGCAGGTGTCCTTGCGACGCCGGCGCTGGCGCAAATCAGCATCAGCATCAACATCGCTCCACCGCAGCCGCAATACGAGGTGGTTCCGGTGCTGGCCCTCAACCGGGTCTGGGCGCCAGGTTACTGGGCTTGGTCAGGTGATCGTTACGTCTGGGTTCGCGGTCAGGCCATCATGAAACGCGACGGCTACCGCTGGGCGCCCGACCATTGGGAACAAAAAGGCAATGGCTACTATCGTCAACAGGGAAACTGGGTACGCGAGGCCCACTACGTACCGGTCAAGGAGAAAAAGGCCATGAAGATCAAGTACGACCAAGGCAAGCACCAGGGCGGGCGCCCCGGGAATGGCAAGGGCAAGGGACACGGCCCCAAGCGCTAAAACCGGATTCACTTTCGTGCGGGAATAAAAAAGCTGGCGGCCTGCCAGCTTTTTTTGTCGCCCCCGGCGCAGCGTCAGGCGTCCAGTTCCGGGTAGCGCCGGAAGATACCGTCTTCGTTGAAGGCTATGCGCCGCTCGCTGGCGAGATAGGCCGCAACGCGTTTGTTTTGCGCCACGCTGCCATGCAGCGCATCAACCCCCGGCGTTTTATTCAAGGCACGCCGGCAAGCCTTGGGGAAAGCGTAGAGCAGGCCAGCAACCAGCTGAAACAGCGACAGGTCGGCGTAGCTCAGCCGTGCACCCACCAAATGCGCATTGCCTTTGGGGTTGCGTTGCAGCACGCTTTCAAACCATGCCAAGTACTTGGGGATGCGTACCTGGCGAAACTCCCTGGCGCGTCTGGCGGCCTCCGGTTTCTGGTCTTCATAGTACAGGCTGCTGGCTATCGGGTGATGCGTGTCGTGCGCCTCGGCCACCGCATCAGCGACGGTCAGCTGAAGCTGGTGTGTCCATAGGCGCTGGGCCTCGCTTTTGCCCACCAGGCCCAGGCGCGGGCCGAGGTACAGCAAGATCGCCGCCGTCTGGCCGACGATGACCTTGCCATCGACCAGAAAAGGCGGCGCAAACGGCGGACGCTGCACCTCGGAGCTCTCCATGAAATGCATCATGGCCGCCACGCCCCGCCCTTCGCCCGCGCAGCCGCGCGCCACATCCACGTAATCGGCACCCGCTGCCTCCAGCGCCAGGCGCACAAACTCGCCACGGCCCTGAATCGTTGGCCAGTAGTGCAGTTCGTAGGGCATGGCAGGCTCAGCCCGCTGCGGCGATCTGGCGCAGGGCCTGCTCAAACACTTCGACCGGCTGCCCGCCGGAGATCAGGTGGCGGTCATTGATGATGATGGCTGGCACCGAGTGAATGCCCTGCGTCAGGTAAAACTGCTCGCGCTCGCGCACTTCATCAGCGTAGGCGTCTGACGCCAGAATCTCGCGGGCGCGTTGCGCATCCAGGCCCGCCTCGCCGGCCACTCGTGCCAGGACCTCGTGCGACGCCGGGCTCTGGCCATCGGTAAAGTAGGCTTTGAAAAGCGCCTCTTTCAACGCCTTTTGCCGCTCAGCCCCCTGCAGCTCGGCCCAGTGCAGCAGACGGTGCGCATCAAAGGTGTTGTAAATGTGGTGGCGCCCGCCACCGGGCTCATCGGCCATGCTGAACTTGAAGCCCAGCTCGGCGCCGCGCAGGCGAATGTTTTCGCGGTTGGCCTGGGCCTGCCCTGGCGTAATGCCGTATTTCTGCGTGATGTGTTCAGTGATTTCCTGGCCCTCAACACCCATGCCGGGATTGAGTTCAAACGGCTGAAAATGCAGCTCGGCGGTGACGTCGCTGCCAACACGCGCCAGGGCCTGCTCCAGCGCTTTAAGGCCAATCACGCACCAGGGGCAGGAAACGTCTGAGACAAAGTCGATTTTGAGTTGGGTCGTCATTGTGTGAGTGTCTCGCAAAAAATGCGAACTATCCGGTTAACGCTACGCACTGTATTCCGGTATTTTTGAATGTGCAACAACGTCTTGACGGGTCACTGGCATTGCCAATACCGCGGAAGGTTGCAGGCAGTCATGCAATATCAAATTAAAGAGGCAGCATGCGTCTCACGGCGCCATCTGATTGGCCACCAGGCGGTGCCAGGTCATCTGGCGAGTCTGACGGGGCGGCAAATGGGAGTATTCTGACCAACACAAATGCGCGACGGGGATCAACAAGCTGCAATTTCAAGGGGGGTGCTTTCGATGGCGGAGTTCATGGAATGCTATGAAACCGGAAACAAATGCCACGCTGCGCCAGTTGGCCGCTCGATCTCATCGCGGCATCCTTGAAGCCATTGGAAAGCGGTAGCCGACAGAGTATTTATATTTGCTACTAAATAGATAGCTTACGATTTGTTTATGTCGGTTAATCCTTACTTGACTATCAATAATTAGTTCCGTGCCAATAGGTGATGCCCATCCCCGAGAAGCCGCTGCGCGCCAGCTCTTCCATCTGCACCACCGAGTTCACTGACCCATTCCCGGGCCCTCTATTGAAGAAAGACAGCATCATCGAAGCCTTCATCTACGACGCCATTCGCACGCCGCGCGGCAAAGGCAAAAAAGACGGCAGCCTATATGAAGTCAAGCCCGTCAACCTGCTGGCCGGTGTGCTGACCGAGCTGCAGCGGCGCAACGGCTTTGACACCGCGGCCATCGATGATGTGGTGATGGGCGTGGTTTCGCCGGTCGGTGAGCAGGGTGCGGTGATTGCCAAGGTGGCGGCGCTCAAGGCGGGCTGGGACTTCCGCGTTGCTGGCGTGCAGATCAACCGCTTTTGCGCCTCGGGCCTGGACGCCGTGAACCTGGCCGCGCAAAAAGTGCGCTCGGGCTGGGAAGATCTGGTGGTCGCCGGTGGCGTCGAAAGCATGAGCCGCGTGCCGATTGGCTCCGACGGCGGCGCTTGGGCGCAAGACCCCGAAACCAACAGCGCCACGCTGTTTGTGCCGCAAGGGGTCGGGGCCGACCTGATTGCGACGCTGGAAGGCTTCAGCCGTGCCGACGTCGACGGCTTTGCGCTGGAGAGCCAGCGGCGCGCGGCCAAAGCGCAAGAAATGGGCTACTTTTCCCACTCGGTCGTTCCGGTCAAGGACAGCATCGGCCAGATCATTCTGGACCACGACGAATTCATCAAGCCCCACACGACCCTGGAAGGCCTGGCATTGCTAAAACCCGCGTTCGAGCAGCTCGGCGCCATGGGCTTTGACAGCGTGGCCCTGACCCGCTACCCGCAGGTCGAGCGCATCAACCATATTCACCACGCCGGCAATTCATCGGGCATTGTCGATGGTGCGGCGGCAGTGCTGATTGGCTCCGAAGCCGCCGGTAAAACGCACAGCCTGAAACCCCGGGCGCGCATTGTGGCGGCGGCCCTGAGCGGCGCCGACCCCAGCATCATGCTGACCGGGCCCATGCCGGCGGCGCGCAAAGCGCTGGCCAAGGCCGGCATGACGATTGACCGGATCGACCTGTTTGAAGTCAACGAAGCTTTTGCCGCCGTGGTGATGCGCTTCATGAAGGAGATGAAGGTGCCGCACGACAAGGTCAACGTCAATGGCGGCGCAATTGCCATGGGCCACCCGCTGGGCGCGACCGGCGCAATGCTTGTGGGCACGCTGGTGGACGAGCTGCAGCGGCGCCAGCTGCGCTACGGCATGGTCACGCTGTGCGTGGGTGGCGGCATGGGGATTGCAACGATTGTGGAGGCCATCTGATGAAAACAATCAAGTACGAACTTGACAACGGCATTGCCACCCTGACGTTTGACAAACCCGGCTCCAGCGTCAACACCCTGTGCCTGCAGTGGCAGGATGATTTGAGCGCAGCCACGGCACAAATCGTCAGGGAGCGGGACGCTATCCGGGGCATCATTCTGGCCTCGGCTAAAAGCAGTTTTTTTGCCGGTGCCGATCTCAAGGCCTTGATGCGTCTCAAGCCCTCAGATGCAAGCGCCATGTTTGCCGAAATCGAGCGAATGAAAAAGAATTACCGCACGCTCGAAACGCTGGGCAAGCCGGTCGTGAGCTGCCTTAACGGCGCAGCGCTGGGCGGTGGCTGGGAGGTGGCGCTGGTTGGCCACTATCGCGTGGCGGTCGATGATTCGAAGATCCAGTTCGGCCTGCCGGAAATCACGCTGGGGCTGATCCCCGGCGCCTCCGGCATCACCAAAATGACACGCCTGCTGGGGTTGATGAGGGCTCAGCCCTACATTCTGGAGAGCAAGCTGTTCAACCCACGCGAGGCGCTGGCCCTGGGCCTGGTGCATGAGCTGGTGCCCGACGCTTCGCATTTACGCGCCAGCGCGCTGGCCTGGATTGCAGCCAACCCCAGGGCGCAACAGCCCTGGGATGCCAGGGATTACAAAATCCCCGGCGGTACACCGGCCAACCCCAAGATAGCCGCCGCGCTGAGCGTGGCGCCTGCCATGCTGAAAAAATCCACGCGCGGCCTTTACCCGGCCCCGGAAGCGGCCCTGGCGGCGATGGTCGAAGGCGCGCAGGTGGACTTCGACACCGCGCTGCGCATCGAGAGCCGCTATCTGGCCAGTGTGGCGGTCAGCCCGGTCGCCAAGGCCATGATCAATACCTTTTTCTTCAACCTGAACGCGATCAAGTCGGGTCAGTCGCGACCCAAGGGCATGGCACGGTTCAAACCGCAAAAGGTCGGAATTCTGGGTGCCGGCATGATGGGCGCGGGCATCGCGTACGCGCAGGCCAGCAAGGGCATTGCCACTGTGCTCAAGGATGTCAGCCAGGACAAGGCCGAGGTGGGCAAGGCCTACAGTATCAAGGTGACCCAGCCGCGCGTGAACAAGGGCCGCATGAGTGCCGAGGATCAAGCCACCCTGCTCTCGCGCATCACCGCTACCGACAAGGCGGCCGATCTGGCGAGTTGCGATCTCATCATCGAGGCTGTGTTTGAAAGCCGTGACCTGAAGGCCCAAGTCACCCGGGAAGCTGAACCTTTACTGGCCCCGGGCGGCTTTTTTGCATCCAACACCTCGACCCTGCCGATCAGCGGATTGGCGAAGGCGAGCGCCCATCCGGAAAAATTCATCGGCATTCACTTCTTCAGCCCGGTTGACAAGATGAAGCTGGTCGAGATCATCCGCGGCCAGCAGACCGATGATGAAACCGTGGCGCGCGCCTTTGACTATGTGCAGGCGCTGGGCAAAATTCCCATCGTGGTCAACGATTCGCGCGGCTTTTACACCAGCCGCACCTTTGGCTCCTTTGTCATGGAAGGTGCGGCCATGCTGGGCGAAGGCATTCCGGCCGCAGTGATTGAAAATGCCGGAATCCAGTGCGGCATGCCGGTCGGCCCGCTGGCGGTGCTCGACGAAACCGCGCTGTCGCTGGGCGTTCATGTGCTGGACCAGACCCGCGCCGACTTCAACGCCGAGGGCCGCACCTACATCGCCACGCCGGGCGAACTGCTGATGGAGCGCATGGTCAAGGAATTCAATCGCCAGGGCCGTGCCGCGGGCGCGGGCTTTTATGACTACCCGGCGGATAAATGCGCCAAAAAGACGCTATGGCCCCAGCTCAAGCCGCTGTTCGAAAAGCCTGGCATCGCCTGGGACATCACCGACCTGAAAGACCGCCTGCTCTACCGCCAAGCCGTTGAAACCGCCCGCTGCCTGAGCGAAGGCGTTCTCACCGCCGTACACGATGCAAATATCGGCTCCATCTTCGGCATCGGCTTTCCGGCATGGACGGGGGGCGCGATGCAGTTCATTTACGGCATGGGCATGAATGCCTTCGTTCAGCGCGCCGACCAGCTGGCGACGCGGTTCGGACCGGGTTTTGTGCTCAACGACAAGGTCAAGGCCGCGATCAGGCAACATCAGCCGGTTTACTGAGGCCGAATGGCCAATCCCTCAATTACTTGACTCAGTCAGGTAATTGGGGGGAAGACCGACGTGCGCGTGCTGTACGAGCTGGCGCACTGCCAGCAGACCACGGCCACCGAGCTGGGGCGTAATCTGGCACTGGACGCCGGCTATTTGAGCCCGTGGTCCTGCGCGATCCGCAACCCGGCGACTTGGGCCGGGTGGTGCGGCAGCATGGCGAAATTTATGCGCGTGAGTACGGCTGGAACAGCGAGTTCGAAGCGCTGGCCGTGGACCAGTTTTGCACGCATCGTGGCACGCTACTCGGGCGACGCTCGTGTTTCGCCATTGCCCAGCACCGAGCACTTTCGCATCATGGCCTACGCGCAATTGACCTGGCGCGAGTCCCTGCGCGACGTCGCTGGCAGCCCGCGGTGCGGCGGGAACCGGTGATAATTGGCGCATGAATGCCCTGCCCATCGAAGAAGAAGCCGCGCACCCGCAACCCCAATCGCTAACTGACCTCTTTGTTTCCTTCACCCTGCTGGCGCTGCAGGGCTTTGGCGGCGTGCTGGCCATTGTGCAGCGCGAGCTGGTGGAAAAAAAGCGCTGGATGACGCGCGAGGAGTTCATCGAAGACTGGGCTGTGGCGCAAATCATGCCGGGGCCCAATGTGATCAACCTTTCACTGATGATTGGCGGGCGCTACTTCGGCCTCAAGGGTGCCATGGCGGCGCTGGCGGGCATGCTGACGGTGCCGTTGGCAATCGCGCTGCTGCTGGCGCTGGTTTATGCCCAGTTTGGCGGGCACCCCGGCGTGGCGGGCGCGCTGCGCGGCATGGCCGCGGTGGCCGCCGGCCTCATCGCGGCGACTGGCCTGAGGCTGTTCGGCGCGCTGAAAAATAACGTACTGGGCCTGCGCCTTTGCATCGGATTCGGCGTGCTTTGCTTTGCCGCCATCGCGCTGCTGCGCTGGCCGCTGGCCTATGTGCTGCTGGGCTTGGGCAGCGTGGCCTGCGTCCTGGCGTTCCGCAAGCTCACGCCATGACGGAGCCACTGCACCTGGTTTTCGGCGCACGCGACTGGTTTGACCTGTTTTTGCATTACCTGTCGCTGTCGCTGCTCTCCATCGGCGGAGCCATCACCACGGCGCCCGACATGCACCGTTTTCTGGTCGACAAGCAGCACTGGCTGCTCGATTCGCAGTTCAACGCTTCAATCGGCATTGCGCAGGCCGCGCCCGGACCAAATGTGCTCTTTATCGCCCTGCTGGGCTGGAATGTCGGCGTGAATGCGGGCGGCATGTTGACCGGCCTGCTGGGCGTTTTCCTCGCCATGCTGGGCATTTTGATTCCCAGCACCACGCTGACCTATTTGACGGCCCAATGGGGCCATCGAAACCGCGAATTGCGGGCGGTGCGGGCTTTCAAGCAGGGCCTGGCGCCCATCGTGGTGTCGCTGCTGATCGCCACCAGCTGGATTCTGGCCGGCGCCAACGGCAGTTCGCTGAAAGACTGGCCGGTTTGGCTGCTCACGGCCGTTACCGCCCTCATCGTCTGGCGCAGCAACATTCACCTGCTCTGGCTGCTGGCCGCGGGTGCGCTGCTCGGCTGGTTTGGCTTGATCTAATGAATACTAGGCGCTTGCCGGGCGGCGGTGGCGCAGCGCTTCATACAGGCAAACCCCGCTGGCCACCGAAACGTTGAGGCTCTCCACCGCGCCATGCATCGGGATGCTGACCAGTTCGTCGCAGGTTTTTCGCGTCAGCAGGCGCATGCCTTCGCCTTCAGCGCCCAAGACAAGCGCCACCGGGCCCTTGAGGTCGACGTCGTAAATCGTCTTGGGTGCGTCGTCACTGGTGCCTATGCACCAGATGTTGCGCTCCTTGAGTTCACCCAGGGTGCGCGCCAGGTTGGTCACCATGAAATACGGCACGGTTTCGGCGGCGCCGCTGGCCACCTTGGCCACGGTGGCATTGATGCCTGCGGCGTGATCCTTGGGCGCAATCACGGCATGGGCGCCCGCGCCGTCGGCCACCCGCAGGCAGGCCCCCAGATTGTGCGGATCGGTCACGCCGTCGAGCACCAGCAGCAGGGGTTGCTCAGTGCCGGCGGCCTCCAGTTGCTCCAGCAGCTCATCAAGCGACTTGACCTGGGCCACCGCAGCCACGCGGGCCACCACGCCCTGATGGCCGTGGCTGCCGCACATTTTGGCCAAACGCAGTCCGTCGGACTCTATCAGCCGCACCCCGGCTTCACGGGCACGCTCGATAAACTGGCGCATGCGGGCGTCGCGTCGCGACACATCGAAAAAAACTTCAAGAACCGACTTGGGCGCGGTCTTAAGGCGCACACCGACAGCATGAAAACCGAAAAGAACTTTAGGGGAAGAAGACATCCAGGGATTATCACTGCATGTCTTGTGCCTTCGTATCCGGATCGATAGACTGTATGGGTGTACTGCCATGCGCCACTTCCGCCGCCATGCCAATGGATTCGCCGAGGGTCGGATGCGGGTGAATGGTCTTGCCGATGTCGATGGCATCGGCGCCCATCTCGATCGCCAGCGCGATTTCACCAATC
>Ga0155550_1229_pt1 | contig 10695 bp, 9 predicted proteins | sample RifCSPhighO2_12_FD_107207 | JGI IMG/M metagenome (GOLD analysis project Ga0155550, IMG submission 107207) | Burkholderiales bacterium RIFCSPHIGHO2_12_FULL_61_11
CTGACTTGGTTGCTCGCCGGCTGACGGGCCCTCGTAGCCCAGGTCAATCTGCTTTTCCAGCGCGCGCGGCACCGAGTCGGCCATGACTTCCGAGACGATGTTCACCAGGTCGACCGGCTGCTTGGCCAGGCTGCGGCCGGTGGTTTCGGCGCGCGCCAGCGCCAGCAACTGGTTGACGGTGTGCGTCGCGCGTATGCTGGCCTGGCCAATGTGCTTGAGCGACTTCTTGAGTTCGTCGGCGTCGGTTTCCCGCTGCGCCAGGTCGGCCTGCATGCGCAGCCCTGCCAGTGGCGTCTTGAGCTGGTGCGCGGCATCGGCCAGAAAGCGTTTTTGCGTGGTCAGCGACACCTTCAGGCGGCTCAGCAAATCGTTGATGGAAGACACCAGCGGTGCCACCTCTTCGGGCACTTGGGCGTCATCCAGCGGACTCATGTCGTCGGGATTTCGTGCCCGTATGCGTTGCTCGAGTTGCGCCAATGGCTTGATGCCGCGCAGCAACGCCAGCCACACCAGCAGCACGGCGATCGGCAGCGTCACGAACTGCGGCACCATCGTGCCCTTGACGATTTCAGTGGCCAGTGTCTTGCGCTTTCCCAGCGTTTCGGCCACTTGCACCAGCACCGGCGCGGCGTCCTTCACGCCCACGTCGATCCAGGTGTAGGCGACGCGAACTTCTTCGCCCTGAATCAGGTCCTCGCGCAGCCGCACCTCGCCGTTGGGGGCGCCATCGCATCGTGATAGCCTACACGGAAAGTTTGCGCTTGTGTGCGTTTGCCGGCTGCCGGAGCAGGCCGTATTGCCATGCCGCCGCATTGCGCGTCGGACGGGCTTTCCGGCGCAATCCGCGCAAGCCGTGCTCACGCCTTTGAAACCGGAACCCGCGCGGCTCACTGATTTTTTCGTCATGCGTTGAACTTTACCGAACGGCTCGTGTCCATACGACGTGTATTACACTACCTGCCAACAACCCGGCAACATTCCGTCCTGTCGCCTCGCCATTTAACTTGCCCCATGACCTGGAATCGCCGCAATCGCTTCACCACAGTGCTCCTGACGCTGCTGAGCCTGCTGTTCATGCAATTGGCAATGGCTGGGTATTCCTGCTCCGGCGGTAATGCCAGCAAGGCGGTTGATGCGCCCGCCATGGCGCAGGCCGACATACCGTGTAGCGGGTCCATGAACCTTGCCGTGGACGATGCGCAACCCAGTCTGTGCGCCGCGCACTGCAAGTCTGACCCGCAGACGGCTGATAACTACCAGGTTCATAGCCTACCAACCCTGGCGGTTCCTGGCGCCGACTTCCCGCTTCCAGAGATTGCGCCAGCAGCGCCTCCAGGCGCCGCCTGGCAAGCGCCGCTTCTCAGGCGCAGCACGGCCGCCTCGCTGGCCGTGCGCAACTGCTGTTTCCGCCTTTAACTCCTCCGGCTTTTTGGTTGCTGCCTGAGCACGCGCTGTGCTCAGGCAGTGTGTCATCTTGTCTGGAGGTTTCATGTTTTTTCTGTCTGTCGTTCATCCTGTTCGTCTGATTCGGCGCGTTGCAACTGCTGCGCTGCTGCTCCACACCGCAGTGCCACTGTGGGCCGCCGAGTCCGCGTCCTTGCCCCTGTCGTTACCCGAAGCGCAGCGGCTTGCTGCCGACCGGTCACCGCAACTGGTCGCCCAGGATGCGGTCACCCGGGCAGCGCGGGAAATGGCGGTGTCGGCTGGCCAACTGCCGGATCCCGTGCTCAAGCTCGGGATCGACAACCTGCCCGTCACGGGGTCCGACTCACTGAGTTTGACGCGTGACTTCATGACCCAGCGCCGCATCGGGTTCGCGCAGGAGCTTCCCCGCGAGAAAAAGCGCAAGCTCAAAACCGAGCGCTATGAGCGCGACGCGCAGCGTGCCCAGGCGCAGCGGCAACTGGCGCTGGCTGGCATTCAGCGGGACAGCGCATTGGCCTGGCTGGAGCGCTACTATGCGCAAGCCATGCGAACGCTGTTGCAGCAGCAGCTGGAGGAAACACGGCTGCAGGCGCATGACGCCGACATCGCCTTCGGGGCGGGCCGGGGCGCTCAGGCCAATGTGTTCGCCGCCCGCGCCGCATTGATCGAGCTGGAAGACCGGCTGAGCCAGATTGAGCGTCAGGCCCGAAGCGCCGGCTTGCAGCTTGTGCGCTGGATCGGCGCTGATGCCGACCGTCCGCTGGCGGGCCAGGCCGCGTGGCAAAGCAGCACCCTGGATTTGCCGCTTTCCACCGGACAACTCAGGCAGTATCCGCAGCTTGCCGTGCTGGCCGCGCAGGTGGATGCCGCGGAAACAGAGGCGCGGCTGGCCCAGGCCAACACCAGCGCCGACTGGACCGTCGAGGCCGCCTACCAGCAGCGTGGCCCGGCCTTCTCAAACATGGTCTCGATTGGTGTTTCCATCCCCTTGCAGTGGGATCAAAAAAACCGCCAGAACCGCGAAATCGCCGCCAAACTGGCTTTGGTGGAGGAGGCTCGCGCCAACTATGAAGACACACTGCGCACCTACGAGGCCGAGGTGCGCAGTCTCGTCAACGACTGGCAAACCGGCAAGGAGCGGGCGGCCCGCTACACCACCCAACTGATACCGGTAGCCGGCCAACGCTCGGAGGCGGCGCTGACGGCCTACCGCATCGGCAAGAGCGATCTGGCCAGCGCGCTGGCGGCCCGGCGCGACGAGATCAACACGCGTATCCAGGCGCTGACGCTGGAACTGGAGACGGCGCGTCTGTGGGCGCAGCTCAACTATTTGACGCCCGACAAAGCGCCTGCCAACGCCACCGAGACCGCCACCACCCGTCCAATCTTCCTGAAAAATCACCCATGAACTCCAAAAAAACTTTCGTTGCCGTTCTTCTGACCCTCGGACTCATCCTTTTAATCGGCATGGGCGGCTATGGCCTTTACGCACTTGGCATGAAACGCGCAATGAGTTCGACCGGGCTGCCCGCTGCGTCATCCGTGGCCCCGGGGACTGCGCAGGCACCCGCCGCCGCTGGCCCGCAAAGCGTCGCGCAGGGTGAAGAGGCCACGCGCCGCCACATCAGCGCGGGCATCAAGGCGGGCGATACCGATCCGGCCAACGACCGCAAGATTCTGTTCTACCAGGACCCGATGGTGCCGGGCAACAAGTTCGACAAGCCGGGCAAGTCGCCCTTCATGGACATGATGCTGGTGCCGGTCTATGCCGATGGCGATAGCGACCAGGGCAAGGTGACCGTCAGTGCCCGCATTCAACAAAACCTGGGCGTGCGCACCGCCGCCGTCACCCAGGGCACGCTGTCGCCTCAACTTGCAGCGGTAGGCAGCATTGCTTTCAATGAACGCGATCAGGTCATCGTGCAAGCCCGTGCCACCGCTTACGTGGAACGCCTGCATGTGCGTGCAACGCTCGATCTTGTGGCCAAGGGTCAGCCCCTGATCGATCTGTATGTGCCCGACTGGGTGGCCGCGCAAGAGGAGTTTTTGGCGGTGCGGCGCATGCAAGGCCCGGGCCTGGACAGCCTGGTCGATGGCGCTCGCCAGCGCATGCGCCAGGCCGGCATGAGCGACGCGCAGATTCAGACGGTGGAAGCGAGCGGCCAGACACGCGCCCGCATCACACTGGCCGCCCCGATCGGCGGCGTGGTCACCGAGCTGTTGGCGCGCGAGGGCATGACGGTGATGCCGGGGGCGACCCTGTTCCGCATCAACGGCTTGTCCACGGTGTGGGCCAACGCCGAGGTACCCGAGAGCCAGGCTGCGCTGCTGCGGCCTGGCGCCAGGGTGCAAGCCAGAAGCGCCGCCGCGCCAGACACGACGTTCGGCGGCAAAGTGCAGGCCATCCTGCCCGATGTGAACCCGGCAACCCGAACCCTGAAGGCGCGCGTGGAGCTTGCCAATCCCGGCAACCGCCTGATTCCCGGCATGTTCGTGCAGATGCAGTTCATGGACAAGCGCGTTGACAACGTGTTGTTGATCCCCACCGAAGCCGTGATCCAGACCGGCAAGCGCAGCGTGGTCATGCTGGCCGAGGACGGCGGCAAGTTCCGCCCGGTTGATGTGGAGACTGGCCTTGAAAGCGCGGGCCAGACCGAGATCAGACGCGGCCTGCAGGCCGGCCAGCGCGTGGTGGTGTCGTCGCAATTCCTGATCGATTCGGAGGCCAGCCTCAAGGGCGTTGAAGCGCGGCTGGGTGATGCGTCCAGCCCGGCAGCGGCCGATAGCGCGGCGCGGCACCAGGGCCAAGCCAGGGTCGAGGCCATCAACGCCGATGCGCTGACCCTGTCCCACGGCCCCATCCCCTCCCTGAAGTGGTCGCCAATGACGATGGATTTCAAACTGCCGCCGCCGGATGCGCTGCCGCGCAATCTGAAGGTCGGCGACCGGGTGAGTTTTGAGTTCTACACGGATGCCGGGGGACTGCCGCAACTCACCCGCGTGTCGCCGCTGGCGCTGGAAAAAGCGGCCGGAGGCAGCCAGTGATCGCCAAACTTATTCGCTGGTCCATCAGCAACCGCTTCCTGGTGCTGCTGGCCACGCTGATGCTCAGCGCCTGGGGTGTCCATTCGCTGCTCAAGACGCCGCTGGATGCCTTGCCGGACCTGTCTGACGTGCAGGTCATCATCCGCACCAGTTTCCCCGGCCAGGCGCCGCGTCTGGTCGAGGACCAGATCACCTATCCGATGACCACGACGATGCTGTCGGTGCCCGGAGCGAAGACGGTGCGCGGTTACTCATTCTTTGGTGATTCATACGTCTATGTGCTGTTCGAGGATGGCACCGACCTGTATTGGGCGCGTTCGCGCGTGCTCGAATACCTGAACCAGGTGCAGTCACGCCTGCCAGCGGGGGCCAACGCCTCGCTCGGGCCCGATGCGACGGGAGTCGGCTGGATTTACCAGTATGCGCTGGTTGACCACAGCGGCACGCAGGACGTGTCGCAGTTGCGCGCCTTGCAGGACTGGTTCCTCAAGTATGAGCTCAAAACCGTCCCCAATGTGGCCGAAGTGGCCTCGGTGGGCGGCATGGTGCGCCAGTACCAGATCGTGCTGGACCCCGACAAGCTGGCGGCTTACGGCATCCCGCACACCCGGGTGGTTGAGGCGGTTCAGAAAGCCAATCAGGAGGCCGGCGGCTCGGTGCTGGAACTGGGCGAAGCCGAGTACATGGTGCGTGCTTCGGGCTATCTGCAAAGCCTGGACGATTTCCGTGGCGTGCCGCTGATGACGACCCCCGCCGGTGTGTCGGTGCGCCTGGGCGATGTGGCGCGGATTCAGATGGGGCCTGAAATGCGGCGCGGCATTGGCGAGCTCGATGGCGCGGGCGAAGCCGTTGGCGGCGTGATCATCATGCGCTCGGGCAAGAACGCGCTGGAAACGATTTCGGCGGTCAAGGAAAAGCTCAAGTCACTGCAGGCCAGCCTGCCCAGGGGCGTGGAGGTTGTGCCGGTGTACGACCGCTCCGGTCTGATTGAGCGCGCAGTGGAAAACCTGAGCTACAAGCTGCTGGAAGAGTTTCTTGTCGTGGCGGTGGTGTGTTTTGTCTTTTTGTTTCACCTGCGCTCGGCCCTGGTCGCGATCATCTCGCTGCCGCTGGGTATTTTGGCGGCCTTCATCGTGATGCGCTACCAGGGCGTGAATGCCAACATCATGTCGCTGGGCGGCATTGCCATCGCCATTGGCGCCATGGTCGATGCGGCGGTGGTGATGATCGAGAACGCGCACAAGCACCTTGAGCGCTGGAACCACGAGTATCCGGGGCAGCAGCTAACGGGACACGCACGCTGGCGGGTGATCGGCGATGCGGCGGTCGAGGTCGGGCCAGCGCTGTTCTTTTCGCTGCTGATCATCACGCTGTCGTTCATTCCGGTGTTCACGCTGGAGGCGCAGGAGGGGCGGCTGTTCGCGCCGCTGGCCTTCACCAAGACCTACGCCATGGCGGCCGCCGCCGGTTTGTCGGTGACGCTGATTCCGGTGCTGATGGGTTACCTGATTCGTGGGCGCATCCCCGATGAAACAGCCAATCCGCTGAACCGCTGGCTGATCGCAATCTATCGCCCGCTGCTCGAAAGGGTGCTGCGCGCTCCCCGACTGACGCTGGTGCTCGCCGCCCTGGCGCTGCTGCTGAGCCTGTGGCCGCTGCAGCATATCGGCGGCGAGTTCATGCCCCAGCTGGACGAGGGCGATTTGCTTTACATGCCCTCGGCACTGCCGGGTCTTTCGGTCGGCAAGGCGGGCGAGTTGCTGCAGCAAACCGATCGCCTGATCAAGACCGTGCCCGAGGTCGCCAGCGTGTATGGCAAGGCCGGGCGCGCGGAAACCGCTACCGACCCAGCGCCACTCGAGATGTTCGAGACCACCATCCAGTTCAAGCCGAAGGACCAGTGGCGCCCCGGCATGACCACCGACAAACTGGTCGAGGAGCTGGACCGCATTGTCAGGGTGCCGGGCCTGTCCAACATCTGGGTGCCGCCGATTCGCAACCGTATCGACATGCTGGCCACCGGCATCAAGAGCCCGGTGGGGGTGAAGGTGGCGGGTGCCGATCTGGCGGAGATTGACCGCGCCACGGCGGAGATTGAGCGCGTGCTGAAAGACGTTCCCGGCGTCACCAGCGCCCTGGCCGAGCGCCTGACCGGCGGGCGCTACGTGGACGTGGCCATCCGCCGCAACGATGCCGCGCGCTTCGGGCTCAACATTGCCGACGTACAGTCGGTCATCACGCTGGCCATCGGTGGCGCCAATATCGGGGAGACGGTCGAGGGTCTGCAACGCTTTCCGATCAATCTGCGCTATCCGCGTGAAATTCGGGACTCGCTGGAAAAGCTGCGCAGCCTGCCCATCATCACCGAACGCGCCCAGCGCCTGGTGCTGTCGGATGTCGCCGACATCCGCGTCACTGACGGGCCGCCCATGCTGCGCAGCGAAAACGCGCGGCTGTCGGGTTGGGTGTATGTGGACATTCGCGGCCGCGATTTGCGCTCCGCGGTGCATGACATGCAGCAAGCGGTCGCAAGCCAGGTCAGGCTGCCACCGGGTTATTCGATCTCGTGGTCCGGACAGTTCGAGTTTCTGGAGCGGGCAACCGCCAGGCTCAAGGTGGTGGTGCCCTTCACGCTGCTCATCATCTTTGCGCTGCTCTACCTGAGCTTTGGCGCCCTCGATGAAGCGCTGCTCATCATGGTGGCCCTGCCCTTCGCGCTGATTGGCGGCATCTGGCTGCTTTACCTGCTGGGCTACAACCTGTCGGTGGCGGGCGCCGTCGGCTTCATCGCGCTGGCGGGTGTGTCGGCGGAGTTCGGCGTGATCATGCTGCTTTACCTCAAGAGCGCGTGGGACGAGCGCATCGAGCAGGGCAAGAACAGCGCCGAAGACTTGCTCGATGCCATTCGCGAAGGCGCCGTGCTGCGCGTGCGGCCCAAGGCCATGACGGTGGCGGTGATTCTGGCGGGCTTGCTTCCGATCATGTGGGGCAGCGGCACCGGCTCGGAAGTGATGCAGCGCATTGCCGCGCCCATGGTGGGCGGCATGATCACGGCACCGCTGCTGTCGATGTTCGTGATCCCGGCGGCGTATCTGCTGATGCGCAGGCCGCGCCAGGCAGCAGAAATAACAGAGACGAAGCGGCCATGGGCATTCTGGAGGAGCCGCCGTGCTGCCGCGTGAAAGACGCCGGGTTGCCGCGCGTGATCGTTGCCCGACCCATGGGGTCGGGCATTTAACCAGTTTTTAACTACCTTGAAATGGAGATGGATATGAGAAAAATCGCAATTACTGCTCTCGTGCTGGCGTCCCTGCTGCCAGCCGCCGCCAACGCCCAAACCGCCCATGCCGCGCAGGGTATCGTGAAAAAGCTCAATGCCGGAGCCGGTGTGGTCACGGTCGAGCACGGGCCCGTCAACAGCCTGAACTGGCCCCCGATGACGATGGGATTCAAGGTCAAGGACAAGGCGTTGCTGGCCAGGCTGAAAGAAGGCCAGAAGATGGCGTTCGAGTTCGTGCAGGAAGGCGGCGGCTATGTCGTCACCAAAGTCAAGTAACCGCACACAATGCGTCCGGATTGCAGGGGGCGCAAAAGATGAAATTTATTCTGGAAGATGCATGTCCAACAAAAGTGTGTCCGCGAAATTCTCCCCAAGTCCAACCCCTCAACTTCCAAAGGATTCAACCATGAAATGCGATTCAAAAATGATGCTGAAAATAGCTGTCGGCCTGGGCGTCGCCCTCGCGGTGGCGTACTTTACGTTGCCCGCGGCCCAGGCGCTCATCCTGGCCAGCGCGCCCATTCTGGTCGCGCTGATCTGTCCCGTGGCCATGCTTTTGATGATGAAAACCATGAATGGCGGCAGCAAGGATGAGGGCACGACGCCCGGTCAGACGGCAAGCAGAAAATGTACTGACGGATAAAGCGGTACCCGGTGGCGGCGGACGTGTTCGCCGCGTTTTTCAATGTCAACACAGGAGATTGAGATGAAGTCCAAAGTTATGAAAGCACTTCTTGTTGCGGTTGCGCTCTCGGGTCCGGGCGTTGCCGCAATGGCCGCTGAGACTGGTCAGGCGGCACAGCCGATGCCAAACGCGCCCGGCAAGTCAGATATGCCCATGCACGGAGGAATGATGGGCGGCGGCATGATGGACATGATGCAATCGTGCCAAAAAATGATGGGAAGTGCGCCCATGCCGGCAGGGTCGGCACTACCCCACTTGCCACCCGGCAACGAAAAAATCGAGTTCCAGATGCACGCCGAAATGATGCAGAAGATGGGCGAGATCGCCGCGCGCTACGCTGACAAGATCAAGGAACGCCAGTGAGCGGCACGGTCATCGCAAGCAACCGGCCAGCCATTGTGTTTTCCTCGCCCGGCGAAATCAGTTCATCCATCCGGCAGGAATGTCCATGAGCGACGAGATTTTCACCAACCGTTCCGAATCGCCGCGCACGGGCCGGCGGCTGGCAGCATTTGTGCCGCTGGCCGTGGTGTTGGTCGTGGGTGTTTTCCTTGCGATCGGCCTCACTCTGGATCCCCGCGAGGTGCCGTCGCCGCTGATCGGCAAACCCGTGCCGGAATTCAGCCTGCCGCCGGTCAAGGGTCGCACGCTGGGGCTTTCCAGCGCCGACCTCAAGGGCGAGGTGTCGCTGGTCAACGTCTTCGCGTCCTGGTGCGTGGCCTGCCGCGCCGAGCATCCGCTGCTGATGGCGTTAAAGCAGCAAGGCGTGGTTCCGATCCACGGCCTGAACTACAAGGACCAGCCCGAGGATGCCAAAAAATGGCTGGACGAGCTGGGCGACCCGTACACGCGGACCGGCGCCGACATCAATGGCCGGGTCGCAATTGACTGGGGGGTTTACGGCGTGCCCGAAACTTTCGTCATCGACCGCCAGGGACGCATCGCATACAAGCAAATCGGCCCGGTAACTCCCGAAGTGCTGGAAAAAACGATCCTGCCGTTAATCAGGAGATTACGTCAATGACTTCCGGTCTTCCAGAAAAAGAGTTGCCCGCGCCCGCTCCGGTCCGAAGCAGGGCGAAGGTTTTGCTGGCGATCACGGGCGTCGCCGTGCTCGCTGGTTCAATCGTGATGGCGTATCGCGCGGGTAAAAGCACGGACGCCCAGACTCCTGTCCCCGCAGGCGCGGCCGTGGCCGATTCCGGGAGCAACAAGGCTGCGTTTATCTTCAATATCCATCCGCAGCCGCGCGCTCTGCCGAATATCCGGTTCGCCGACGGAAGCGGTCGGGCCATGGCGCTGCAGGACTTTCGTGGCAAGTTCGTGTTGCTCAACATCTGGGCGACCTGGTGCCCGCCGTGCCGCCAGGAAATGCCGACGCTTGACCGTCTGCAGGCCCAACTTGGCGGACCGGACTTCGAAGTGGTGGCGCTTTCCATAGACCAGGGGCAGCAGAGTCTTTATCTTGTTCAGGAGTTCTACCGCCAGTCCGCTGTCAAATCGCTGGCAATTTATCTGGACTCGAGCGGCGGCGCGTCCCGGGATATGGGGGCCGCAGGATTGCCGACCACCCTTCTCATCGACCGGCAAGGGCGGGAGCTCGGCAGAAAAATCGGCCTCGCCGAATGGGACAGCCCGGAGGTCATCGATCTGATCCGGGGCTATCTGGCCACGCCGAAATCAAACCAGCCGGGGAAACAATGAATAAACCCAGATCCGGCAAACCAGTTGTTTCTGCAACCTAATGGGAAAGCTATTGAATGAGTGACATTTCAACAATCGGCGCCCTGACGGCCTTTGCGGCGGGAATCGTCTCCTTTCTCTCGCCCTGCGTGCTGCCGCTGGTCCCCGGCTATCTCTCCTATGTGGCGGGCCACTCGGCCAACGGCGTCGCCCAACCGGCAAGCGGGCACGCACGGCTTTCAGAGCTAACCTTAAGCGCGCTGTTCGTCCTCGGATTTTCCACCGTGTTCATTGCCCTGGGGGCCAGCGCCACGGCTCTGGGACAACTGCTCCTGGCTTACCGCTATGAGGCAAACATCATCGGCGGCGCCATCATCGTGCTGTTCGGCTTGTTCATGACAGGACTGGTGAAACTCCCCTGGCTGGAGCGGGACCTGCGCGTTCACGCACACATTCCCGGTGGCCGCCCACTGGGGGCGTACGGGCTTGGTCTCGCGTTCGGAGCCGGCTGGACACCATGCATCGGACCGGTGCTGGGGGTGATCCTCACGCTGAGCGCGGTCTCTTCAAACACCGC